>WNFI01546970.1_pt1 | contig 11341 bp, 12 predicted proteins | sample 5400471 | NCBI WGS metagenome assembly WNFI01 (sample SAMN13153348, study PRJNA577476) | soil metagenome | isolation source: 100 cm saprolite on Douglas fir-dominated hillslope | place: USA:California | collected 2013-09-17
GAGCCACTCAGATGGATTGATTCGATGGAGGGACTCGCAACAACATGCAATGTCATGGTTTGCTGCTGGGAGAGTGGGCTGAGCCGGATCGTCGCATGCGGGAAAAATAGCGCCGCCACGGCCAAGGATGCCAGCACGCCCATGGCGAAAAATCCGATCCGCGCAATGGGTTTCGATTGCCATTCGGGCTCGTTGACCTGCCCCCCCCGGATCGATCTGCGAAAACCTGGGTGGGTGGCTGCCCGGCTTCGATGGCGGGTCTGCGGGCGTGCCGGCCACCCCGCTCTTTGTGCCTCCGCGGTGGATTCAAAAATCGGGATCCGAAACCCCTGCGCGTCGCGCCGAACGCTGGCCAGACGCGTCACCAACCCAAGATCCGCGCCTAGATAACGGGCATGTTGTTTGAGAATGAGTAGGTCTACAGGGCGAAGCTTTACCTTCTCATACTTGGGCCAAACGATCAGGATACGCGGCGATTTCGCCCAGGACATTCTGTCCCGGACAGAAATCAAATCGTCATGCGATTCAAGAGCGATGATCTGGGTTTTCATCCAGACCCATTATATAGTAATGGGTGATTTTGGAGAGCCTGTCCAAATAATTCAGGCCGTAACAAGGGGGATAATTTGCCACGCGGAGCCTGCCTCGCCGAGCGGCCTTCGGCCTGACCACAAAAAATCGATGTGGTATTCACTTCGGACTGGTATGAAAAACGAACGAATCGAAAAGAGACTCTTGCGAGTCTCTTTTCGATTCCCCGGCCGTCAGCTCATTGATACACGAGAATGACAACAAAATTATTACTGTCTCCGGCTGTGACGGTAATAGAGACCACGTTGGTGCCCTTTGTGAAGAGCGCTGTACCGCCCGAGGTACCGCCCTGAGCGCTGAACGCGGAAGTCCAACCGAGGGGAGGGAGCGCCTGGTTATAGAAAGCCTGGACATCGGCCACGCTGACCCCGCTTGCCTTAAAGCTGTAGGTATTCTGATTGAACTGCTGACCCGCGGTCGCCTGGGTCATGATGGGGATATTGTTCCAGGTGCTTACCGGGGTACCGACCGGGTTGAGATACTGCGATACATCCGGCATGGAGGTACCCAGTGCCTGCAGGGTCTGAACCGGCATGGAAGTCGCAAAAGCCTGCGCAGTCGTTACTAAATTTTGTGCCTGTGAAAGGGGATTGGAAATCAAACCACAAGCCAATGTAAAAACAACCGAGATAAACACAAGCATGAACTTATTAATCGGTCTCATGTAAGTCTCCTACTTTCTGAGTGCCCAAAGGTGTGCATTCCAAAATTCTCGTTTCACTCGAGCCTGCCGCCGTGCTTGGCCTTACAGCCCGTCCACGAGGCTCTACCCCAAGGCAGCCACGCCGGGGGTTCCTCACAAGATGTTCTCACAAGATGTATTTTTCTTTAATCAGAGGCCCTATCTTCAGCAGTGCTTCGCCGATCCCCATGGAAGCCGGTAGGCTACCCTGCGCCAAGGCAGGTCGCCCACCCCCCCGGCCGCCGACCGCGGTAATCAGATCGCCGGCCCTGAGGCCACGTGCAACAAGGTCCTCCGTCACCGTGCAAAGGATATTGGTTTTACCATCTGCGCTGGAGGCAAGAACACACACCGCCTGAGTGGGATATTTTTCGCGGAATTTATCACTGAGCGCGCGCAGAGTATCCTGATCAACCTCCGGAATTTCAGCTGCGAGAAGGGCGACATCATGGATCTTCTGGACGTCCCCCAATTTTGCGAGAAACCCGGAAAGCGCTTTTTGGGTCCGAAGGGAGGCTGCCTGTTTCGTGAGCTCGGAGAGCTCGTCCAGCAGGAGCTGAGACTTGTGTGGAACATCGTCGACATTCGATTTCAGCACCGACGCAGTTTGTTTCAACAATTTGAAGCGGCGAACGATCAGGTCGTAAGCGCCGCGGCCGGTGACCGCCTCGATCCGTCGAACCCCGGCCGCCGCGGAGCCTTCACTGACGATCAAGAATGAACCCGCATCCGAGGTCTGTTGAAGATGAGTACCACCGCACAATTCATAGGAATATTTGTTATGTGGATCGCCGATCGAGATCGTCCGCACAGTCTCCCCATATTTCTCACCGAACAAAGCCATCGCGCCTTCCCGAATCGCCTCGTCGCGCGGCTTACTGGTCTGGCTGACCGGGTAGTCGGCTGCAATTGCATCATTCACCATCTTTTCGACGCGCTCGATTTGTTCCACCGTCATGGCCACCGGATGGTTGAAATCAAATCTCAATCGATCGGGCGCGACCAGCGACCCTGCCTGGCGGGCATGCTCGCCCAGGACCTGATGCAAGGCCGCGTGCAGGAGGTGGGTGGCGGTGTGATTGCGCATGATGTCGTGACGCCGCGGCAGATCGATCTCTGCGATACACTCATCGCCCGCCTTCGGGTGACCGAAAACGATCTCGCCATCATGAACGATCAAGCCGGGAGCGGGGCGGCGGAGATGATCGATCGCGATCTCCCAACTCCGATCCGCGGCGCGGATATAGCCGGTGTCGTCCACCTGACCACCGGACTCAACATAAAAATCAGTCTTCGGGATGATCACCGCAACCTGATCCCCCGCGGAAGCGGTTTCTACGACCTGGCCGTCCGAGATCAATGCCAGCAGTTTCCCCTTGAGCTCGGCGGGGTGGTAGGGGTCATACTCAACGCCATTTTTGAGGTTCCCCTGTTTGCGAAGCTCGGTCAAAAGGTTGGCGAAGAACTCTGCATCCTCGCCGCCCATCTTACCCATGGCTTTGCCACCCCCGGAGGCGAGCCGGTGTTCATCCATGGCGGCTCGAAAACCAGCCTCATCCACGTCGAGTTTTTCTTCTCGCGCGATGTCGCGGGTAATTTCAAAAGGTAAACCGTAGGTCGCATACAACTCGAAAGCTCGTCGGCCATCCAAGGTTGTGCCACGCGATTTCCGCAATTCGGAAAGCATATTCTCCAGCTGGGATGAGCCGGATTCGATGGTCCTGGCGAAGCGGATCTCTTCACGGGTCAAATTGTCCAGGATGGCAGCTCGATTTTGGACGAGTTCAGGGTAGAACGAACCATAGGTCTCGATCACCGCGTCCGCGATCCGGGCAAGGAAGGGTTCCTTCCGCCCGATTTTTGCACCAAACCGAGCGGCGCGCCGGATGATCATCCTACAGACATAATTTCGCCCGATATTGCCAGGTACGACGCCGTCTGCGATCAGGAAAGCGGCCGAACGAGCATGGTCTGCAACCACCCGGAAGGGTGTAAAGTCAGCCAGCATCTCTTTTTCCGAATGACCCGTAAGAGAGCGGAGGACAGTCAGAGGTGCTCGAAAAAGGTCGGTCTTGTAATTCGAGTCGACGTCCTGCAGTATGGACACGATCCTCTCAAATCCCATGCCGGTATCCACGTGTCTGGCAGGCAGTGCTTCGAGTGAGTCGGGACCGAGGCGGTTGTACTGGATGAAGACGAGATTCCACAATTCCAGGAAGCGTGCGCAATCGCCATTCACCTTGCAGACATGCCCAGGCACATCCTGCTTGTCGCAGTACCGTAGCCCGCGATCGAAATGGATCTCGGAGCAGGGGCCGCAGGGACCGGTCTCAGCCATTTCCCAAAAATTATCCTTGCGTCCGAAATAGAGCAAATGCTCCCCGATGAACCCCGGCTGGGTACGCCAGAAGCCGGCGGCTTCTTCGTCGGCGGGGATATTCTTCTCGCCTTCAAAGCAGGTTGCCCACAACTGGGACTTGTCCAGCTCCCAGACATCGGTTAACAGCTGCCAGGCCCAGGCAATGGCTTCTTTCTTATAGTAGTCCCCGAAGGACCAGTTGCCGAGCATCTCGAAGAATGTGTGATGGATGTCATCGCGTCCGACATCATCCAGGTCGTTGTGCTTGCCGGCAACGCGCATGCATTTCTGCGAGTCGACAGCCCGCGAATATGAACGCTTATCGATGCCCAGGAACACATCCTTGAATTGGACCATCCCGGAGTTGGTGAATAGGAGGGTCGCGTCGCCCCCTGGGACGAGCGAGGAGGACGGAACCACGGTGTGTTGATGCTCGACGAAGAAATCAATGAAGGATTGGCGGATTTCCGCACCAGTGAGTTTTTTCATGTCTGGAGATTATACCTAGTGAAACCGGAATGGAGAATAGCGCCTGGGAATATGCGGGCCAAAATGGTGCGTGCATCTCTGTTGCGTCAGGTGGGCCGGGGAAACAAGGGTTGATCGAGGGTCTATGAATTGACCAGATGCAGCCGTCATTATTAGGGTTCCCCTGGCGCAAAAAACAAAATATAACCGATCAGAAGGCCAAGGATATCCAGATCTGATCATGACAGCAGCAGGGAAGAAATGGGTAATCTGGCAGACTCCCTTGCGCCAGGTACCAACAGGAAACAAGCTACTCGATATTCCGTCCGGATCGATCGTGGATGCGACCGGGAATCAACAATCTGTGCCGATGTCCGGGGCGGGCCGGGTCTGGTCCGAGGTTGTTTACAAGGACAGCCAGGCATGGGTCTACGATGGGTACCTCGAAGATCTGGTTGAGAAGCATCCCGATTTTGAAGTATTGATTGAAAACCCCACACCCGATCCCAATGATGCCGCCCAATATATGATTTTGGACAGCCAGTTAAAAACGGCTATCCTTTCCCGATCATGCGGTTCGATCAAGGCTTGACCGACCCCATCATGGGATTCAAGTTGTCACCGGGCAGGCTCAGTAAGATGCTCGAATCCTTTTATCTGCTGGTGCATGTCAGCATCGACGGCGTCACCGGAAAACTGCGGGGCGCAGGAGTGGGGCACTGGATCGTAGTTGACAAGGTCACTCCGGACGGAGTCAACGGTGGCAGGGTGGAGTTATACAATCCCTTTCGAAATAAAAGACAGGAATATTCCTACGATGAACTCGTGAACTCAGTGGGTTCTACTCGGAGCGGACATTGGGTAGAGCGATCACCCAAATCGCCTCCCCCCGGCTGAACATCCACCGCTAGAATCATCGATTTCAAATATCATCGTTCCCACCCTCGGCCAATTTCGGCCGGGCGCCCGCGCGGCGTGGGTTTTCTCTACGCGATTCCGACCTGCCTTTGGCGTACGCCAATTCAACGCACGCCTCAGGGCGCCCCCTTGCCTCGCGCTGTGAGTTCGGCTATTATGAAATGGATTCGACCACCAGGGGACATTGGGACGGATCCATGCCGGAGCGCCAGAAGAGCGGACACCGAACCTATTTTGATGGTACCGTATCATATCTGCGTATGCTTGGGAGGCAAAATGATTCTCGCCATCCTTTCTACTCCCTCCATCACGGAAACGCTTCTCAACAATCTTTCAGAGGCCGATTTCAAATTGGAGGACGTATCCGTCGTGATGGGGGATATCAAAGCTCGAGACAAGATCGCCCATGACACGGGTCCGCTCAAAGGAGTAAGGCCGGATCAGATGGGTCAAAAGCTCGCTCAGTTGGGTGTGTCCGCAGCAAACGCGGAGCTGTGCTCCCAGGCGCTGAAGGCTGGCAAAGTCGTGGTGATGATGGAAGTGGAGCAAGCCTATGCTCAGGCGGCTGAAGAGATGTTCTCAGATGCCAGAGCCCAACTGATCAAGGAGTAAATGATCCCAAAAAAATGTCATGGTCGGCCACTCTGGCCGGCCCTGATCGGTCGAGTTGCAGTAATTTTGGTCGGTTCTTTGGCCTGTGCCACAGTTCAAAATGCAACCTCGACCTCTGCCCCGGCGACGGCTGCTCCCCCGACGTCGACGACCGTTACCGCACAGCAGGGAATCGGGCAGCGGACCAAGAGTTCCGGATGTGTTTCAGCGAATGCCCTGCCCGACCCTGCCTGCACTCCGGGGGCAATCCTTAAGCAGGCAACCAAGGATCAGATCTGCGTCAGCGGCTACTCGTCCCAGGTGCGGAATGTCCCGGATTCAGAAAAGGCCCAGGTCTATGCAGAATATGGAATCCTGTCCCACTCGCCCGGTCAATATGAGGTGGATCATCTGATCTCGCTGGAGCTGGGTGGATCCAATGAGATCGCCAATCTTTGGCCCGAACCGGCGGAGCCGAGGCCTGGTTTCCACGAAAAGGATCAGGTGGAAAATCTATTGCATAACCAGGTATGCAGTGGGGCAATACCGCTTCAAGACGCGCAGATCGGCATCGCTCATAACTGGCTGCAGTTTTATAAGAGCGTTCCGTAGCACAGCCATTCTTACCTGCCCTTCGGCTCGAAAAGGCTCTCGGAGTAATGATGAAAAAAATTCTGGATTACCTGGAAAGTCATGCCGCGGAAATTCTTTCAGACGTGAAGAGACTTGTGGAGATCGAGTCACCGTCCAAGCACAAGGACGGCATCAACCGGATCCTGCAAGTCGCAAATGAGTGGCTCAGTCCGTTGGGAGCGGTGAACCGTCACACCAGTACTTTCGGGGATGTCCTGCAGGCGCGCATCGAGGGCTCCACGAGTGCGCGGGTCGTGCTGCTGGCACACTTGGACACCGTCTATCCGCTCGGCTCATGGGAGTCTCTCTGGTCGATCCGGGCCGAGCGCGCCTACGGACCCGGAGTCTACGATATGAAAGGCGGTGCCGTTCAGGCTCTTTGGGCTCTGCGCGCGATCGATTCCCTCGGGAAACGACCGTTCTATACAGTGGATTTCCTGCTCACACCGGATGAAGAGATCGGCTCAGAGGTCGGCCGGCCATTTATCGAGGATCTTGCGAAGGATTCAAAGGCGGTCCTCGTACTGGAAGCCCCATACATGAACGGCGATCTGAAGATCGCACGCAAGGGAGTGGGCGATTATCAAATTCAGATACGGGGCAAGGCTGCGCACCAGGGCCTGGAACCGCAGAATGGCAGGAACGCGATCATCAGCGCGGCGCATCTGGTCCGGGAGATCGTCAAGCTGGAGGACCTGTTGTTGCTGATCGCGCCACCCTCGAAGTCGATCTCCGGACCTGGACTCTGCCCGAGGCGGCCCGCGTGGACTCGGCGCTGCGAGCGATTGAGCCTCTTGAAGGAACGAGCTATGAAATAACCGGGGGCCTCAATCGCCCGCCTATGGAGCCATCCCGGGGGTCATACCAGCTGCTGGAAAACGCGCAAAGGATAGCGGCCAAAATCGGATTTCAAGTTGGAGCCGCCCGAGTCGGCGGCGGCTCGGATGGCAATTTCACATCGAAACTGGCAGCAACGCTGGATGGTTTCGGCGCGTTGGGTGCAAATGCCCACCAGCGTGACCTTGAATACATTCACATACCGGCTCTTGCACCCCGGACCGCCCTGCTGGCGGGCATGCTGCTCGAGCACAGCAAAGAGGCGTCAGCATGACCACCCGCCTGTACCTCATCCGCCACGGAGAGACACCGCTGAGCGCGGAGGATAAATTCTCCGGTGAAGAAAATGTCTTCCTATCCGAAGAAGGCCGTGCCCAGGTCCAGCACCTTGCCGTCCGCCTATCGGGTAGCGCTGTCAGCGCAGCCTATTCCAGCTCTCTGGACCGCGCCATGGAGACAGCCAGGATTATTGCCAAGCCGCACGGAATCGAGCCGATCCCCAGCCATGATCTGAAGGAGATCCGGCATGGTCATTGGGAAGGCTTGACTCGCCTGGAAGTCGAAACCCGCTTTGCGGCCGAGTACTCGAGCTGGGAGGCCGATCCATTTACCTTCGCGCCCGAGGGGGGCGAATCGGGTATCAGCGTGCTTGCCCGCGCCCTGCCTGTGATTCGTGAAATTGTGGTGAAGCACCAGGACGAAAATGTCCTGGTGGTCTCGCATAAAGCCACGCTGCGGCTGATCCTCAGCAGTCTCCTGGGCTTTGATGCCCGTGGTTATCGAGATCGCCTGGACCAGGCTCCGGCGTGCTTGAACATCGTTGATTTCAAAGATCCTGTTCGGGCCCGGTTGATGCTCTTCAATGACATTTCGCATTATGCCGACCAACCACTCCGTCCGCATGCGCATTTGTCCAAGTGGTGGGACCCGGCGACTCTCCCGGGGGAATAAATCATCGCACCATTTGATGAATCGCACATTCGGCGCCCTGCTCATCGCGATCTCGGCAGCTTGCTTTGGAACGCTCGCGATCTTTGGCCGTTACGCATATGCAGATGGGATCGATACTTTTACGCTCCTCTTTCTGCGCTTCTCGCTGGCGGCCGTACTCGTTTCCGGGATCCTGCTCATCCGCCACGAATCCCTGCCCTCCGGGAGGTCATTGGGACTCCTCATCGGTATGGGTGGAGTGGGCTACGCCGGGCAATCATTTTCCTATCTGACCGCCATCCTGTACAGTTCGGCCGGATTGGTGGCGCTTCTGCTCTACCTCTATCCGGTCTTCGTTGCGATTCTCTCGTTCTTTTTTCTAAGGGAAAAACTGACAAGGCCTGAGATATTGGCCATTGGATTGGCTACGGTCGGGGTGGGAATGACTGTAGATCCACAGGGCGGACAATGGACCGGCATTTTCCTAGCCCTTTCTGCTGCACTGATCTACTCCTTATACATTATTATCGGGACGGGGGTGATGCAGAGTGTCTCAGCGGTCCAATCCTCGACCGTGATCTTTGCCTCCGCCGGCCTCATCTTCGGAATACTCACGGCCGTCCATCACCCGGCCTGGCCGAGATCGGTCTCTGGGTGGATCGCGGTTGTAGCGATCGCGATCGTGGCAACCGTGCTTCCCGTGATTACCTTTCTCGCGGGTCTTAAACGCATCGGACCCACGAACGCCTCGATGCTCTCTACCCTCGAACCACTCGTTACGGTGGTCCTGGCTGCACTTCTGTTCGGTGAAACGCTTCGGTCGACGGCATTGATTGGTGGAGGTTTGATCCTGGTGGCGGTCATGATCCTGGCGCTCAGCGAGGCATCCCGGCTTGGAACCCTACGCGAATGAGATCACAAGGTCGAAAATCTTAGCCCCAGGTGCCGCCTTCGAGAATGGGTAAACTCATTGCCATTGTGGGTCCGAGCGGAGTGGGTAAGACCAGTTTGGTACGCGCATTGACCCGCAAGAAACAATTCGCTGTCGCGTATGAACAACATGCCGAGCGGCCGTTTCACGCTCGATCCCTCACCGATCGGCAGTTCGCTCTCGCCAATCAACTGGACTTTTTGATCTTCCGCGCCGAACAGCAGCGGTATCTGCGAGCGTCTCCACTGGTGGGTTTGCTGGATGGAGGTCTGGATCTCGATTTCCATGGTTTCGCCCGCCTCTTTCACGCCCGTGGACTCCTGACGGATGACGAATATGATCTTTGCCGCAGGTTCTACGACCTGGTGTGTCAATTTTCTCCGGGCCCGGATCTTATCATTGCTCTCCGTGCCCCGGCAGACACCATCCGGTTTCGTTTGTGCGCCCGCCAGCGCGCAAACATCGCCAGGCCCGAAGCCGGTCTCCTTATGCTATACTCAATCTTGCGATTCCTTTCCGATTTTCGCAACGCTCGCACATCGTCTCCCAAAAAAAACAGAATTTCCGATTAGTCCTGATCCCTATCGTGGAGGGCAGCCATGCAAGGACAAATGATGGATTATCAGCTCACGCTCACACCATTGCTCGAGCGTGCGCGGCGCCTTTTTCCGACGAAGGAAATCGTTACCAAAGCGGGGCCGGAGCTTGAGCGCTATACGTACGAACGATTTACGGCGCGCATTGCCCGGCTGGCGGGCGCGCTGCGAAAACTGGGGGTAACCAACGGGGACCGGGTCGCCACCTTTGCCTGGAATAATGCCCGTCATCTGGAACTCTACTTTGCGGTTCCCTGCATGGGGGCAGTTCTCCATCCCCTCAACCTGCGCCTGCCTGCCGACCAACTCAGCTACATTGTCAACCACGCGGAGGATCAAATTCTTTTTGTTGATCCTTCCCTTCTGCCAGCGGTTGAAAAGCTGGCCCCCGGGTTCAGGACCGTCAAACATTATGTGGTAATGGCTGACAAGGTGCCGGAGGGCACGACCCTGAAACCAGTCCATGCCTACGAAGAATTGCTCGCTGATGCCGGCCCGGAATACCCCTGGCCCCGCCTGGATGAGAACGACGCCGCAGCCATGTGTTACACCTCCGGGACTACTGGCAACCCGAAGGGGGTCGTATATTCCCACCGCTCGATCTATCTGCATAGCCTGGGTTTGAGTATGACCGACTCGTTCGGAATCTCCGAGCGCGACATTGTGATGCCCGTCGTTCCTATGTTCCACGTCCTGGCCTGGGGCACACCATTTGCTACGGTGATGCTCGGCTCAAAACTCGTATTCCCAGGGCCGCACCTCACGCCGCGGGACCTGGCAGAACTCGTTCAGGCGGAGAAAGTGACGCTGACCGCCGGGGTTCCCACCCTCTGGCTAGGGATCCTTGGGCTGCTTGAGAAAGAGCAGTATGACATGAGCAGCCTGCGCGCCATGATCGTCGGGGGCGCTGCGGCGCCTCAATCCATGATCGAAGCGTTTCAAAAGAAACATGGGCTGAACGTCATTCATGCCTGGGGTATGACGGAAACGTCGCCCCTCGGTACGATCGGCCGCTTAAAAAGCTACCAGATGGACCTGCCTGAAGATCAGCGCTTCGCGATCCGCGCCAAGCAGGGCGTGGCGGTTCCGGGCGTCGAGATCCGCGCAGTGGACGAGGCCGGATCGGAAATCCCCTGGAACGGCAAAGTGTTCGGCGAACTGCAGGTAAAGGGCCCCTGGATCATCAGGAGCTATTACAAAGATGAGCGCAGCTCCGGGTCGTTCATGGATGGCTGGTTTCGAACCGGCGATGTGGTCACGATCGATCCGGAAGGCTTTGTGCAGATCGTCGATCGCACAAAGGATCTGGTGAAAAGCGGTGGAGAATGGATCTCGAGTCAGGACCTGGAAAATGCCATTATGGCACATCCGAAAGTCCTGGAAGCCGCCGTGATCGCGGTGCCCCATCCCAAGTGGCAGGAGCGACCTCTGGCTTGCGTCGTGCCGAAACCCGAGTACAAGGACAATATCACCAAGGCAGAGATCTACGAACATTTACGTCCGCGCTTTGAAAAGATGTACCTCCCGGATGACATCCTCTTCATTGATGCAGTACCCAAAACCAGTGTCGGCAAGTTCGACAAAAAGGTGCTGAGGGAGAAATATAAGGATTACGCCCTGCCTGGATGAGAATTCGAAACGCCTGCCTCGAAAATTTTGGCGGCAGGCGTTCCTGTTTGCGGCTGTAATAAATCCGTCGCAAGGATCGTCTGAGCGGCATGAAAATACGAAATATTTCCCAGGTCATTGAACCCCAGTATGTCATCGAGGGCGCCGGAGTACTCCTGCGGAGGTCTATATCTCCG
>WNFI01093504.1_pt1 | contig 11340 bp, 12 predicted proteins | sample 5400471 | NCBI WGS metagenome assembly WNFI01 (sample SAMN13153348, study PRJNA577476) | soil metagenome | isolation source: 100 cm saprolite on Douglas fir-dominated hillslope | place: USA:California | collected 2013-09-17
CCTTCGATCGAATCGACGTCCGGTTTCTGCATCAGCTCGAGAAACTGCCTGGCATAGGCCGACAGGCTCTCGACATAGCGGCGCTGGCCCTCGGCATAGATCGTGTCGAAGGCGAGCGACGACTTGCCGGACCCCGACAAGCCGGTGATCACCACCAGACTGTCGCGCGGCATGTCGACATCGATGTTCTTGAGGTTGTGCTCGCGCGCGCCGCGAACCCGGATCTGCTGCATGCCTGTCTTATAGCCGAGCGTTGGAGGGGAAAGCGACTCCGTCGACGCGGGATTACGCCGCCGGCCCGATCTCGCGCGGGACGATGGGAAGAATGCGCTTCTGCGCGCCGCGCAACAGCGTGACCGGTACGGCAATGCCGACGCGCTCCTCGGTCATCAGCCGGTGCATGTCGTCGACATCGCCGACGGGCAGACCGTCGACCGCGACGATGATGTCGCCGCTGAGAATTCCGGCTTCGCGCGCCGCGCCGTCGGGCGCCGTCGACTGGACGCGCACACCGCTCTCGCGCGCGAGCTCGTGGAAGCGCACGACGCGGCGGGGCAGCGGCACGTTCTGTCCGGCAATGCCGATATAGCAGCGCCGGACCCGGCCGTCGCGGATCAGCCGCGCGGCGACGAATTCCACGGTATTCGCGGAGATCGAGAAGCAGATACCCTGCGCCATGGCGATGATCGCCGTGTTGATGCCGACGACGGTGCCGTCCGAGGTGACGAGCGGGCCACCGGAATTGCCGGGGTTGAGGGCGGCGTCGGTCTGGATGACACTGTCGATCAGTCGGCCGGAGCGGGCGCGCAGCGAGCGGCCGAGCGCGCTGACCACCCCGGCGGTTACTGTGCATTGGAAGCCGAATGGGTTGCCGATGGCGACGACGAGCTGGCCGACGCGCAGGCGCCGCGAATCGCCGAGCCGGGCCGCCGCCGGCGCCTCGCCGTGCAGGCGCAGGACGGCGAGATCGGTGTCGGGGTCGTCGCCGACCACGCTCGCCGCCGAGCTGCGCCCGTCCGGGAAGGTCGCCAAGATGCGCCTGCCGGCAGCGGCGGCATTGACGACATGGCTATTGGTCAAGAGATAGCCGTCGGGGGTGAACACGACGCCCGAGCCGCTGCCGGCCTGACCCTTGTCGGATTCGACCTGCAGATGGACGACGGCCGGACCGACCGTCTCGACGGCGCCGACCACCGCGCGCGAATAGGCATCGAGGATTTCCGGCTCGGAAGGAGGTGGCGGGGCGGCGCTCGAGCGGGGAGCGTCGTCGACGGTGTCGATGTGCGTAATCAGGGTCATGGGCGGGATCCAAATCGGGGGCGAGGCCTATAAATGGTGTCGCGGCGGCTTCCGCTCCAGAGCCCTCGCAAGCGGCAATGCTTCACGCTAGGATGTGATATCACACCCTAGGGACGGAAAAATTCAATGGCTGGCAGCGTCAATAAAGTCATTCTCGTCGGCAATCTTGGTCGCGACCCGGAAATCCGCTCGACCCAAGACGGCACCCGCATCGCCAACCTCTCGCTCGCGACCTCGGAGAGCTGGCGCGACAAGAATTCCGGCGAACGCAAGGAGCGCACGGAATGGCACCGTGTCGTCATCTTCAACGAGAACCTCGTCAAGGTCGCCGAGCAGTATCTCAAGAAGGGGTCGAAGATCTATATCGAGGGCGCGCTGCAGACCCGCAAATGGACCGACCAAGCCGGGGTGGAGAAATACTCGACCGAGGTCGTGCTGCAACGCTTTCGCGGCGAGCTGACGATGCTCGATGGCCGCGGCGAGGGCGGCGGAGGCGGTTCCTCAGGCGGTTCCGATGAGGGCGGTGGCGGCTACGGAGGTGGAGGAGGCGGCTCGCGTCCCGAGCGGCGCCCGCCCGGTCCCGACCTCGACGACGAAATCCCATTCTAGGGCTGGCAGGGCTGGCGACGCAATCTCGGGCCGCTCGCCGCGGGCTCAGGCGCCCGCCAGCACTTCGTCGTCGTCGCGCTCGCCGGAGCGCACCGTGCCCTCGATCATGCCATGCATATAGGTCGCGGTCTCGGTGTTGGCCCAATGAATGCGCCCGGCGGGGCGCCGAAGCGCCGGGCCATAGCTCGTCAGCACGCCGGGGCGGAAGATCCCCATCATGCCGCCTTGCGACCATTCCTCGGCCGACCAGTCATGCTCGAAGAGCTGGATGGGTGACGCGGCCTTGACGCCCAGGCGCTCGCTCAAGGCGTCGAGGACCGCGCGGCGTCGCTGATCGGGAGCAAGCCGGGCGAAGTGGAGCGCCGCCGGGCCAAACGCGTAAGTGCTGATGACACCGGGACGTCCGCTCGCAGGCGTCTCGTCGATCGACGCCACGATCGCCCCATCCGGCGGCGGGGCGGTCGGATTTGGCGCGCGTCTAGGTTCTGTGGACACTTACCTCAACCATAGAACGATAGCAGCGAGGGTGATGACTGCGAGATAGTTCCTGGCGGTCTTTTCGAAGCGGGTTGCGACGCGGCGAAACTGCTTGAGCTTGCTGAAGCAGCATTCGACGAGGTGACGCTGGGCGTAGAGATGCTGGTCGAGCGGGTGCTTCTGGGCGCGCGAGGGGTTGTTGGGAATGACGGCGAGCGCGCCCTTGTCGGCGATCGCCTGGCGGACATGGTCGGCGTCATAGGCGGTGTCGGCCATGACGACCTGGGCGGGGAGGCCCTCGATCAGGGCGCCGGCCTGCGGCGCATCGCCTCGCTGGCCGGCCGAGAGGACGAAGCGCACCGGGCACCCCAGGCCGCGGACAGCCAGATGGATCTTGGTGCTCAGGCCTCCACGCGAGCGTCCGATGGCCTGATCCTGAGCCCCCTTTTTGCGCCGCTGGCGTGCTGGTGAGCGCGGAAGCCGCAGGGATTTCGCCTTGCATCTCCGCGGAGCGCTCGCACGATCGGAGCGAGGCGCGTGACACCAATGCTATTGGCGCGACGTCAACTGACTATCCTGCCGCTTGAGAACGGTCCAATAGCGGCTTTCGAGCCACGGCGCGAAGTCAGTATCGAGGTACTGCCGGTAGTGAGTCAGTGCATCGTCGACCACGGCGCTTCGGGTGGGAAAGCGCGGGATCGCGACATAGTCCGCTTCGCCGAATGCCTCCTCGGGCGCGCGCCATGCAATCCCTTCCGCCCACCAGAGATTGCCGCGACGGGGCGGGCGAGCGCCCATCACGAAGGGAAGGGGATTGACCTGGTCGATCACGACGACGGAGGAAGCGGCGGCACCCCGGGCGCGCAGGAGCTCCGCCAGTTCGAGGATCGTCAGGACATACTCGTTCTGCGAGAGCTCAAAGCGGACATGATTGTTACGCAGCCGGCCGAATAACGCCGGGGAATAGCGGCCCGTGGCGAAATCGGTGATGGCATTGTCGCGGTCCAGCGGTACTGCGAGCCCGCGCAGATTGGTGTCCGCCACCACGAAAGTTCCAGCCGTCTGCCGCGCTTTCATGTGGTACCCGATCAGAGTGACATTGGCGCCGAAGATGAACAAGACGAGAGGCGACAAGGTGGCGCCGATCAGCGCGATCATGTGCCTCGACTGATCGTCTCTCGCCGCGCGGGCCCGGTCGCAAATGGCAACCGAGATCAGCAGCGCGGGCATCACGTAGAGGGGTATGCCCTGGTCTTGCGCGTTCTGGGATATCAGGAAGAGACCGGACGCAAGGACAAAGCATCCCGCTACCACGGCCCCGAGGCTCACACGGTCCTGCAGCCACAAGTACAAGAGAACCAGATTTGCGGCGATGACCGAGCTCTGCTCGGCGCTGCCATAGGCAAAGTTGCGCACGAAGAACGTGACGTGAGTGCGCACGCTGCCGGCTGATATTGCGTCGACGATATCGGCGATATAACCGTGATTGAACGGGGCGATGGCAATCAGCGCGGCGACGGCAAGAGCAACGCACCAGGCCGCGTAGTGCTGCCGGACGTGCCGAGAGATCAGCAAAGCCAAACCAACCGCCGCGTAGGCGACGCCGAAATAGGTAATTTTCAGATAGTAGAGCGCGACGATGATGATTGCAGCGGCGACGATGTCGGGCAGGCTTGAGCGCCTGCCGTCGCGGGGCTCGATGAAAAGGATGAGATAGAGGATGCCAAGAAGGCTCCAGCCGAAGCGATTATAGCCCATGGCAAATGTGTATGCGGTCGGGAGATCGCCTAATGTCACCGGCACCAGCGCCAGCATCGCGCAGAGGGCTACGAAGAGGACGCCGGCTATGAGCGCCAACCGGTCCCTGACCGCGACGACGGCAAGAGCGGTGACGACGACAGCGACGATGCATTCGCCGACGATGAAGGCGAATGGTTTGGTGCCGACGAGATAGAACCCGAGCGCCGTTACGGCGAAGGGGAGGGTGCCGACGGGATCATGAAAATCAACGTGCGCGACTTGGCCGGCGTAAATTCGCCACGCGCCATCGAGATTGAACATGAGGTCCCAGGTCATCTCCCTGGAATAGACGACCGGTACCGAAAGGACGGCCCATAACGCAGGGATCGTCAGTGCGACCGACAGCGCGAGCAGTGGCAAGGATCTGCCGGGGACGAGGAACATCATGCGCAGCAGCGCGTCGATCGAATCCCTCGCCCTCCCGCCTTGGCTGAGCGTCAATGTCTGTTTCATTGATCCGGTTGCGTCTTGCACGATCGGGACGCCGGTTACCGCAAGGTCATGTCAATGGGTTAGTCCCGGGATCGACGCCGAAGAGACGCTCATCGGCGAGGGTGCCGTCGGTGTTCTCGATGATTACCTTGCTCGGCTCATCCGCCGCGGCGAGGGCGCAAGCGAAGGTGACCGCGCCGTCGCGCGTGTTGCGCGCTTCGCGGGGTGCCGTCTCGCCCTCCTTGCTCACGCTCCATTTGCCGTTCGGCATTGGGCTCACGCGATAGACATGCCGACCCAACATCGCCTGTTCCGAGCCTTTGCTGGCAAAATATGCGACCCTGGTATTGCAACGCTGTATCCGCGCGGTTGTTCCATCGCGATGGTGCAAAACGCTGAGTTTGCCTTCGATTGGGGCTAGGAGAGGCAAGTCATGAGTATCATCGGCACCATCATCATTGGCTTCCTGGCCGGCGTCATCGCCAAGTTTCTGGGCGGTGGGCGGGAACTCCGCGGCTGCCTCGTCACCACCGTTCTCGGTATTGTCGGCGCCATCGTCGCGACTTGGCTCGGCCAGTTCATCGGCTGGTATCGGGAGGGCGAGACGGCCGGCTTCGTCGGGGCCGTGGTCGGCGCCGTCATAGTTCTTGCGGTGCACCACGCGCTTGCCGGCCCGCGCCGCGAGTGATGTCCTTCGCGGCGTCTGCAACGCCGAAATTCCGGCGCGCAGGCCGATTAAATGTTGCAAGAATCGGTCGCGCCGGGTTGTTCGCACAAGCGAAACGGTCTATATAATCAGTGAGCGAAACGCTGGCCAGACGCGCCAGCGTTTCGCATATCGACAGCTCGATTCGCCCCAGCGCCCGGACCCTTATTTGACCGACATACCGACGCCACCCAACCCGCCTTCCTTCGACATCACCCCGGTCACAATCGAGGAGGAGATGAAGCGCTCCTACCTCGATTACGCGATGAGCGTGATCGTGGCACGGGCGCTGCCCGACGTGCGCGACGGGCTGAAGCCGGTGCACCGCCGCATCCTCTACGCGATGAAGGAGGGCGGCTTCGACTGGAACCGCCCGTTCCGCAAATCGGCCCGCATCGTCGGCGATGTCATGGGTAAATACCACCCGCACGGCAACGTGGCGATCTACGACGCCATGGTCCGCGGCTGGCACGCGTCTCCGAGGCGCTGCTCGACGACATCGACAAGGACACCGTCGACTTCCAGCCGACTTATGACGAGCAGGGCCAGGAGCCGAAGGTCCTGCCGGCACGCTTTCCCAATCTTCTGGTCAACGGCGCCTCGGGCATCGCCGTCGGCATGGCGACGAATATCCCGCCGCACAATCTGGGCGAGATCGTCGACGCCTGCATTGCCACCATCGATAATCCAGCGATCACCATCGAAGAGCTGATGGAGATCGTGCCGGCGCCAGACTTTCCGACTGGCGGCATTATCGTCGGCCGCGCCGGCACGATCGCGGCCTATCGCACCGGGCGCGGCTCGGTCGTCATGCGCGGGAAAGTCCACATCGAGGAGCTGCGCAAGGAGCGCGAGGCGATCGTCATCACCGAGGTGCCCTACCAGGTCAACAAGGCGCGCATGGTCGAGCGCATCGCCGAGGTCGTGCGCGAGAAGTTGATCGAAGGCATCTCGGATCTGCGCGACGAATCCGATCGCGAGGGCGTTCGCGTCGTCATCGAGCTTAAGCGTGATGCCGTCACCGATGTCGTCCTCAATCAGCTCTATCGCCATACGCCGCTGCAGACGAGTTTCGGCGTCAACATGCTGGCGCTCAATGCCGGCCGTCCCGTGCAGATGACGCTGCGCGACGTGCTCGTCGCCTTCATCGCCTTCCGCGAAGAGGTCATCACGCGGCGCACGGCGTATCTGCTCGGCAAGGCGCGCGAGCGCGCCCACATCCTCGTCGGCCTCGCCGTCGCCGTCGCCAATATCGACCCGGTGATCGCGTTGATCCGCAATGCCGCCGATCCGACGGTGGCGCGCGCCGAGCTGATCGCACGCGCTTGGCCGGCCGGCGACGTGGCGCCGCTCATCGCGCTGATCGGCGAGCCCGGTCATGCGGTGATGCCCGACGGCACCTATCAGCTGTCCGAGGAGCAGGCGAAGGCGATCCTCGAGCTACGCCTGCAGCGCCTGACCGGGCTGGAGCGCGAGAAGATCGCCGAGGAGCTCGACGAGATCGTGCGCGAGATCGGCGATTACCTCGACATCCTGCGCTCGCGCCCACGCCTTCTCGACATCATGCGCAGCGAGCTGCGCGAGATCAAAGAGCAGTTCGCCACGCCGCGCCGGACGGTGATCGAGGAGGTCGAATTCGAGGCCGATATCGAGGCCCTCATCCAGCGCGAGGACATGGTCGTCACGGTGAGCCATTCCGGCTACATCAAGCGCGTGCCGCTCTCGACCTATCGCGCGCAGCGCCGCGGCGGCCGCGGCCGCTCGGGCATGGCGATGCGCGAGGAGGATTTCGTCAGCCAGGTCTTCGTCGCCTCGACCCATGCGCCGGTGCTGTTCTTCACCTCCTCCGGCCGTGTCTTCAAGCTCAAGGTCTATCGCCTGCCGCTCGGCACGCCGCAGTCGCGCGGCAAGCCGATGATCGGCCTGTTGCAGAACCTGGTGCAGGGCGAGGGCATCTCGACCATCATGCCCCTCCCCGAGGACGAGGCGAGCTGGGCAAACGACACCGTCGTCTTCGCGACGGCGAACGGCTATATAAGGCGCAACGCGCTGTCCGATTTCACCGATGTACGTGCCAACGGCAAGATCGCGATGAAATTCGAGGGCGAGGACGCCGACGACCGGCTGATCGCGGTCTCGGTGTGCAGCGACAATGACGACGTGCTGCTGTCGACCCATAACGGCCGCTCGATCCGCTTCCCGGTCAACGATGTCCGGGTGTTCACCGGCCGCTCCTCGGTCGGCGTGCGCGGCATCCGTCTACTCGCCGACGACCGTGTCATCTCGATGTCGATCCTGCGCCACGAGGAGATCGATCCAGAGATTCGCGACGCCTATCTCAGCATGGCGGCGAAGCGTCGGCGCGCCATGGGCGAGGAGAGCGAAATTGCCGCCGCCGCCGAGGAGGAGCCGCTGAACGGCGAAGCTGGCGGCGAGGCCGAGGATGAGAGCAAGTCGACCGGTGAGATCGCCTTGCCGGACGAGAAATTCGAGGAGCTCGCAGCGCGCGAGGAGTTTCTCCTCAGTATCACTGAGAAAGGCTTCGGGGCGCGCAGCTCGGCCTATGATTACCGCATCACCGGGCGCGGCGGGCAGGGGCTCATCAACATGACGCTGACCAAGCGCCAGGATCATGTCGTCGCTGTGTTTCCAGTCACCCATAAGGACCAGATCATGCTGGTCACCGATGGTGGGACAGTCATCCGCTGTCCGGTCTTCGATATCCGCATGGCGCGCCGCCCGAGCCAGGGCGTCGTCGTTTTTAAGGTCGGCGAAGGCGAGCATGTCGTCTCGGTGGCACGGCTCGGCGACATGGGCGACGACAATGGTGGCAACGGCGACGCCAATGGCGGCGATGGGGGTGCCGGCGATAACGGCGATGCTGGTGGGCCAACGCCAGACGACGCGAAGCCCCCGGCGCCGCCGGATAGCTGAGAGGAATTTCGGTGTCTCGCGCGGCGAGATCCGACGCAGAAGGGGGGACAGCGATGGCCAAGATGCGGGTAGGTATTTACCCGGGCACCTTCGACCCGATCACCAACGGGCATACCGACATCATCCTGCGAGCGACCCGGCTGGTCGATAAATTGGTCATCGGCGTCGCCCGCAATGCCGGCAAGGGGCCGATCTTTTCGACCGAGGAGCGCGTCGCCATCGTGCGCGAGGAGATCGCCGCCCTCGCCAACGGCGCCCATGAGCGGATCGAGGTCCGTGCATTCGACAATCTGCTCATGCATTTCGCGATGTCGGTCGGCGCCGCCGTGATCATCCGCGGGCTGCGCGCCGTCTCCGATTTCGAGTACGAGTTCCAGATGGCGGGGATGAATGCGCGCCTCAACCCGAAGATCGAGACCGTCTTCTTGATGGCAAGCGACCGCTATCAATTCATCTCGTCTCGTTTCGTCAAGGAGATCGGTCAGCTCGGCGGCGACGTCTCGCATTTCGTCAGCCCGCGCGTCACCGAGCACCTGCTGCATAAATTCGGCGATGCCCGCAAGGTCGCCGAAGCCTTCGAGCGCAAGATCGCCATCCTGGACAAGACCGCCGCCAAGAAGAAGTGAGGCTGGCGGCGGTCGTTCAGAATTTGCCGTATTTGAGGTACGCCGCCTGCGGGTCCATTCCGTCAAGGATCGCCTTGCGCATGACGTTTTCCGTTTGCATCACGGCTTCGGCGCGCGTCACCGCCTCTTCCGCCGCGTCGCGCGGCACGATGACGACCCCGTCGCGGTCGCCGAGCACGTAGTCGCCACTGCGTATCGTCGCATTTCCAATTGTGATTGGCTCCCCGAAGGCGGTCGGGATCCAGCGGGCGACGATGTCCGCCGGGGTGAAGAAGCGGGTGAAGACGGGGAAGCCCATCTTGAGGATGAAGTCGACGTCGCGGCAGCCGCCATCGACGATGTAACCCTTCACGCCGCGGTGCTGCAGCGTCTCGGCTGAGAGCTCGCCCATCAGTGCGACCTCGTCAGTATTGGGTTGGCAGATCACCACCTTGCCCGACGGCGCCTTCGAGAGGAATCCGGTCCAGGCGAGCAGCGTATCGTGCGGCGTGCGCGTGCGGTCGACGCAGCCTGCCATCGTCCAAACCTCACCAGCGACCTTGAGCCCGGGCTCAATGGCGCGGATGCTCGGCGGCAGGACGAAGCGATCGTGCCCCATGTCACGCAGGACGTCGTGTATCGCGCCGGTGTAGCAGCGGGCGAGGCGGTCGGTGAGATCCATGAAATTACCCTAGATGTGACTGATGACTTCGCTCCAGCCCTCATAGATCATGCGGCAGGCGACGATGGTTACGATCGCCAGACCGATCCAGGCGAACCAGGGATGGCGGTCGAGGAGGCGCGCCACGATCGCCGAGGCGACCCCCATCAGGGCGACCGAGAGGACGAGGCCGAGGACGAGCACCCAGAGATGGTCGCGCGCCGTGCCGGCAACCGCGAGGACATTGTCGAGTGACATCGAGACATCGGCGAGGACGACCTGCAGGAGCGCCTGGTTGAAGCTCTTGGCTTTGGCCGCAACGCCGCCGGATGAGGCTTCCACCGCATGCCGCGGGCTCTTGTGCAACTCTCGGTACATCTTCCAGGCGACCCAGAGCAACAAGATACCGCCCGCGAGGGTCAGGCCGATGATGGCGAGAAGCTCGATCGTGACGAGGGCGAAGCCGATGCGCAGCACCGTGGCCATCGCAATGCCGAGCGCAATTACCCGATGCTGCTGCTCACGCGGCAGCCCCGCCGCGGCCATCCCGACGACGACTGCGTTGTCGCCAGCCAGGACGACATCGATGATGACGACGGAGGCGAGGGCGACGAGCGCCTGATAGTCGGCGAGATCGGCGATGGTCACTCTGGATCCTGTTCCGGTTGCCGCGGCGCCCCCGTCATGGTGGCGGCCATAGTTTTCCTATTGCGTATTGTCTCTGGTATATCATATACACAGTACTAGATGCCGCCCCGTACCCGGGACGGGGATTACCCATTCGCCTCCGCAGGAGCCGAGATGACTGTCGAAGCGCCGAAACTCGACGTCAAGCCGCTCGATACGAGTACGAGCTTCCGCAACCAAGCCTATCAGGCGATCAAAGAGGCGATCACCGCCGCCAACATATACGCCCACCCCAGCGAGATCCGCCTCGACGAGCGCCAGCTGTCGCAGGCGCTCGGCGTCAGCCGCACGCCGATCCGCGAGGCCATGACCCTGCTCGAGCAGGAGGGTTTCCTGCGCACCCTGCCGCGGCGCGGCGTCTTCATCATCCGCAAGACGCGGCGCGAGATCGTCGAGATGGTCCAGGTGTGGGCGGCGCTGGAGAGCCTGGCGGCGCGGCTGGCGACGCAGCGCGCCTCCGATCGGGAGATCGCCGGGCTGCGCGCCATGATGGCGGAGTTCCAGGTTGCGCGGCCGGACGAGCACATGGACGAGTATTCCGACGCCAATATTGCCTTTCACCAGGCCATCATCGCGATGGGCGGCTGCGACCTCATCGGCGCCATCACGGAGAACCTGTTTCTTCACGTCCGCGCCATCCGCAAGGTGACGATCTCGCAGGACAATCGCGCCTCGCGCTCGATCGTCGATCACATGCGGATCATCGAAGCGCTGGAGAGCCGGAATACCGAACTGGCCGAGAGCCTCGTGCGCCAGCACACGCTCGATCTCGCGGCGCACGTCGAGAAGCACTGCGATTTCCTCGATTGAACGACACAAAACTTCAAAGTCCCGTCCGGGAGGACAACCCACTGATGACGCAAGCAACGACCCAAACCACGAGGCCGAAGGACCAGGCTGCGCGGACCGCCGACACCCCGATCGGCCGTGGCGCCACGACGGCGGGAGAGACGCAGGACCTGACGGACGGCTTTCACCTCGTGATCGACGCGCTGAAGCTCAACGGCATCAACACGATCTACGGCGTGCCCGGCATCCCGATCACGGATTTCGGGCGTATGGCCCAGGCGGCGGGTATCCGCGTCATCTCGTTCCGGCATGAGCAGAACGCCGGCAACGCCGCGGCGATC
>WNFI01095269.1_pt1 | contig 11340 bp, 11 predicted proteins | sample 5400471 | NCBI WGS metagenome assembly WNFI01 (sample SAMN13153348, study PRJNA577476) | soil metagenome | isolation source: 100 cm saprolite on Douglas fir-dominated hillslope | place: USA:California | collected 2013-09-17
GCCTGGAAGAACGCGGTCCGGCCCAACACCAAGGCCTTCCTGGTGGAAAGCCCGGCCAATCCGCTGCTGGAAGTCACCGCCATCGGGGCTGTCGCCGAGATCGCCCACGCCGCCGGCGCCAAGCTGATCGTCGACAACGTCTTCGCCACCCCGATCTTCCAGAAGCCGCTGGCCCTGGGCGCCGACATCGTCGTCTATTCGGCGACCAAGCACATCGACGGCCAGGGCCGGGTGCTGGGCGGGGCGATCCTGGGCGCCGCGGACCTGATGACCGAGAGCTACAAGGACATCCTGCGCCACACCGGCCCGGCGCTGTCGCCGTTCAACAGCTGGGTGCTGCTGAAGGGCCTGGAGACGCTGGAACTCAGGGTAGGCCGCCAGACCGACAATGCCGCGCGCGTGGCCGATGTGATCGCCTCTCACGCCAGGACCCGCCAGACCATCTATTGCGGCCGCCCCGACCATCCGCAGGCGGCGATCATCGCCAACCAGATGACCGGCGGCGGCAACGTGGTGGCCTTCGACCTCGGAAGCCGCGAGGCCGCCTGGCGCTTCCTCGACGCCCTGCAGATCGTCGACATCTCCAACAACCTCGGCGACGCCAAGTCGATGGCCACCCACCCCTGCACCACCACCCACCGTTCCATGCCGGAGGCCGAGCGGCTGGAGATCGGCCTGACCGAGGGCTGGGTGCGGATGAGCGTCGGGCTGGAAGGCCCCGGCGACCTCAGCCGCGATGTCTCTCGCGCGCTGGACGCGGCCTGACGGCGGCGAACAATTCCCAGGCATTTGCGGATCGGCGGACCTTCCGGCGCATCTCCGGTGTTGTCCCGTCATCGATGGGAGACCTGGACATGACCCATGCCACCGACGCTGCACCGCCGCCCGATCCGGCCACCGGAACGGCGAAATCCGACGCCATGAGCGCGCTGCTTGCGCAAAACTGGTGGGCCGTCCTGCTCCGCGGGATCGCGGGCGTCCTGTTCGGCCTGATCGCGCTTTTCCTGCCGGGGGTGACCTTGGCCTCGCTGGTCCTGCTGTTCGCGGCCTACATGCTGGCGGACGGGGTGTTGGCCATCGTCTCGGCGGTGAAGGCGGCGCGCCGGCATGAGCGTTGGGGCCTCTTCGTGTTCGAGGGGATCGTCGACATCCTCGCCGGCGCCGCGGCTCTGCTGTTGCCGGGCGCGGCCCTCGTGGCCTTCGTCGCCCTGGCCGCGGCCTGGGCGATCCTTTCGGGCGGGCTGATGCTGGGCTCCGCCTTCCGCCTCACCCGCGACCATGGCCGCCTGTGGCTGGTCGTGGGGGGCATCGCCTCGGTGGTCTGGGGCCTTCTGATGATGGTCTTCCCGATCGCCGGCCTGGTCGTGCTGACCTGGTGGCTGGGCGCCTACGCCCTGATCTTCGGAGCCAGCCTGGTCGTCCTCGGCCTGAACCTGCACCGGCGCGCCGTTCCGCACGACGTCGGAACGCCGCTGGCGGCCTAGCTGCGGCCGGCGACACGCGGGCTGACCGCTTTGCGCGCCGCCGGGCGCGTGGCATCCTTACCGGGAACGGCATGGAGCGGGGACGCCATGAGGCCTTTCGGCGCTGCGATCCTGGCTCTGGCCCTGACCGCCTTGCCGCGTCTTGGCGTCGCGGCGGACGCGACCGTCGATCCGCCGCCGCCGGCCGCCCTCGACGAGAAGTCGGTGGCGGCCTGGGCCGCCCAGCACCTGACGGGCGACGGCTGGACGCTGGTGAACTTCGACGCCGAGGGCATCCGGCTGGCGACGCCCGACGGCGTGTCGCTGATGTCGGACGGCCTGGTGGAGACCGACATCCGCCACGAGCTGTTCACGCCGATCAGGCTGAGCTTCGGCCAGGCGCGCTCCGGGCTTGCCCACTGGGCCGTGGACTGCGCCCGGAAGCGCTTCGCCGTGGTCAGCAGCGTCGCCTATTCGCACAACAACCTGGTCGGCGAAGTGGCGCGCCGGCAAGGCGACCGGCGCCGGTTCCAGGCCCCGATCGCGTCGGAGATCGACACCCTGGACGCCGTCTGTGAGGCGATCCGCACGGGCAGACGCCTGGACGGCCCGGTCGCGAAGCCAGGGAAGTCGTCCTAGTCGACGTTCGCCGTCTCAAGCGCCTCCGGCTCAACGGCGTAGAGCTTGGAGCAGTATTCGCAGGTGACATGGATCTTGCCGTCGGGCTCGATCATGCCGTCGCGGTCGGCGGCGTCGAAGGACTTCAGCACGCCTTCGATACGCTCCTGGCTGCAGCGGCAGAAGGCGCGCAGCGGCTGGGAGCCGAACACCCGCACGCCGTCCTCGTGGAAAAGTCGGAAAAGCAGTTGCTGCGACGACAGCAGCGGGTCGATCAGCTCGTCCTCCCCGACCGTCTCGAAGAACGCCTGGGTGCGGGTCCAGGCCTCGGCGGTGGGCCCGCGCGCCTCGTCCTCGGCGATGTTCTGGATCAGCATGCCGCCGGCCCGCCACCGGGCGCCCTGGCCCTGATCGGCCTGGCCGACGGCGAGGCGCACGCGGGTGGGCGTCTGTTCGGACTGGGCGAAATACTGCTCGGCGCAAAGCGCCAGGGTCTCGCCCTCGATGGCGGTGACGCCCTGGTAGCGGTCCATGTCCGGGCCCTGGTCCACGGTCATCATGAAGTGGCCCTCGCCCAGCAGGGACTTCGCGCCCGGCCGCACGAAGCCGGTCGCCGCGGCCGCCACCTGGGCGGCGTCGAAGCCGCAGTAGCCGCGCAGGCCGCCGGAGGTGTCGTAGTCGGCGACCACGAAGCGCACCGGGCCATTGCCGCGCGCCTCGACGATCAGCCGGCCGTCGAACTTCAGGTTGGAGCCCACCAGGGCCGCCAGCGCACAGGCCTCGCCCAGCAGGTTCGCGACCGGCTCGGGATAGTCGTGGGCGCGCAGGATCTCGTCGACCGAGGGGCCTAGCCGCGCCAGGCGGCCGCGCACGGGCTCGCCCTCGATCTGGAACGCCGCGACGGCGTCGTCAGGAACGGGAGGATTTGGCATCGGCGGCATATAGGGACGGCTTCCGGTCTTGCGAAGCACGCGTGGCGTCGCACCCCATTTTCGTCTGGTGGGGTTCAGGCGGGCGCGGACGCGCGGATCAGCGCCAGGGGATTGGGCGTGGGTCCGGCGACCTTCACTAGCGTATTGCGGTCGCGATGGCGGAACGGCTCGGCCTGGCCGCGGACGCTGAGCATGGTGTCGGAGACGTAGCTCCAGCTTCCGTCGGCGTTGAACGTCACCGTGAGCTCGTAGGAGTCCGTACGGAAGGCGTACTCGAGGAAGGCGGTCGAGGCGATGCCGTACTCGGTCTCGCCGCGGCGGGCGCTCACCACCAGGCCGGTGCCGTCGGGATTGGCCTTGCCGCCGGCCAGCGCCACCTGGCCGCGCGGGATCGCCAGGGTCTGCATGATCAGCCCGGTCGCGGCATCCCACAGCCAATAGCCCACCTGGTCGTGGAAGGTGATGTCCTCTTCCTCGGTGTTGATGTGGATGTGGTAGCGGAGGCCATAGAGCAGCTGTGGGCCGTTGGCCTGCGGGTCGATCGGCTGCATCTCGATCCGCTCGAGGTAGACCCGCCGTTCCGGCCCATCGGCCTTGGGATTGAGGTCGACGCCCTTCTTGCCCTCCCAGACACCCGCCAGCCGCCGGAGCGGCCCGAGGTTGGCCAGCGTGTCGGGGTCCACGTCCTCCGGCTCGGTGAAGATGTCGTCGGGGAAGGGGTTCATTCGCGCAAACCTTGGAGAGGAGCCGGCGGCCGACGGATCAGATCGCGCCGAAGCACCAGGCGAGGATGGATTTCTGCGCATGTAGGCGGTTCTCGGCCTCATCCCAAATCAGGCTCTGGGGACCGTCGATCACCTCGTCGGTGACCTCTTCGCCGCGGTGGGCCGGCAGGCAGTGCAGGAAGACCGCGTCGTTCTTGGCCAGGTCCATCAGGGTCTCGTCGACCTGATAGGGCTCCAGCGCGTCCAGCCGCTCGTCGTGGTCGGTGTCGCCCATGGAAACCCAGGTGTCGGTGATCACCACGTCGGCGCCCTTGACCGCCTCGCGCGGGTCGTCGGAGGCATAGACTTGACCCTGCTCCTGCGCTGCGCGGGCGAGGTCGTGCAGGTCCGGGTGGTAGACGGCGGGGGCGGCGATGTTCAGCCTGAAACCCAGCTTCGGCGCGGCGTGGATGAAGCTCGCGCAGACATCGTTGCCGTCGCCGACATAGGCCAGCGTCTTGCCGGCCACCGGCCCGCGGTGCTCCTCGATGGTCAGCAGGTCGGCCATGATCTGGCAGGGGTGGCTCTTGTCGGAGAGGCCGTTGATCACCGGGATCGTCGACGAGAGCGCCAGGCGCTCGACATCCTGGTGGAAGTTCGAGCGGATCATCACCGCGTCGACCATGCGCGAGAGCACGCGCGCGGTGTCCTCGATCGGCTCGCCGCGGCCGAGCTGCATGTCGACGGCGTTGGAGATGATCACGTCGCCGCCGAGCTGGCGCATGGCCGCGTCGAACGAGAAGCGGGTGCGGGTGGAGTTCTTCTCGAAGATCATCGCCAGGGTCCGGCCCTCGGCCGGCGCATCGTCGTCGGGGCGGCCCTTGGGCCAACCGAGGCGCGCGGCCTTGCGGCGCTTGGCGTCCTCCAGGATGGCGCGCAGGTCCGAGCCTTCGAGCTTCCAGAGGTCGAGGAAGTGGCGGGGCGGTTGGCTCACGCCGCCGCCTTCGCCTTGGCCCGGGCCGCCTCGCAGGCGCGCTCCAGCTTTTCCATGGCTTCGCTGGCTTCGGCGATGGTCAGGTTGAGCGGCGGCAGCAGGCGTACGCAGTTGTCGCCGCCGCCGGCGATCAGCAGATGCTGTTCGCGGGCGTGCTGCATGAATTCGCGGTTGGGCGTGTTCAGCTTCAGGCCGATCAGCAGGCCCCGGCCGCGGATGTCGGCGACCACGTCCGGGTAGCGCTCGGTCAGGCCCGAGAGCTGCTGGGTGAAATAGCCGGCGACCTCGCGCACGTGGGCCAGCAGCTCGGGCTTCACCAGTTCGGCCAGCGACGCCTCGCCGACCGCCATGGCCAGCGGGTTGCCGCCATAGGTCGAGCCGTGGCTGCCCACGACCATGCCGCGGCCGGCCTCGGCGGTGGCGAGGCAGGCGCCGACCGGGAAACCGCCGCCCAGCGCCTTGGCGATGGCCATGATATCGGGCTGGGCCTCGGTCGCCCACTCATAGGCGAAGAGCTTGCCGGTGCGTCCGAGGCCGCACTGGATCTCGTCGTAGATCAGCAGCGTGCCCGTCTCGTCGCAGAGCCGGCGGATGGCGGTGAGGTCGGCGTCGGGCCAGGAGCGCGCACCGCCCTCGCCTTGCACGGGCTCCAGCAGGATGGCCGCAGTGGTCGGGCCGATTGCCGCCTTCAGCGCGTCCATGTCGCCGAACTTCAGGTGCACGAAGCCGGGCAGCGGCGGGCCGAAGCCCTCCAGGTAGCTGGCTTTCCCCGAAGCGTTGACCGCGGCGATGGTGCGGCCATGGAACGAGCCATCGAAGCCGATGATGTCGATCCGCTCCGGCTGGCCCTTGGCCCAGTGGTATTTGCGCGCGGTCTTGATGGCGCACTCGATGGCCTCGGCGCCGGAGTTGGTGAAGAACACCTCGTCGGCGAAGGTCGCGTCGGTCAGCGCCTTGGCGAGTTTCTCCTGGCCCGGGATCGTGAAGACGTTGGAGACGTGCCAGAGCTTCTCGGCCTGCGCCTTGAGCACCGCCACCAGCTTTGGATTGGCGTCGATGCCGGCCATGCAGTCGAGATAGGCCTCGCCGTCGGTGGTGTAGAGCCGCGCGCCCTCGCCTCGCTCGAACGCCAGCGGGGTGCGGCTGTAGACCGCCATGATGTGGTCGCTGGGAATGGTCGCGGGCGCTTGGGGCGCGGTCTTCTCGGTCACCGGAGGAGCCCTCCAAAACGGAAGCATCCCCGCCGCGGCGCGACGGGGACTGGAAGGCTTGGCGTTCTCGTCTTGTCGAGGCGGCGTGTCAATCGCGCCGCTGTCATCAGGTTTTGATCTTGTAGCCCGTCTCGAACATCCGGAAGCAGATCCAGCCGAGGCCGAGCACCAGGGCTCCAGTGAGGGCCACGCCCACCGCCAGCGAGCCTTCGGCCCGGCCGATGAAGCCGTACCGGAAGCCGTCGATCAGGTAGAAGATCGGGTTGAACTTGGAGAAGCTGCGGAAGGGCTCGGGCAGCTTCTCCACCAGATAGAAGGTGCCCGACAGGAAGGTCATCGGCATGATGACGAAGTTGGTCACCGCCGCCATGTGGTCGAACTTCTCGGCCCAGAGGCCCGCCATGATCCCTATGAAGCCCATGATCAGCGCCGCACCCAGACCGAAGTAGACCACGGCCCAGGGCTCGGCCACCGGCAGACGCGCGAACGGCACCACTGCGACCAGGCTGATCGCGCCGACGAAGAGGCCGCGCGTCGCCGCGCCTGCCCCGAAGCCGATCAGGAGTTCGATGGGCGAAAGCGGCGGAGTGACGAAGTCGCCCATCAGGCCGTTGAACTTCGCCTGCAGCAGCGACGACGAGGAGTTGGCGAAGGCATTGGACAGGATCTGCATCATGACCAGGCCGGGGGCCACGAAGGTCCCGTAGGCCACGCCGTGCACACTGCGCCCGCCGCCGACCGCCACCACGAACACCAGCATGTAGAGAAGCGCCGTCACCACCGGCGCCGCGAGAGTCTGCATGCCCACCTTGATGAAGCGACGCACCTCACGGACGTAGAGGGTCTTCAGGCCTTCCCAGTTGATGCCGGGATAGTCGCGCGGCTGCGGCGGGAGCACCGTTTCGATCAGGGGCATGTCCTTCATGCCCCTTCATGTGCGCCGGGCTGGCCCTGGCTGCAAGAGCGGGCGCGGACCTCGCACGCCGGCGCCCGGGACTGCGGCGGGCTGACGCAACATCTAGTTCCTGTGGACGAAAGGCGGGGCGCCTATTGTGGCCCTTAAGGAGTTGTTTACTACTGGTGGTGGTTGGTGGGCGGCAGGATTGCTGGACGCCACAAGATGTTGATCTCGGGGACGGCGCGGGGGTGCGCCGCGGATCACCAAGGTGGGAGGCGCACATGGGCTGGACGGACGAACGGGTCGAACTCCTCAAGAAGCTCTGGCAGGACGGGCTCTCCGCCAGCCAGATCGCCAAGCAGCTGGGCGGGGTCACCCGCAACGCGGTGATCGGCAAGGTCCACCGCCTGGGCCTCTCGGGCCGGGCGACGCCGTCGAAGCCCGCCCGCACGGTCTTCAAGGCGCCAAGGCCGGCCCGCCCGGTCTCGGCCGCGCCTTCGGCCCCGCGCCGCATCGCCGAGCCGAGCGCGCTCGTGCAAAGCCCGACGCCCGTGCGCTACGTCGACGAGACGCCGGGCACGGCCACCGTGCTGACGCTGGGCGCCCACATGTGCAAGTGGCCGATCGGCGACCCGTCGCTGGACAACTTCACCTTCTGCGGCCGCCGCGCCGGTGACGGCCCCTACTGCCACGAACACAGCCAGGTGGCCTATCAGCCCGCCCAGTCGAAGAAGCGCTCCGGCCCGAACGAACTCGCCAGGAGCCTTCGCCGCTACATCTGATCCGTTGGGGATGGTGGCGTGGCCAGCCCGCGGCGCAAAAGCGCCTAGGCGAGCCGGATGCGCCCTTTTCCTATTCTGCCCCCGCCACCGCAGTGGCCGAATCCCCTGGGGACTTGCCGGGGAGTGTGAGGCTTGCGCCCCACACTCCAGCGGCCGTCAGACCAAGGTCGCCGCGGTCATGCGACGCCGGCGCAGGGTCGCGCCCACGCCGAAGAAGCCGGTGATCATCATCGCCCAGGCCGCGGGCTCGGGCACTCCAGCCGTCGGCGGCGCCGCGAGCGGGTCGCCATTGATCGCGGCGGCTTCATCGGCGGTCAGCACGCCGTTGTAGAAGTTCACCGCTGCGATGTTGACCGGCGACCATTCGTACAGGCCGCCCCCGACGACATTGTCGAGGAAGAGGTTGATCAGGCCGTCAGAACCGAGATTCATGATCGACGTCGTGGTGCTGAACGATAGCCCGCCTTGCAGGTAGGCCGTGACGTTGTTCGGCCCCGCCGGACCCACTGTCAGCACGATGTTGTTATAGCCGGTGTTGTTATACGGCACGGCGCTTCCGGAGGCTCCGAAAAGGTCCATGTCGCTGCTGGGATCGACATAGAAGCCGGCGTCCGATTGACGGCCCTGCACGTCGACGATCCGCCGCCAGCCCGTGGTCCCGGCGAAGTCGATGGTCAGCGCGATCGAATAGCTGTCTGCGGTGAGCAGGCCGGTGCTGTTGAAAGTAAGCCCGCCCTGGTTGCCCGCCGGGTTCGCCGCGCCGTCCACATGGTAGACGGTGTGTGGATTGCCGAAGACCGCGTCGGTCGCGAAACCGCTGGTCCCTAGCGGATCGGTCGCGGTGAGCGCCGGGGCGCCAGCGACGCTGGAATTCAAGTTGTTGTTGAACAGATAGCTCCCCACCAGGGTCGCGCCGTGGGCGTACCCCGCGGCGGAGAACGCCACCACCGCTGTCGCCAGCAAAGCCTTAATCTTCATCGCCAAACTCCACAGGTCATCCCCCGAAACCACGATCGGCTTCGCGTTCCAAATCCGAGCGGGGCTTGCCGGCCTTCGGGCACGGCAACGCTCGCTCAATGAGTAGAGCGGCGCCCGGCCGGAAAACGGTTCACGGGGGCTTAAAATACTTGGGCGGAGCCCTGGTTGTCGCTGCTGCGCCGAGCCGTTTTCCGGCCGGATGACGCTTTGTGAACGAGGGCGCTCGCGGCTCGCCGCCGTCACGGCGGGCTTGACCGACGTCAGCGCAGGCCGCCCTGCGCGGTCGAGGAGGACAAATGGGACATCACGATTGCGCCAGCGGCGTCGGCGCCATCCCGGCGGTCGGTCAGTTGGGACGCAGTTGCGCCATCAGCCAGGCGCGGGCGGAGCGCCACTGGCGCTTGACCGTGCTGACGGAGATGCCCAGCACCACGGCGATCTCCTCCATGGTGAGGCCGGCATAGAAGCGGTGCTCGACGATCGCGCCCTTTTGGACGTCGACGGCCATGAGGCGGTCGAGCGCCTCATCGAAAGCTTCCAGGTCGAAGAGGGGTGGACGGCTCTGATCGAGGGCGTCGCCCCAATAGGTTTCGACCGACGGCTTCCGCCGTTTCCGGGCGCGAAAGCGCCGCACTTCGTCCAAGAGGATCTGGCGCATGATCCGGCTCGACAGCGCCAGGAAATGGACCTTGTCGCGCACGTCCAGCCGTTCGATGCGCAGCAGCCGGATCGCCGCCTCGTGCGCCAGCTCGGTCGGCTGGATCTGCAACTTGGCGCCGTCGGCCGCGAGCACGGATCGGGCGACCCGCCGAAACTCCGCGTAGTGCAACGCCAGCAGCCGCTCCCGCGCACCTTCGTCGCCGGCGCAGAAGCCGGCCCACAAGGCCTCGGTTGGATCAAGACTTACCGCGGCCAGCGAGGCCATGAGCGCTCCGATCGGAGGAAAGCCAGGTCCCGTTTCGAAACCCGGCCAGCAAGCATGACCGTGAAGGATGGGCGGCGCCTATCGTTTTCTCCCACGGGGCGAGCCCGCCGATCGACGGACCATTCTCCTGCCGGGGCTTTAAGCTAGCATGCCGTCAGCCGACACAACGCCGGGATGGGGACAAACGCTTTGAAGTGGAGAGTTTGGTCCCGGACGCGCCCCAGACCGGAAATTCGACCCGACGGCGCCGGGCCCCGCGGCCCTGGGCTGGCAACCGAGGGCGCGCGCGCCGCCGACCCCTTCCTGGACCTGCACAGGCGTGTGCTGGCTGCTTTCGAGATGCTGTCGGACGCCCCCGACGAGGACCGTCGCATCTGGTTGCAGGAAACCGCCGTCGCGGATTCGGCCCTGGCCACGGAAGTCGCGGCTTTGTTGCTGGCGGACCGCCGCGGACCCCGACATCTGCCCACCTCGCCGGGGCCGCCCGCAAACGACGAGCCCGCGGCCTACCCGCTGAGCGTGGGCCCCTACCGGCTGGTCCGCCGTCTGGGCGGCGGGATGGGCGACGTCTTCCTGGCCGAGCGCGATGACGGGCTCTTCCAGCACACGGTGGCGATCAAGCTGATCACGGACGGGCGCGCCGCTCAGCGCCTGAGCGAGCACCTGTTCGCTGAGCGCAAAATCCTGGCCGGCCTGCAGCACCCCAATATCGCTCAGCTCTTCGGCGGCGGCACGACGCCGGAGGGCCTGCCCTTCATCGTCATGGAATATCTGGACGGCGAACTCATCACCGAGCACATCCACCGCCTGGATCTCGGTCTGCCGGAACGGTTGCGTCTGTTCCTCACAGTCTGCGAGGCGGTGCAGTTCGCGCACCAGAACCTGATCGTTCACGCCGACATCAAGCCGTCAAATATCCTCGTGACCGAGACATCGCGGGTCAAGCTGCTCGATTTCGGCATTGCCCGATGGCTCGATCCCCGGGGCGGCGGCGCCATGGACCCTGGGGACATCAAGCCCATGACCCGGGCCTACGCCGCCCCGGAACGGCTGGACGGCGCCGAACCAAGCGTCTCGGCGGACGTCTATAGCCTCGGCGTCCTGCTCTACGAAATCCTCGCCGATGTCCTGCCAGACACCGTGCCGGCGGGCGCAGACGCCCCGCGTCCGCTACGCCAGCGTGGTTGAGATGTCCGAAGACATCGCGCGATATTTCAGCGGCCTGCCGGTCAAGGCGTTGCCGGACACCTGGCAATATCGATCCCTTCGCTTCGTGCGCCGCCACCGGCTTGGCCTCAGCCTGACGGCGGCGACCATCTTGCTGGCGAGCTTGGCCGCCGTCGGCGCCACCCTGCTTTATCTCCAGAGTGAGCGCGACCGCGCCTTGGCCGATCGCCGGTTCGCCGAGACCCGAAGCATGGCGGACTACATCATCAACGACATCGACGCCGAGCTCGCCAAGCTGCCGGGCGCCCTGCCGGTGCGGCGCCAACTGGTCTCCCGCAGCCACGGATACCTGCAGGCCATGGAGAAAGACCGCTGGGCGTCGCCGGCGCTCAAGCTCGATATCGCCGCGGGCTACCTCAGCCTGGCGCGGATTTATGGCCTGGACGTCAGCGGGGGTGTCGGCGATCTCCCGGCCGCCCGGCAGAGCCTGAAGCACGCCAACGACGTCATAGCCTCCGTCGTCGCCAGCTCCCCGGACGACCCGCGCCTGCTCCTGCTGAAGGCGCGGGCCCAGATGGCGGCGGGAGCGGAGATCTTTGTGTCGCCGGACGCCTCGATCCTGAAACGCTCGCTGGCTGCGCTGCAATCGGCTCAGGCGCTGTTCGGCG
>WNFI01068766.1_pt1 | contig 11339 bp, 8 predicted proteins | sample 5400471 | NCBI WGS metagenome assembly WNFI01 (sample SAMN13153348, study PRJNA577476) | soil metagenome | isolation source: 100 cm saprolite on Douglas fir-dominated hillslope | place: USA:California | collected 2013-09-17
TCTTGAAAGGCACTTTTGGTGCCAGACGTGTCATATCGGACAAGGTCAATCGCGCGTTTGGTGCCAGACGTGTCGAATCTTCGCCTCAACGGGAGAGGTACGCGGGCAAGTAGATGTCAGCCGCGTTTGATGCACTTACATCGAGCCAACCTTCAAGGTGCGTGTCGACGATCAGCCTTACCAGCGGTTCGCCCATCTCCGGCACCGCCAGTGGCGTGCGTGAGCCACTGACCGCGATGTGCACCTTCCACCAAGCACCCACGGGCTGGGCCGACACTGCGACAAATTCTGCGGCGAGCCACTCCCGCACGCGAGTGAACGCCTCGACCAGGACTGGCTCCGAAGCGAGGACGACCGCATTTGCCGGCAGGTCTCGAGTCGCGCCCGGCAGCGTAAGGTTGAGCACGACCGCGAGCACCACGCCTCGTGCGCCGTCTTTCGGCTCCACGGATACAGCTTCCAGCGCTGCGGCTCTGCGTCCGACCTCCTGGGCCTGCTCGTAGACATCTTCGAGCAGCTCCGATCGCCCAAATGCCGCATGACGAGCGGACTCCTGGAGGGCAAGCACCGCCGAGCGCAGCTTGTGGCCAAGGCGTCCGAGGAGGTGAGCGCGCTGCTCGTTCTCGAGCTGCTGGCCGAGCTCAGCCGAGCGTCGAGCCAACCCGAGGCCCGCATGGTCGGCCCAACCCACCAGCCGGCCGCCTAGGATGAGCGGCTCCCATGGACCGCCAGGCGGTGGAAAGTCGGTGTCTGCCGGGCCATGACGGTGGTGTTCTGGAATCGACTCCATGCCGCCACCCACCCTCACCCATCTCGGTGTGTCTGCACTCATACGGTGTCTAACGTGAGACTAGGGACGAATCCGGGCAGGCACTGTGAATTTGAACGTCGTCCCACGGCGGTCGCTGGAAGCGACCCAGATCCGGCCGCCGAACGACCGCTCGACCACGAGGCGGCTCAGATAAAGGCCGAGCCCCAGGCCGCCCTGAGAGCGGCTGCGCCCGGCCGGCCCTGTCTTGTCGAAGACGGTCTCCAGGTCGGCCGTCGCCAGTCCTTGTCCGCGGTCGGCGACCGTGACCTCGAGCCATTCTTTCTGGCTCTGGCGCGCATCAACCATCACTGGACCGTGCGTGTACTCGAGCGCGTTGCCGATGAGGTTGCTGAGGACCTGGCCGACGTGGGCCGACTCGCATAGTGCAGCCGGCAAGCCAGGCGGCAGATTGATCTGCACGGCGGAAGAGCGCTCGGGGTATCGATGCAGGAGCACGCCCATCACTCCGTCGAGCGCGGCGGCCAGGTCGACCGGCTCGGGCGACGGTTCGAAGTGCCGGGTCTCGAGCTTGGCGATGATGAGCTGGCTTTCCACGAGGCTGAGCAACCGGTCAGACGATTCGTACGCCTCTTGCAGCAGCGCGCGACGACCGCGCGAGTCGATCGTTTCGTCCCACTGCATGATGCCGGCCAGCGTGTTCTTCATTGCCGCGGCTGGGCTGCGCACCTCGTGTCCAATCGCACGCAGCATCAAGTCTTTGGCTTCGAGGGCGCGGCGCTGCGCCGTGACGTCTTCGTGCAAGGTCAGGACACCGGCGGGCTCGCCTTCGAGACCCGGGATCAACACGCGGCGCACGTGCACTGTGCGGTCGGGCTGTGTCATGCGGAGCTCGAGATTTCCATCGATCTCGCCATCCTCGCCTGGCACGGCCCCCGCTGCGGCGTAGATCTCGGCCGGGGTCTTGCCTGGCATGTCGGCCGCGTGAAGGTTGTAGATCGTCTCCACTTCCGGGTTGGCGTACACGATGCGGCCGGCGGCGTCTTCGAGCATCACCCCGACGGGTGAGTGGCGAAGGATTGCGTTCATCATCCGGCGTTCGTGGTCTAGAGCATCGACCAGCTCGAGTTGCCCGATCAGGACTGCGGCCTGGCCCGCAAGGACTCCAGCGAGTCTTCTTGTTTCAGCGCCGCCACCGGTCATGCGCGCAACGAGCAATCCGGCAAACCTGCCCTCCACCTGAATCGGAATCGCGAAGGCATCGGGCGGCGCACCGAGAAGATCGAGCAGAGCGCGCAAACGCCTGCCGCCCGCCGGCGCGGCCAGGGCCCGGAGCAGCTGCGCGCTGTCCGTCACCGGCACCTTCGGCGATTCCTCGCCATCGTCCGAGCGGCGGACCAGCTCTCCCTCCTCGAGCAACCACAGCTCGCCATGCGAGCCGGCGAGGGCGCGGTTGACGAGGCGGGCCATTTCCGAGCGTGCGCGTTCGGGTTCGGTCGGGGTTAGCTCGGCGAACGCGGCAACAGCTTCCAGAGTGCGGATGCGGCCGCGGGTTTCGGCGACAAGTCGTGAGTTCTCGATCGCGATGGCGGCGTGGCGTGCGAAGTCGAGAGCGGCCGAGCCTGGTTCCGCGACCAACGTCGACGCGTGCACGGTGCCGATCGCACCAACGAGACGGTCGCCGTACCAAAGCGGAATCAGGCTCCAGGCCTGTTCTCGCGTCGTGCCGGTGACGATTCCCGGTGACGGCGTGCGGTCCTCGGAGTTCATGCCCGCCCAGGCAAGCACCTCTTCCGCCGCCTGGTCTCCGCTGACGCGCGTTGCGGTGATGCGGCCTTCTGTATCGAAAGACCAGCACGCTGCTCCGGCGCATTCGAGCATCGTCCGCGCCTGTTCGGCGATGTTTGCGACCACGCTCATCAGCTCGTGACCGGCAAGCGCCGCCAGCTCCTGAATGCGCACGGACTGCGCAAGCGCAAGCTCGTTGGCGTGATGCAGCCGCATGGTGCGCAAGGCGATGCCGACTACCGGCGCCGCCGTTTCGAGCAGCTTCAAATCGGTGGTTTGAAAGCGCGCGCCATCGTTGCGCATCGCGACGATTGCCGCGACGACCCGTATGTCCTGTGTGATCGGCGCCCACACCACATGGCTCGGCGACTTCGTGAAGACGTAGCTGCCAACTGGTCCTCTCAGCTCTGATGGATCGCCGGCCGTAACATCGGTCACGCTTCCACCGCTCTCGATCATCCGGTGAAAGAACGGCGCGGATTCGATCGAAACCGGTCGCACGGGAACTGTCTCTCCGGAACGTTCGGCTGTGAACCCTGCCACCATGCCGGCGACGTCGAGGTAGGCGAGCACCATATGGGTTGCGCCGAGGTATTCGCTGACGACCGCAAAGACCGCTTCCGCAATCTGACGCTCGTCGGATGCGCCTGCCACGCCCATCTCCAGCACATGGAGCGCTTCGAGGCGCGCCCGCTCCGTCTGCGCCTGCGCGAAGTGATCTGCGTTGGCGAGCGCGAGGCTGACGTGAGCCGCGACGTCCTGCAGCAGCTTCACATGCCACTCGTCGAACGCGCTCTCGCGATATGACTGGAGCGACAGCATGGCGGTGATGCGATCACCGCTGAGAACGGGCACCCATACAAACGAGCGCGACACTTTGCGCCGCTCACTTGTCGGTCCGGAAACGAAGACCGCGGCGCCTTGACCGACCGTCCACACCTCGCGCTCGAGGTCCTTGCTTTCGAATGTCCGAGCCCACGGTGAGTGGCGCACGAGAATCGGTAGTCCGGTTTCGTAAGCCTCGCGCGACGGACCCGTCACCGCCAACGCAACGGGCGGCACGATCTCCTCCACGCCTCCTACATATTGGTAGCCCTCTGCGACGGGTCCTTCTGGCGGATGGGTGATGGTCGCCAGGATGAAGCCGTCGAAATTGAGGTGGCGGGAAAGCTCTTCACGAAGCGTGCGCATGATCGACCACCGGTCGAGGCTGGATGCGAGTCTCCGTCCGATCACGTTGACGACCTCGAGCCGTCTGCGCTGATCCTCGATCGCCTCGTAGCTGCGTGCGTTGCGCAGAGCAAGGGTGACCTCATCGGATACGGCCTCGAGGAAGGCTGCAGTGGAGTCCTCATAGGCGTAGGCCCGCGAGGTCGTGATGCCGAGCGCTCCGCGAGATGCGCCGCCCTCCTTCAGAGGAACCCAAAGCGAGGAGTTGGGATGGTGGACGAGCACCGGCTTGGCGCCGTCGACGACCTCGCGCGCATTCGCGGCGAGCGGTGAACGCGGAGGCAGCCACCGCGACGTTGGTGGAGCGTCGGCTTCGATGTGGAGGTGCCTGACCTTCGCCTCCAAGCGGCGGGCCTGGTTTCGCGTCAACTCGTTCAGGGACGCGTTGGCCAGCAGAACACCCATCCGCCGGTGAACCTCTTCCAGGAACGTCAGCTCGGTCGACGGAACACGCCGTTTTCGATACGACTGGTAGCTGACGCTTCCGATGACCTCGCCCTGGTGCATCACCGGCACCCAGACGGCGAACTTCGCCTGTACTCGCGATCCTGGCCCGGACCCGGACTGCTGCGGCGAGGACTCGAGCGAGAGCACCGCAGTCTTTGGATCCTCGAACTGCTTGGCAAACGTCGCTTCGCGCAGCGGCCTGCGGCGCACGTCCTGGAGGACGCCGGCATCGATCGGCAGCGAGTGGTACCAGCCCTCCCGATCCAGCACCTGGAGAAGGATGGCGTCGTACCCGAACTTGGGCTGAAGCCCCCGATAGAGCACCTGGACAAGGTCGGCCTCGGTCACGCAGCTACCGAGTTCGGCGATGAGCGCTTTCGCGGTCGGGCCGGCCGCCGCGCGAGGGCGAGCCACCACCGACTTGATGGGGCGCGTTGGGTTCACGGGCCGAGAGGGCGCGTGCGATCGGGTGCTCCGCCGGGCGGGACGTGGCATTGCCACCGATATACTGCCGGAGAATTCAGTGCCGTTCACGCCCCCCAAGCCGATCGCGCCCACTCCCGAGGACCTGCGAGGCTCGACCGTGCTGGTCGTCGACGACGAACGTGCCTGGCGCGTGATCCTGGAAACCGACCTGAGGATGCTCGGCTACAAGATCTCCATGGCCGAAGACGCGGACGAGGCCCTGGAGCGGGCACAGGCTGACAATCCGGAAGTGGCGATCATCGACCTGATGCTCCCGGAGCCGATGGACGGCTGGGGTCTGCTCAACGAGCTGCGCTCACGCGGGCAGAACGTGCCGGTCATCTTCTACACGGCCTACCCCGTATTTCCGTCAGGAACGGACGATCCTGACGTTGTGGGCTACATGAGCAAGGCGGTCGACCGCGCCGACCTCTATGCCCTGCTTCCGCCCGCGATCCGGCGCTCGCGAGAGCGCCGGAACTCAGCCTCTAGTGCTTAGAAGAGGCCGTCCACCCATATGGAAATCCCGTCTACCCACATAGCGCCTGACGCCAGCGAGAGGGCGCCCAGCACGGCCAGACCAAAAACCAATCCTCGGACTCTGAGTTGCCAAGTCATCCCCATGTACCCCTTTGTTTTTCCGATTACTGCCAGGCCCGGCAGGGAGTATGCGCTGGCACCGGCGAATTTAAATCCTCAAAACTCGTCAATTATCGTAAAGACTCATATACCTTGACTCTTGGAAAAACGAAGCATGCGGCGTGAATTGACGCAAACGTCAAAAGCTCGTGAATTGCGGCTGCCGCCGCTGCCGCCCGGCCTCGAGGTTTACCGCCCGGTAGATGTCCTCGGTTCGTCGGTTCTGGTGGTCGAGGACGAGGCCGCGATGCAGCAGCAGCTGCGCATCGACCTGCACGACCTGGGCTATCGACCCTCAGTCGCCTCGTCGGCTCCGGAGGCCATGCTGCTGCTCGAGCACGAACGTGTCGCGGCGGTGCTCCTCGACCTGGTGCTCGATGAGACTGAAGACTCCGGCTTTGACCTGCTGACCTGGATCCGCCAGCACCACCCCGGCCTTCCCGTCATCGTGCTGTCGGCAGCCCAGGTCAACTCCGCCGCCATCCGGCGGGCCTATGAGCTCGGCGCGAGCTCCTACTTCGTCAAAGGCAACGTGCCGATGGCCCACATCTACTCCGACCTAGCGGCGCGCCTGGTCGAGCGGGGTACCGGACGCCCGGGGAGCTACCGCTTCGGCCGGCTCGAATTCGATCCGACCAAGCGCACGGTCAAGCTGGCCGAGCAAACCGTCCGGCTCACGCAGCAGCAGGCCGCCTTGGTCCTCTTCCTGGCCCAGGGGTCAAAGCCCGCCACGGCCAGAGACTTGATCCATGCGGGACTGTTTCGCACCGACGCCGCGCACTCCACCGTGCACTCGGCCCTGCTCACGCTGAGGCGGCGCCTCGACGAGCTGCAGCCTGGCTTGGGCTCCAGCTTCGTGCAAGCGTCGGCTCGTGGCTACAACCTGACCGCCATCCATGAGTGACCACCTGACCTCCCCGCTGCCCAGCCGCTCAGTGCTCGATGAGGTGCTCGAGCTGCGGCGGCACTTCCACCGCCATCCTGAGGTCAGCTTCGCCGAGCATGAGACGAGCCGGCAGCTGCGCGAGAGAATGGGCCAGCTCGGCCTGGAGCTGAAGCCGTGCCCCACCGACACCGGTGTCGTCGCACTGCTCGACACCGGCAAGCCGGGAAAGACGGTCATGCTTCGCGCGGACATCGACGGGCTGCCGATTCAGGAGGAGTCAGGCGTCAAGTTCGAGTCGAAAACAGAGGGACGCATGCACGCATGTGGTCACGACGCCCACATGGCCATCATGGTCGGGGTCGTCCGCACCCTCATCGACCGCATCTGGGACATGCGCGGCAAGTATCTGTTCGTCTTCCAGCCGGCCGAGGAGATCGTCGCGGGCGCCAAGGAGATGATCGCGAAGGGCTTGCTCGACGACAACCGGCCCGATTCGGTGATCGGGCTGCACATCACGAGCTTCATGGATTCGGGCACGGTCATCTCGAAGCCGGGACTGATGTGGGCAGGCTCAGATGCGTTTGATGTCAGCTTCGCCGGACCGGGCGGACACGGCGGCATGATGGGCCGGCGCGGCAACGTGCTGGCCGCGCAAGCATGGTTCATCGAAAGGCTGCACACGGTGGTCGAGGGTCTCGTGCAAGACGGCGTGCAGTGCCATACGACCGTTGGCAACATCAGCAGCGATGGCGCGTGGAACATCGTGCCGCGCGGTGTGAAGGTTCAGGGAAGCCTGCGCACCTTCAACCACCTGCTGCGCGAAGAGGCGCTGGGTCGCTTGCATGACCTGCTGCATGAGGCCGAGAGCGAGTTCGAGGTGCGGTCCAAGCTGGACCTCGTTCACGGCACCGTGCCCCTGATGAACGAACCCAATGTGACGCGCACCGTTCTCGAAGTCGGAAAGGAGATGGTCGGCGAGAGGGCGAGCGTCCTGGGGAGGCCGCTCACAGTCAGCGACGACTTTGCGGAGTTTCTCACCAGAATCCCAGGCTGCTATTTCATGCTGGGAGCGAGGCCTGAAGGAGAAACCACGCCTGCCCACCACTCTCCCGGATTTCGAATCGATGAGGACGCGCTCCCCATTGGCGTCAAAGTGCTCGCGGGAGCGGCTGCGCGACTGGCCGCCGAGTAAGGGGCGACAACTGTGCACGAATGGCCCTGGGCACGGCGTCGCATGCGACCAACTGTGCACGGATGGTCGCTTGCTCACGGTATGTGACCTCGAGTGATCTGGCTCGGCGCCCTGGTGATTGGGCTTGCGGCCGGACTGCTCACCGGCGGGAGCATCGAGAACTTCGCCCGGATCAAATTTCGGTGGCCCCTCATCGTGCTTGCGGGGGTCGTGGTTCGCGAGGTCGTGCTGCTGACGCCGTTCGGGCGCGTGGAAGGCGCTGAGTACGTGTACGTGGCGGCCTTGGCTGCAATCGTCGCGTGGACGATCTTGCATTTCGACCGGCTTCCGGGCATCTGGTTCGTGACCGCCGGCGGCCTCTTGAACCTGACGGTCATCCTCGCCAACGGTGGCCGGATGCCGGTGGCGGCCGATCTGGCCGGCCCCCTTCTCAGCCGTGGCACCATCGGGCAGTACACCTTGATGGGAGCGGGCACCAATCTCAGCTTTCTCGCCGACTGGATTTCCATCGGCCCCATTCGCGAGGCCTACAGTCCGGGCGATCTAATGATCGCGCTTGGAATTGCGCTCGTAGTCTTCTTGGGTGTACGGTCGCCGAAGGTTGTAACCCAGACGGATATAGGGAGTTGAGCCCGCCGTGATCATTTTCTGGATCTTCACGCTCTTCGTGGGGAGCTCAGCATTCGCTTTCGCGCTGATCTACCTGCAGCTCGGCATCGGATGGTCGATCGCATATGCGGTCGCGGCGATGCTGGTCTGCCGCGGGGTGCTGACGCTCTTCAAGCGGTGGCTGATCCTGAGCGAGCGCATCGCTCCGGAGAACACGCCGGAGGAGCGAACCATCGAAACGAACCGGGGGATCTTCTGGCGCCGGCTCCTGCGGCTGGCCGTCGTCTTTGCCCTGTACTTCTCGGGCGCCTTTCTCTTCTATGGGTTGGACCCGCTCTCCGCACTGGATGTGCTGCCTGGACTCATCGCCGCGGCGCTCCCGCAGCTTGCCTACTTCCTGGTGATCATGATCGCCAACTTCATGCTCTTCTTCGGAGCCTTCTTCATCTATGGGCGCATCGGCCGCACGTATGTCGACCCGGGCGAGGCGAATTACGAGGTGAAGATCGAAGACGTCCGCGGGCAAAAGTCGGCGGTCGAGGAGATGCGCCGGATCCTGCGGCTCATGGACCAGGGCCGCAACTACGTGCGTGCGGGAGGCAAACGCGAACGCGGCGTGCTGATGGTCGGTCCTCCCGGCACAGGCAAGACGATGCTCGCCAAGGGAATCGCTTCATCCATGCACGTGCCGATCGTCATCACCTCAGGTTCTTCGTTCCAAGGGATGTTCCTGGGCATGGACGCGCTCAACGTCTTCATGACCGTGCGCGCCGCGAAAGGACGCGCCAAGCGGTGGGGCGGCTGCGTCGTCTTCATCGACGAGTTCGACGCCCTTGGCAGTCGCCGCAGCGGTATGGGCGGCGCGGGCGGCGGTGGATTGGGCGGAATGTTCGGCGGCGGACAGCTCGGGCTGAACACACTGCTCGTGTTGATGGACGGCGTCGACAACCCCGGCTTCTTCAAGCAGTTCGTGCGCCGTTTTATCAACGTGGCGCTCGACGGACTCTACTTGCCGAGACAAATCGCATTCAACGGCACACGCATCCCGCTCCGCATCCGGATCTTGCGCGCGCCTCGCTACAACATCCTGTTCGTCGGCGCGACGAACCGTCCACAGGTCCTCGACGAGGCGGTAACTCGGCCGGGACGATTCGGTCGCCAGATCATCTTCCGGATGCCCACCAAGGAGGACCGCAAGGACATCGCGGAGCTGTACTTCTCGCGCAAGAAGCACGACCCTGAGATGGATACGCCCGCCCGGCGGGATGAGTTCGCCCGGGTCACCGACGGCTACTCGCCGGCGATGATCGAGCAGGCGACTTCCCTTGCGCTCATGTACGCGTTCGAGGATGCGCGCGACGCCTTCAACTGGCGCGACATGCGCGAATCGATGGGCAACATCGAGGCAGGCCTCGCACATCCGGTCGTATACACCGAGCGTGAGCGGATCGCGGTCGCCCGGCACGAACTCGGTCACGCCGTGGCCGCCCGCTACTTCCTACCGGGAGCTGCATCGGTACGGCTATCGATTCGAATGCGGTCTGGGTCGCTGGGACATCACCGCACGGTGGAGAAGGAGGAAGAGTTCTCCCATTTCCGATCCCAGACCGCGGGTGAGCTGCGTCATGGGCTGGGTGCGATCGCTTCGGAGCGCGTGTTCTACGGCGAAAACTCGACTGGCGTGAGCATGGACCTGATCCAGTCGACAACCCTCGCGTCGGCGATGATCGCGGTTTGGGGAATGGGGCCGGATCCTCTTCCACCCAGCCGTTCTCGCCTTGCAGTGAGCATCGGTGAATATCTCATTTCGGTAGCCGCGACGATGGGCGACAGTGAGCTCCTTGGAGCGTCGAATCCGGCGTCGAAGGCGCTCGGGAATCCGCGCTCGCGCCAGGCGGTCGCGCAGGTGCTCGGTGCGGCGTTCATCGACGACTGGCGGGTCATGTACGTAAATAAGGAGGCCATAGACCTCGCAGCGGAAGCGCTGATGGCCGCCTGATTCGTTTTGGTATGGCGGCTCTGGTCGCGCTGAGCCTGGCGGCGCCCGCGCAGGCGGTGTATGGGCAGGACCCGGGGACCGGGCCCAACGCGCATCACGAGGCGGCGCGCATCATCGCGTCGGAGCTCGCGATGCGCAATGCGCAGAGCCGTCTGCAAGAGCTCGCCGCCCAACAACCTTCCGGCCTCGCCGAAGTGATGCGCCGCGAGCTTGCGATCGCCGCGGCCCAGTTTGAATTCCGGCAGGCGGCGAGGCAGGAAGAGCTGAGGGTGTACGAGCTGGCGAGCTACCAGAGTGTTGAAGACGCCGTCATGCCGCTGCTGCCGCCGGACATCCAGGGTTCGATCAGGGATTCGGTGGCCGCCTTGCACTCTCTCTACATCCTCGGCGGCATCGACGAGTACTACCTGGTCAACGTCCACTTCACGCATGCCTACACGGAGGCGCAGCCCGTGACCAACCTGCACTCCTATTACGCGGAGGCGCAGCAGAAGTACGGCGTGGACTGGAGCTATCTCGCGTCGATCAACTACATCGAAAGCAACTTCGGCCGCATCAACGGGCCTTCATCGGCGGGGGCGATGGGACCGATGCAGTTCCTACCAAGCACGTGGAAGAACTATGGAGAGGGGGGCGACATCATGGACCCGCACTCCTCGATCCTCGCCGCGGCCCGTTATCTCGTGCACTACGGCGCTCCTTACAACATGCGCGTGGCGATCTGGCACTACAACCTGGACTACGACTACGTGGACTCCGTGGTCCTCTTCGCCCGCGCGTTTCGCGCGCACCCGGGCTGGCTCGAGCGCATGTACTACTGGAATACCTTCGGGTAGACGGGGCCGTCCCGATCCGACAAGTGTGCAAAAAAACCCGTATCCCAGGCGTTCGATACGTGCATTTCTGCACACTTGTGTCGCCCTCGCGTCGGGCTACATTTGTACTCGTGGAGTACCGCATCGAGCAGCTGGCGCGGGAAGCCGGGGTGGCTGTCGACACGATTCGCTTCTACCAGGGCAAAGGGCTGCTGGAATCGCCGCGTCGCGACGGGCGTGTCACCTGGTACGGCGAAACCCACGTCGAGCGGCTGAACAGGATCAAAGATCTCCAGCGTCAGGGCTTCAGCCTCACCGTCATCCAGCGTTTTCTTGCCGGCGAGCTCGAGCCGTCGGATGAGGCGCTCATCGCCGCGGTCGTCAAGCCCTCCTCACCCCAAACACTTAGCCTCGCCGAGCTGTCGGAGCGCAGCGGTGTTTCTCAGCCGGTGCTCAAGAGCCTCGAGCAAGCGGGATTGCTGGCACCGATCGACGGAGGC
>WNFI01071150.1_pt1 | contig 11339 bp, 12 predicted proteins | sample 5400471 | NCBI WGS metagenome assembly WNFI01 (sample SAMN13153348, study PRJNA577476) | soil metagenome | isolation source: 100 cm saprolite on Douglas fir-dominated hillslope | place: USA:California | collected 2013-09-17
TTTTACTTCAATAGTTCGGCACACCTGCTGCGTATCGGACGGCAAAAAGCGACCACCCTGGCGGAGTTGCTTGAGGCGCTGCACACCTGTCCAGACGACTCCATCTTTCAGCACACCTTTCGCACTCTGGAGGAGCACCATTTTATCCGCCAGGGATTCTCCAACGACTTTGCTCATTGGGCATTCACAGTCTGTAATGAAGTTGTGCTGGCTGAGCATCTGGCCGGCGTGGACGTGCGGGACTTTACGTCCATCGCGGCCCTGCGCGAACGGGTCATCAAAATCGTCGCCGACTATATTCACTGGAACCCGAATTCGAAAGACCGCGTGGCGCGTGAGCCTTTTTATTTCTGCTCTTCCGAAATCGTCGTCTTGCATTCACTCTTCACAGCCACCAACCTTCGCGAGTTTGCAGAAGGTGTGGCGCACGCCACGGTGCACTGCATTCATCATCACTTCATAGAGGCACGCTTGCGGCTCAAGCTTACATCCAACGATTTTTCTCTTTGGTTGCAGGAGGAGATGCATCTGCCGGAAGTGGCCCGGGCCGTGAATCGCATTGATATCTACACTGTGACGCTGGAAGACGTGCGTCGCAAAATCTTACGCATTGTTTCTGCTGCAATGGCCTGACACCGGAGTGGAACCCATACCATGAAGAAGCCTCTAAAAACCGTTTGGGGTGGCGATTTTACAGCCGAAAACCCTGCGGAAAGAGCCACGCTATCAGGTCAAGCGACCGAGGTTCCCAAGACTCAACCTTCTGTAGCGCCCGTCCTGAAGTTCCAGGAGGGCGAGCGCCAGAAACCGCCCCGTGTTTCCGATACTCCCCCCGCTCCTTCCCCTCCCCCGAAACTCACTGACTATCAACCCATCATTGGCGAGGCGGCCCTGGATGAACTTCGCTTCCTCGCCACCAGCCTCCGCGGCAAGACCGCCAAGATGGTGAACTCCACCGCCGTAGGCGGCGGCGTGGCGGAAATGCTGAACCGCCTCATACCTCTGCTGGGAGAGGTCGAAGTCCCAACGCGCTGGGACGTGATTACCGGCGGTAACGATTTCTTTGAGTTGACAAAAGCTTTCCACAACGCGCTGCACGGCGGTGACTACACTCTCACCAACGAAGGCCGTGAACTCTTTCTGGCGTACAACGAGCAGAACCAACAGCGCATGACCTTTGACGAAGACATGATCGTGATCCACGATCCGCAGCCGGCGGCCTTGATTAACGCGCGCGACAAGAGTCATGCCCGCTGGATATGGCGCTGCCACATTGATCTTTCCAATCCCAATCCCGAGGTGTGGGAATTTCTTCGCCCCATGATTGAGCACTACGACGCAGCCATTTTTTCTTCGCCCTCGTTCGCCCGCCAGTTGCCGGTTCCACAATATCTTTTTTATCCGTGCATTGATCCTTTATCGGAAAAGAATAAAGACCTGGATGAGAGCGTTATCCAAAGAGTCTGCGACGACTTCGGAATTGACCGCACACGCCCGATCATCACCCAGATATCACGTTTTGACCGTTTGAAAGACCCTGTAGGCGTTGTCCAGGCATACAAGCTGGCCAAGCCGTACGTCGACTGTCAACTGGTGCTGGCCGGCGGTGGGGCCAGTGATGATCCCGAAGGCGCCGTCGTGCTGCAGGAAGTTGAGGCTGCGGCGGAGGGCGATCCCGACATTATCATTCTGAATCTGCCGCCATGGTGCGCTATCGAGATCAACGCCCTGCAGCGCGCTTCGACCATTGTGATTCAGAAGTCCCTGCGCGAAGGTTTCGGCCTCACCGTCACCGAAGCGCTGTGGAAAGGCAAGCCCACCATTGCCGGGGCTGTTGGGGGAATTCCCAATCAGGTAATTCCCAAATTGACAGGAATGCTGGTCCACTCTATTGAAGGCTGCGCCTATCAGATCCGGTATTTGCTCACGCATCCGGAGTTTGCCATGCAGCTCGGCCGAAACGGGCAGGAACATGTGAAAGAAAACTTTCTGATGACCACCAATCTCAGGCGCTGGCTGCTGCTCTTCAGGATAATGTCCGGTACTTCCGGGAATTAGGGCTTCGACTTCACCGCAATCGCTGCTTGGGCGCTCTTTTGAGCCATGCGGTCCGTAAAGCGTCTTCGAGTATGTCCGGCGTTACTTTGGCCAGACTGACTCGCGTAGAACCTTGGCGTCCCCATCCACCGGGGACCGGTGAGAAGATTTTCGGCTCGTCCTCGACCATCCCGGCCTGCTGCTCCGGCGATAGCAACAACACACCGTAGCCTTCCCGCTCCAGGGCGAGCGTGGCAAAGATTTTTCCTCCCACTCTGAAGTCGGCGTGCCCGAAATGGGAACCTTCCACGGCTTCCGGCAGGCTCAGGGCGATATGTCGAAAATCCGACGCTTTCATGAATTTGATTTCACAAAGCGTAACGAGGCGGAGTTCATACAGTAGCGTAACCCTGTGGGCTTGGGCCCATCGTCAAAGACATGGCCCAGGTGGGCATCACACAGTCGGCAAGCCACGGCCGTGCGCGTCATGCCGAAAGTGCGGTCCTCGATGTTCTCAATGTTCTCCTCGGCTATCGGCTGCCAGAAACTCGGCCAGCCGGTGCCGGATTCAAACTTGGTATCGGAACTGAAAAGCGCGTTGCCGCAGCAGACGCAGCGGTAGAGACCTTTGTCATGCGTGTTCCAGTATTCGCCGGAAAAAGCCATCTCTGTATCTTCATGGCGCGCGATGTCAAAGGCATTGGGCGTGAGTTGTTGTTTCCATTCGCTGTCACTCTTGACGATCTTGGGCTCGTGGACCACGCCTTTGCGTTCGCCGGAGTCGGCAAACTCCACAATAGTTACATCTTCAGGTGGCTTTTGATTTGGCATATGGGCTTCCGCCGGCTGTGTTTTACTCCTGCTCCAAAAGTATAACCCTGCGCCAATGGCCGCGGCAGAGGCCAGAAAAGCCCTGCGCGAAACTTTGCTTTGTGCTCGATCATCTGTAAGGTCAACCTTGAACATTCGCTTCTATTCCCATTCACTAAATTACACAATTTTCCGGGTTGATGCAGTACAGTTTTCAATGAGGCAGATCGTTTCCTCTCTATGCTCGAATTGTTGCACGACATCGCGCTCGCTTTTTGTCCGGCTGCCGTAAGGAGTACGCATCGGCCGCATTCCACGTCGCGGGTCCTGCAGGCTGCGACTCTTACCGGCCTTCTTCAGACATTGCTCTGCTCGTGGTTGCTGTTCTCCGGTTACAGAACGCTGTTAGCGTTGCGTTTGGCGAAATATGGGAACGTTCTGGAGCGCGGGAATGAGACGACCCAGGCATGGTTTCTCGTTGTCTTCTTTATTGAATATGTTCTTTTTCATCCGCTCGCTCTGCTTCTGCTGTACCTCGCTCTTGAAGGGTGTGTCCGCTTTGTGGGCGGTTTGTGCTTCTCTGAGGTAGTTCCTAGCCTGCCGGTCGTCCTGGCTTTCAAGGCAAGCGGCTTCATTCGTCGCACCCAAACCCAACGCAAGCTTGCACCGCTGGCGGCGATTCCCGACGCTTTCGAAGTTCTCGCGGATGGCGAGCGCTTGCGGATTGCAACTGCTCTCGCCAAACCCAACTGGACTGCAAACCTGACGATCGGCATTCACGGCGAATGGTACGAAGTGGAACGGGAAGAAATCGGCGCACCACCGCGAGTTTATGTCTATGTTTTGAGGCGTGCTCCGATTGGCAAGATATTGCGAGCTTATGAAGAATACTTTCCTGAAACCCCGAGCGGAGCGAGGGACCCCTATAACCACGAAAAACCTTAGCCGCGAATTTACGCGAACGAGCGCGAATCTGTTTTTTCTTCGGAGAGAGTCTTCTGACGGACAGTCAGCTTTTCGATCAGGTCAACTTTGATTTTGAACCCCCGGCCCGGCGCGTCTGGCACCTGAATGTAACCTTGCGACGAAACCTCCACCGCCGGTTCGATAATGTCTTCTTTCCAATAGCGTTTCGATGCCGACACATCTCCCGGCAGCGTGAAATTGGGCAGAGTAGAAAGAGCAATGTTGTGCGAGCGTCCAATGCCTGTTTCCAGCATTCCACCGCACCATACCGGCAGGCTCGCATTTTTGGCCACATCATGAACGGCCCGCGCTTCGCTGAAGCCGCCTACGCGGCCAACTTTCACGTTGATAATCCGGCACGCGCCCAGTTCTATGGCTGCTCGCGCAATGCGGCGGTTCAACACTGCTTCATCCAGGCAAATGCTGGTCTTGATCTGCTTTTGCAACTGCGCGTGAAAATAAAAATCGTCGTGCCACAAGGGCTGCTCGATCATGAGCAGATTGAAACGGTCGAACTGCTTCAGATGCTCAATCTGGTCCAGAGTGTAAGCGGAGTTGGCATCGCAACTCAGTACGATAGCCGGCCAGCGATTGCGGATTCTTTCGAACACATCTACGTCCCAGCCCGGCTTGCACTTGACTTTGATGCGGCGATATCCGGCGTTGAGTTCGGTCTCAATTTTTTCCAGCAGTTGCTCGACGGAATTCTGAATGCCGATCGACACGCCGCAGGCAATTTCCGTTTGCGCGCCGCCCAGCAATTGCCAGAGAGGTTTTTGCTTTTGCTGTGCTTCGGCGTCCCATACGGCATTTTCCAGCGCGCCTTTGGCCATGCGATGTCCGCGGACCCTGCTCAGCAAAGCCGGAACGTCACCACCTTTGTCTACGGCCTTTCCCAGTAGCGCGGGCGCCAGATAGCGCTCCATTGCATACCACGCCGTATCAACGGACTCTTCGCTGTAGAACGGGTCTTCTCCGGCCACACATTCTCCCCAGCCTTCCGGCCCATCGGTGTGCAGAGTTACCAGCAAGATGCGGCGCTCGGTGGTCCGGCCAAAACTGGTTTCAAAAAAATGCACCAGCGGCATGCGGATTTCACGCAGCGTGATAGCCTCAATCTTCATTGACCTTCACTCCTGGCTGGAGTTTGCGGAGCATCTTTTTCCCACGGCCCACCGTCCCATTCCTGCTCATCCCAACGTCCCAACAGAAACGTGCCATTGTCCTGCTGATCACGCTCATAACCGAGCACTGCAAACCCCAGAGCAAACGCAACCAGAAATTCTTCACGATTACGTTTCTGGACGTCCCCGGCCTTGGCCCGCTCAGCGGCCGAAGCCTTCCATTCATAAACCTGCGCTGGCACAGCAATCTTTCGTATGACTTGAAACTGCGGAGGCTCGCTGTGCTCCAGCAGTCCCACGACGCGTTTTGACTTCACCCACCATTCCGCTACAAGGCGATCTGTCGGCAAACCGCCTTGCAGCGGAGATGAAGAACGACCGTAGTGGTCCACGCTGTAACGCCGCGCGATGGCGCCCAGCCGGGCCAGATTGAGGTGCCCATTCTTGATCTCCAGTGGATCGAAGGTCCATTCGATCAGATCAATACCGCGCTCCAGTGCCTCTGCACGCTGGGCCAGTTTCAGGCGCCGGCCCAGTCCGGAATCGCGGTACGTTTCTCGCACAGCCAGCATGTGCGAGTGGAGGTAAGGCTGCCCGAAACGCATGCCCGGAATCGAGAACGCAAAGCCAACCAGTGCGTCGCCTGCAAACGCGCCGATGATCTGGCCTCCGATTTTTCCGGCGACCACAAAGATCCGCAATGGCACCAGATCGGCATCGTTAAATTTCCAGACTTCTTTCTGCAACGCGACGCACGCGCGCAACTCGTCATTTCCCTTACATGGGCGGATGATCACTTCGCTTGAACGCGCCGTATCTGCGCTCACTTTTGCTTCTCCTCTAAACTCTTGGCTTGCTGCCATAAGGCTTCCATTTGCTCCAGCGAAGTTTCTTCCAGCTTGCCGCCCTGTTTGGTCAACTGCTCTTCCACAAATCCAAAGCGGCGGCGGAATTTGCGGTTGGTCTTGCGCAGCGCTGACTCTGCGTCCACATCGAGATGCCGAGCAAGGTTGACCAGCACAAAAAAAAGGTCGCCAACTTCTTCTTCCAACAGCAGATGCATCTCCGAAGAAATTCGCTCGCTGTCTTTCTGCAATGCGCGCGCGGGAAGGCTAGCCAAGTGCTCCTGTAGCTCACGCGTTTCTTCCTGGCGCTCATGCGCCTCTTCTTCTCTTCCGCTTTCAACGCTTCCCAGTTCTTAAGCGCCTGGTCAGCATTCGCCGCTTTCACGTCGCCGAACACATGGGGATGACGATGGATCAACTTATTGCTCAGCGCATCGAGCACGTCGTCAATGGAAAACTTGCCGTCCTCTTTTCCCATCTCCGCATAAAAGAGGACTTGCAGCAGCAGATCACCGAGTTCGTTGGTGAGTTCAGGCCAGTCGCGATTATCAATCGCTTCCAGAACCTCGTAGGTCTCTTCCAGCGTGTATTTTTTTATGGTGTCAAACGTCTGCTCACGGTCCCAGGGACATCCACCGGGAGCCCGCAGGCGCGCCATGATGGCAACGGCTTTTTCAAATTTTTCGCCCGTGGACACGACTTTAAATGTATCACTCTATCTGTAGTACACTGAAAAGTCAGGGGCGGCGCCGCTACATCGAAAACCTGGCCGTTTGCTTACGGGAAAGTATGTTCGCCGATGACGTTGAAAACTCCCGCTAAAAACCAGCTTGGATGCGTTACTTTTGCGCTCCATTCCCACCTTCCGTACGTCATCAATCACGGCACGTGGCCGCACGGAACAGAGTGGCTGCATGAAGCCGCGGCGGAAACTTATTTGCCTCTGCTGGCCATGTTGGGCGAACTCGAGCAGCAAGGCTGCGCGCTCAAAGCCAATGTGGGACTCACGCCCATTCTTCTGGAACAGCTATCGCATCCTCTGTTCAAAGAAGAATTTCCCAAATACGTTACTCGCAAAATTGAAGCCGCTATCAAAGACACTGACGAATTCACTCAGCAAGGTGACCGGCACATGGCCAGCGTCGCCACGTTCTGGCGGCAGTTCTATCAGGACGCGCTCCGCCGCTTTGAAGATTTGCACGGCGACATTATCCTCGGCTTCCGAAAGTTGTACGACTCAGGCTCCATTGAGATCATCACTTCCGGCGCGACCCATGGATATTTTCCGCTGCTCGGCACGGACGCTTCCATACGCGCTCAGGTCGCAACCGGAGTCGAGACGCATCGCCGGTTTTTCGGGCGAAAGCCGCGCGGTATATGGCTGCCGGAATGCGGATATCGTCCCGCGGGTCCGTGGCAGTTCCCGGTCTCTTTGAATGGACATGGCCCGGCGCATGGCGCCAAACTATTGTTGCGCGCAGGCGTGGAGCAGATTCTCGCGGAGAACGCGCTCGAGTTTTTCTACGTTGACACGCATCTGGTGGACAGCTCGACTCGTTTCACGCCCTATGAAATGCTCGCCGGAGGCGTGCCGCGGGCCGTTGAAATTGCTTCCAGCCATCCGGAAAAGAATCTCTATCGCTCGTATTTTGCCGATTCCCCTGATCGTAAGAGCGCTCACGTTGCATTCTTCACGCGCGATCCCCGTACCGGCATTCAAGTGTGGAGCGGCGACCACGGATATCCGGGCGACGCTAACTATTTGGAATTCCACAAGAAGCGCTGGCCAGGTGGACATCGTTACTGGAAAATCTCCGGCGCTAAAGTCGACCTTGGGGCAAAGCAACCGTACGATCCCGCTGCCGCGCAGGAACGCGTGCGCGAACATGCGGCGCATTTTGCGCACATCACCACAGACGTCTTAAAAACTTTCGGCAGAAGTGGCCCCGGAATGCCCGTGCTCACCGCGCCCTTTGACGCTGAGCTGTTCGGACACTGGTGGTTTGAAGGTCCGGCATGGCTCAAGCAGGTCGCACTGGAATATTCCAGGCCGGAATCACAAGTCCGGTTGGTCACGGGAGCGGAATATCTCGATCAGTATCAGCCCAATGGGTTTGTTGCTCTGCCTGAAGGATCATGGGGTGCTAACAGCGACAACAGCGTCTGGCTGAACGAAGACACGGCCTGGACGTGGAAGCACATTTATCCCGCCGAGTTGTCCGTACAGCAAATGGCCAACAGCGGATTGTGGCGCGGAAACCCGGAAGCCACGCGTCTGGCCCAGCAAATTTGCCGCGAGTTGCTGCTGCTGGAATCTTCCGACTGGCAGTTCCTGATCACCACCAAGAATGCCCGCGACTATGCGGAGAAGCGTTTCCATTCACATCTCGACCACCTGCGCGCATTGCTGGATACATGGCGGCGTTTTGAAGCGACGTGCCAAATCCCCCCGGAAAAGCTGGTGGAATTGGAAAAGATTGAACTGCGCGACTCGGTCTTTCCCAACATTGCGCCCGAGCGCTGGGCTACTACACAAAGCTAATTGTGGAAACTCCACGCACGGAGCGCCCGCCACTCGACGGACAGATTTTCGATGTCCTGATTATCGGCGGTGGCATCAACGGAATTGCTATTGCCCGGGAATGTGCTCGCGGCGGCAAGCGCGTGCTGATCGTGGAACAAAATGATTTTGCGTCCGGAACCACCAGCCGTTCCACGCGAATCATCCACGGCGGACTGCGCTATCTCGAGCACGGCGACGTTGGACTAGTCAGGGAATCATTGCGTGAGCGCCAGCGATTATTGACAGAGTCGCCACATTTAGTCCGGCCATTGGAATTTCTGCTCGTGCTGCCGAAGCAACCGCACTCTCTTCTGCGCGGATCACTGGCCATCAGGACAGGATTATGGCTGTATCGTCACTGGGCCGGCGTCGGTCGTTCATCGTCCAACGGCATACGAGAGTTCGAACGGCAACTTGATGCCGGCGCTACCTGGCGCGTGTTCGCTTATGAAGACGCGCAATGCGAATTTCCCGAACGCCTGGCAGTTGAGTGGCTGACAGAAGCCGCGGACGCCGGCGCTGTGGGGCGAAATCACACTCGTGTGCTGGAAGTCCTGCGCAGCAAAGAAACACGCTCTGTCACTGGAGCCAGATTACACGACCAACTCAGCGGCGCAGAGCATTCAGTTTCCGCGACATCGATCGTAAACGCTACTGGCCCTTGGGCGGACTCTGTGGTCAGAGAATCCAATCTCTCATCCGAGCAAATGATCGGAGGAGTGCGTGGATCACATCTCGTGCTGCCGCAATTTTCCGGAGCGCCACAAGATGCGATCTATATGGAAGCCCTCGACGGCCGCCCAGTCTTCGTGATTCCTTGGAATGGACAGATTCTTGTAGGAACGTCAGAAGTGGCTGACGCAAATAGCGCAGACGATCCCCGACCTTCCGCCAGTGAAATCGATTATCTTTTCAGCAGCTTCGTCCGCCTGTTTCCGCATGCAGGGTTGGGTAAGACAGGCACGCGCTACACGTTTGCCGGAATTCGCCCTCTGCCTTACGCGCCGGGCAAAAAAGCGTCAGCAGTGACCCGCAAGCACGTGATTCGCGATCATCGCGACGATGGCGCTGCGGGACTGATTTCAATCATCGGCGGTAAACTGACTACAGCCGCAAGCCTGGCTAGAGAAGTGGCCCGCAAATTGGGAGTCGCAGCCGATGGAACAACCGTTCCGTTCGCAGTGCCTGCACCGCAGGGCGGAATTGACTCCACACTACACCAATGGTCGCGATTGGTAGCTGACACGGCCGGTATTCCAGCGTCCTCTGCCGAAGCAATTGTGCAATGGCACGGACGCCGCGCTTTAGCTATCGCGCAGACAGCGCAACTCGATGACAGGTTGCGCGCTCCGCTTTGCAGTCACAGTGGTCACATCGTCGCGGAAGCGGTAGAGGCAGTGAAACATGAATACGCGATTACGCTCGGTGACATCCTCTTGCGCCGCGTTCCAGTGTGCCTCGGCACGTGCTGGTCAGAGAAATGCAGCCGCGAAGCTGCCGGAAAAATAGGCGCGGCTTGGGGTTGGGATGAAAGACGCATTCAGTTCGAACTCGAAAGCCTGGAACAAGAACGAAGAAGGTTCTTGCATCCGCAATCTACCGTTTAGCACGCATCGTCTTTACCAGTAATTCAGTGTCGTCGGAAATGATTCCATCTACACCCGACGCAGATGCATGCAGCATTTGCGCTGGGTTGTTCACGGTCCACGTAATCACAGTTTTACCTCCAGCGTGCAGTCTCTGAACCAGCGGCAATGTCAACAAACGATAGTGCGGAATCACATACGTTACAGGCAAAGTTTTCCAGCGCCGCAATTGCCATCGGCTCTGGCAGATGATCCCCAGCGGAAGTCCGCTATCCAGAGCATGCAGTTTACGCACAACACTCGGCAGGAAAGAAGAAATACAGTAACCCTGTTGCGGATCCGAACGCTTTAAAGCTGCGACGACTTCCCGTTCCCATCCGCGGACTTTTATTTCCAGGTTGAGGAAGGCCCTGCGCGAATACCGTTCCAAGACCTCGTCAAGACTAGGTGGGCGTTCCTCCACAGATCTGCTGCGGGCCCGAAGTTGTTCTAACGTGTGGGTCCGAACAGCGAGCCGGCGAAACTTCGCGTCATGACACACAACAGATCGCGCGTCTCGCGTGCGTCGCACATCAAACTCAAACCCGTCAGCGCCATGTTCCAGCGCCAGATCAAACGCAGCCAGAGTGTTTTCCGGCGCGCAGTTGCGAGCGCCGCGATGTCCGAGCAGTAGAGGTCGTTTGGACAAAACTGATTAGCTAGTCGAGTTCAAAGTCACGAAGTCTGGGGCCTTCGTCTGGAGTTTCTTTGGCCTTCTTTACGGCTTCCTGAAATTTCTTTTCCAGCAGGTCTTTCTTGTTTTTCTCGGCGTCTACCGCCTGGCGGAAAATAGATTCCTTGCGTCCTTCGTTGTCGCGCATGGCTTTCGCGGCGGCTTCAAAGTCGTTGAAAGTTTTTGGTTTGACCGGCGCAATATGCGAGATCACCGCGCGAGTTTCGGGATCAACTTTCAACAGTCCTCCGCAACAGGGACAACTGATTTCGAAAAAGTCGGGCGACAGCTTGGCCATACGAGGATTGTATGCCACTCCCGCAGCCATAACCAGTAGCTGCTGAAGCTCGCTATTCAAGCGTCGATCAGGGCCGTTCCATGATTTAGCAACATTGGCACGCATAGTTAATTTGCTAGAATTCTCGTAGTTATCGTTATGCCCGGTAATACTTCATTTTCGGATGTCCCCACCGCAGTCGAAGAAATTCGCGCCGGACGCATGATCGTGGTCGTGGATGACGAAGACCGCGAGAACGAAGGCGATCTGACCATGGCCGCCGAGAAAATCACGCCTGAAGCCATCAACTTTATGGCTAAGTACGGACGCGGTCTCATATGCCTCGCCATGACGCCCGAGCGTCTCGACTACCTGCGCATCGGGCCGATGACCCGCGAAAATACTTCGCCTTACGGCAC
>WNFI01110147.1_pt2 | contig 11338 bp, 10 predicted proteins | sample 5400471 | NCBI WGS metagenome assembly WNFI01 (sample SAMN13153348, study PRJNA577476) | soil metagenome | isolation source: 100 cm saprolite on Douglas fir-dominated hillslope | place: USA:California | collected 2013-09-17
GGATGATATGACCCCTTCCACACTACAGAAAAAAGGCCACACCGTAAATCGGCGTGGCCTTTTGGAACCAAAAACCGAACTATTTTTTGTGCTCTGCAACCTTCGCCAGCGCAGCACCGTAAGACGTTTTGGTGCTGTTGGAGGTGCTGTGGAGGGTCGTGGTCAGGAAGCCCCAGTTGCCCAGGTAGTCGCTGCCACCGCCAAAGGTGAGATAGAAGGACCAGCCGAACCTCGAATTTAGGCTCTTCATGGGAACCAGCCTGGTTACCCAATCCATATTCAGTCCGCTGACGCCAATATACTGCGCGTCGAACGTGCTGTCGGCGAGCGCGTAGACCGTGCCGGTAACCGGCTGGCCGGTGGTGCCGGGAATGAAGGTCTTCAGACCGACCGTCACGCCGTTAAGGGGAAGACCGCAGCTGGTGAGAACGTGAGTGCCCGCGGCAAAGGGGGCGGCCACCGTGAAGGTTTCGTAATCGCAATACTGAATCGAGCCGTCATAGCTCAGGAATCCGAAGCTGTAGCTTTGCGCGAACGCCGCGCTACAACCGAGAACCAACAGGGCGAGAACCACAAAACGGGACAATTTCACAGAGCTTTCCTCCTGGAAGTTTTTCACTGAGTGATTTTGCAGCGAATGGGTTGGTTAGGGATTTCGCTGCAACTCGTAGAGAAAGATAGCGCATTGCAACAGCAAGTCAAGTCAATATAGACCGCATCCAAAAATTGTTTGGAGGCAGGATAAAAACTTTGCACATATGACGCAACACAGCGTGCACTATCGCCTCACGAACCCGCTCAAAAGCCGCGCCAGTGGCGCAAACTGGACTGACGCGCGCGCGCGTTTTCGTCGTTCCCGCCGGCGCCGAAACTTTTTTCTGCGCCCTTTCAATTTGCTTGACATGAGAACAAACCTGTAGCATCATTCACCGCAGGTTGAGTTTGGATTGTTCGGTTTATTCCCCGCGAACAATTTTCCCCTCGAAAAAAGTTTGAAGTCGAGAAAGCACGGCACTAGCTCGACTGGAGGGATGGAAAAACGCTCGGCCTTCTTGTTGCAGTCAATTTTTTTCTCAGGTTGGATGCGCCCATTTTGACCCAGACTTTTCATTGCTGTCAGGCTTCACATTGCTGTTCACGCTTCACTAACCTTCCAGGAGGATTTTCGAAATGAAGAAACAGTCTTTGCTCATCGCTCTTCTGTGCGTCGCGGTGTTTTCCACCATGGCGTTCGCCGCTGGCAAAAAAGCTCCCGGCCCGAACACCACGGGCGTTCAGGTCGCGCAGTCGTTGACAGCGCCGGCCTCCACCAAGCACGTTCTGAAGGGCACCTATACCAACGGCGGCATCCTTAACTTCACGATGCCCGCAGGCACCTTCGTTGCTCTGGATGCGGCGACCGTAGTTTGTCCGATTGGCACCTGCACCCTTCTCGCCGACGCGTTTGCCACCAGCGGCGGTGATACGGCGACCGGCAACCGCGCTCTGTGTATTGCGGTGAACGGCGGCATCGTTGGCTCTTGCCCCTACTCGGGAGAGGAAGCGGCCGATGGCTCTTACTCGCAGATCGCCAACCACGAGACCGCGGTTACGTTCAGCGGTTCGGTGACGGTTCAGACTCTTGCTTTTACCGGGGGCACGCCGACCATCTACACGTTTCCCTCGAAGTACAGCGTTTACAAGCCGTAATTTCGCGCAAGCGAATCGGCTACAACCCGACCCGGGAGAGCGCACACTCTTCCGGGTTTTTTTGTTTGGAGCACACCCAGCGCCACTGAAGGCGAGTTCGCCGAAAGAATGTCTGCTTGGTGCAGAGCAGCCTCGATCTACAATGACAACCGTCCCATGTTTCTTCGCGCCATGATCGCGACCGACCGGCGCCCGATGTTCCTGCTAGCTCTGTGTTTCTCCTTGCTGCTTGCCACCGCAACCGGTCAGGACTCCAATCTTCCACCCGCTTTGCGCTCCGCCGTACCCCTGTTGTGCACCGAGAACCATCAGGCGGCGCGCACGCGCGTCCGCGGTACGGGAGTAATTGCCGATTCCGGCGGCACCATGCTGACCGCGGCCCACGTCGTTCAACAGGCGCGCTCCGACTGCACCCTGAGCGTGATGGTCCCCGACGATGAGTGGAGCCGCTTCCGCCAGCTGCACGCCTTCCTGATCAAAGACTGCCGCCTCTTCCTGCCGCTGGACTTAGCCGCCTGCCGGATTCGCCCGGCCGATAGCAGCCGCGACTGGAGTTATCTGCGTCCAGCACAGATCCGCCTGCAATCGGCGGCCACGGGCGTTCCGGTCTGGATGACCTCCTTCACCGGATGGGGCCTGTTGCCGCTGGTCCGCCGCGGCCGGATTCAGGGCCGCCACATTTATCAACGCAAGGATGGATGCTACTGCGATTTCGCCACCGATATCCCCGCCGTCGAAGGGATGAGCGGCAGCCCCGTTCTCGACACTGACGGCCAAGTGATTGGAATTCTTACCCTCGCAGGAAGCGGAGAATTTCGCGGTCTTTCCTTCGGTGCGAGCCTGCAGGAAGCGGCAAGTTTTCTCAAGGCGGAAGGTGTGGCGCTAGCGGGCAATTCGCTACCCACGCCCCTACCGTCCGAAAGTGATCGGGAGCTGTCCGACCACAGGAGCGGGCGCCGGCACGAAGCCCACACCGAGCAGGGGCCGCAGTACTGAAGCATGATCTACTCCGCTGTCAGCAGCGTCTCCGCAAACGGCCATTCTTCATCAACCCACTGCTGTTTGCAGCGAAATCCCGCGGCCATTGCCAGTTGCAACAACTCGGGACGCGAGTACTTGTGGCTGCTTTCCGTCCAGATGGTCTCGCCTTCGCTGAACGTCACCGTGAGCCCGGCGCGCGCGATGCTCACATTCTGGCGGCGGGTGGAACGGAGGTGCATCTCGATGCTGCGCGTCTCCGGATTGAAGCGCGCCTCGTGGTCAAAATGAGGCAGCACGAAGTTGCCGCCCACCTCCCGGTTGATGCGGGCCAGCACATTCAGATTGAACGCCGCGGTCACGCCCAGGCTGTCGTCGTAGGCATCGAGCATCTGCGGCGTTGGTTTGATCAGATCGGTGCCCAGCAGCAATGCGTCCCCGGGCTGAAGAATTCGGCGCACCGCCCGCAGAAATTTGACGTCGGCCGGGCGATCGAAATTTCCAATCGTGCTGCCGAGAAACAGCACCAGTAGTTGCTCGCCCGGACGCCGGTGGTCGGCCACTTCCAACAGGCCGTCGAGATATTCCCGCTCGAATCCCACGATGCTGATGTGCTCGATGTCCCCCAGTTCGCGCGCGCACATGGTCAGGGCAGTGTGCGAAATTTCGATGGGACAATAGCGGGTTTGTTGACGGCAATCCAGCGCCTCCAGCAGATAGCGCGTCTTCTTCCCGCTGCCACTGCCCAACTCCGCCACCAGCACGGGAGAAGTCAAGTGAGAAACAATCTCGGCGGAATTCTCCCGCAAAAGCCGCTGGTCCGCCCGCGTCAGACCATATTCAGGGAGCGCACTGATGACCTCGAACAGCGCCGACCCTACTTCATCGTAGAGATATTTCGAGGGCAACTCTTTCTGCCCGGGACGAAGCAGTCCCTCGCGTACTTCCGCGGCGAATTCAAATGCCGGATCGACGTCGGTCACAGCCTGTCGCAGGATCATTCTTTCCTCACGCGAGCCGGTTGCTCACACAGCGGAATCCCGCATACACATACTGGTAATGGGGCTGAAACCAGTTCCGGAACGATGGCCGTAAAAAGCACGCGGCGGTCCGCGCCGACGCGCCTTGGATCACGAAATGTTTGCCGTCAAAAAAATCGGCCGAGTATCCCGGGTAAAACGGGAAAAGTTGAAATCCGGGAAAGGGTGAAAATACCGTAGAGGTCCATTCCCAACCATTGCCCAGTATGCCTTCCGCGCCGAATCCGCTGGCTCCTGCCGGACGCGCCGCGACGGAAACTGGATCCCAATCGGCAAAATCAAAATTTCCGCGACTCGCGTCAGGCGGTTGCGAGCCCCAGGGGTATTTCCTGAAGTGGCCGTCCGGCGATCCGTAGGCCGCGCGCTGCCACTGCGCTTCCGTGGGAAGGCTCTTCCCTGCCCAGCGCGCGTAGGCGTTCGCCTCAGCATGACTCACGTAGACCGGCCAATCAGGAGGCAGCGGGATCGGCCCAAACATTCCCTTCCAGAACCACTCAGCACCGTCGCCGCCTGTTTCCCAGAACGCCGGATGCGAAATACGATTCGCCTGCTTCCACTCCCAATCTGCATCGCTCCAGAACTCGCGGCGGTCGTATCCGCCTGCACGGACAAATTCCAGATATTCCGCGTTCGTTGTCTTAAAGCGATCGATCGCGAACGCGGGCACGTCAACCGAGCATTGCTCGTATTCGTTGTCCCATCCAAACGCGTCGCCATTGCGCGGAAGGCCAAGCACGGCAGCGCCGGACGGAATCTCAATCATCGTAGGCCGAGCCGGGACCGGTGCCGGGGAAGGCGCCCTTACCGGAGCGTTCTTCCGGTCGTACGGCAAACGATGCAGCATATACGCCAGCGTTTCCGCGTGCATCAAGCGATGCTCGATCGCAACGTTCAGCAAAAGCGCCGCGGAAAATTCACCACCGCCGGCACGGAAATCTTCTCCCATGAGCGCCAGGCCTTCGTCCAACTCATCACGAACTTGACGGACATAGGCGCGAACCCGCTCCAGCGTGGGCCAGTCGGACATCTGATCCGTGGGCAGCCCTCCGCCAACCGGATCGATGCCGAAGGCAAACAGTCGGTCAAGATCGGGAGAAGAATCGGGCAGCATCAACAATCTTCCCTTGAGAAGATTCCGGTCGAACCCTTCCAGGTGGCCGATATAGAAGACGATCCGGTGCCGCTCCGGAATGGGACGCTCGTAAAAAGAATCGCAGCGTACGATGTCAAACAGCGCGTCGGTCGTACGTCGGGCGTCTGCCAGAGCGGAAAGCAACACACCCGGCGCTTCGACCGCGTGATTTGCCGTCAGCATGATGCCACCTCCAGGAGCGCTCGGGTTCAATGAGAAGATGAATGGCTCTCGGCTTTGGATGCCGGACTACCTTCCAGGACGCTACTTTTTTCCGCACCCACCGGACTCGGAAAAAAGATAATCTGGCGACAACTCTGCCCCGCAACGGGACTACACTCAGCGGGGAAAGACTGGCAGTGTAATGCGGAACCTTGGGCCGCGGAAACCCCTTTGTACACGCGCCCGATCGCATGCTTCAGGAGCGCGTATGCAGCCAAGAAGACTTCTTAGACCATGTCTGGCTATCTTATTGTTCGCGTTGTTCGCGGTAGCGCTGAGCAGCGGCGCCGGTGGACAGCACCGGCGCGGTTATCCCGTACCGCCCGCGCCGGCAACTCCAGACGCGCCGGCCGCGCCCGAGCCCAAACTATCCACCCACCATTTCGATAGCGTCACGATGGAACGCGAGGCGAAGGAAATGGCCGCTGTGGCCGCCAGCATTCCCGGGGACATCGAACAACTGAAAAAGGGTCTGTTGCCCAGCAATGCCTTCGACAAACTGAAGCGGATAGAAAAACTCTCCAAACAACTACCACGCTTCGCCGGCGAACAACTCATGGCGCTACAGCCTAGAAAGTAATCTTCACGCCGAATTCAATCTGTCTCGGCGCTCCCAGTCCGTAAGTTCCGGAGCCGGGCAACACCCGGTCGAGACGTGACGTGCACAGGGCAACCGAATTGCCGCAAGTGCCCGGGGAGCTGGCGTTGTTTAGAGAACTACCCGGAGCGCCGTCCAGCACTCCATTCAACTGCCGGCCCGCGCCTCCGAAGTTGGCGAAGTTGAAGACGTTAAAGGCGGCCACATTCGGTTCTACGCGGACTCTCTCCCCCACTCGCAACGGCCAGCTCAGGCGAAGGTCGATAGTCTTGAGCCAGGTGGCCTGCGCGCTGTTTCCAGGCACTTGTCGAACAAAAGGGTACACACCGCCCAGCTTCGACACCTGGTCGGAACTGAACAGCGGCGGAGTGGTCCCATTCTGACTCACCAGCGCCGCACCCGCCTGGGTAAACCGCCCCGCATAGGAGGTGTTGTAGATCGAGATCGCCTTGCTTAGGTCACTGCCGGAGTAGCCGCCAAGTCCGCCGACGCCGGTCCCCGGCAAGAGGTCGCCGACCGTGCCGTCGCCAGTAGCGTCCGTGCGAAAGATTTCGCCCGCCACTCCACCGCCATTGAGTTGTGGCAGACGGGCGCTCAACTCCAGCGGCGAAGCCAGTTGCGTAATGATGGAAAGCCGCGGCCCGCGCGGCAGGTCGAGGGTCGGAGCAAAGGTGAACATGTTGCGCCGGTCCAGGCCCGAAGCTCCAAAGTGGCCGCGATGGGGGAAGTTGTAGTCCTCGGCGCGGCTCAGAATCGAATAGTCGCCGCCGCTTCCATCGGCCGACGCGACATTGCTTTCGTACTTGGAATAGGTGTACGAAACTGCAAGATCCCAGTGCCGGATCCCGCGAGCAAGATGATCTCCCGAAGTCCTGAAGGTCGCGTGTACCCCCACATATTTTGTGCGGCCGCTGGGGAAGTACATCACGTTAGAGCCCAGGTGCTGAACGTTCGTCGGATCGTTCGGATCTACGATTGTGGAATGGATTCCGCCAAACGCGGGCTCGGGTAGTCCAAGAACGGAACACGGAAACGGGCCGCAGAACGCGTTCCCGGAATCCAGTCCGTTGCGCGCAAAGTCGACAATGCTCGCTCCCGGAATCGCATTGATGTAACACTGAACTACGGCCTGCGATTCGCTGCCGGCAGAACCTGCCGAGCCGCAGCTCGGCGCCTTTTGCGCCACAGTCGCATTAATCGCGGCCAGCGCGGCTACGGAATCCAGATGACTGGCGTCGCCCACATGATTCGTATCGATCCCCAGCGGATATTGCGTCCCGATCTGCCGCACATAATCAATCGAAAACATACTGTGCTCGCCGAGTTGTTGCTGCACTCCGAAGCTCATGTGGAGCACGCGAGGCGTACGGAAATTCGGCGCCAGCGTGCCGCCGAAGTTGGAGAGGCTGTTCGCCAGCGAATAGAAATTTTGCCCACCCGTGACCGCCGACTGCGCTGCCAGGTAGTCCTGCTGCAGATTTTGGATCGCGGTGGAGACGAGCACGTCGCCGTCAGTACCCGTCACCGTGCCGCCGATCGGCTGTCCACAGAGTTGCGCGATGCTAACTCCATTTTCAGGCACAGAATTGACACGTGAGCCGTTGGGAAACAGCACGGTAGACGCCGGACACAAATTCAGACTGCGAAAATACTGTCCCTGTGACAAGCGGCTGATGCGGTCCTGATACGCGTTCTGCAGCAGGAAGTTGTCGAAGAACATCCCGCCGCCCGCGCGCACCACGGTACGTCCGTTGCGGCCCGGATCCCAGGCAATCCCCACTTGCGGAGCGAAATTCCAGTTGGGCTGGTTCACCCGATTGCCCAAGCCCTTCTTATCGCCAAAGCTATCGAGAATCGGAGTGCTGCCCGTGCAAGGCGCATTCGCAACCAGCGTTGGATTGATCGCGGAACATGGAATCGAACCGAGATCGCTGTTCGTGCGTCCCGTATCGCGCACATAGTTCACGCCCACAAAAATGTTGAGATTGGAATAGGGCTTGAACGTGTCCGCCGCGTACAGCTCAACGCGGTTATCGGTGTGTCCGCCCGTCCCGTGATTGAAGGCCGAGTGCTCGCTGAAATTTCCCAGGCCGTTGAAAATCGTGATCGTACCCACGGGATAGCTCAACGGATTATTGGCTCCGCCTTCGAGCACCGGATTGAGATTAATGGCGTTGATCACGTCGATACCGTTGGAACTGGCCACCGACGGTCCAAAATTTCCTGGGGCATAGAAGTCCCCCTGCTCGATGCGATGAATCGCTCCGCCGAAACGCAGAGTGTGCCGTTCGCGGTACTGAGTGCTGGCGTCGTAGCGTCCGAAGAGATCGCGTTGAATCGTTTGCCGCGGTCCCTGAATGCTGGGCCCGGCCTCGAACGATCCGATCTGCATGTGAAATGGCGCGTCCGGGAACAGAGAGTCACCACTGGACGCCGGGTTGATGGAATTCACCAGCTTCGAATATCCGAAGCGCCCGCTATGTGCGAACCGCCCGTGGTTCCAATCCAGCCCGAATACGCCGGAGGGCACGTTGACCTGATTGCGCAAGTTTGCCCAACTGTCGGTTGGCCCTAACTGATTGGCGTTGTCGTAGCTGAAGCGGGCAAGCCACTTCGCGTTTTCCGACCAGTTGTAATCGAGACGCGCGGTCAGCATGTTTTCGCGGAACCGGGCATCGCGTGTACTGAGGGCGTTGCCAGTGCCCTTAAGATTGAAGGGATACCCCTGGTAGAAAGGCAGTACGCCGTCTTGCTTGGTGCGCTCGCCGCCGAAATACAGAAACGTTTTATCTTTGATGAGCGCGCCGCCGGCACCGAAACCGTAGTGCTGGCGAGTGTATTTGGGATCGCCCGAGGGGAAGCCTGCCAGGCCCGCCACCCGGTCGCGAAAGTTCCCAAAGAGATTTCCGTGCCATTCATCGCCGCCCGAGCGGGTGGTCAGGCGAACCGACCCGGCCCCGGTTCGTCCCAGCTGGCTGTTGATGGAGAGCGTCTGATATCCGCTCTTGCCCGCATCCAGAATCGCTCCGTCCACTACCTGCACGCCGGGATCGGTCCGCGCCACGTCCACCGTGCTGCGGCCATTGATCGGCTGCGTGTCTACCGACTCCGCTGCCAGCCGGCTTTCCAGACGAACCGGGCCAGGATTGATGATCTCCAGCTTGAAGTCGGCGGACGCGGCCACGCCCACCTTGACCGTCAGATGAGTCTCGGCAATCAGGTAGTCATGGGCCTGGACCCGCACCAGGTAGTCGCCGGGCGCTAATCCCTCTGAGGCGTAGGCGCCATCCGTGCCGGTGCGCACCACCGTGCTGATGCCCTCCACCTTGGAGCGGAACAGTACCCGCGCCCCTTCCACCGGATCGCCGTCCGTATCCTTGACCGTCCCCTGGATCGTGCCCGTCGGCGCTTCGTTGGTAGACGTTTCCTGCGCGGGCAACGACAGGCTCAGCAAAGCCAAAGTAATGAAGCAAAAAGACATCGCACGAAACAACCGCCGCCACAACACGGGCTTGGATGACAAAGCAACACTCTCCTGGGAGCAGAACGTCGAAGCGCTCTGCATAGCTAGGGTCTGAGCTTCAACAATGGATAGAACAGTTTACTAGATGCGGGGCCAGGGGCGCGGAGGTGTATGGGATTTTGGGGTGCGAGGGCTGAGGTCAGGCAATGGCGAATGCAGGTTCCGCTAACGGTACGACTGTCCTTATCCTAGATCCAAGGCAAGTAGCGATGGTGAATCGCCCCGAATTAGAGCGAAAGGCTGTTCTCTACAGCCCAGGGATTGGCTCCTACACCGATACCTCGGTCATTCACTCCCGCCGCATTGTGCTTTTTTCTTTTTTTCCATTGGCGCGGTTCTGCTCGGATTAGCACACGTTGAACGAGATGGATATGGAGTCGGCACCGCCAAGCGTCCTACCCTGGTTGATTACTATCCGTAGCTGTGGTATAATACTAAAGGCGTTTTCGATTCGGAGACTCCTAGTGGATAGATCAAAGTGCGTGTCGTCGGCCGGATGACAATTCGAATGAATAGAGTTTGTGCGGCGACCACCGGCAGCGGTGACCAAATTCCTGGATACAAAAGTGAGGACAATATGGATCAACGAGTAAAAGAATTCTTCGTGCGGTACGAGAGAGCAAACTCCTCTTCGGACGTAGCGGCCATCGGTGGCTTGTACGCAGATACGTTCATGTTCGGCGGGCCCAATGGCGTCCAAGCGGTCAAGAAGGAGGACTTCCTCAAAGTCATTCCCCAGAAGAAGGCTCATTTTTCTTCTATGGGGCTCTCTGAAACCCAACTTCAGACTGTGGAAACGAACCCTCTAGGTCCCAAATATCTGCTCGCGACCGTGATGTGGGGAATGAAGTTTCGGAATTCATCCGGCAGCAAACATCTGGACGCATTCGCAACCTACGTTCTGGTGCGAGGGCAGGGCGACGCGCTCTCGATCGTCTTTCAGGTCGATCATCAGGATTTGGCAGGCGTTATGAAGGAACACCAAATCACTCAGCAATAGCCTCGCCTGGTTCGGCGCGAATGTTTCGCTGCGGGATCTGTCCAACTTGATTTTCGGGTGGGGTGGTATTCAGCACGTACGGAAGAAATGAATCCCCGGTATACCCTTAGAATGCGTCCCTCGTCGTGTAGTATCCCGCCCGATACCGCGCCTGATAAGGCCCGCCCGCTGGAGGGTTCGCGAGGTCGACCTGAATGCGGCGGAAGTCCGCCGGGGACTCATGTTGCGACGGATAGTAGGCCAGCAGATACTGCAATCGAAGTTCGTCGCTGATCTTGTGGAAGGCCTCGTCCAATTGAGAGAGTGAACTGGCGTAGTAATATTTCCCGCCCGTGTCTTCCGAGAACTGGATGAGCGCGTGTTCCCCGCCCGTGTCCCGCCCCGCGCTTGCTTCGATCGGGACGATAATGACGCTGTAAATAATCGCTTCGGATTCCTGCGCCGCGCGCAACGCTTGTTTATAGTTGACCTGGCTGATGGTGTCTCCGCCGTCAGTCACCGCGACAATGACTTTTCTTCCCTGCCGCGTACCCAGCGCTTCCGCGCCCAGGAATACTACGTCGAACAACGCCGTGGCGGATCCGTTACGCAGACCGTCAATACCGGAATCGATGCGGCGCAGGTCGGAGGTGAACGGCACCACCTGCGTCACTTCCTCGCTGAACTTATAAACCGCCAGCCCGTCAACCGGACGCAGGATGGTATGCGCGAATTTGTGCGATGCTGCCTGCTCCAGCGGCAGATCTTTCTTGGTGCTCAAACTGGTGTCGATTGCCAGAACGATGGAAAGTGGCAGCGCCGACTCGCGGCTGAAGATTGCGATCTTCTGTTCCTTGCCGTCTTCCTTCAGCACAAAATTTTCTTTTTGCAGGCTGGAAACGGGACCGCCGTGGTCGTCCGTCACAGTGACAAAGACGTTCACCAACTTGACATCCACTTTGAGGACGGTGTCAGAGTCCTGGGCTGCGCAAGCCAGGGTTAGAGCGCCGAGGATCGGGGCCAGCCAAAGCCGTCTCATGCGGGGACAATCATTTGGATGCGGCCTGCACCCCGCCTGTGCCGGCCGGGCGCACGATTTCTTCCGGAAAAGGCTCTCCGTCCGCCCAGACCGCGCCGTCCTCAAAATACTCCTTCTTCCAGATGGGAACGGTCTTCT
>WNFI01296095.1_pt1 | contig 11338 bp, 10 predicted proteins | sample 5400471 | NCBI WGS metagenome assembly WNFI01 (sample SAMN13153348, study PRJNA577476) | soil metagenome | isolation source: 100 cm saprolite on Douglas fir-dominated hillslope | place: USA:California | collected 2013-09-17
GAACAATTATTGCTGGCTCTGCATCTGTCACGAACTTGTGAGCTTATACTGAAGGTCGCAAGTCAGGTCTGTGGATAGTGGAGTCAACGGCCCTAAAAAGACCTCAGATTGAGCTCAATGCGCTATCCGGTAATAGAAGGAGGGAGGAGGTTGGGATTATTTGACAGAAGAAGACAACAAGTACGTATACACACCCCACGAGCAACGTTAAATTGTACAAGCTAGAAAAGTAAGAATGAATCAAAAAGGGCAGGCACCACCTTCGAATGGATAAAGGGGTACATCACCGGAAATGAGAACGCCGACCGCCTAGCAGCAGAAGGCGCAACAAAAGACAACTCATCAGAACAGATCGGATTAACGTCGGACGCAATACACGGTGAGTTTGGATCATTGCACTAAACTCCAAGTGCTCGTGCCATGTCTTTCGTCTCTGTGGCTAGCTGAACTAGCTGTTCATACCCTTCCTCCGACAACAAGTCCACGCTCCAACGCGCTGCTGGGGCAGTGTCATTTATGTGAATGGGGTCACGAGAGATGGCAGGAGGTTGGAGAATTTGTGTCGCGGCATCGTATTGGTAAAATGCAAGCCGTACACCTAGTGCGCTGACACCGTGTAGCTTAGGGATTCGGAGCCTGCTTATGAGCTCTCGCACGGGGTCCCGCATCTGAGTGTCCGCTTGCTCGGCTTTTTGAGATGATCTGTCGGCTTGACCTATAGGGGATTGGGTGTCGGTCGATTCGACGATGAAAATTGTGGTGAAGTCAATTGATTGACCAATTGTTGTGGGTCGCTGATACCGTGGCACGACCATGAAACCCTCATTGGGTTGAAAAAGATAGTGCAATATTCTGTGTAAGGACCATAGAGAAAGGATTCTTGGGTAGCTTTGTTCACGCCGCCGGGAATGGTGGCGAACTGTTTCAAGACCCAGTTTGGCCAGGGCAAGTCAAAGTGTAGTGCTCCGCAGGTATCAGAAGGTTGGATTCTATTGGATGATACGTGCCACAAGGATGACTATCGATCGGTATCTCTACCGTTGCAAGAGGAACTGGGGCACAGTTAAAGACCGGTTAACACCGAAAAGCGGCAAGTCCCGGCTCGGAATTGAGCGCCACGAAGGGTACTGCTGATCTCACATATAAGAACGGGTCCAGCTTGCTGATCTCCTCTGTCTGAACGCCTCTACTTCCGACTGCCCCACGCTTACTGTTGCCCTCCACTGCGCTGAAACAATATTCATTGGCTTGGCCGTTCCCACTACCGTGTTCTCACCGGATTAGGAACCAGAAATCCCTTGTCGCCACTAGACTAGATCACAACACCCAGTATTAGGTTTCATCCAATATATAAACATTTAGATATGAACGGCCTGCACGCTAGCAGAAGGCACTTCAACCGATCCCCAATTTCGTCCAGAGTCCAACACATCACAGCGGCTCAAATCCCGACGATATGACATTTTGGAGCATGAGATAGGGTTCCTGAGACCAGTCAGATCCGCAAACCCTTCAGACCGTTTCTTGCCCCTTCCCCTTTGCCTCGAAAGAACTCGTTGCAAAATCATGTCAACAGAGACATCACTACACAGTGCGATACCTTGATATCTTCAACGCCCGGGGTGGGCTGTCAGATATCAACGTCCCAATAACAGGAAAGTAACTAGTGATGATACCGTAATCAGTATATGAGAACGTGGTGTGCAGCGGGGAACGTGCCAAGAATTAGCCGGAGCGCTCAGAATTCGACGCCTCTCATAACTGAATGTGAGGTAAACCTGAAACACATGGTCGAGGCAGTGCGTTGATCATACCCAGGTCTCGAAATGCGAACGGGGGGCGGCCACTGTTGAAGAGACAACTCTCGAGTACAATCGTCGTCGAGCAGGGTAGACACTAACTTGGCTTGATGCGGCAGGACGACCAGATTGAGGAGTGGCCTGTCAATGGAATGTCATCAGTCAAAAAGTAAGACTGGAGAAATGAGTACAGACTCTGCCAGACGGTCCAGTGCCAGTGCTCCTGAGTTCGATGTTCTATCTCATTGGTGGATGAATGAATGCGGAACGTAAAACAACAAGTCCTGACACACACCTCGGCCCGTGCCACAGGCCTCTCTTCAGGATATCCGCCGCCTGGTGCATTGGGCTTAACAAGGTCAGTACAGTATTCCATGAGGTAAGGGATGAACATACATCGCCTCTCTTACTTTGGAAACAACCCATGGATATTCACGATGGGCTAAAGTGGGTGTAAACTGAGATTTAAACTGGACCTGAAGTGACGTTCGTTTAACTTTGAGTTTAGGTCCACTTTGGATTAGGGTTGGCGGATCGGATTCGGATTGGTACATTTCACTTTCAGTCCGCGGATTCTCGGATTCATAGAATAGCACTGGAGCCTTCCGCGCAACATGTTGATAAACGAAAAATCCAATGAATTCCTTAAACCCAGAACTGACATGACGTGGCCGTTCACGTCCTTTCCCTCGTGAAAGATACCCTAGAAGCCTTTCCCCCTCTTCGATCGGCGTCAAGGAGGGCCCTGATCATAGCAGACAGTGTCAAAGCCCGTAACTGATTCATAAGCGTGCATTAATTATAATCCTCCTTCTGACCGTCTACATTCAGGAATTTCGGGAGGGTCTGGAAGGCATTCAGGCTCTATGTGAAGGAGATGGCTGGCAAAGTTTTATTGCGGTATGTGATCAATCATGATCAGAGGAATCCTTCGGAGCATGGAAGAAAAATTATCGACCAACTCGATGAGTATGGAACCATCCTCACCTGCTTATTTGATATGTTGACGGCACTAGCAATCAAGCAAACCGGCTGAAATATCAACCTCCGTGGATGAACAAACGACGAAGCGCAAAGGTCGATCAGCGCTCCGAGGATGTATGTCCTGGGGAGGATTGATTCGATGTAGAAAATGCTGGATCCCTTTCGTCGTAAGTTTTAAGTTTGAGATGTGTTCATTTTTTCTCCACAACTATGATACTCGTTCGCTGAAGTGAAGACGTAAAAGCTTCAGACCAATATCGACGCAGGACACACCTTGGCCATGGTGACGAGAAGGATCTTAGAAGTTATACAAGTCAAGTTGGTGCGTGGTGGAGATATGAGTATACATGATGTCCATCGTCTGAAAATAGAGATTGATAGACCGCCACGCAAGTCTCAAGTAACTCCGAATAGCCCCTAGGTCTGATTACAATCGATCAAAAACCTGCCTATCCGGGACGTGAACCAGTTGGTCGAAGACGTCATGGGCTGGTGTCATAGCGTGAAACACCGTTGGGAAAAGCAGGTGCTCCTCACTGCCGTTGCTGGAGCTGGAAAGTCTGCCGTGGCGCATACTAGGCGCTGAGGACGTCTTGCTCCCAAGCCTTTTCTTCAGGACCGGAGAGACTACGAGTCCAGACCATCTATTCAGTAGCATAGCAAGGTCTCTAGCCATCAAACGCGAGTCCTATTGTGCGATCCTTGCGTTCATTTTGGAGGAAGCTTTTGTAACCATGACATTCGACGAGCAATTCAGAAAGCTTGTGGTTGAACTCGAGTGCTTGTTATGTGTCGCGCGAGATATCGGGCAAGATCAGGCTGGCTCTTATATAGCGAAAAAGATAAAGAGGAACCTCGCCATTGAAGCGTCATTCTCACCACAGAACAACGCTTCGTGTTTTGATCCAGCGATAGACATAAATGAATGTACGCCCCACTATACCACCACAAGCTAGCAGCATATCCTGTGGTGTTCCTGAGTGCATGTCCGTGGTTTCCGGACTGATCACTCTACCTCTTCAACAGTGCTAACCAGCATGCCCGCACAGTGGAAAATATTTACCACTTTTCATCTGGTAAAGTACCAGCTCAAACACCGTTGTTCCTAATAAAGTATTCGCGAAGCTCTTTAATTGAGGGCTGTTCAGTGCAGGTCGTAGCGACGCAACGCGAGCATTCTAAATACTGGATTGAAACTTGATGAATATCACCCAACAACTTGAAAACCAGGTGTACCGTTATTTCTCTGTAAATACATAACTTATAAGGCCGACTACGGGCAGCACCCGCTACACACGGCTTTGAAGAAAAGCAGCAGCATTTCGAAGTGTAGTATGTGTACAGAATCTCGAATCATAGTTGTTCGCAGTAGCAAATTAAAAGTGCAGCAACATGTATAGTGTACACGATTTTGGATACCATGATGAAGATCAGCACAAGAGGAGTTTTTTAATGGACGAAACTGATACGCTTTTTGGAGGGAGCGAAGAGTACATGCTGCAAGTTCTCAGACAGAGCAAATTCAAATCACTTTAGGCTGTTATAGCATTGGAAGGATGCTCGGTTACGACCCAGCGTCACGTACTTACAACAGAAAGAGGAACTGTGGTGAATGGATTGCGAAGAGGGTGGATGGCTGACGACTCATCTGGCGCTGAACAATCAGAAGACATTGAGCATCAATACGTACACAATGTCGAAGTCTGTCATATTCTGATTTGGAGGAGGATCGTGGCATAGTGGTAGATGATGGTACGTAGCTGAGATCGACGGTGTACATACCCAAGACCCGCTACTGTAGCGGGAATTATTGCCTAACAAATAGGCTCCATTCGCCAGATCACTATACTGAGCCTTGCAGATTCCTGGGAGGCTGCCTGTGATTCAGCATGTCGACCCATGTATGAGAGGATAATGCTCAGGTCATGAAGCCGACGAGCCAGATGGGGAGTATATGATGCAGGGTTTTCAACAACCAATGATCGGTATAACTCGACAGATTCTTGATGGACCATCAATGATTCTGCATGCCGATTCAAGTTTGAGATATCAATACCCAGATTACCGAGCTGAAAAGCCAGATTGGGAGTATATGATGCGGAGTTCTCAGCAACCAATGATCGATATAGGCCAACGGATTCTTGGCGGACCTTCAGTGATTCTGCATGCTGACTCAAGTTTGAAAGGTCAATGCCCAGGTTACCAAGCTGACAAGCCAGATCGGGAGTGTATGATGCGGGGTTCTCAGCAGCTAATGATCGATATAGGCCAACAGATTCTTGGCGGACCTTCAACGATTCTGTGTGCCGATTCAAGTTTGAAAGGCCAATACCTAGATTACCGAGCTGATGGGCCAAACCCGGAGTAAATGATGCAGGGTTCTCAGCAACCAATGATCGGTATAGGCTGACGGATTCTTGGCGGACCTTCAACGATTTTGTGTGCCGATTCAAGTTTGAAAGGTCAGCGCCCATATTACCGAGCTGAAAAGCCAGATCGGGAGTATATGATGCGGGGTTTTCAACAACCAACGATCGGTATAGGCCGACGGATTCTTGGCGGACCTTCAGTGATTCTGCGTGCCGATTCAAGTTTGAAAGTTCAATACCCAGGTTACCGAGCTGAAAAGCCAGATTGGGCGTATATGATGCGGGGTTTTCAGCAACCAATGATCGGTATAGGCTGACGGATTCTTGGTGGACGGTCAGCGATTCTGTGTGCTGATTCAAGTTTGAAAGGCCAACACCCAGGTTGCCAAGCTGACGGGCCAGATCAGGAGTGAATGACGCAGAGTTCTCAGCAACTAATGATCGGTATAGGCCAATGGATTCTTGGCAGACTTTCAGCGATTCTGGGTGCTGATTCAAGTCTGAAAGATCAGCACCCAGGTTACCGAGCTGGCGGGCCAGATCGGGAGTGTATGGTCCAGGGTTCTCAGCAACCAATGATCGGTATAGCCCGACGGAAATTTGGTCGACACCCAGCGATTCGGTGTGCCGGTTCAACTTGCTAAAGGCAGTGCCCAGGTTACTGAGCTGATCTGCCAGGTGCGGAGTATAAGATGCCGGGTCCTCGTCAACCAATGATCGAACCAGCCAAACTGCATCAATGGCGGTATCTAGGGCTTCAGTGAAGCGGCAAATGAATCCCAGATACTTGCTAGTCTTTCCAAGGAACAGCGCAATCCTCTTCTTTATCAAGATCATACGCGAGTTGTGGCATTCAATCTGGGACGAGGGCATCAGTCGATCTGAAAGTAGCATCAAGTCCCTAGACTTACCTCAATCCAATCAAAGAATGAGAGGACTGAAATGTATCGTTCGGCGCGAATACAAAATTCGAGCCAATCGATAATGCTGCGATCCAAGAATTTCTTGATTTCCGCCTTTAAAGCTTCTGACCCTTCCTTTACTTCTAGGGTGTGGTCCAATGCAAAGCGACAAGCATAAGCTAGGGGTTCGGATATGTCCCCATCTGAGATCGTAGGCATCACATCCCTTTCGCCCAACCTCTCGATCACTCCCAGCCCTGCAATCTTTCGAACCTCGGTGTTGATTACTTGGAAACAGCAGAGAGCAAGTTGCTCTTGGCCCACAGCTAGTTGTTCTTGGTCCACGGCTGGTCCCCATATCGCAAGTATATTGGGAGCAATGCGCCACCTGAGGTAGTCCCGGAATGATTGGTGCAATAATTGGATCGGAGTGGAACGCTCATCGGCGCCAGTGAAAAGCGGACGGAGTTCTGAGATGATCTCCTCTATAGATGTTGTACGATACAGCAAAGGCGAAAGCAAAGCTCCCCATGCCTTCGCAGAGAGGGGTGATTTGGCGGCAACAATTGCACCCATGACAATTGGAAAATTATGCTTGAATGTTCTGTCTCGCCAATTGCATTTCCTAAGGATGGCAGTATACAGGGCATCCAAGTTCTCCTCCATTGGCACATCATCCCGAGGAGCACCCTCCTCCAAAAGGTCTTCAAGCGCTGCAACTGGATTGACGCTCTTGTTTTTCACATAATCCATTGTAGTGCTAACCCAGACAAACAAACCACGAGCATGCCTGGACAGCCTTTGTTGAAGATCAGAAGGCCAGTCAGCCATTGGGCGGAGCTTCTTCAGTTCTGAGATTTGGGAGCGAATATAGACGTCACAATCTCGAAGGTTCCCTCCGTCCGAAAGCCGGATACTCAAAGGATGAATAGAAGAGGAATTGTTAAGAAGATAGTCGACAGCCCTAGTATGTCGTGAGGTGATAAGGAATTTAATGGTGCGAGGGAGCTCGGAAATCTCATCCCTCAATAGTTTTGCTAGGATCACAGACGCGCCCTCATCGCACTCGTCCAAGGCATCAATGACAATAATGAGAGGAATGTCTTCCGGGGGTGGTCGGCGGCGCAAGGGTTCAAGCACAAGCTTTCTGAACTGCTCGTCGAATGTCGTGGTTGCAATGCTCGGAGTATCCTCCAGAATGGTCGTGAGGATCGTACAATAGGATTCACGTTTGATAGCTAGAGATCTTGCTATGCTACTGAATAGATGTTCTGGACTCGTAGTCTCTCCCGTCCTGAAGAAAAAGCTCGAGAGCAAGATCTCCTCCTCGGCGCATCGATGAGCTATAGTATGCGCCACAGCAGACTTTCCAGCCCCAGCAACGGCAGTAAGGAGCACCACCTGCTTTTCCCAGTGGTGTTTCACGCTACGACACCAACCCATGATGTCTTCGATCAACTGCGTTCGCGTCCCGGATAGACAGGTTTTTGACGGATGATAATCAGACCTAGGGGCGATTCGGAGTTGCTTGAGATTTGCGTGGCGATCTATCAGTCTCTATTGTCAGGCGATGGATACCATGTACACCCATATCTCTACTACGCACCATAACCAAGTGGCTTAACCTGTATAAATTCTAAAATCCTTCTCGTCACCAAGGCCAAGCTTTGTCCTGCATCGACATTGGTCTGAAGCTTTACGTCTTCATTTTAGCGAACGAGTATCATAGCCGTGGAAAAGAAAAGAAAAGAACGTGCCTCAAACTTATGAAGATTGACATCCAACATTTTCTTCATCAAATGAGTCCTCCCCGAGTCCCGCCTGTATGACATATATGCTCGGAGCGCTGATCTACATTTGCGCTTCGTCGTTTGCTCATCCACTGAGGTTGCTATTTCGGTCAGTTTGCTTGAGTGCTACTGTCAGGCTTATCAATAAGTAGGACGCTAAGGATGGTTCCATACCCATCAAGTTGATCGATATTCTTCTTCCATACTCCAAAGGATTCCTCTGAGCCTGATTGATTGATCGCATACCGCAATACAACTTCGCCAACCATCTCCTTCACATAGTGCCCGAATGTCTTCCAGACATGCTTGCTCTCCCGAAATTCCTGAATGTAGTCAGTCAGAAGGAGGATTAATGCGCGCTTATGAATCGGTTACTCACTTTGACACTGTCCGCTATGAACAGCGCCCTCCTTGACGCCGATCGAAGAGGGGGAAAGGCCTCTGGGGCGTCTTTCACGAGGGAAAGGACGTGAACGGCCACGTCAGTTCCGGGTTCGAGGAATTCTTTGAATTTTTCGTTTGTTAATACGAACGGCATGTTAGACGGAAGGCTCGTCAAAGTGGAGTCACTTAACAGGAAATTCCGGGTCGGCAATCTACGGGATCTTTCAGTCGAACGCGTCAATCAGCCTGCAGGGACGCCTAAACGGCAGGCGCGCACGTTCCTCATCATTCCAGACGGATACTAAGCGTTATGTTACGTGCTAGTCACTGCCGGCGGCATCATGATGAGAGAAACAGAGGCAAGCTATGTTTATATTTATTTGCCTCAAGCATTTATTGCTAGGTCGCAGATGTCAGGATGTCAGGTGCGTGGATAGCCCTAAAAGGGCCTTATATTAGGCTCGATGCGCTATCCAGTAGGAGAAGTGGGATGGCGGTGAAGAGAAGTAGAGAGCGAAAGAGTATTCTCATACTGAAACTCACGTATTCAGAGAAAGACCTATCTCCTGTCGCAATGACGCGATTCGATAACGGTTGGATTGGGTGGAACGGTGACGTTAATGCGGAAGAGGGTTCAACGCATGCGCCATTGGTAATACTTGCTCGGATGATGATGCCCCCGTGCTGTGGTAATGCTGCGATCCCTATCATGTCATCACATTTGTCGCGAACCGTTCGTCCTCCTGAGGGACTTGTCTCAAGATGTTGGAAGCCTTCGTTCATGAAGAGAAATGGATGTAAGGAATGATTCGAACAGTAGGCTACAGGCTCCAGAGGTACGTATGGTCCACAATTCGGCATCAAAAGTATGACGCTATGCCTACAGTGATTTCCCACGACTAGACACAATTGACGACCCAAACAAACATCTTAGCCACAGAATTGTACGGTACAAAGGGGACACCTGTAGTGACAATTGGGACAGAAGGATTCACCCATTGGGTGAGGAACCATAAATGAAATGCCCCGATCGGGTAACTCTACGCATATTTCAGCATTGAAGTTCCTGGTTTCCCTCATGTAGCTATTAGGTGGTTCCAACCAGTATTACCGCGCCTTACGTTGTCACTTGACCGTAGGATAACGGGAGAGTCATCATTATCACCTGTTCTTCGTCCTCTCTTGTCCTGGACCCATAGGATTATGTCTATGCTCAGGTTCGCAGCCAAGAGAACGAGTCTTCATTCTCGGAGATGCATCATCTCGTCGTTGGGAACAAGGCTCACGAGCATGCAACGAAGTTCTCTCGACGGATTGACGGACGAACAGCTCATGTGTCTCCGGATGTGCACATGCAGCAGCTACCTTGATGTGTTGAAATTCTCATCTGCATTTGTTTATCTCAGTCTCAAACAGCTCTTTCTGACTTCGCTCAGAAGGAAATAGCTCCCTGAGCCGCTGAGATTGATAAGACGAACAATTTCCCGATGGTACCGGTCATCACCGCATCTCTAGCCTCATATCCTTCCCTAACCATTGAGCATGTCACTAGGACCTATGGAAGAAGTTCAGTGCCTACTCGATGAGTAACCCTCTTCCCCCACAGGCGAACCATAGGTGCTCTACTCATTTCATTATCACTACTCGGGCCTTTCATCAAGGTATTACCATATCAGAGGAATATGGCAGAATTAACTCAAATCTGCAGCACGCGCTAGTTATGGAAGGTTCGTCCTTACTACTGCTACCATTTCTCTCCCGACAACTCCTATACACTTTCACCTCGTTTAGGGATCTCCCGGGCGTCTAGGTCTGTAGCTCCCTCCTATGGTACCCACTCCAACCTATGCCTGAATCAAATCCACCGACACGGCACTCCTGCCCAGAAGCAAGAATACCTCCCGGACCTCGTCGCTGGTCGTAAAATAGGTGCATTCGCTATGAGCGAACCTGAAAGCGGGAGTGATGTGGTCAGCTTGAAGTTGAAGGCCGAGAAGAAAGATGGGAGATGGGTCTTGAATGGGAACAAGTTCTGGTAAGACCTTGTTTCTAGCAGTTCAGGTATGATCATACAATAAGGAAGACAGGATCACGAATAGGCCAATAGCAGATACATTCGTTGTATACGAACCAGAAAAGGGTTCAAAGGATAACGGCGTTCATTGTGGAAAAAGGATTCCCAGGGTTCTCAGGGCGTCAGAACTTGATAAGTTCGGGGTGGGATATTCACTTTTGTATCTCATGCGGCATAGTCTAAAACCGGTGTAAATGAGAGGAAGCGACACTTGCGAGCTTGTATTCGAAGATTGCGAAGTCCCTGAAGGTCAGTCCACTTCATCATAGTTGGATTGAACACAGCAACAAATCTTACTTTTCCGGAGGGGGTCCTTGGGGAGTTGAATGGAGGGTCGCCGTACTTATGAGCGGTCTTGATCTGGAGCGTCTCGGTTTAAGCGGTGACCCACTCGGGTATCGGGAATGGGTGGGGTTAATCTGTAAAACATTCTCTTAGACTGATGCAGGCTGCGTTCGACATAACGCTCGACTACGTGCATGAACGGATGCAAGGCAAAATTGCCGATATGGTCCACGGCACAAGACTATGAGAACAAGACGAGATCCTTCTGGTCCTTCGCCCCCGTTAGACATGTATACTAAGCTGAGTGCGAGTAGTGCGTATGTCTACGCAGTCGGGAGGGCATGCGACGCTGGGCACATCAGTTGGCGGGTACGTATCTGCTGTTTCTCAGACTCGACCCTTCCTTCCGATTCAGGATTGTGCAGGTGCTATTCTGTATTCGAGTGACCGTGCAGTGGAAGTCGCCCTCGACGCCATGCAGTCCCTCGGTGGCAACGAGTACATCAACGGTGCGTCATCGCTTTATTTTAATTATGCTTCTTTTCTGTGTCTGATTTCGTCATGCCATAGATTATCCGACTACTCCGTGATGCATGGTCGTACTGCATAGAGGTCAGGACGCAAGAGATCAGACGTATGTTGATTGGGAGAGAGTTCAACATGGACTATGGCATAGTGGATTAAGGCAAAACCGCATGGCTCGCATACTCACGAACGGTCGAACGGACATGCGGCATTGCAAAACGTTGAG
>WNFI01601735.1_pt1 | contig 11338 bp, 9 predicted proteins | sample 5400471 | NCBI WGS metagenome assembly WNFI01 (sample SAMN13153348, study PRJNA577476) | soil metagenome | isolation source: 100 cm saprolite on Douglas fir-dominated hillslope | place: USA:California | collected 2013-09-17
GAACGCGAAATACGCGTGGACTGACCTCACCTACCTGATGTACAAGAACAGCGTCAGCTGGAAGTACTACGTCGCGCAGGGCACGCAGCCGGACTGCGAGGACGACCAGGCCACATGCGCGGCCCTGCCGCAAACGGTGGGCACGCCAGAGATCTGGAACCCGCTGCCGTGGTTCACGACGGTGAAGCAGGACGGGCAGCTGGGCAACATCCAGACGATCGGCAACTTCTACCAGGACGCGAAGAGCGGTCACCTGCCGGCGGTGTCATGGATCGTGACGAACGGCAAGGTGAGCGAGCACCCGACCGCGCTGGTGAGCGAAGGCCAGACCTACGTAACGACGCTGATCAACGCGATCATGAACAGCAGCGATTGGAGCTCAACCGCAATCTTCCTGGCGTGGGACGACTGGGGCGGGTTCTACGACCACGTCGTGCCGCCGGCGGTTGATCAGAACGGATACGGGCTCCGCGTGCCGGGAATCGTGATCAGCCCGTACGCAAAGCGCGGGTACATCGACCACCAAACCTTGAGCTTCGACGCGTACGTGAAGTTCATTGAGGACGACTTCCTAGGCGGGCGGCGCCTCGACCCAAAAACGGACGGACGCCCAGACCCACGCGCAACAGTCCGCGAGACGGTGCCAACACTCGGAGACATCACCCAGGCCTTCGATTTCGGTCAGTCCCCGCGCTCCCCGACTCTACTCGACCCCCGTCCGACGCCGGGTCGGCGACCTACGCCATGAGGCAGTTACTGCCCGAATCGGAAGTAGAGGTGATGGGTTAGCGCGGGAAGTGTTCGCGGATGTACCTGTGCGCCTGCTGCATATCGAGAGCCTGGCTAGTGTTCCCCGACCTCACAAAGAAACTTTGGCTTGGGCCCTCCGCTACGTAGACCTCGTGGGGAGAGGCGGGGACCTTTAGAAGGCACAACTTCTTTCCAGTGACTTCGGGGAAGGAAATGGTTATGGTTGCCGTCCTGTCCTTGCCGACAGTGGTGCCAAGAAGGGTGCGGAGGAACTGTTCGAAGCCGTCGACGTTGGGCCTCGCTGCCAAAGTCCTCAAGTCGCGATCAAGGCCAGTCGGGACGCCCGAATCGCTTACCCCGACAACTAGCGTGCCTCCATTTGAATTCATGAACGCCGCTACTGTTCTCACAACTGCCCTTTCAATCTCTTTGTCGAGCGCCGACGTGTGCGTGTTGACACGCGCGGTTTCTTTGAACTCGAGAAGATCGCTCTCGGCTGTTCCTATCATGCTCTCAATGTCTACGATGGGCTGCTTCGTTGCAGAGAGGCTTCCGATGAACTCGTTGATCGCCTTCGCCAATAGGGCTCGCCTTTCGGCGAGAAACTGTGGATATTTGTTGACTGTCCAGAGTTGCGGATTATTGGGCACCCTGTGTCCATCGAGCGCCTCGACACCGCGCGCTTCAATGACGCCAGGCAAATAGATGTTTGGGGCTCTGTTGCCAAAGGCTTGGTTGGTTGCACTGCTAATAAACGCAAGGTTTGCGATCTCGTTTATCTCTGGCAGTTCGTACCTGGCCTCTTTCAACACAGACCGCGGGAAAATATGGTGATATTGGATGGCATGTGACGAGCCTGAGTGGCTGAGCGAGAGGGCTACTCCGGATCGCCAGTCTTTTGCGCCGGCGCGTTTGAGCACCAGATATGTCAGGCTAAATAGCGGATTGCGCTCTCCTCGGCGGGCCAGGTCCGACGCTTCAAAACTGAAACGGGCCCCTTCCTGTCGCAAGACATCAATCAGCTCATCCGGCCCACCGCCACGGAAGAGCACGCTCAGATCTCGGTCAAGGGTTGTCTCGGCAGATCCCGAGTAGTGCCCATTCGCGTGGGCGACGAAGAGCCACAGAAGGAGCTTCCTTTCCTGGTCCCGTGTAATCTGCTGCTTCCTGAGCACCGCGAACACCGAGATCGGAATCATGAGAAACGGCGACGAGAGCAGCGACTCGTCCTCGATACCGGCATTCTGGCGGAGGAAGTTGATTGCGAAGCGTAGACCTACTTTGGCTTGCTCCCACCCGGTCTGCAGCGTGCTCAAAGGGGTGCGAGTTACGGTGACGAAACGGCTTTGATGCGTGGCGAAGACAACTAGCGTACGCACGAGCAGGCCAAGGTCTAAGGTGAAAGAAACCCGCTCGCACTCCTCGGCAAACTCCTCAAACAGTGGAAGCGAATTCAGCCAGCGGGCCGTGATTTGAGCCATGGCAAGGTCCGAGCTCCTTAGCTTTACCCCCAACGAGTTCACTCGAACGAATATTTCAGCAACCTCAACGTACGGAAGGTCACGGTCCAGGATCTGCATTACGTACGAGTACTGCTGGATTGCGCGAACCTTCTGAATGCGCTTTACATACCGGTCGTAGCGTGGGTCTTCTCCTGACATATCCAGAGGCTTCAATAACTGGTAGTCACTCTTTTCAAAGATTTCAGTGACCCGCAACCAGTGTGGATCGACTAGAAGGCCACTCGAGGCAACCACGAAGGCTAAGTTCTGAGACCGTTCAAGGACGGTCTGAGGAGCTAAATCACCATCGTCATCAGCACCTGGGCCGGTTGGGGCGTCCTCTTCGACGTCAACGACGTCCGTCGGGGCTGCATCCGGATGCTCGAGATTGAACGCGATATCGATAGGCTTCACTCGGTATCTCACCTTCACTGGCTGTCCGCTTAAGACAGCCTCTGCTGGCCGTCGAGAAGGAGCTTCTTGGTCACGAAATTGCTCTTCGCTTGGTCTATTGCGAGATCCTTCTCCGGGACATCACCGTCCGTCTCCCAGACGAGAATGGTTCCCGATGGATATCCCCGGTAGAGGGAATCGAGAAGATCTCGAACTCTGGTTGCTGTCCAGATGTACTGCCTTTGAAGTTCTGGGAGTCGCAAGTCCCCGCGCCTGACCATGTCTACGAGTTCGCGGACGCTGATGTCTTGCTTGGCCATACTATCCAGCACCTCTGCTTTCCAAATCGGCGATGCGCGATGTGAGGGCTGCTATCTCATCTCGACTCCACTGGATCCATTCCTCGATTCGCTGGAGCCGTTCGCTGTCGGAACTTTGGGGCCGCTGAGCAACCGAGCCGTTGATGAGTCGGTTCTGCTTGCGACGCTTTCGATAGTCTGCGCTGTTGGCTCTCAGTAGCGCCGGAAGGTCGTCGGGAGTGACATGCCGCCCAATCTCGGTCAGATCCCACAAGCCTTTGACTGGGTTGTCAGTCGCTCCGATAGCCTTCAGATAGGATCGACTCCATGAGAGTCGCTCCTCCAATCTTGTCTTGGACCGCGCGGGGTCATTCTGTTTGAGGGCAGCTTGGACGGATTGCAGGTTCAAGTCTGCAATGACTCTCTTCGTAAGCTGGGGTCCGGTTGCACGACCTCCCAAAGCCGTTAGGGCGTCGAGCGTAGGTACCAGTAGGTCGCGAACTGAGGGAAGCGGGGGCGCCACGATGGACCTATTTTGGCAGGCGCTCCTCTGTCATGACCTCGTTAGCCAGCAGACGACATCTACCTCCATTTCCGCGAACTAGGCAGCGCCACATTGAGGAATCTCTTTCGACTAACTGAGCCGGACCAGGATCGGATTGACCCTCATCGGATTTGTTGTCGGGTGCATGAAATACAGATGACCTGGATCGAGACCGTCGGCCGTGAAAATCGTATGTTTCTCACCAGAGTCATCGACGGCCTCGATCAACCGTCTGCCGTAAGCATCTACGGTCGTCTTCGAAACTGAGATGACCGGCGGATACAAGCCCGTCGTCGAGAGGTGAGTGAGGAAGCGTAAGACAATCTTTCCGGCTCGTTGCGCATCCGCCGCATTTCCCGAGACGGTGCATTGTGGAGTGGATTGTTGAGCAGGCCGATGGCCCACTTTAACTCGTCGACGGACACTTCGTCGAAGAAGGATTTGCCTCCGTACGCTTTTAGGTGCTTGGACCATGCCAATTGTTCAGGTCCGGAGGCCATGCCAACAACGAAGTTGTGAAGGACACCTAGCAGTGACCCTGCAGCCAGCTTGTGGAGGGCGTTCTTTGAAGTCAGCCATTGCCTCGCTCTCATTGAGGCCTCGAGGGGCTTAGGTAGCAGAACCGTTCCATGAAACCGCAGGAGGTCAAGCAGAGTGGTCTGACAGCTGAGCCGAATCCTTCCGCTGGGCCCTAAGACGTCCTCGCTGCGTGATGACGTCAATGACTCAATCGCGGACCTGACCTGATCGATCAGCCAGGAAACGCCGCGAGGATCTGGAGGCACCGAGAGTCCGATACGGGAGAGTACGCGGTGAGCCAATTGCTGTGACGTCGAGCTCATGAGCTCTGTCTGGGGAAGTCGTAACTCGCGTCCCCATGTGATCAGACCAAGCCGGCCGAACAACTCGTTCAGCAACACTAACGGGTTCTCGTCGAGGCAGTATTCGAGCAACTGGTCATCAAAGGAGCCAACGTAGCCTCTTGACTTCAGTACTTGAGTAACTAGTTCGTTGCTCGATTTGAGGCGGTGACTGATCAATTGCTGCAATCGCACCACAGGAGGTTGGCCATCCTGTGACTCCGGTGAGGAGGGGTCGAACGCAAGGCTGCCATCCACAGCGGCTTCGCCGTAATCGGCTGGGCTAAATGAAACGCGCTCAAATGTGGCGGCGAACTCTTCGAGGGCCGGGACCAAAGCGTGGTGGGCAACTTCGTCTTTGGACGAGATCCACAAATCGATTGACGACAGCTCCCTTGTCGACTCAACAAGCTCCGCAAGCGCATCAGTCATCCCCCTAGCTGCGACCCTCGTGCTGAGATTGCCCGTGCCAGTTCCTAGCAATGGGAAGGCGATGCTGGTCAGATGTAGGGCGCCAGCGAGCCTTATGGCTTCCTTGGTGACGGTCGTAACAAGCTGCTTGTCGGGATACTGGTACCGGTCGTGGTCAATCACGATGGCATGAAAGACATAGTCCGCACGAAGTGCGCCCGCCGTTGTGTAGACAACCTGGCCCGCTCTGAGCTGGCTACTCGCTGATGTCTGCTGACCGTCAGGTCCCCACACAAGGGCTTGCATCTCGTCCCGCATGTGGGACAACCCGGCCGCGCGAATGATCGCTTTTGACACGCCACCGCCGGCGGTCAGATAGTTGTCGTCACTACTTACGATAGCGCCGACTTCTAAAGGCAGGCGAGTAATGTCCTCTACGAGTGCATGAATCAGAAACGGCCCAGCCTGCCAGGTCTGGGGGTTAGCGTTGCCATTGGCGGCGATGATGATCGAAATCGTAGTCCGACCAGTTGACGATTGATCAGGCGACAGGCCCGACCTGCCAGCTGTTGATGTTGCACCCTCGGCAGTCGATGTCCAACCGGTTCCCAACACCGGGCCTGGCCTCAAACCCTTGGCTGAGCTTCAAACCAGCGTGACCGTAGCTAACAGACCGGCGTCTTAACAAGCAGCATTCCGATCGACGAGGCAATAGGCGTTAATACACAGGATGTCCACAGGTTGTGGCAAACATGCGTTTGCGCCCAACATCTGCTACCCTACGCGGAGGAATGCCACTCAGAGGCTGGCGCTTGTCTGAGGATGCCGCGGTACCTGCGGTCTTCCGAACCGGGGTCGGCTTCATCGACTTGTTTGCGGGTTGTGGTGGCTTGGCGCTGGGCTTCGCCGCAGAGGGTCTCAAGCCGATCAGCGCTGTGGAATTTGACCCGGAAGCAGCGGAAACCTACCGCCTCAACATAGACCCCAACATCGCCATTTGCGATATTGCGCAAGTACGAGATTGGCCCAAAGCCGAACTCGTTATCGGCGGACCTCCGTGCCAGGGGTTCAGTCAACTCGGGACCCGCAACCCGGACGATCCACGAAACCGGTTGTGGCAAGAGTACGTGCGCGTGTTGGACGAATCGCATGCGGACTTGTTCGTAATGGAGAACGTCCCGCAGCTTCTTCGATCAATGCAATTCGAACTCTTTCGCGAGGAAACTGAACGCAGGGGCTTCAACGTTGTCTCGAAGGTATTGTGCGCAGCCGATTATGGCGTTCCCCAGATGCGTCGTCGGGCAATAGTAATTGGGTCGCGCCTGGGGACCCCCATCTTCCCGCTCGAAACTCACGGACCTAAGAGCCCTGACGGCCGCCGATACATATCCGTCAGGCAGGCCCTCGATGGACCTCCCGCATTATCCGAAAACCCCGATGGAATCAATTGGCACGTAGGACGCCCCCACATTCGCTCATCATCAGTCACCCGCTACCAAGCGGTGCCTCCTGACGGCGGAAACCGCTTCCAAATGCAAGATCGTCTGGACGCTGACGGCCTTCACCATCTTGTTCCTGCATGTTGGAGACGCAAGAAGACGGGTACGACAGATGTCTTCGGGAGATTGTGGTGGGGGCGCCCCGCCCTTACCATTCGGACTGAGTTCTTCAAGCCTGAGAAGGGCCGATACCTCCACCCGACCGCGCATCGTCCCATAACGGTGCGAGAGGCAGCTCGGCTGCAGTCTTTCCCGGATACGTTCGAGTTTCTTCCCCATCAGTCGATGGTCAGCGTCGCCAAGCAAATTGGGAACGCTGTACCTCCTTTGCTCGCCGGCGCTATAGCGCGCGCGGTGTTGGAGCACTTATGGATTCACGGTCGGTTGGCGTCACTACCACCCACAGTTCGCGGGATGAGGCAACTTGAACTGGTAGGCTGAGGCGGCCCCCGTCGAGGCACCCGGCGGGCCCGACACAACATGGCCTCAAATAAGCACACTCACGACGCGCCGCGGCAAGGTTGTGCCGGGTTATGCCTTGGGCAGCTTCGAGTGCTGTTCGGAAGTCGATGCAGTAGAGCCATCGAAAAAACTGGACCTCGTACTTGAAGCCTGAGATCCGGAAAACAATCGACAAGATGGCAGCCGCCGCAAGCGAGCAACGCGATCAGATACTGCAGGCGGGGAACAGCGACCCAGATGCCGACGACTGGTTGGCAGTTCTCGCCAGCCTAGGCCGACGCGAAGTTCAGCTGAGGAAATTCGCCAGTCGAGTTGCCCATCAGTTGGGACTGCCCCGAGGAGCAAAACCGCGGATCCTCACGTACTTGCGCGGTCGGGTCGGAGTCGTTGTTGACAAAGATGAGCTCAGTGGAGTTTCGGGCATCTATGAATGGGCGCGACGTATCCGCGAATTGCGGGTTGAGGAAGGATGGCCGATCTCCAGTGATCAGACGCGCGATGATCTTGGCCCGGGCCAATACATTCTTGAGAGCCCGGAGCCAGACCTTGATCTGCGCCAGCGATGGCAGACCGCAAACACGATCCGCCGAATGAAGGGATCCGCAGGCAGTCGCCTGTTGGCTTACTTCCAAGCCAATATTGGCAAAACGATCTCCAAGGACGAGGTTCGCTACGTGTCGAAGATCCATGCTGGCCCTCGACGTGTTCGAGAGCTAGAAGAGGCTGGATGGCAAATAGAATCCCATCTCGACCGGACACAGTTGCGCCCTGGCGAGTACGTAATGGTTGTTGGAGGCCAGCTCCCGGCGAAAGCTCGCGAGCACATCAAACTCCGGTTTGAAATCCTCACCCGCGACGGCTTCCGTTGCACGACTTGCGCCGCCGAAGCAGGCGCTGGCCGGCGCCTTCAAGTGCACCACATCCTGCCTGTTGAAGTGGGCGGAACAAACGTCCCGGCCAATCTTGAGACGCTCTGCGACGCGTGCCACGCTGGTAAACACGCCATGAATGCGACTGACGTTAGGGACGAGGTCCTATATCCGGAGGCCGAACGAAAATTGGCCGGCTGAAACTGGCAGTCGAGGCACCTCGGAGCTACATCCTCAGTCCCAAGGGAGCAGAACTCCGGCCGCAATAAGCTCATCGAAGCGCTCGGCAACAACGCCTGCCTGTGGTCCACGAACGTGCATGCCTAGCTCGAGGTTCGACTCCAGGCCATGGAACGTAAGGTTTGCCGAGGTTACCAAGAGGTCCAAGCGATCGACCACCAAAGCCTTGGCATGCAGCTTCGTGTAGGGATGATCCGCAGGAGGCGTCCAGGTCAACACTCTGGGCTTCCTTGCAAAGACGTTCCAAGCCAAGAGCAGATTGGTCTTGTTGCGGTCATCAGCGTCGCGGTGGAGAACGAGCGTGACTGAGGCGCCCCTTTTGGAGGCGTCTGCCAAGAGATCAATGATTCCTTTCATCAGAGTTCCATCCGCGGCGGTCAGCGAATAACCGACGACCAGGACCTCGCCTGCTTCCCGAACTCCTCGAAGCATTTCTTCGACTACTGCGGCCGTTGAACGAACCAGAGTGCCGGGCGAAACCGGGCCTGTCCAGACGATTTCGATCTCGGGCCTGCTTAGCAGTTCCATGCGGCGCAGCCCGTTAGAGGTTGAAAGCGCGAGGGCCACATCTGCGGCGCTGAATTCATTGCCGATGGACTGAAAGGCGGATGCCGTGCGCCGAGCAACGTCAGGGCCTACTCCCTTAATTGCGTCGATTCCCACGGCGGACGACATCAGAGTCAGAACGCCCGTGTTCAAGGCTTGGGCAATTGCCTGGATCGCGGCGGGCGGTGTGCCTGCTACCAAAGCGGCGAGGACGTGATCAGGCGACGAAGGCATACCCACTCGCGTGAACGGTCCGTACCAGTACACCCCGATCGAGGTAGCGATTGCCCGACTCGCATGCCGTCTCGCTGATGAGCAAACACGCGTGACAGGCTGCCCAATTCAAGTCGTCACCAACTCTGTCTGCGCACAGCGGATCGTTGGCACACAACTGAGCTTCAAAAAGAGCGCGCTGGACCAATGGTCCGAACGTATCCGACCGCCCCTGCTCTACCAAGCCTCCAAGCGAACCTTCGGAGTCGGGCGTCGCTGTGTAGATGAGAATTCCGGCCATCGGCGTCGTTGCATCGGCAGAGCAGTAGATCCGCTCACGTAGAGACGCCGCTGAATATCCACAATCGAGGGACAGTTGGCGGATCAACAAGTGAGCGAGGGTATGCAAAAGAAGATAGCGAACTGGTCGCACAGATCTGAGCTCTAACCCTCGGGCTTGGTGCCACGTTCTCTCGGCATTTCCCAGCTGTTGCTCGAACGCGCCGACTTTGGGATCTGCCTCCCATGCCCGCAAATGATCTTCTCTGAGCTGTACAAGAATCCCTTCACCTCGAAAGTCAACTGCAGGAAGCCAACGCGTCACCACCTTGCGAATCGGCGCTAGGCCAGCTCTGACGGCCTCCACTTCGTCGAGGTCGCCAACATCAGGAACTGGATCGATGCGGCTGAATCCCCGAAGCGCCCTGACTTCACGAAGTCGCTCGATTAGGACGAGCCGGTCTACCCACGTAGAAAGTTCGTCCGGGGTTTCAGCAAGTCTCGCTTTGAATTCGGACTGTGCGTCGATCTTGATGTTTGAGGTCTGAAAGGCTCGCCACTCCTCATCTTTCAAGCTCACTGTGTTGACCCCACCCGTTCGACGTCGCGAGAGAGCTTGCCAAAGCTGGTCCGGCGCATGAACATCGAGCTCAGGAGCGTTATTCAGCTCGAGCCACATCTTCAGCTTGCCTAGGCTGTCTACTTTGCTGAGCTGGTCGAAGTATTCACCTAGGGAAATTTGGATCGGGTCGGACCAGGGTGGAATCGAAATCGCCGACTCGGTTACCGGAAAGTAGGCATTCGAGGCACCACGCAGCAGAACGCGGGGCTGCTCGTCGCAACCCGCCGGATCAACATCGCCGAACCACGGTCTTTGTGCGCTGCACCTGGGCAGGCTCTTTCGGCCGGCCACGCCGAAGGCCTGCCCCAAGTTTCGAGAAACGCCGTGCTTAGCGCACTTAATCCAGATATCAGTGATGGCGCCTGTGCGGCCCGTATCCTCAAGGCTCAGCTCTTCGGAGCAGGTGGAGCCCGGGCCGTGAATGTACGGATGCCAGGGAAAGTCAGCCAGGTGGCCGCGCGCACAAGCGACCATGTATCGGGCGGGATAAGCGATTGCCTTACCGCCTCCGCTACAACTAGGCGACTTACACAGATGGCGCGCAGCACGCGGTTCAAACTCAAAACTCGTATGTAGTGCAAGCCGGTTGCACCGGGGACACGCCAAGAACCGCGGGAAGAGCCGCGCTGGAATCCCACCAAGTCCGTCGGCGAAGCGATAGTAGGGGGGCTCTCGAAAGGTATCCACACGCAGCTTTTTCGCCAGTCGCGGTTCATCGACCCGTCGAGCGGTAGATTCGTTCCAAGAGTCGATGCCGGCGACGATCATTGAAAGCGTCGGGAGGTCTATCAAGGAGCCTGGGCCCGACTGTGTGACCGCCTGGCTGGGCCTCATCTCTCCTGCGCGTACAGTCATTTAGGGTCTGAATCTGCAATCAGGATTACCGGCAATTCGGGTTCAACTTCGCGAAGTGACCCCGCAACACGCCACAAGCCACGACCCAGTTCGAGTTCCATCGGCTGAAGCAAGATTGACTTGCTTTGGTCGTCGCGTTTGAGGCCACGCCCTGAGTACACGAGAGGTCTTGCCGAGGGCGGTGCCGTGTGGTGTCGCCACTCCGCCACGAGATTCTTAAGCTGCTGGTCTGTTTCTCTTCGGACTTCCTCACGGCCCGTGACTCGGTACGCACGCTCGACGAGCTCGGCCGTTACGGTTGCAACCAAATTTGCAGACGGGTCGAAGAGATTAGCTCCCTGTTCAGTGGCTAGCTGGGGATTGCCCTGCCGAAGGTAGGACACCAGGACTCCAGAAAGCGCTCGGTCGCGGGCCCTAGCCGAGAATGGCGTGACGCTGGTCGCCTCCACATGGCGGTAGAAGGTGTCGTGATAATGAAGGAAACGCTCATAGTGAGACGTATCTCGAGGCCGCGACCAGTTGTAGACCTCAACCACAAGTCCTGGATACTTGCGGCCAACCCGACTCGTGGCCTGGATGTATTCAGCACTCGTCTTCGGCTGGGCACTCACCACCATCAGCCCTAGGCGATCGATGTCGACTCCAACCGACAGCATGTTCGAAGCGAGAAGGATGTCGATGGGATAGGCTCCCGGCTGCTTGCCCAGGAATGTCCGGTCGAGATGCTTGAGGGTGGAGGAGATCTCCTGGCTACGCGCTCTACTCGTCAACTCCTTCTTTTCATAGAGAAGGCGCGTTGGACCAAAGCCCCGTCGTCGCAGCACGCGGAGTCGGGCCGGGACGTCATCGTCCACCAGCCGAACAGCTCCGCCAAGTTCCCGCAGCGAGTTGAAATAGCCGACGAGCGTCATGTAGGAGTCCGATTCGGCGGAGGGTTGCGCCTCGAACTCGACAAGAGCGCGGCTCAAAGCAGCTGCATAAACCCGGACTAGGC
>WNFI01036129.1_pt2 | contig 11336 bp, 12 predicted proteins | sample 5400471 | NCBI WGS metagenome assembly WNFI01 (sample SAMN13153348, study PRJNA577476) | soil metagenome | isolation source: 100 cm saprolite on Douglas fir-dominated hillslope | place: USA:California | collected 2013-09-17
TACCTGAAAGCCCCGGAGGAGCTCGCTCGGCTCGGCGTCACGTTGCTGCCACGGTCGCTCGGCGAGGCGTTGGACGCGTTCGAAGCCGATCCCCTGTCACGGGCGGTCATGGGCGAAGCGATGTTCAAGGCTTGGCTCGAGTACAAACGCGACGAATGGCAAAGCTTCACCAGCCACGTGACTGACTGGGAGAAGGCGCGCTATCTCAAGTTCTTCTAGGGACAAGCGGCATCGCGCGCGCCTTCATCCCTGGTCGCTTCTTGGATCGAAGGCCTCCTGCAGCCCGTCGCCGAGGAAGTTGACGGCAATGACGGTGATGAAGATCAGCAAGCCTGGATAGAAGGCCAGCGTCGGCGCTTGGCTGATCAGCTCTTGCGCATTGGTCAGCATATTTCCCCAGCTCGGCAGCGGCGGCAGGATACCGAGGCCGAGGAAGCTCAGCACGGACTCGAACAGGATCACCTGACCCACCTCGAGCGTCATGGCGATGATGATCGGCGAGACGACATTGGGGAGGATATGAACTCGCATGATGTGCGCCGCCGAGGCCGCCTGGGCGCGTGCCGCCAACACGAACTCTCGATTAAGGAGAGACAGAGTCGAGGCCCGGACGAGGCGAGCAACGGTCGTCCACTGCACGACGCCGATGATGACGACGATGCGGTAGAAGCTAGCATCCGACGAACGGCCGAATCCGGGTGGCAGCCCTAGTTTCTCGAAATCGATGGCGGTGACCACGATCAGGAGCGGCAAGACCGGAAGCGCCAGCAAGGCATCCGCGAGGCGCATGAGTATGGAGTCGACCACCCCTCGGTAATAGCCAGCGACCAGTCCGATCAGCGTCCCGATCGAGGTTGCCAAGACGGTCGCGGTTACCCCGACCTTGAGAGATATTTGGCCGCCATACATGAGACGCGCCAAGACGTCGCGACCGGCGTTGTCGGTTCCCAACCAGTGCCTAGGCGACGGCGGCTGGAACCGCGAAAACAGATCGGCGCGAAATGCGTCGATGCCGCACGTCCCCCTGTCGCTCATCTAAGCGTGATCCTGGGATCGAGAACCGCGTAGAGCAGATCGGCGGCGAGGTTCGAGACCAAGGTTACAGCCGTGGCGAACAGCAGGCCGATCAGCGCCAAGTTGAAGTCGTTGCCCATCACCGACTCGTAGATGATCTTGCCCATGCCGCGATAGCCGAACATGGTCTCGGTGACCAAGGCGCCGGAAAAGAGCCGGCCAAAGCTGAGCGCCATGATGGTGACGACAGGTATCAGGGCATTGCGAAGCGCATGCACGCGAACGATCCGCCCGGGCGGCACCCCCTTCGTCCGGGCGGTCCGAATGAAGTCCATGCGCATGGTCTCGATCATCGACGAGCGTACATAGCGGATGAAAGCGCCGGTATTGGCGATCGCCAGGGTGACGACCGGCAGAACCATGTAGCGCGCGGTGTCCATCAAGCCACTTTCGGCGCCAATCGTGTGCGTGCCGCTGGCGGGAAGCCAGCCGAGCCAGACCGCGAATACAATGATGAGCATGAGTGCCAGCCAGAACACCGGCACGGAGATGCCGGCAAAGGCAAAGAGATTGATCGCCGCATCGAAGGGCGTTCGATGCCGAAGCGCAGAAAGCGTGCCAAACACGAGAGAAAGGCTGACGGTGAGAGCGAAGGCCGCGCCCATGAGGCGGATCGTTTCGCCCAGCGCCGGAACGAGAATCGTCAAGACAGGCTGCAAAAAGGCGCGCGAGTAGCCGAAATCGAGCACGGAAGCCGCCTGCGTCCACTCCCAGTAGCGCAGCAGCAAAGGGCGGTCCAGACCGTAGAGAGCCCGTAGCCGCGCCGCATCGGCGGCGGTGTAGCCGGGATTGGAGTTGATCATGATGTCGATCGGATCGCCCGGCATCAGGCCGATCATGCAAAAGATCACGAAGGACATGATCAGGAGGAGGATCACCGACTCGCAAACGCGACGGAGCACGTAGCCCGCCATCCCTCACTCCTTGAAGTGACAGGCAGCCCATTGCTCGGGCCGGCCGGGAGCCGTCGCAAGCACCGGGGCCGATGCGAGGCAAATCGCCTGCGCCTTGGGGCAGCGTGGGTGAAAGGCGCATCCCTGCGGCATTTCGATCGGGCTCGGCACATCGCCTTCGAGCCCATCGCCCCTTCGGCGCTTGCCGCGGCCCGCGCGCGGAATCGCCTGCAGGAGCGCCCGGGTATAGGGATGGCTCGGGCGGTCGAAGATATCTTGCCGCGGGCCCAGCTCGACCAGATGGCCGAGATACATGATCGCCACGCGATCGGCAAGGTGATGGACGACACCGAGATCGTGGCTGATCAACAGATAGCTCAACCCCTCGCGATCGCGAAGATCGGCCAAAAGATTCAAGATTTGACTCTGAATCGATACATCCAACGACGACAGCGGTTCGTCGGCGACGATGAGGTCCGGCATGGTGCCGAGGGCGCGTGCGATGGCTATCCGCTGGCGTTGACCGCCGCTGAATTGGTGGGGATAGAGATCCAGCGCCTCCAGGGGGAGCCCGACAAGCTCGACCAACCGGCGCGCACGCGCGCTTCTTCTCGTGCGAGTGCCCATTCCGTGAATGACCAGCGGCTCGCTGAGGATCGCGGCAACCGTCATGCGCGGGTCAAGGGAGGAGAACGGATCCTGGAACACCATTTGAATGGCACGACGCGCCGCCTTTAGCTGGGGCCGAGACGACCGAGCCAGATCCTGGCCACGAAAGCGAATGCGACCGGTCGTGGGCGCCACCAGGCCGACGATCGTGCGCCCCAACGTTGTCTTCCCGCAGCCGCTCTCCCCGACGAGCGCCAACGTCTCGCCCTCATGCACGGTCAGGGTTACGCCATTGACGGCATGAACCGAGCGCCGCTTTCGAAATTGAGCAAACGGCCGGCGCAGCGGAAAATGCACCGACACCTGCTCGAGCTGAAGCAGCGGAATGCTCACGACGCCACCTTGAGACAGGCCACCTCATGCCCGCCCGCAACGCGGGTGAGCTCGGGCTCGCGTTCGCGGCATGCCGAATCAGCCAAAGGACAACGATCGGCAAAGGCACAGCCCGTCCTCTCTCGGCTCGGGCTGGGGACGCTCCCCGGGATCGTCGGCAATCGGGGCCGGCGCTCAAGCGGATTTGGAATCGTCCGCATCAGCCCGGCGCTATAGGGGTGAAGCGGGGCAGCAAAAAACGTCGCCGCATCCGCACGTTCGACGATGCGGCCGGCGTACATGACCATGATCTCGTCGGCCATCTCCGAGACCACGGCCAGATTGTGACTGATGAACTGGATCGCCATGCCGAGCCGCTCCTGCATCTCCAGGAGCAGATCCATGATCTGCGCTTGTACGGTAACGTCGAGCGCCGTCGTCGGTTCATCGGCGATCAGCAATGCCGGCTGGCACGCGAGCGCGATTGCGATCATGGCGCGCTGGCGCATGCCACCCGACAGTTCATGCGGATAGGCGCGCGCCCTGTCCCGCGGGCCTAGAATCCGAACTTCAGCCAGCAGCTCGACGGCCCTCTCTCGCGCTTGCCGCCAGGAGAGGTCACGGTGGACGACTAGGACTTCGGCGACCTGGTCGCCCACCGGCATCACCGGGTTGAGCGACGTCATCGGCTCTTGGTAGATCATGGCCAGTCGATCGCCGAGCAGGGCCTGCATAGCGGTAGCGGGCGCCGCGCTCAGATCACCGCCCTCGAACCGAATGCCGCCTGAACGGTCTGCCGAGGCAGGAAGCTGCCCGACCACGGCGAGGGCGGTCATGGTCTTGCCGCACCCGCTCTCGCCCACGACACCGAGGATTCGCCCGGCATCGATGCGATAGGAAACGTCCACGACGGCGTGAACGCGTCCGCGATGGCTAGGCAACGACACTGATAAATTATCGACGGCAAGAACGGGGCGATCAGCCGCAGCCAGACGATTGCCAGAGCTGCCGGCGAACTCCGTGCTCATCCGGCGCGCCAGCGCTCGATCCAGTAGCTCGTGGGGTAAGCATGCCCAGTCGGCACGACACCCTTCAGCCATTTCGGGATCAGAAAGGCATTGGCGTTGAAGTACAGAGGCATCTGCGGCAGGTCCTCTGCATAGAGAGCTTGCATGTCGTGCCAGATCGCCCCACGTTTGGTCGGATCCAGCTCCACCTCCATGGCGGCAATGAGTTTGTCCATGGCAGGGCTTGCGTAGCCGGGGAAATTGCTGCCGCCGAAATTGTTGTCGACTCGTGGAATGTTGGCGGACCCGAGGAATATCACCGGCGATTGCTCGGGCTTGCTCGCCTGCGCGTAGAGGACAATGCCAGTAAAGCTGCGTTTGCGCAGTGTTTCGCCGAAGAAGGTGCGGGCCGGCTCATTCCTGATCGTCGCCTCCGCCCCAATGTCCTTCCATTGGCTTTGCAAGATTTGCTGCACCAGTTCGCGCACCTGCAGGCCGGCGGTGGTGCGCAACTCGAAGGAGAGGCGCTGGCCGGACGGAGACAGTCGGATACCGTCCGGACCTGGCTTGAATCCAGCCTGGTCCAGGAGCGCGCGCGCCCGAGCAGGGTCGTATCGATACTCCTTGACGTCGGCGGCGTAGCCGAAGTCCCGCAAACTGACCCAGGTTTTGGTCACCGGCGACTTACCCTCGAACAGGCGATCGCTGAGCGCTTGTCGGTCGATCGCATAGAACAACGCTGTCGAGCTGGAAATCCAGATGCTCGAAGGATTGCGCCGGTACGAATTGGTACTCGAACCGGTCTGGGAAGCGCTTTTGGATGGAGAGTCCTTGATCGACCGGCAGGCCGAATCCTTCGCCGGCCACATAGTCGACGTCGCCGGAAAGGAGATTCTGCTCCAGAGCCGCCGTATTCTCGATCGCCCGGACGGTAACCTTGGTGAAGAAGGGCTTGTCGCCCTTCCAGCGGGGATTGGGCGTCAGCACCACATAGGAGCCCGCCTTGAATTCGCTGATCAGGTACGGTCCGTTGTAGAGGGCAGGATTCGTCGGCTCGCGGTTGAAGACGCTGAGCTTGTTGTAATCGGCTCGCGCGGCGAGGGCAGCGACCACCGGGCCCTCGATGTGCTCGGGCAGGACCTGCAGGTCATGAATGTCGTTATAGTCATACTGCAAATGCCCGGTCGTGACCGTAAAGCTGCGCTCATCGACCACATCGAGCCGGACTATGCCCTTGTAGAGTTCCGGATTGTTGAAACCGAAGTCGTTCTCGTTGCCAACGCGCCAGCTGAACAGCACGTCTTGGGCGGTAACCGGTTTTCCATCGCCCCAGGTTGCGTCTGCTCGGAGCGTGTAGGTCGCGGCAATGCCCTTTCCTCCATTCGGCAGATCGACGATCTTCGCCCGGCCGTTCTCGATGGTGGGCAGTTCGGTGCAAAGCATGCAGGTCAGCTTCCAATCCGGCCCATAGACCGTGAGCGGTCGCCGCGCCATGGCCAGGATATAGTTTTTGATCGATTGGGCGGCGATCGAGGGATGCAAGGACGGAGGGAATTGGGCAACACCGATCGTCAGCTCGCCCTTCGTCCGTTGCGCCTCCGCGCCCCGCATGATCATCAGCGCCGCTGCTAGCGCCAGCGCCACTATCCGCAGCAACTGCTTCGTCGTCATCGCCGCCCCCCGCTTGCCTGACCTGTTCAGAGCGCCTTCGCTTCGTCCACCTCGATCGCCGTATTGAAAACGAATTCGCCGCGCCGCACCAAGGTCGACGCACGGCGAGCCACGACTGTCGCCTTGCGCTGAAAGCGCACTTCGATCGTCGGTTGCGTCAGGTCGTCGACGGGATAGATCGTACCGGCCAATTGTCCTTCGACCACCACGTCGCCGAGCTTCGCCGCAGGAAAGAACAGGCCCGGCACGGTAGCCATGGCGTTGTAGCTCCGGTCGGGGATGAGCATGAAGCGCGTCGCTGGCTTGGGCACGTCTTCAGAGGGCGACGCGACGATGCCGAAATGCGCCAATACGCCGCGAAGGCCGGCACTGCCGATGCGGAACGCCTCCGGCGACACTGTGCCAAGGCCGCCCAGCTCGGCCGAGACCATCGCCACCCCATGCCGATCGCTCGCCGCCGACAGCGAGCGATCATCCGAGGTCGGACCGACAACGACCGTCATAGGCGCTCCGAACGCCTTGAACGCCGCAACCTTCTTCTCCATGAAGGCGCGATCGCCCGCCTGGCGGAAATATCCGACAGGCAGATACTCGCCGGTCTTGCCGCCGGAGTGAAGATCGAGCGCGACTTCGCATAGCGGCAACACCACACTGTCGACCCAATGAGCCAGCATCTCGGTCGGCGAGCCATCCGGATCGCCGGGGAAGGCCCTATTCATATTCACGTTGTCGACGGTAGAGACGCGCGAGGATTCGAGCACGGCCAGATAGTTGAACGCCGGGAGGACGATCAGTCGGCCGGTCACTCGGCTCGGGTCAAGCTCGGCAATGAGCCGGCGTGCGATCATCTGGCCTTCGTCCTCATCGCCATGCGTACCGCCGGTGATCAGTGCCGTCGGGCCCTTGCCATTGGCGATGCAGGCAATCGGGATCAAGATCGGACCGCCGGCCCAACGGTTGTCCGACCAGGCCAGGGTGAGATAGCCGAGCTGCTTGCCCGGTGCCGAGAGGTCGATCGAGCAGCCTATGCGCGATTTGCGTGTCGTCATCGCCCCCTGCCCGTCCTAGTGCCAGTCCCGAGTTGACCCCGGAGGCACCCGACATGTCCAGCCCGAGCCGTCGGCTGCGAGCCTGGGGACGAGGACGGGCGGACGTCAACCTAGGGTCGGAGATCCTGCGCGCCTGCAACGCGATCCGGCCGAACCGTCGAGATTTGTCTAAGCTCAATTATGCTAGGTAGTATTGGCGGCGGCGCTGCTCTCCACACCCGGATCCACTTGGATGCTCCTGCAATTCACCACATCGCCCGATATCGAGGCCTATTTGACTCGGTCTCGGGGCGTGATCGTCCCGGTGGGATCGACCGAGCAGCACGGTCTCGGCGGCCTCATCGGCACCGATGCGCTTTGTGCCGAATACATCGCCCGCGGCGTCGGCGAACGGGCCGACGCCCTTGTGGCGCCCACGATCGCCGTCGGCATGGCGCAGTTCAACCTCGCCTTCCCAGGCACCATCACCACCAGGCCCAGCACGTTGATGGCTCTTGTCGAAGATTACATCCATTCGCTGTCGAGGCAGGGCTTCACGCATTTCTTCTTCCTCAACGGGCATGGCGGCAACATCGCCCCGTTGCGGGCGGCATTCCAAGAGGTGCATGCGGGCCAGAGCCTCGGTCGGGGCCCGACCTATCCGATCCGCTGCCGGCTGCGGAGCTGGTGGGAGGGGCAGACGGTGAATGCATTGCGCCGCGACTTGTATGGGTCTTGGGAAGGGTTCCATGTGACCCCGAGCGAGGTGGCGATCACGCAGCACGCTTTCCCGGGCGCGCTCCAGGCGGTGAATTGGGGTCCGCCCAAGCCATTGCCGAACAGCCCCTTGGTCGAGCCGGCCGGGGACAATCACTTCGACGCCGAGGACCATCGCCAACGCTACCCCGACGGCCGCATCGGCTCGGATCCCTCACTGGCCACGCCGGAGGCGGGCGCTCGGCTGGCGGAGGCGGCCATTGCCGATTTCGTCGACGACTATCTGGCCTTCGTTGCCGCGGGCCTCTGACCTCACGACCTAGTGCGGCGAATTCGCCAACCTCCGTTCCAATCGCCGCACCAGAAAGGAGGCGAGCAGGATTAAAACCAAATATTCGAGCACCAAGAGGCTGTAGATCTCGAGCGGGCGGTACTCCGTCACCGTCAACTCGTTGGCCCGGCGCGTCAGCTCCTGGAAGCCGACGACCGAGATCAGCGATGACATCTTCAGCATGTAGACGAATTGATTGCCGAGCGCCGGCAAAATCCGGCGCACCGCCTGCGGCAGCACAACGAGCCACATGATCTTGGCCCAGCCGAGTCCTAGGCTGGAGGCCGCCTCGGTCTGCCCGTTCGGAACCGACTGGATGCCGGCGCGGAAGATTTCCGCTTCAAATGCGCTGTCGCTGAGGGCAAGCGTGACCAGGCCCGCGGCGAAGACGCTCAGCTGCAGCCCGATCACCACCGGCAGGCCGTAATAGACCCAGAGCAGCAATACCAGGACCGGGACCGCCCTGACGCTTTCGACATAGATCCGGTTTAGCCAACCGAGATGCCGATTCCCGCTCATTCCCAGGAGCGCCACAAGCAATCCAAGCGCCACCGAGACGATGATCGAAGCCAACGAGATCGACACCGTCGCCCAAACGCCATCCGCCATGAAGCCCAGATGACTGCGACCACGCGGATCGGTGGGATCGAAGATGTACCAGGCCCAGCTGTATGCGCTGTCGCCTGCGCAGGCTGTCAGCGCTGAGGCTGCCAGAAAGACCACGCCTACCCGACCGGCGCCGCCGCTCCATTTCGTCATGGTCGGCGACGCTGCAGGGTCAGTTCATCAGCCACTTGCCTTCGAGCGCGTCGAAGAAGCCCTCGGAGCGCTTCAAGGTAATCCAGCTGTTGACGTAGTTGATCCAGACCTGGTCGGTAATCTCGACGCAATAGGCCAGCGGCCGCCGGTTGCGTGGCTTCACCTCGGGCCCGAGCAGGGACAGCTGGTCGAACCGCTGCACCAGCCCGGCGGCCTCGATGTTGCTGGTGATGGTGACCAGCGCCCGGTTGGAGAGCACCTCTTGGAAGCCTGTCGCCGGCGATTGCACCGCCTTGATCGTTGCCTTTGGAAAATGCTGCTTCGCCTGTTCCTCGAAAACCGTGCCGAGGCTGACGGCGACGCTGACGTCCGGCTTGTTGATGTCCTCCCAGGCCTTGAACTTCCCGGCATTGGTCTTAAGCACCACCGGCACGGTCCCGGTCTCCGCATAGGGGAGCGTGAACGCAACGGTTCGGGCGCGTGCCATATTGAGGGAAGCACCGGAAAAAACGTCGAACTTGTTGGCCGCGATGCCGGCAACGAAGCTCGCCCAATCGGTTTGCACCCACTCGACCTTGACGCCCATGTCGACTGCGAGCTGATTCATAGCCTCGATGTCGAACCCCTTGTAGGTATTGGTCGCCGGATCGCGCACCGACATCGGATTGAAATCCCCGGTCGTCCCGACCCTCAGCGTTCCGCGCTCCAAGATCTGCTGGAGATGCGACTTCGTTTGCGCATCAGCACCGCCGGCGAACACGAAAGCGAACGCCAGCACCGCCAAAGCCGTCAATATTCTTTGTTGCATATCTGCCCCCGTGTTTCGCCAGTTTCCTAGGGACGGTAGCAGCCGGTCAGCGCGTCCGGCAACCGCCAGTCAGTTATCCACGCGTCTCAGCCAGAGCTCGCGGCAGCTCGGCCGTGAACCGCGATGCGCGGCTTTCGAATGGCGCCTCGCCCGACGCGATCACCAACCCTCCGACATGCGCTCCGGCGCGGCGACGAAGCACTCGATCGTCATCATTACCGGATGGAAGAGTGACAACGGTGTCCTGGGTATAGGTGTTGATGATCTCGCCGGCGCCATCGAGGGTCTTGTAGGGGCGCCCTTCAGCGACGGCGTGAATGTTCTCGCGCAGCAATCTGCGCAGCATGATCACACCGCGGTCGCTGCGATTCAAATTCTCCAGCCCGTGTATGGCGATGGGGCGCTGACTTACGATCGCCTCGAAATCGCCCGGGAACCGTTGCCGCTCTGCATAGGGCCGCTCGTCCTCGGTTTGGCCGACGAAATCGATCTTCCCGAAGCCGACCTGGGCCTTGTCGCCCTTGCCGTCGGGATCAATCGCCCGATTGAAGTAGCGCCAGCCAATGACGCGCGTGCTGGTATCGTCTTCCGGGCGCATCCAGCGCGTGAGGCTGGAGCGCAGGAATTTCGCCTCCTCCTCCGCCGTCAGCCAAAGCGCTCCGGTCTGATTCATGTTCGGCAGCATCACGTCCGTAGTTCTGATCCAGACCTTGTCCTTCCAGCGGCGCACATTGACGTTGATCATGCCGATCGGGGTTTCGACATAGTCGAGCTCCGGCAGCTCGCCCCAGGACTGGGCAAATTGCGCGCCGCTCACTCGTGTATGCAGAAAGCAGCTATGGATGGGGTCCTGGCAGTTCTCCAGGACCTGCAACCAATTGCAGGGAAAGTGCAGGGAGAACGGCACCATCTCGGTGTCGTGCTGGTAGTAGGAATCGAGCATGGGGAAAGCAGGCACGGCATCATGCGGTCCCAGATAGGCGAAGACGACGCCGTTGCACTCCCGGACCGGATAGGCGGGATGACAGAGTTTGTGCCGTTGCTGGCTTTCCGGGTCGTTCGGCGTTTCCAGGATGGTGCCATCCGGAGCGAAATGCCAGCCGTGGTAGCAACAGACGAGGCCTTGCTCCGATGGCACGCCGTATTCGAGCGATGCGCCGCGATGGCTGCAGTGACGTGCGAGAAGACCGAATTCGCCACGGCGCGTGCGAAACAGCACGAGGTCCTCTCCCAGCATCCGCACGGCGAGGGGAAGCTCGCCGACCTCAGCGCTCAAGGCAACCGGTTGCCAGGTCCGCCTTAGGTACTCCCCGGCGGGCGTGCCGCGGCCGACATGGGTGAGCTCGGCGTCCTCGGGTACGTCGTAACGAGCCTGGTATCCGCCATAACGGTGCGTAATCGGCTTGCCGCGGGTTCTCGTCATCGTCTCGGACCCTCATCCATCGGACAGCCGATCCACGACCCAGTTTTCGAAATAGTGCACGTTCTTTTCCCAGGTCGGAGAAAACTGCACCGAGTCGGCGACCGGCGAGAGCCGGGCAGCCTGCTGCAGCTCCATGCAGGCGTGATCCTGGCTGCGAATGCCGGCTCGATCTTCGAGCTTGCGGGACTTGCCGAGCCAGCGATCGAGTACGCCGTCGCGGCCCTCGGCATGGGCTGCATCGTCGGCGGCGTCGCCGACGAAGTACCACGCCATGCGCGCACGCGTGCAACCCGGCGAAATCGGCGTATAGATCGTCGGCACGTAGCTGCTGACTCCAATGGTAACGGTGGTGTTGGGCAACACCGCGCCGGTGCAGCCGAAGAACGGCTTCGCGCCCGAGCGCACCGGAATCTTGGGCATTGCATGAGTGGCGAGCGGCGCCGTGCCCGGGCGAATGGGAGCGCCGTCCTTCCGTCGAAGCACCAGCACGCTCCCTTGCGGCAGCATCTCGGTATAGGACTCTCCGGTCGCCAGATCGACCTCGTCCGACATCTTGTCGAAGACGCCCTCATGCACCCAAACGTGGTGGTAATTCTCCCAATTGTCGTTGACCAGCTTCCAATTCGCCTGGAAGTCCCAGCTAT
>WNFI01511970.1_pt1 | contig 11336 bp, 14 predicted proteins | sample 5400471 | NCBI WGS metagenome assembly WNFI01 (sample SAMN13153348, study PRJNA577476) | soil metagenome | isolation source: 100 cm saprolite on Douglas fir-dominated hillslope | place: USA:California | collected 2013-09-17
CCGACGTCATCCGTTACGTCGAGAAGTCGGTGCTGCTGCAGACGCTCGACCATCTGTGGCGCGAGCACCTGGTGATGCTCGATCATCTGCGCCAGGTGATCGGGCTGCGCGGCTACGGCCAGCGCGACCCGCTCAACGAGTACAAGGCGGAAGCCTTCAGCCTGTTCGAGGCGATGAGCCAGAGCCTGCGCGAAGCGGTCACCGCGCAACTGATGCGGGTCGAGATCCAGGCGGCGCCGCCGCCGGAGCAGCAGCCGGCGCCGTTGCCGATAATGGCGGCACACAAGCTCGATCCGACCACGGGCGAGGACGAGATGGCGCTGGCGACAGCCGGCGCGGAGACGTTGGCCCGCCATGGTATCGGCCCGGGCGCCGGCGCGGCGGCGGCGCGCGCGCCGCAGCCGCTGGCGCGCAATCCGAAGGATCCGACCAGTTGGGGCAAGGTCGGCCGCAACGAGTCGTGTCCTTGCGGCTCAGGCAAAAAATTCAAGCATTGTCACGGGCGTTACGCGTAACAGGAATCAGATATCAGTGGTCAGGCATCAGCTAGGCGTTGCCATCTGATGCCTGATTACTGATACCTGATCGCTGATTACTGGAATCCGCCCCAGCGACTGTTGAACGTGCCGGCCGGCAGCACCGGTTGCGCGCCGTTGAGCATGCCATTGTTGCTCGGCGGCGGCGCCGCGACATTGGCCTCTTTCTGAGGCGCGGGCGTCGCAGCGTTCTTGGGCTTCGCGGTATCGGCGACCTGCGGCTCGCCCTTTTGCGATTCGGTGTTGATCCGCGGCCGCAAGCCGGAGGCCGCGGCAGGTTTGTTAGGTTTCGCCGGCGGCGCCGCGGTCGTCGGCGGCTGCTGCGTCGACGCGGGTTGCCGCGCTGTTCTTGTTGAACAGGCCGCCGAGGAAGCCTGAGACCGTGCCGCCGCTCGTGCCCGATGGATTGTTGGCCGCGTACGATGATTCCCTGGTCGAAATCTGCGGCGGCAGCCGGCCCGGCTGCAACGGCGGCACGTGCAGGTGGCCTTCGTTGTCGTAAGAGTAGGTCGGATTCTCGAGCTTGGTCATGAACACGCGATTCATGCCGCCGTCGGTGCCGGTCTCGAGCGGTACCGTCGCCACGTTCTGCAATTGCGCGAACTGGTAGTCGTCGTTCTTTTGCTTCGCCATCGCCTGCTCGGCGACCTGCGGGTCGGTCTCATAGACCGGGCAGCGGCCGGACGGCGTGAACGCGAGCGGCTTGGTCGAGCCGGCCGGCGGCACCGCATCGAACACATAATGCTTTTCGCAGACGTCGACTTTCGGCTCCTGATGCGACACTTCGAAATGGTCGTTGCCGACCTTGATGATCTTCCAGAACGCCATGTTCGGATTGTCGCGGTGGCGTGCCAGATTCGCCGCCGTCATGCGGAACGGATAGGCCTGGACCTGGAATGCTTTTTGGCCGCCGAGAAACGCTTCCCGCGCCAGCGAATAGATCTCGCCGATCTGCTCGTCGGTCATGGCGTAGCAGCCGCGCGACGAGCAATCGCCGTGGATCATCAGGAAGGCGCCGTTATAGCCGTTCGCCTTGTCGAAGGCGTTGGGGAAGCCCATGTTGATGGCGAGGTAGTAGTTGGAATTCGGATTCATCAGGCCGGGCGAGATCGGATAAAAGCCCTCGGGCGCCTGACGATCGCCTTCCTTGACCTTCGGACCAATGCCGCCCGACCAGCGGCAGATCGGGTAGACCTTGAGCAATTCGTAGCGCGCCGTGGAGTCCTGCTTCCAGACTTCGAGCTCGGACTCTTCCTTGAAGATGCGGACCAGGATCGGCGAATCCTTCGGCATGTTCTTGTGGTCGAGCAGCGTCAGCATCTCCGGCGACAATTCTTTCATCGCGCGGGTGGGAAGCTGATAGCCGTCGTCGCCGTAGCAGCCCGCAAGCGTCAACGCGCTGGCGATAACCGCCGACGCCGTAAGCGCGCGGACAAAGCTGACGCGAATCAATGCAAGGCTCCCCTACCGATGGAACATCCCCATGCCATCACAGGATAATCGTTATCCTCAAGAGGTGGCTTTCGCAAGGCAGCCCAGCGGTGGGGCGGAGATTGCCCGCGGCGGCGATAACGAATGGTAAATTTGCATCAAATTTGCCCGGCGAATCCAACGCTCTAGCCACCTTGACGGCCGGCCCAAATCGGAGCGTGCACCAATCCAGGCAAGATTGTGGCAAACGCGGCGGTTGGAGCGCCGCCCCGGTCAGCCGATGCTACGCCCGATGGCGGAGAATTTCTCGCGCCGCAGTCGCGTGATGGTCGGCCGGTCGAGGCCGTGCAATTCGCCGAGCGCCTTGGCGACGGCGTCCCCGGTCGCCGCGATGGTCGCGGCCGGGTCGCGATGGGCGCCGCCGGTCGGCTCCGGCACGACGGTATCGACGATGCCGAACCGCACCATGTCGTGGGCGGTGATCTTCATGCCCGAGGCGGCATCCTGGGCCTTGGCGGTGTCCCGCCACAGGATCGAGGCGGCGCCTTCGGGCGAGATCACGCTGTAGATGGCGTGCTCCAGCATGATCACGCGGTTGGCGGTGGCGATGGCGATGGCGCCGCCGGAGCCGCCTTCGCCGATGATCGCCGCCACGTTGGGGACGCCGATATCGAGGCACGTTTCGGTGGAGCGCGCGATCGCCTCGGCTTGGCCGCGCTCCTCGGCGCCAATGCCGGGATAGGCGCCCGCGGTATCGATCAGCGCGATCACCGGCACCTCGAAGTGGTCCGCCATGCCCATCAGCCGCGCCGCCTTGCGATAGCCTTCCGGTCGCGCCATGCCGAAATTGTGCTTGAGCCGGCTGTCGGTGTCGGAGCCTTTTTCGTGGCCGATGACGCAGACGCTCTCGCCGCGGAAGCGGCCGAAGCCGGAGCTCCTTGAGCGCCTGCGCCGCCTTGACCTCGATGCGGTTGATCTCCTCGGCAATGGCGTCGCCGTCGCTGTTGAGCGCGCGCAATTCTTCGATCTTGGCCTCGAGCTCGGCCACCGGTTTTTCGAAGTCGAGATAGCTACGCATCACGGGCGACCGAAGCAGCAGCGCTTAACGCGCCGGCTCCTCGTTGTCCGGCACCAAATCCTCAATCGAGACGCCGAGCCGCCGTGCCAACTTGGCGTAAAGCACAACGTCGCCGATCGCTTTGCCGCGTTCCATGTCCGAGAGGAAATTCTGCGAGACCCCGATGTCGGCGGCGAGCGCGGTTTGCGTGAGGCCGCGTTTCTTGCGCCAAAAAACCAGCGGAGTCGGCGCGTGAAGCAGGGCGTCAACGTCCTCCGACGCGAGCAATTCCTCTCTGCCCTCGGCGAGCTCGCGAGTGCGTGTCGCGGCGACGGCGACGTCCTGCAGCTCTTCGTACTCGTCGCGCGCCATCACGACGAGTTCCTCGCCGCCGGGGGTACGAAAGATGTGTGGTTTGTTCATTACGATGGCCTCATTTCGTCTGATTATGCTCGCTTTCCGCCAGCGGATGCAAATCGCGGACGAGGCTTTTCAGGCGCTCTTCGAGCACGTGGGTGTAGATCTGCGTGGTCGAGATGTCGGCGTGGCCGAGCAGCGTCTGCACCACGCGCAGGTCGGCGCCGTTGTGCAGGAGGTGGCTGGCGAAAGCGTGGCGCAGCACGTGCGGGCTCACTTGTGCGGCGCGCAGGCCCGTGGCGGCGGCCAGTGTTTTCAGTTCGCGGGCGAGGTGCTGGCGCGTGAGGTGACCGCTTTCCCCAAACGACGGGAACAGCCACTTCGACTTGGCTTCGTGTTTCGATTGCGCGAGCAGCGCCAGATAGGTTGCCGTCGCGCGTTTTGCCGCGTCGTTGAGCGGCACCAGCCGCTCCTTGTTGCCTTTGCCGCGCACGACGATGACGCGGGCGTCGTGGCGCGCGGCGGATGCCGGCAAGGCGACGAGCTCGGAGACACGCAAGCCCGTCGCGTAAAGCATCTCGACCAGGCAGGCGAGCCGCGCCGCACGCAGCCGCACCGCCAATGGCGCCGCCGGATCAAAAATCGCTGCCACCCGCAGCAGGCGATCGACTTCGGACAGCGTGAGCGTCCTAGGCAGCGCGCGCACGCGCTTGGGGCCTTCCAGTACGGCGGCGGGATCGTCCTTGCGTTGGCCTTCGGCGTAGAGGAAGCGGTAGAGCTGTCGGATCGCCGACAGCCGTCGCGCCACGGTCGCGGGCGTCATGCCGCGCCGCGCCAGGTCGCCGAGATAGGCGCGCAAATCTTCCGTCGACGCGGTGGCGATGGAACGGCCGGCGCCGGCGAGGTGCGCGGTGAAATCGGCAAGGTCGCGGCCGTAGGCGGCGAGCGTGTTGTTGCCGGCGCCGCGCTCCGCCGCCAGCATGTCGAGGTAAAGCGCGGCCAGCCGCGCGCTGGAATTGCGCGCCGCGCGCGCCGTTCCACCAACCGTTGCGCGGGCCGTCGTTCTGCGGACCATCGTTCTGGGGGCCATCGTTCTGGGGGCCATGGCCGGCACCTCAGCGGTTCTTGAAGAATTTGTCGGGCGGGACCGACACCGTGATCTCGCGCGGCTTCGGCTGCACGAAATGCGACAGCGCATAGAGGCCGCCATAGACGGCGACGCCGAGGATAGCGATGACCGCGAGTAACCGGAACAGGCTCGGCATCGTCAGTTGCTCGCGTTCATCCCATTGGTGCCGGTGAACGGGACCGAGTACGATCATGTTCGCCCAAACCTGGCAAGTCATCAGACACCCCGCTGGGCAGTCTTGGCGGATGCCACAAGGTGCCGGACATCGGACCGCGAACGTAACTATAAATGACTGATATTGCTTTACAAAATGACACCGCCGGGCAGCCTTCGGCGGCCGCGATCTTGAGCCTGCTGGGCAGCCGCTCGATCGTGCTGGTCGGCATGATGGGGGTGGGCAAGCCGTCGATCGGCCGCCGGCTTGCGGCGCGGCTTGGCGTGCCGTTCGTCGACGCCGATACCGAGATCGAGAAGGCCGCCTGCATGAGCATCGCCGACATTTTCGTGCTGATGCGGCGGATCAACAAGCGCAAAGACGACCGGCCGATGCTGCAAACCGCCGACCCGGCGGCAACGCTGCGCGAGCTCCTGGTCGCGCGCGAGCCGGTCTACGCCCAGGCCGATCTCACCGTGCAGTCGCGCGAAGTGCCGCACGACGCCATCGTGGCCGAAATCATGACGGTGCTCGCCGCGTTCTTGAATGCACCGGGATCGCCGCGGCAAGGGGCCGGCGCATGACCGCGCCGGTCCGCAATGATCCGACGCTCGTCAATGTCGCGCTTGGAACGCGCAGCTACGACATCGTCATCGGCCGCGGTCTGTTGGCCTCGCTCGGCGCCCGCGTCGCCGCGCTGCGGCCCGGCGCCAAGGCCGTTATCGTCACCGACGATAATGTCGCGCGCCATCATCTCGAGCCGGCCGAGGCGGCGTTGCGCCGCGCCGGCGTGGCGTCGAGCCGCGTCGTCGTTGCGGCCGGCGAAGCCTCGAAAAGCTATCGCGTCTTCGAGCAAGTCTGCGAGGCGGTCGTCGCCTCGCGCATCGAGCGCGGCGATCTGGCGATCGCGCTCGGCGGCGGCGTCATCGGCGATCTCACGGGCTTCGTGGCGGCGGTGGTGCGGCGCGGGCTCGATTATGTGCAGGTCCCGACCACGTTGCTGGCGGACGTTGATTCCTCGGTCGGCGGCAAGACCGCGATCGATTCCGCCCACGGCAAGAATCTGATCGGCGCCTTCCATCAGCCGATCCTGGTGCTCGCCGATACCGCGCTCCTCGACTCATTGCCGGAGCGCGAATTCCGCGCCGGTTACGCCGAGCTCGTCAAATACGGCCTGCTCGGCGATGCCGATTTCTTCTCTTGGCTGGAAAAGAACTGGCGCGAGATTTTCGCCGGCGGCCCCGCCCGTGAGCATGCCATCGCGGAGAGCTGCCGCGCCAAGGCGGCGATCGTGGCGCGCGACGAGCGCGAGACCGGCGACCGCGCTTTGCTCAATCTCGGCCACACCTTCGGCCACGCGCTGGAAGCGGCCTGCGGCTTCTCGGATCGGCTGCTGCACGGCGAGGCGATCGGCGCCGGCATGGCGCTGGCGTTCGAATTCTCGGCACGGCGGCAAGGCCTGCTGCCGATGGCCGAGGCCAAGCGTGTCATCGGCCACCTGGCTGCGGTCGGCTTGCCGACGCGTTTGCAGGACATTCCGGGCCCGCTACCCTCTGTTGACCAATTGATGGACTTGATCGCGCAGGACAAGAAAGTGAAGCGCGGAATGCTTACATTCATCCTGGTGCGCGGCATCGGCTCAGCCTTCATCGAGGCCGGCGTCGATGCCCGCGAAGTGCGCGTGTTTCTCAGCGAGAAGCTTGCGGAGCGATGACTGCGATCGATTGGTTGACCGTTGCGGCGATCCTGATTTGCCTGTTGGTGTCGGCGTTCTACTCCGCCAGCGAAACGGCACTGACGGCGTCGTCGCGCGCCGCCATGCTGCGGCTGGAAAAGCAGGGCAACCGCGATGCCGGCATCGTCAACCGGCTGATGGCGACGCGGGAACGGCTCCTCGGCGCCATCCTGTTCGCCAACAATCTCACCAATATCGCCGCCTCGACCTTGGCGACCGGGGTGCTGTTGGAAATCTTCGGCAAGACCGGCGTGATCTACGCCACTTTGGTGATGACGGTGCTGATCTTCGTCGTCGCCGAAGTGCTGCCGAAGACCGCCGCGTTCAACGCGCCCGACCGCATGGCGCTCGCCGTGGCGAAGCCGGTTGCAAGCACGGTGCGCTGGTTGGCGCCGATCCTGCGCACCGTCGAGTGGCTGGTGCGTCTCATCCTGCGCGGGCTGGGCATGCCGGTCGGCAAGATCCAGTCGATCCTGTCGCCGCGCGAGGAATTGCGCGGCGCGGTCGATCTCATGCATCGCGCCGGCGTGGTGGAAAAGCACGACCGCGACATGATGGGCGGGCTGCTCGATCTGGGCGAGCTCACGGTCTCCGATGTGATGGTCCACCGCACCAAGATGGTGATGCTCGATGCCGACGAGCCGCCGCGCGAACTGATCGACGCCGTGCTGGCCGCCGGCGTCACGCGGCTGCCGCTGTGGCGCGGTTCGCCCGACAACGTCATCGGCGTGTTGCACGCCAAGGAGGTCTGGCGCGCCTTGCATGCCGCGGGTGGCGATGCCGGCAAGCTCGATATCGCAGCACTGACCAAGCCGCCCTGGTATGTGCCGGACACCATGCCGCTCGCGGAACAGCTTAAAGCGTTCCGCCACCGCAAGACGCCGTTTGCGCTCGTGGTCGACGAATACGGCGAGCTCGAAGGGCTGGTGACGCTGGAAGACATCGTCGAGGAGATCGTCGGCGACATCACCGACGAGCACGACATCGCGGTGCCGGGCGTGCGGCCGTTGCCCGACGGCTCGGTCAATGTCGACGGCGCGGTGCCGGTGCGCGATCTCAACCGGGCGATGGACTGGAACATCCCCGACGACGAGGCGACGACCATTGCCGGCGTGGTCATTCACGAGTCGCGCTCGATCCCGGAGCCGGGCCAGAGCTTCACCTTTCACGGCTTCCGCTTTCACGTATTGCGCAAGTCCAGAAACCGCATCACTGCCTTGCGCGTCACGCCGCTGGTGCGCAAGGTCACTGCGAAGGCAAGCTAGCGAGATAAATCCAGCTCACACGCTGTACCTACGGGGAGACGCGAACCATGGCGAACGGCACCTACGAAACGGTCAAGATCGAGCGCGACACCGGCGCGAATACCGGCCTCACTTGGGTCATCCTCAACCGGCCGGAAAAGCGCAATGCCATGAGCCCGCAGCTGCATTTCGACATGGCCAACGTGCTCGACGAGCTCGAGAGCGATCCCGCAACCAGGGTCGTCGTGCTCACCGGCGCCGGCGAGGCGTGGTGCGCCGGCCAGGACCTGAAGCTTTATTTCCGCGAGCTCGACAACAAGCCGGCCGAGCGGGCGCGCGCCGCTTGGGCCAGCCATTACTGGCGCTGGCAGAAGCTGTTCACCTATGCGAAGCCGACCATCGCCATGGTCAACGGCTTCTGCTTCGGCGGCGGCTTCACCCAGCTCATTGCCTGCGATTTCGCCATCGCCGCCGAGGATGCAAAATTCGGCCTGTCCGAGGTCAACTGGGGCATCCTGCCGGGCGGCTTCGTCAGCAAGGCGCTGACCGATGCGCTCGGCCTGCGCGACGCGGTCTGGCTGGCGATGACCGGCGAGACGTTCGACGGCAAGATGGCGGAGAAGATCCGGCTCATCAACAAAGCCGTGCCGCGCGATAAATTGCGCGAAGAGACCATTTGCAAGACAAAGAGGGCGGCCGCGCCAAGGGCATGAGCCAGTTCCTCGACGACAAGAGCTATCGCCCGGGATACGGGCCGTACGCGCGGCCGACCGAGGCGAAGTCGTAAGGACAGGCACGATGGACGCGAAAATCGCTCCGCTATGTGAAACGGCCGCCCCGATCAATACCGGCGCCCGCATCGGCCACGTGCATCTGAAAGTCGCCGACCTCGATCGCGCGCTTGCGTTCTATTGCGGCGTGCTCGGCTTCGATTTGATGCAGCGGATCGGGCCGCAGGCCGCCTTCATTTCCGCCGGCGGCTACCATCATCACATCGGGCTCAACACCTGGGAGAGCCGCGGCGGCCAGCCGCCGCGCCAGGGCACGACCGGCCTCTATCACCTCGCGATCCTTTATCCGACGCGTGCGGCGCTCGCCGACGCCCTGCAGCGGCTGATCGAGGCCAAAATTGCGCTCGACGGCGCCTCCGATCACGGCGTCAGCGAGGCGCTTTATCTGCGCGATCCCGACGACAACGGCGTCGAGCTTTACTGGGATCGGCTCGCCATGTTCACCCACCGGCTCGATCTGATGAATTTGCTCGCCGAGAATGGCGCTGCGACGCCGGCAAAAGTCGCGGCGCCATTGTTCGAGCCGTCACGCAGTTCGCAATAGGCTACGCACCCTCGCCCGGCGCCTGCGCGTGGATCGCCAGCGCGTGGATGCCGCCGTCGAGCTCGTTCGCCAGCGCCGCGTTGATCATGCGGTGACGCTCGATCCGGCTCTTTCCGCGGAAGGCTTCCGACACGATATAGAGTCGGAAATGGGTTTCGCCGCCCGGCCGGTGTCCGGCGTGGCCTTGGTGGTGATGGGATTCATCCTCGACGCGCAAGCTTGCCGGCCTGAACGCCGCCGTCAACTTTGTCGTAATGATATCGTGCATTGCCATGACGCATGGATTAACGACGCCAACGCGCTGTGGTCAATATCGTCGCCGCGCGCTTTTATAGTCTGTCAAGTCTTGAAGGTGACATCGCCGCACCCGCATACTCGCAACGATGAAAACGAATTCGCCGCTGTTTGATCGCATCCGGGTCAAGCCCGACCAGGACCGCAGGCTGCGCGCCGAGCTGCCGCCCTGCCAATGGCCGCGCTGCGACTCGCCGGCGCCGCACCGCGCGCCGAAGGGCCGGCTGCGCGCCAGCGAGTATTGGCAGTTCTGCCTCGAGCACGTGCGCGAATACAACAATTCCTACAATTTCTTCGCCGGCATGAGCGAGGATGCGGTCGCGCAATATCAAAAGGACGCCATCACCGGCCATCGCCCGACCTGGAAACTGGGCTCGATCGGCGGCCAGCGCGCCGCCAAGCGCGGGCGAGCCAAGTCCGCCGCCGCCGGCTGGGCCACCGAGGACCCGTTCTCGCTGTTCGGCGAGACCGGCGCCGGCGGTGCCGGCCATGCGCGCACCGCGCCCGAGGGCCGCAAGATTTTCAATGCGCAGCGCCGCGCCTTCGAGGCGCTCGGCCTTGAAGCCGACGCCAAACGGGCCGATATCAAAGCCAGGTTCAAGATGCTGGTAAAACGCCATCATCCCGACGCCAATGGCGGCGACCGCGGTTCCGAGGACCGGCTTCGGGAGATCATCCAGGCCTATAATTACCTGAAGTCCGCCGGCTTCTGCTGACCCCAATTCTACAAGGGCCAATTCTACAAGGGCCAATTCTACAAGGGGATGGCCGCCGCGGTGGCTTTCGCGGCCTTAGGCCTTTCTGCTAGACGTACCGCGATATCCGACCGTTCCCCCTCCCTACCCTCCCCCCGCAAGCGCGGGAGGGTAGGGAGGGGGCCGCGCCTCGGACGCTCGCCATCCTCGCCGGCTTCGCCCGCAACCGCCGCGTCATCGTCACCGGCTATCACGGCACCGGCAAGTCGACCCATATCGAGCAGGTCGCGGCCCGGCTCAACTGGCCGTGCGTGCGCGTCAATCTCGACAGCCATATCAGCCGCGTCGATCTGATCGGCAAGGATGCCATCGTGATCCGCGAGGGCATGCAGGTGACCGAATTCCGCGACGGCATTCTGCCGTGGGCGCTGCAGAACAACGTGGCGCTGTGCTTCGACGAATACGACGCCGGCCGCCCCGACGTCATGTTCGTGATCCAGCGCGTGCTGGAATCCTCCGGCCGCTTGACGCTGCTCGACCAGAACAAGGTGATCAAGCCGCACCCGTCGTTCCGGCTGTTCGCCACCGCCAATACGGTTGGGCTGGGCGACACGTCCGGCCTCTATCACGGCACCCAGCAGATCAACCAGGGCCAGATGGACCGCTGGTCGATCGTCACCACGCTGAACTATCTGCCGCACGACAACGAGGTCGAGATCGTGCTCGCCAAGGCGCGGCACTATCGCACCGCCGAAGGCCGCGACATCGTCGGCAAGATGGTGCGCGTCGCCGATCTCACGCGCAACGCCTTCATGAACGGCGACATCTCCACCGTCATGAGCCCGCGCACGGTGATCACCTGGGCGGAGAATGCCGACATCTTCAACGATATCGGCTTTGCCTTCCGGCTGACCTTCGTCAACAAATGCGACGAGCTGGAGCGGCCGCTGGTCGCCGAGTTCTATCAGCGCTGCTTCGGGCAGGAGCTTCCCGAATCCGCGGTCAATGTCGCGCTCAGCTGAGCGTTGGCAACCGTGGCCACCAACTTCAAATCCAAGACGCCGGCCAAGGAAGCGCCGACCGAACCGTTCAAGCGCGCGGTGGGCGTCTGCCTGAAGGCGATCGCCGGCAAGGGCGATCTCGAAGTATCGTTCGCAGCCGAGCGGCCGGGTCTGGCCGGCGGCAAGGCGCGGCTGCCGGAGCCGCCGCGCCGGCTCAACGAGCGCGAGGCGGCCATCGTGCGCGGCCACGCCGATTCGATTGCGCTTCGGCTGGCCTGTCACGATCCGGCGGTGCACCGCAAACTCGTGCCCGGCGGCCAACAGGCGCGCGCGGTGTTCGACGCCGTCGAGCAGGCCCGCGTCGAGGC
>WNFI01611398.1_pt1 | contig 11335 bp, 11 predicted proteins | sample 5400471 | NCBI WGS metagenome assembly WNFI01 (sample SAMN13153348, study PRJNA577476) | soil metagenome | isolation source: 100 cm saprolite on Douglas fir-dominated hillslope | place: USA:California | collected 2013-09-17
TTACCATGTCCACTTCACGCCGACTTCCGCATCATGGATCAATCAAGTCGAACGCTGGTTCGCTGAACTCACCAGAAAACAAATCCAGCGAGGCGTTCATACCTCCGTCAGGCAGCTCGAGGCTGACATCCGTACCTTCATCGACCTGCACAACAAAAACCCAAAGCCTTTCAAATGGACCAAGTCCGCTGACCAGATTTTGGCTTCCGTCAAACGCTTCTGTCACAAAGCTCAGCAGACTTTATGTGGCGAACTTTAGATTCACGTGACTAGTTCCTTTTGGACAATCCCTTGAAGGAGCTTTGCCGCAACATCCCTTCAGACGTGATATCGCGATACTCGACTTCAGCGATGAAGGTTGGCTCAACCCATGTGGCTTCGTCAGCTTCGACTTTGGGATAATGACCGTATTGAGATTTTTCCGGATTTGGCTGGAAACGGTTCGAGACCAGCCGGTGCCAACCTTGCCGATGGTAGACTAGGTCCTTGCCTTCCTGCTTGCCGAGATAGAGGCCCGCAACTCCGGAAGCATCTTTCACAAACCCAACGACCGAGAATTTCATGCCTCAAGATCGCGGAAGAGCTTGAGATGATCACGGATGGGTAGAAGGGGGTATAGAAAATCCCCGCCTCGCGCGGGGCAGAGATGGGGTTAGAGTCAACTGTTCTGTTGGTCCGAAGCATCATGCCTCAAGGCAAGGTGGAAAACCAATCATCAACGTCCTTGCGGGCTTGGTCCTTTGCATAACCATAACGCTTTTGCAGCCGGCCTTCGAGTTCTTGTTCGCGCAGTCGGCCGGCGAGAAGACCGGCGTCAATTCGGCACTCGGCATCAGCCCTTCCACCACGGATTTCGTCAAGGAAGTGGCGGTCTCGGATATGTTTGAGATCGAGGCCGGCAAGGTCGCGCAGGCCAAGGCAATGCGCTCGAAAAAGCTTTCGCTTCGCAGATGATGAGCGATCACACCAAGACCAGCAGCGAGCTGAAGGGACTCTCCAGCGGCAAGGTCAAGGCCGAGCTGCCAACGGCGCTCGACAGCTCGCACCGGAGCAAGCTCGACAAGCTCAAGGGCGAACGCGGCAAGGCCTTCAGCTCCGATTTCGATTCGATGCAGGCGAGCGCGCACGAGGATGCCGTGTTGCTGTTCGAGCGGTACGCCAAAGGCGGCGACAATCCGGAACTGAAGGATTGGGCCGGCAAGACCCTGCCCGCCCTGAAGCATCATCTCGAAATGGCACAGGATCTCGGCAAGAAGAAGTAATCGCAACGAACCGGCCGTACGGAACAGGAAAATGAAAGCCCCGCGTCAAGCGGGGCTTTTTGTGGTTCGTCGCTTTCCTGCATCCGTCAGTGATGCCAAAACAGAACCAGGAGCAGAATGATCGGCAGTGGAACGCCGAGCAACCAAAGCAATGCGCCTCTTCCGAAACCCATGGTTTGTCTCCCTCTCAGTGTAATCGTAGGACGCACGAACTAGGACAATGTTCCCTCACGACGCGCCAAAATCCTCCTAAGGGCGGTTGGGACGGCCGGCAATTTGCTGGCGGCCGTACTCTCCAAATCATGTCGTGCGCAGCGTTGCTGTTCGACGGCCCACTTGGTTGCTAAGAGCGACAGCGATCGGGTCACGATTGAGCCCTCGTCGCGCTCGGACGCCTCCTTGGCGACGAGACGCTTTAGCAAGGACCGGTCGGCTTGCACGGGCCGGTCCGCCGAACGCGGTGCTGCAACCTTCGAAAGAAATAACCCCAGCGCCGTGGATACAGCACTGGGACTCCTTCTCAAGAAATGCCGAGTTGGGCGGCTTCGGCATGGTTTATGAACCGCGTATCCAGCCAAAGGTTCCAACAACGGGACGGACAAACAGCCCGCTGTTCGTTTTGGGCCCGGCGCGCGCGTTATTTTTTCTTCCGGTCAGCTTCCGTTCTGCTTCTTTGCGTCTCGGCTTGATGTCCTTTCGCGGTTTGGAGGCCGTAAGGAGATCTAACTGGAACTCTGCGGACATCTTTTGGCTTATCCTCCGGCCGCCAAAGACACCGGGGCGGAGCGATGGAGAGCTGAGTTGTGATCGACGACCTCTGGTACAAGAACGGCGTGATCTATTGCCTATCCGTCAGCACCTATATGGATGCAAACGGCGACGGCATCGGCGACTTCAAGGGCCTATTGCGACGGCTGGATTACCTGCACGGGCTCGGCATCACCGCGATCTGGCTGATGCCGTTCCAGCCTTCGCCCGGCAGGGACGATGGCTACGACATCTCAGACTATTACGGCGTCGATCCGCGCTACGGCACGCTCGGCGATTTTGTCGCGTTCACCCATGGCTGCCGGCAGCGCGGCATCCGTGTCATCATCGACCTCGTCGTCAACCACACCTCCGACCAGCACCCCTGGTTTCGCGAGGCGCGCAGCTCGAAGGATTCGCCCCGTCGCGACTGGTATGTCTGGTCCGATAAGAAACCGGCGAATGCCAACACCGGCATGGTGTTTCCCGGCGTGCAAAAGTCGACCTGGACGCGGGATAAGGAAGCAGGCGCCTGGTACTTTCACCGCTTCTACGATTTCCAGCCGGATCTCAACACCTCGAACCCGCATGTCCAGGCCGAGATCCTCAAGATCATGGGGTTCTGGATTCAGCTCGGCGTCTCCGGCTTTCGCATGGACGCGGTCCCCTTCATCATCGCGACCAAGGGCGCGAAGGTGCGAGCACATGATGTTCAATTTTCATGTCAACCAGCATCTGTTCTACGCGCTGGCCTCGGCCGATTCCCGTCCGCTGGCGAAATCGCTGGCCGCGACCAAGCCGCGGCCGGCCACCGCGCAATGGGGCCTGTTCCTGCGCAATCACGACGAACTCGATCTCGGCCGCCTGACCAAGGCGCAGCGTGATGCGGTATTCAAAGCCTTTGGACCCGACAAGGGCATGCAGCTGTACGACCGCGGCATACGGCGGCGGCTGGCGCCGATGCTCGGCGGCGACCGGCGGCGCATCGAACTCGCCTACAGCCTGATGTGCACGCTGCCGGGTACGCCGGTGATCCGGTACGGCGACGAACTCGGCATGGGCGACAATCTCGATCTGCCCGAGCGCAATTGCGCGCGCACGCCGATGCAATGGTCGACCGAACCGCATGCCGGATTTACCGAAAGCGACAAGCCGTGTTCGCCCGTGATCGACAAGGGCCCTTACGGCTACGAGCACGTCAACGCCGCAAAGCAGCGGCGCGATCCCAACTCGATGCTGAACTGGACCGAGCGCATCGTCCGCATGCGCAAGGAAGTGCCCGAGGTCGGCTGGGGCGATTTCAAGGTGATCGCGACGCGCGATCCCGCCGTGCTGGTGATCCGTTATGACTGGCGCAACAATTCCGTGCTGTTTGTCCATAACCTGGACGAGAAGCCGCGCGAGATCTCGTTCGCCGTCGGACTTCCGGGTGAAGCCAGCAAGCTGCTGGTCAATCTCCTGACCGAGGACCACAGCCGCGCCAACGAGCGCGGCCGGCACACGCTGTTGCTCGAGGCCTATGGCTACCGCTGGTACCGCGTCGGCGGCCTCGATTATCTGTTGAAGCGCAGCGATATCGATACCGATGGAGCCGGGAAGACCGGTCACCCGGCGTGATCGGATTCGCCGATAATGACGCCTTCATTGCCGCGCAGGTCGAGCACGCCATCGATGGGCTCGCTCTCCCGATCGAGGAAGGTCGAGAGCAGGATCTTGCTGCCAAAACCGATCGAATTCGAGGTGACCGACACCGGCTCGGCGCCAAGGTTGAGCGCAACCGTCACCGCCTGGCCCTCGCTCTTCCGCCGATAGAGCAACAGGTCGCCCTGCGCCGCGACTGGCTCATAGGTGCCGGTCACCAGTTGTGGCAACATTCTCCGCAGCGCGATCAGCGCCTTGTAGAGGCTGAGGATCGATTTGGTATCGGCATCGAGATTGACGACATTCTCGTGGGCGAAATCGTCGGCCAGCGGCAGCCAGGGCACGCCGGCCGAAAATCCGGAGTTGTCGGTCGCATCCCATTGCATCGGCGTGCGGCAGCCGTCGCGGCCGACGCCGATTCCGGGAACATTCTTTTCGAAGGGGTCGCGCACCTGGTCGGGCGCGATTGGCACCTGATGCATCCCAATCTCGTCACCGTAATAGAGCGTCGGCGTGCCGCGCAGGGTGAGTAGCAGCATCGCGGCGACGCGCGCCTGCTCCTGGCCGACCCGGCTCGCGATCCGCGGCCGGTCGTGGTTGCCGAGCACCCAGTTCGGCCAGGCGCCCGCGGGCAGAGCTGCTTCATAATCGGCGATGATTTTTCCGATCGAGCGCGCGCTCCAAAGCGTCGACAGCAGCGCGAAATTGAACGGCAGATGCGCGCCGCCGAGATCGTTGCCGTAATAGGCGACGAGGCGCTGCAGCGGCAGATAGATTTCCCCGATCAGGACGCGACCCGCAAATTCGTCGATCACGCGCCGCATCCCGGCGATCACTTCATGCACCTCCGGCTGATCGGTCGAGTACTGCGTCAGGGTTTTCTCGTGCGGCGGCCGGCCTTCGACGTAATGCGGGTTTTGCGGATTGTCGCGAAAGTCCGAGTCCTTGATCAGATGCCAGATCACGTCGACGCGAAAGCCGTCGACGCCCCTGGCGAGCCAGAAGCGCATCACGTCATGGATCGCCTCGCGCACCGCCGCATTGCGCCAGTTCAGGTCCGGCTGCTCCCGGAGGAAGGCGTGGTAGTAGTATTGATCCGTCTCGGCGTCGTGCTGCCAGGCGCTGCCGCCGAATTCCGACAGCCAGTTGTTCGGCGGGCCACCGTCCGGCCTGCCGTCGCGCCAGATGTACCAGTCGCGTTTCGGATTATCGCGCGAAGAGCGGCTCTCGGCGAACCAGGGATGCCGGTCGGAGGTGTGGTTCGGCACGAGGTCGAGGATCAGCTTTAGCCCGCGCGCGTGCGCCGCCTCAATCAGCGCGTCGAAATCCGCCATGGTGCCGAACAGGGGATCGATGCCGGTATAGTCCGATATGTCGTAGCCGAAATCGGCCATCGGCGAGGGGAAAATCGGCGACAGCCAGACGGCGTCGATGCCGAGCGACTCCAGGTAAGGCAGCCTCTCGATGATTCCCCTGAGATCGCCGACGCCGTCGGCGTCGGTATCCTGGAAAGAGCGCGGATAGACCTGATAGAAAATCCCGTTGCGCCACCAAGATTTAGTCATGCGGAAAATCTTTATTGTTGATGCCAACGCCTCAACCGGTGGCGGGTTCAGGTCAGGTGCACGGGGTTTCCATCCGGCGCGCGGGTTTGTTGTTCAGCACCTAATGGAACCTTGGGGAACCTTAGCCTAGGAACATATCGTTCGCGGCACAGGGATCGTGGTCTGCGGCTTAATGTCCTGCGAGCTCCCCCATCGAGGCCACTCGGCGTGCGATTCGAGTCAACGACGCAATCGAGATTTCTCCATTATGAGCCGCTTTTCGACTTCGGAACCAGACCTCATCACCTTTGTTAGAACGGAAAGGCGCAGGCGTGTGCCGTTTTGTTTTGCGGCGGAGGCCGTTATGGACGACAGGTCTGACCCGAGTGGGAAGAATCAGCAGTCGATGACACCGCGCACGGCCATGTCAACGACAACCTCGCCGATTATCTGCTGCCGGTGAATGCCGACGTTCCCAGCGTCGAAGTGATCCTGTTGTCGGAGCAAGACGACCAGATCCATCCGGCCGACGTCAAGGGCCTCGGCGAGCTTGGCAATGTTGGCACCAATGCCGCCGTCTGCAATGCGATTTTCCATGCCACCGGCCAGCGCATTCGCAAGCTGCCGGTGCGGCTAGAGAAGCTGGAGATATAGTTTTCACATCGGGGGTTTGTCATCAGCGTTCTCGATTCAGACGACACCGAACAGGCCGATCTGCGTGGCGGTTGTTCGCCATGGTTTGAGGCTGTGAGAGGTCCGCCCCGTTCCGAACTCGGCGAGAACACCAGATGCGATGCGCTGATCGTCGGCGCAGGCGTCACGGGATCCTTGGTCGCCGAACGCCTGACGCGGCAAGGACTCGATGTGATCATTGTTGATCGCGAGATTCCAGGCCGCGGCAGCACGGCCGCCTCAACCTCAATGCTGCTTTGGGAAATCGACCGCTCGGTCACGCAATTGACCGAAGTGTATGGTTTTGAACGGGCTTCGCGCGCTTATCATGCCAGTCTGCGTGCGGTCACCGGCCTCAAGGCTCTCGTCGCTGCCCTCGGCATTCCCTGTGAAATGCACGACAGAAATTCGCTGTACGTGGCGGCCGGCACCTCGGGCAAGGATTTGCTGGGAGAGCATCGGCTCCGCGAACGCGCCGGACTGCCCGGTGATTTCCTCGACCACGCCAAACTAATCGACATCTTCGGCATCGCGCGTGCGGGCGCCATCGTGTCGCGGGGCGCCGCTGATTCCGATCCATTGAAGCTCTCTCGCGGGCTGCTTCACGTCGCGACCGCGCGCGGCGCGAGGCTATTCGACGGCGAGGCAGTCGATTTCGATGCAGCTGGGCATTTTGTCAGTGTCGGCTTGAGCAATGGCCGCGAGGTCGCGGCGCGCTCGGTGGTGCTCGCGACCGGCTACGTGATGCCGGGTATCGTTCATTCGAATCTGCAAAAGGTGTCATCGAGCTGGGCGGTTGCAACCACGCCTCAGCCGCAAAATGTCTGGAAGGACGGCACCCTGATCTGGGAAGACAGCGAGTATTATCATTATGCCCGAACGACGAGGGCGGGTCGTATCATCATCGGCGGCGAGGACAGCGACGACTTTATCGAGCCAGAGGCACGCGATCGTCTAATCCCGGAAAAATCGCGCGTATTAGCGCAAAAGCTCAAGGCACTTTGGCCGATGGCGAATACCCAGATCGAGTTCCGCTGGGCAGGTACGTTCGATACCACTAGCGACGGCTTGCCCTTGATAGGTCCTGTCCCTGGACAAAAGGGTGTCTATGCCGCCTACGGCTATGGGGGCAACGGCATCACCTTCAGCTTCCTCGCTGCCCAATTGATCGGTGATCACATTGCGGGTTTGACGTCGCCCCTGTTGCGCGAATTCGCTATTAATCGGGATTTCTAACAGGATCGGCTTCTGAATTCCAGCTTTCCAATGTCAGGCTCCGCCATGCGCTCTCAATCCTTCAGGCTCTCCCGCCAAAATAACGACTCAAGGGAGCCCGGCATCGTTCCCAAGTTGTCTGGAACAATTTGCAAGCAAGCGGCGTTTAACTTCCGTCCGCGCCCCCTGACGCTGGACCTGCCCCGTTTGACACCTCGACCGAGGCGGCGGGGCTTCTTTTTGTTCAGTCTATGGAGAACGCATACGATGGCGCTTTATCGGGTACGGCCGACCCAAGCCGACATCGAAATCGCAAACGCCGTCGCAAAATACACCAGCCCGCAAACCGAACGCGTGGCGGAGACGCTGACCTGGGGCGCCGATGAGCACGTGCTTTGCGCGCTTGCGGCCGGCTGGTGGCTCTACTGCCGCGGCGGCAGTCAGCACGACCGGGTCAACGGCAACCACCTTCTGCTGACGACGGTCGCGGTCACCATCTTCCCCCATTTGCTCAAGACGCTGTTCGATCAACAACGGCCGGATCGCCTGACCATGCGCGGCCATTTGCACGGCGTTCCCTTTTCGGGAAGACGCGAGGACGCCTTTCCATCGGGCCATGCCATGCATATCGGCGCGCTCGCATCCGCGGCGACGGTACTGCCGCGCGGAAAACGCAATCTGCTCTGGTCGCTCGGCGCGGGGCTCGTTCTGACCCGGATCGTGTTGCTGGCGCATTGGGCGAGCGACGTCGCGGCGGGCCTTGCCATCGGCGGATTGACCGAGCGGTTGCTGAGATTTTGGACCGGATACGGTTCGGCAATTCCGGACCCGACGCAGGACATCGCCAGGAGATAAAGATCCCTATTCATCCGCGGTCGGGGCGCCAAATGTCGCGCAGGCCTTTCCGCCGTCACCAGATCGATTTGCTCGTTGAACCTCATGCGGTACATCGTCAGCAGCGCATCGTGGCCGGCATCGGATGAACTGCACAATGCATCTTCCACGATGATGACGCGAAAGCCGATATTGACGGCGTCCATCACGGTCGACAGCACGCAGACGTCAGTCTCGGCACCGGACACGATGACCGTGCGGACGTGCTTCTCGCCCAGGAAATTTGCTAGCGGGGATCGGAAGAACGCCGAATAGGTCGGCTTGTCGATGACCGTGGCAGGCGGCACGAACCGCGCCAATTCAGGCACGAGGTCGAGTTGCGAGGCGCCCAACATCTGGCGCGTGGCGATCTTCCAGCGCTGAAAATACGGCCGCCACTGCCCGGGCGCCTGTTCGGGCGAGTTAGGCGTGATGAAGCGCGTGAAGACCGTTCGTTCGGCATGGCGGTCCACGATATCGGCAATGGTCGGGAGCACCCGCTCCATCCACGGCGTCTCCCAAATTCCTCCCTTGGCAAAAATGCGTTGCATATCGACGCACAGGTGGGACGGCGTTCTCGATCGGCCTTATCGGCTGGTCATTCTGCGACAACGGCTTGTTCACGGGCGGGCATCGCGGCTACTGATGCCGGACCGTGGGTAAGTCGCGAGCACATGCGGGCGTTCCCGGCCCCGACTTCAAAGCTTGCGACTGCTGCGCCAGTCACTCTAGCGATCCCGCAGGAACCTCCCCCTCGCGCGAAAGTTGATCCAACGCCCCTATCGGGTTTCGATTTCGCAATGGAGGAAGACGTTGGGACTGTTTTCGAGAGACATCAAGACGATGAACGACCTGCTGCTGCACGGGCTGCAGGATATGTATTACGCCGAACAGCAGATCGCTGACGCGCTGCCGAACATGATCGACCAGGCGACTAACCGCGATCTGTCACAGGGTCTCAAGAACCACCTGGAAGAAACCAAAAAGCAGATTGAGCGGCTCGATCAAGTGTTCAAGAAGCTCGGCAAACAGCCGTCCGGCACCGACTGCCCGGCGATCGACGGCCTGGTCAAGGAAGGCGATGCGACCGCGGGCGAAGTCGAGGACAAGTCGGTGCTCGACGCTGCGATCATCGCGAACGCCCAGGCTGTCGAGCATTACGAGATCGCCCGCTACGGCACCCTGATCGCATGGGCCGAAGAACTCGGCCACGATGACATCGTCCGCTTCCTCAATACCAACCTGAACGAGGAAAAGGCCGCCAACACCAAGCTCAACACCGTGGCGCTACGCAAGGGTGTCAACCGCAAGGCCGCGAGTTAAGGTCCGGCGTAGTTCGCTGGCGATAAGGTTGGAACCATGACGGATGATAGCCCAGCGACATCCGTCGGATCGCTGGGTGCAAGGCACGCGGGCAAGACCAGTCGCAACTTCGAGGGCCGCGCTGAAACCCAGAAGATCGCCGCTAGTTTGAACGCCCACCCCTCTGAGCAGGCTGGCCTCTCCACCAACGCCTCCCGTTCAAGATCACGTAGGCTCTCCAGGCAATCGGTTTGTCATTGTTGCGCCTCCGGCGAGCGGAAATGGTAGAATAGTTTAAACTCTTCGGCTGTGACCTGGTCCTCCATTGCCGCCTGCAATAGAAGGCTTAGCAAAAACAGCCGCCGGCATTGCTGCCGCCGGCTGTTCGTATTCCACTCACGCCACTTACTTACTTCGGATATTTGAACTCCGGCGCGGCTTTTAGCGCCTCCTTGGTGGTGTTCATCGACGCCAGCCACTTGTCGTTCTTGGCGTCGTGACGAATGTTCACCGACGACGGCGAGACCGCGACATAGTGCTCGCCCATACCGAGGAAGCCGCCGACCGACAGAATCAGCGCGTCGATCTGGTGGTTCTTGATGGCAATGTCGGTGATCTCGCCGATCGACTCATCCTTCTGGTTATAGACGTTCAGGCCTTTGAGCTTGGAGCTGAACATCTCGTCTTTCGAGACCGCCGAGAATTTGGCTTCGGCCGGCGCAGTGCCGGTAGTCTTAGCCTCTTCGGCGAGAACCGGCGACGCCAAAACAGCGAGCGAAGCGGCGATCAGTGCGATTTTCTTCATGTTGTCCTCCAGTGCAGAATTGCTGATCTATAATGCGAGGAGGGAATAGTTGTTCCGCGGAAACTTTTACGACGCGGCGTGTTGGGCTTCGTCGGTCGGGCGTGCCGGCAGCGATTTTACCGAATCATTCGGCAACAGGCTCGCGCTTGGGCGTGGCTCCTGATAATTCAACGGCGCCTGTCAGGCGTTCGGGCATCGGGAACTGCTGGGCCAGTTGCGAATCAGCTGTGGGTCGCGGACAACGGCAATCCGGCCAAGATCGACTACGACGACCAGTTGCAGCTCGGCTTCGAAGATCTCACCGCCGATACCTTAAAGAGCGAACGTTCCATATCGCCCATTATGCGAAATCCACCACTAGCCACGGGATTTCAGACGCGCATTTCAGCCTCGCTGAGCACGATGATGACAGGATCGCCTTCAGGCAATTGCCCAGGCGACGCAACCGCTTCGGCAAGTGGCGTGTTCGAACCTGCATCTTCTGGAATTGAAATGCGCGCCGGCGTTTCGGCAGCGTCTCAGATTCATACGGCAATCGCACGGACAGGACGGGCGACCGGCACCCCAGCGCGACCCACCACCGCAATGAGAAAGTCAGCCAACTGCTATTGCTCGAACCTGGGACCCACCGGTTGCGAGTGAGCGGCACTAAGATCAAGCGTCAGAACGCCGGTTGTCACGACGCCCCGAGGAAGCGGCGAGGCCGAAGACTGAGCAGCAGCAGCCCAAGTAGGCGGGCTCACCTTTCCTCGTCCGGATGCACCCAAAGGTAAGGCGTGATCTCGCGCGTTTCGGTTACGGCTGAATATGAAAGAGGCCGCCAACCGAGGCGGCCCCCTCTAGCTCGCAACAAACAATGTCACGGTCGCGACAACCAAAATAACAGATCCCGTTAGTGCCGATCCAAGGCACATTCTTTCGAATGCATCCATGATGCTTCCCCCTGCCAAGAAGGTACTGGGGGTAATTTGAAATCTGCGATTCGGGGCTGTCTACTCGTATCCACAGAATAATTTTACGAGGGTGGAATTTTCGCAAGCCGCCGCCAACTGAGGCGGCCCTTCATATAAACGCGATGATTAGCGCGATTCCGATCAGGACGTTCATGCCAGCAATCATCACGCCGATATCGGCTGGGATGCTCTCAGACTGGAGCTTGATCTGCTTGCGGAACACGGCATTTCCGATGCGATTGCCCAGCCCAATAACACCACTCGTCAGTCGGCGATTCGTTCCGGCCGAAAGTACAAAAGTGAACTTAATTATTCTGGTGG
>WNFI01100195.1_pt1 | contig 11333 bp, 8 predicted proteins | sample 5400471 | NCBI WGS metagenome assembly WNFI01 (sample SAMN13153348, study PRJNA577476) | soil metagenome | isolation source: 100 cm saprolite on Douglas fir-dominated hillslope | place: USA:California | collected 2013-09-17
TCGTTGCGAGCGCCGCTCGATATTCTGTTTCTGGTCTGCTGCATCGCGCTGACGGCCGACGTTCTAGTCCCGGAAATCTGGGGGCACGGAAAGACAAAGGACTATCCGCTGTGGTTCTGGGCCGGCCAGCAGGTGCTTCAGGGAAAGGAACTCTACCCCAGCGACCCCAAAGCCTATTTCGAATTCCTCTATCCACCGCTATCAGCGGTTTTGCTCGCGATACCCGCTTATTTCGGCAAGATACCTCTCTATCTATGCCTGTCGGCTCTCAACGCAGCCGCATGGTGGATGACGGGGCAGTTGTCGAACGCGATGACGGGATCCGGCAAAAGACCCGGCCCATGGCTGTTCGCTCTGCCGAGTTTTGTCACCATTTCGTTCGTCTTCGACATGTTTGACCTCGGGCAACCGAACCTCGTTCTGCTAGCGATGATGTTGTATGGGTTCTGGTCGCTGCAGCACGGGCGCCCGGGGATGGCGGGCAGCCTGTTTGCACTGGCAACCGCGATCAAGGTTTTCCCGGTGGCCGTGTTTCCCTACCTGGTTTGGCGAAAGCAATGGGCGTCGGTCGCGAGCATGGTGGTCTTTCTCGGGATCTTTCTGTTCGTGGTTCCGGCGCCCGTGCGTGGTTACCAGCACAACGTTTCCGAACTGAAGACATGGTTTCAGGGAATGGTGGGATCGAGCTCGGAGCAGGGCTTTGGACAGCGCGCCGAGCAGAACTGGTCGTGGGTCAATCAATCCATCATCGCGGTGACGCACCGCCTGACCCGCCCGGTCAATTATAACCAGGACAATCCGGCCAAGCCGCCGGCATACATGAACCTGCTCGACCTCAGTTTTAAGACAGCGAACTGGGTCGTGCTCGCAATCTCGCTGGCGATCGGACTTGGATATATCGCGGTGATGCCGGCGCGTTCGAAAACGACGCCACGGTCGAATGCCGAGGAACTAGGTCTCCTGTTCTGCCTGATGACGGTAGCCTCGCCGCTGGCGCGGCAGTATTATTTCATGTGGCTGTTCTTTCCGATGACCATCCTGATACACCGGGCAGCCTATGATGCGCGTCCTGCGGTGCAGATTGGAACGTGGGCTGCCCTGGCGATCGCGGGATTGCTGATGTGCCTTTCGTTTCCGGTTTTTACGAAGGATCTGCAGGCCTACGGGAACAATCTCGCGGCGACCGCCGTGATAGCCGCGGGATTGGTCTGGCACATCCTGCGTCCGCGTTGGGACAGCGAAACTAGCTCCTTGTCTCCGACGCAGCTAAAACACGACACGCAGAGTAACGCCCGCTAGCCAAGGGAAAATCGAAATGTCCAACGCGCCGCAGCTACAACCGGTCCTCGACCGCATCGATGCCGATTTCGACAACAGCCTCGAGCGGCTGTTTGCCCTGTTGCGGATCAAATCGATTTCGGCCGATCCGGCCTTTGCCTTGGATTGCAAGGCGGCCGCCGATCATCTTGCCAGGGACATCGCGTCGCTCGGTTTTGCCACCGACGTCAGGCCGACCGCCGGCCATCCCGCCATTGTCGCCAAAACCGACGGCGGTGGAAATCGTCAGGCGCGGCCGCACGTATTGTTCTACGGACATTACGACGTGCAGCCGGTCGATCCGCTCAGTCTTTGGCATCGTCCGCCGTTCGAACCTGTCGTCACCGACCATGCCGACGGGCGAAAGATCATCGTCGCGCGCGGCGCGGAAGACGACAAGGGTCAATTGATGACGTTCGTGGAAGCCTGTCGCGCCTGGAAATCCGTAACCGGTTCGTTGCCGCTCGACGTGACCATGGTCATCGAGGGCGAAGAAGAAATAGGGTCGAAGAATTTCGTTCCGTTTCTTGAAAACAACAAGGACGACCTCAAGGCGGATTTTGCTTTGGTCTGCGACACCGGCATGTGGGACCGGAATACGCCGGCGATCACCACATCGCTGCGCGGGCTGATGTACGATGAGGTTCGGATCAAGGCCGCCAACCGCGATCTGCATTCCGGCATCTTCGGCGGGGCCGCGCAAAATCCGATCCGGGTGCTGACCCGGATTCTCGGCAGCCTCCATGACGACAATGGCCGCATCACGATCCCCAGCTTTTATGACGGCGTGAAGGATTTGCCCCCCGATATCCTGGCGCAGTGGAAGAATCTAAATCTCACGCCGGAGTCGTTCCTAAAACCGATCGGGCTTTCGATCCCCGCCGGCGAGAAGGACCGGCTGCTGATCGAGCAGGTCTCCTCGCGCCCGACCTGCGACATCAACGGCATCATCGGCGGCTATACCGGGGAGGGCTCGAAGACCGTCATTCCGGCCGAGGCCTCGGCAAAAATCTCGTTCCGGCTGGTGGAGGGACAAGAGCCCGAAAAAATCCGAAAAGCCTTTCGCGATTATGTCACCACGCGGGTGCCTGCGGATTGCAAGGCCGAATTCACCGACCATTCCAGCGCGCCCGCCATTGCGCTTGATTGGAACATGAAGCCGCTCGCCGCCGCCAAGCGGGCGTTGACTGACGAGTGGGGCAAGGAAGCGCTGTTGATCGGCTCAGGTGCGTCGATCCCGATCGTCGCGGATTTCAAGCGCACCCTCGGTCTCGATACGGTGCTGGTCGGTTTCGGTCTGGACGACGACAACATCCATTCGCCGAACGAAAAATATGACCTCAGGAGTTTTCACAAGGGCATTCGTTCGTGGGCGCGAATTCTCGCAGCGCTGGCGGATGCGCCGAAAGGATAGAATGTCGGGATGGATCCGCGCTCGCGGCGGGATCGGAAAATGAAAACGCCGCCCGGAATTGGGCGGCGTTTTGATTAGGAAGTGCAGAGGTCGTTAAGCCGGACACTACACCAAAATCCGGATTTTTCAAGTCTTGTAGCTCGGATCGAGGCGATCGAGCTTGCGCAGCAGCGGCGGCCATACCAGCTGCGTCGACGAAGGCGGAAGCGACCGAGCGGCCCACCGTCAGCGTGCCGTGATTGCGCAGCAGCATGTGGTTCTTGTTGCCGAGGTCTTTCTGCAGGCGCGGGCGCTCGTCATGATCAAGGGCTACGCCTTCATAGTCGTGATAGGCGAGATCGTTGGTGACAAACTGTGCGGTCTGGTTCAGCGGCAGCAGGCCTTCCATGCAACTCGCCACCGCGGTGCCGTCAGGGGTGTGCAGATGAAGCACGCAGCCGGCATCCTCGCGCGCTTCGTGGATCGCAGAGTGGATGGTGAAGCCGGCGGGGTTGATGCTGTACTCGCTCTTGGTGAGCTGATTGCCGTCGAGGTCGACCTTCACGAGGCTCGACGCAGTGATCTCGTCGAACATCAACCCGTAAGGGTTGATCAGGAAATGATGCTCCGGTCCCGGCACGCGCGCGGAGATATGGGTATCGACCAGATCGTCCCAGCCATAATAGGCGACCAGACGGTAGCAAGCGGCAAGATTGACGCGCTGGCTCCATTCGGCATCCGTCATTTCCGACGGCACTCCCTTCAGGCGAGCTTCCGCTGGTGACATGACCGGTTTCTCCCGTATGAACGATTGATTTTCGTCTTCAGCGTAGCCCTGTGGCGGGTTTGCAGCAAGGCGCAGGGCCAGCGTGCCAGTCATGCTTCTGAATGACGGTATTAGCCTTAAGGCGCCGGTATCGCCAGCAGGCTGGAAATGCTGCGGCCGCGGATATCGTAGACGCGAGCGAACACGACGTCATCGCGCTTGATTTCCACCATGACCGGTGCGGTCAGGCCCTTGCAGTAGAATTCACCGAGCGTCATGGCGAAATCGGCGGCATGGCTGTCCCAGCCGATCGTGAAGTCGGGACCGAGCGCGACTTGTGCGGGGCGTTGCGGACCGCATACCGCGACCTTCCATTTGCGTCCCTGTGGAGGCGTTTCCTGCCGCTCGATCAGTTCGTCGCGCAGGCCATCGGATGCCTGCTTCAGCGCCAGACCCCAGTAATCCAGCATGAACAGGTCGTCGGCGCCGCGAACCGTGCCCGCGATATGATTGAAATGGGCGTATTGATAGGGATGCAGCCGGATCATTTCGCCGAGCGGCAACAGCAAGCCGAACGAGAAAACCGCTACCGCGGCGGGCTGCCAGCTGCGGTGATTTTCCTTGAGCCAGTTCATGCTCCAGGCGAAGGCCGCACCTGCGAGCACCGTCATCGGCGGGATCACAAAAATGAAATGGCGAATGCCGTTGTAGAGCGCCGGGCGCTTCACCATCGCGATCACGAGCGGCAGCGTGGCCGCCAGCGTTAGCGTCAGCAGGATGGACTTGCGGCGGGCCGATACATCGGAGCGCGACAACGACATGAAGCTACCGACGACACCGGCGATCGAAAGACCGAGCAGCACTTCGGGAAGCTGCAGCGCAAACAGGGTCGGCAGATAAGACCAGGGCATATCGGGCACCGACACCAGCGCGCCATCGAACATTTCCTTCCACGGCTTCTCGAAGAAGTGCGAGAAGTAGGTCAGGGCGTGGAAGGGATTGCCCGGCTCGATGATCGACCACGGCCAGATCAGCCCCATGACGAGGTAGCCGAGGACCAGGCCGGGCAGCAGCACATAGACAACATGCAGGAAGCGATGGGCAGCTTCGCGCGCGCTGTGGGTGTGCATCTCCTCCAGCAGCAACGGTACAAAGCCGACCAGAGCATAGACCAGGGCCAACCCGCCGAGGATGCGCGAACCGATCGACAGGCCGGCCCCAAGACCGACGATCAGGATCGTCCGCGGCGAAGGCGAGGGGTATTCCTCGGCCAGGCGGACAAGTCCCAGCATCAGGATTACCATCGCAACGGCGAACGGCGCATCCTTCGGGTTCATGAACATATGCCCGTAGAAGGTCGGGCATAGCGCCAGCAATAGCAGCGCTGCAAGCCCGGTGAGTGGGCCACCGACGCGCCGGCCAAGCCGCCACGTCACGGCAAGCCCAATCACGCCGACAACGGCGCCGAGCAGACGGCGGGTTTCAAACAGCTCTAACGGGATGACTTTGTGCAGCAACGCAGCGGCCATGTCGAAGCCGCCGCCATACATGTAGAGATTGGCGAACGACAGCGCGCCGGTATCCTTGAAACCGGAACCATACATGCGCAGCAGGAGATCGGCATATTCGGCATGGGTATTGGTAACCCGGTATCCCCTTTGGCCCAGCTTTGGCGCTTTTGGGCCTCGTTCCCCGGCATCCATATAGCGCAGTTCCCTTTCCAAGTAATTGGGAATTGTGGCGTAATTTCCCTGATGCAATGCAGCAATTGTCAGAAGGTGAAAGATTTTAGCAGGGCCGGATGACGTGGCGGACCGAGCGTGCAGCTCCGCTCGTATCTTTACTCGGGGCCGAGGGCTTTTGCGGAACTGCAACCAGAATTGCGGTTGGCCATGTGCACAATATGACAGTATCGTGGCATCGGCGGCTTGCGCGCGTTTCGAGCGCAGCCTGGGGTGAGTTCGATGATGGTTATCTTGTTGATCGCAGGGATCGGCATTCTGTTGGCTGGTCTGTTGGCGATCGGTTTCGGGATCCCGGTCAAGGAATTCAGTTTCGGCAATACCTTGATCCTCACCGGCGCGGTCGCGGCTTGCACCGGGATGATCATGCTCGGCCTTTGGATGGTTGTTCGGGAGTTGAAGAATATTGCGCGGCGGCTTGGTTCTGGTGTTGCGACAGAAGCCGGCGATTTCTTATTCAGCCGCGACCAGCCGGCCGCCGAACACGCCGGCAATGCGGAGCCGTCACGTAATCTACTGTTCTCCTCATCATCGCGGAGGGAACGCGAGCGCGCCCAGGCGCGTACGCCCGATCCATCCGCGCCCGATGCTCGTCCGCCGCCGGCTACGGCGCCGCCAGCTTCCGAATCAAGCGAGCTGCCGCCCGCGACATTCGACGACGCTTGGCCAAAATCGGAACGCTCCAGAACCGCCGATGCGCCGCGGCGAAGCGGACGGCCGCCATCGACCTTTACCGAGACAAGTGCCGACGCAGCCGGCGCAGAGCGCCAGGCGCCGGCGGCGCGGAAGGAGGACCAGCCGCCGGTGACGGTTCTCAAATCAGGCGTGGTCGATGGAATGGCCTATTCGTTGTATTCCGACGGCTCGATCGAGGCGCAAATGCCGGAGGGCATGATGCGGTTCGCATCCATCGACGAACTGCGCGCGCATCTCGACCAGCGTCCCTGAGCGCACCTCTACTTCGGCCGAGCTTGGCCGGAAAAATAAAGCGCCGCTGTTCTTGCCACGTCAGCAGCAATCCGATCATATTCGATAAGTAGTGGAAAGATTCCGCGAGCGTATTGACGCTGCGGGGTACTATCCGATCCTGCAAGTTCCCGCGGGATTACGATCTCTGGAAGGTTCAGCCATGAATGACGCCGCCGGCAAGAACTTCATCGACCTGACCGCGAATATCGTGTCGGCCTATCTCAGCAACAATCCAACGCCGGCTTCCGAGATTCCGAACCTGATCAGCCAGATCCATGCGGCACTGCTGCGGGTTTCGACCGGCCGGGTAGAGACGCTCCTGGAGCCTGCCAAACCGGCCGTGTCCGTTAAGAAATCGATGACGCCCGATTACTTGGTGTGTCTTGAGGATGGCAAGCGCTTCAAATCGCTGAAGCGGCATCTGCGCACGCAATACAACATGACGCCGGAACAATACCGGGACAAATGGGGTCTTCCGGCTGACTATCCGATGGTTGCGCCGAACTATGCGGTGGCGCGTTCGCAGCTCGCCAAGAAAATGGGGCTCGGTCAGCAACGGCGGCGGCGAAAATAAATCGGAATGCTCAGGCGCTGAGCAGCTTTGTTCCCGCCGCGTCGCTGCGGCCGATGAGTTCGGAATATTCCATGATCGGACGCGGCCGCCCCATCAGGTAACCCTGCACTTCATCGCAGGACTCGGCCGCAAGAAAATCAAGCTGGGCCTTTGCCTCAACGCCTTCCGCCAGCACAGGTAGATCGAGCCCGTGTGCCAATCCAATTACCGCGCGCACAATGGCCGCCGAATGGGAATTGCTCTTGACGTTCGATATGAACGACTGGTCAATCTTGATCTTGTCGAACGGGAACGATTGCAAATAGGACAATGACGAATATCCGGTGCCAAAGTCATCCATTGCGATGCGAACGCCAAGCAGCTTAAGGCGGCGCAGGATCGAGAGGCCCCGAGTGAAATCCTCGACCAGCACGCCCTCGGTGATTTCGAGTTCCAGCCGGGTTGGCGTAAGGCCAGTTTCCAGCAGCACCGAATGAACCAATCCCGGAAGATCACCGTGGCGGAACTGGATTGGCGAGAGATTGACCGCGATCTGGAGTGGCCGTGACCAGGATGCCGCTTCGCGGCAGGCCTCGCGGAGCACCCATTCGCCGACCTGCATAATGAGACCGCTTTCCTCGGCAACTGGAATGAAGGTTGCAGGTGAAACCAGGCCGCGCTGGGGATTGTGCCACCGGATCAATGCCTCGAACCCGATCACCTCGCCATTAATCTTCGCCAGCGGCTGATAGTGAAGACGGAGTTCGTTTCGCGCGATGGCGGAGCTGAGCTCGTGCTGGATAGCGCGCCGCTCGCGCAGCCTGTTGTCCATTTCGGTTTCGAAGAAGCGCGTCTTGCCACGACCATCGCCCTTGGCGCGGTAGAGTGCAGCCTCGGCATTGTTCAATAGGGTCGTTGCGTCAGCGCCGTCGGCCGGAAAGATTGCAATGCCAATGCTTATACCGACCCGTAGATGCCGGCCGTTGAGTTCCAGATCAGTTTCGACAGCAGCGTGAAGACGCCGGGCGAGGATTTCGGCAAGCGCCGGATGATCGCCGTCCGGCGTGATGAGGATAAACTCGTCGCCCCCGAGCCGCGCCAGGTAGGCCTCGCCGGCGAGCGCCCGCAGCTGTTGCGACAGCTCGCGAAGCACATCGTCGCCGACCGCGTGGCCAAACACATCGTTGACCTCCTTGAAGCAATCGAGGTCGATGCTCAACACGGCGAATGTTTCTTCCTTCACCTTTGCGGCATCGATCGTGCGGGTGAGATGCTCAACGAAGGCGGTCCGATTGGGCAAATCCGTCAAGGCATCATAATGTGCCATATGCTCGATGCGGGCCTCCGCCTGCTTGCGCTCGGTAATATCCTCAGAAAGGCTGAGCAGGTAGCGCTGTTCGCCGGTTTCGTCCGGTATCGAAAGATTCTTGGTTGTCAGGATGCGGATGCCGTGGTGATGGGTGTGAACCACGTGCTCGTCAATGGTTTGCAGCTCTCCCGTGCGTAAAGCCTCGCCAGCAAGCGGGAACAAGTCGGTCGCGTTTTCCTTGCTGGCCGAATCATGGGCGCGTCTACCAATCAAGTCGCCACGCGCTATCCCGAAAATCGCTTCGGCGGTCCGGTTGATAAGGACATAGCACCGATCGCGCGCGTCCTTCACGGCAACCGACACCGGCATGTTCTCGATGATGTTATCGAGAAAGTTTTGGGTGCGACCGAGCTTTGCAGCGGATGCATCGAGCGCTTCCAGCTGACGGAAATGCATCAGAGAAATCGTCAGGCCCGCAAGCGCCAGTGCGAGGAAGAGACCCAGTGCGATGCCTGTGCTTTGCCACGTCACGGTGCGCAGAAAAGGCGAGATCGGGACGTCGATTGCGAACGCGCCGATGACGTCGTTGAGATGCCATTGCGCCTTGTCCGGCTGGAGTGCGTTGTGACAGCTGACGCAACTCTGTTCGCGCGCCAGGGTGGGGTAAACGGTACGAAACACCCACTCGCCATTGACGTCGAGCAGCGCCGATACCGGTTTCGGGTTTGGCGTCGCTGCGAAGGCCTCGATGGTACGGGCCATCTGGACGTCCGTTGGCGGCGTCACGATCTCCCGTCCCGGGCGACCGACCGAGGCCAGGCGAAACTCGGAATTGTCGCCGTTCTGTTTGTTGAAAGCCTCGATCGCATGGGCGCGAAACGACGCCGGAACCGGCGCGCCTGGCCCGAATTGCGCCCGGACTGCCGAATAGTTGGTGACAAAGGCATCCACCAGCTGAAGCGCGATGATCTTTTCGCTGCTTTTGTGTTCCTTGAACCAGTTCAGGCTGAAATGATAAAAGCCGTAGCCGACCGCTACCGAGAGCGCCGCGCAGAGGCTTAGATGCAGGAGAAAGCCGCGACCGGATCGCGACCGCATGAAGCGCCAAACCGGCGAAAGCTCAATCATCCGTCAACTTTCTGTTGTCAACGGATTATCCGATAAATCATTTAAGGACAGGTTGACCGTGGCGTCGGTCGGTTACCGGACACATGGATACACCTGCCGATCAGGGCGGCGAGAACGTAGAGCGCAATCAGCTCAAGCCCAGGTTCAGGAGGCGGTGGCAAGCGCCTGGCGAGCGTCGCAGCGAATCCGCTCGACCATGGCGCGCAGGCCGTTGGAGCGCTGTGGCGTCAGATGCTCGCGGAATCCGAATTGATCGAATATCGCCAGTGCATCGGCTGCAAGAATTTCCTGCGGGGTGCGGCCCGAAAATAACGTCAGCAGGATCGCGATCAGTCCGCGTACAATGTGCGCGTCGCTGTCGCCGAGATAGCTAAGCACTGGTTCGTTGCCGCTGTTGCGGTTAACGCGTTTTGCGAGCCAAACCTGGCTGGCGCAGCCCTGCACCTTGTTGGCTGCGGAATGTTCGGCTTCCGGCATCGGGTCCAGCGTGCGGCCGAGTTCGATGACGTACCGGTAACGATCATCCCAATCGTCCAGCAACGCGAAATTATCCCTGATTTCGTCGATCGTCATGGTGTCCCGCGCTCAATCCCAAAGCCATATATAGGATCGCGGGAGAACGAAAGCGATATAGCGGGACGAAAATGGCAATAGTTCCGGGCTTAATTTGCGGTCACGGCGCCCGGCGGGGCCCGCCATTTCGCCACCAGATCGTCCGGCGTCAGCGTGTCGCGCGGTGCTGCTTCCACAGCCGAGGCGTCCGCATGCTCAACGCCGATCGAACCGGTGTGATCCGACGCACGCTTGTCGGTGATGATCTGGTACAGCTTGCGCGCCCCGGCCTGGGCGCGCTGGCCGATGACGGTTGCGGCCTGGCCGCCGACTTCACATGCTGCCGGCTGGCGCTTGCAAAATTGACTCATGTCCGACACCGCGGCGGTCGCAGCGGATACGGCTTCCGACGCGCCCAACTGCGGCAGCTTGTCAGATTCGGGCGTCTTCTCTCTGGGCAGCAGCACAAGCACCAGCCCGAGCCAGAATGCCATGCGAAGCAAAAAAAACATCTCGCGACCCCTGCCGTCTCTTTTGATTCCGTTGCGATGCCTCGCAACTGTTGCGGTTGATCTCGCAATCAGTCCCTGACTAACAGTCGTCGATAAATCGCAAGTGTTCGCATTGAACTTAAATCGCCCAAAATTTGCAAAAAATCCGACTGATTTGATTCGGTGTAAATTTTCAATTGATGCCGGCTTTCGCGGTTGATTGGACGCATCCACCCTTTCGAAACCATAGCTGGTCCGCCCTGGAAACCAGACGTTCACCATCTGCATCGAATGCACCCCCTCGCGGCGCGTGAAAACCCGGCGACATACCGGTCTTTGACCGCCGCCGGGCGCGCCTTAGCGTTCGCTTAATTTCGCTCTGACACGTTGAGACAACGATAAAGGGGGCGTTCCGGCGCGTCTTTACGACGAACGAGCCGAAGCGCGGGAGCCGTGACAGTTTTGAGCATCATCCGCGATTGCCTCGATGCGCTGCTGCATCCGTCAGCGCGATATGATGCGCTCACGCGGGCGCGCCATCGTGCATTCATGGCACCGCGGCTGTTGGGAAGCCTGGCGGCTTTCGCGGCATTCCCGGTCTATCTCGCGATGCGCGGCGCGCCGACCGCCCTTGAGGTCGCGGCGTTCGCATGGCTTATCGCGCCCATTCTGCTGTCGTGGTTCCTGTCGCGCACCGGCCGCTACGAGGGCGCGCATGTGCTGTCGTCGCTGGCGCTGGCGGGGCTTGTCGTGACGGTGGCAATGTCCACCGGCGGCATCGAATCCTTTGCCGCGATTTGGCTTGTCGTCGTTCCGCTTGAGGCCGCACTTTCGGCGTCGCGCCGCGTGGTCGCGTTCGCATCGACACTGGCGCTGACATGTACCATCGTCCTGATCGTTTTCGGACATTTTGAGATGTTGCCGGCATCGGATGCGAATACGGCCGCGCGCGGCATATTCATGGCATTCGGCGTGGCGTCGGCGACGCTCTATGCCGCCGGGCTTGCCTTCGGTGCCGAGTCGCTGGCGCGCACCAGCGTCTCGCTGCTCTACGTCGAAGAGGACCGATATCGCCTGCTGGCGCGAAACATGAGCGACGTGATCTCGCGCCAC
>WNFI01567297.1_pt1 | contig 11333 bp, 14 predicted proteins | sample 5400471 | NCBI WGS metagenome assembly WNFI01 (sample SAMN13153348, study PRJNA577476) | soil metagenome | isolation source: 100 cm saprolite on Douglas fir-dominated hillslope | place: USA:California | collected 2013-09-17
TAGGCGAACCATCCCACGTCGGGCGCGTTTCCGGCTCCATACAGCCCGTTGGCGCCAACCAGGCTGAAATAGAGAAGGAGACCGCCAAAAGCAGTCATCCAGAAACTGAAAGCATTCAGTCGCGGAAAAGCCATGTCCCGCGCACCAATCATGAGTGGAATCAGATAGTTTGCAAATCCGAACAGGACAGGCATGACCACGAAGAAAATCATGGTGGTTCCATGCATCGTGAACAACCGGTTGAAGACCTGAGGCGAAACAAAGTCATTATGCGGGCGAATAAGTTGAATTCGGATGACGGTCGCTTCGATCCCGCCAACTATGAGAAACACTAAGGAGTAAACGATGTAGAGGATGCCCAGTTGCTTGTGATCGACCGTTGTAACCCACTCGTGGAGCGTGTCGACAAAGGACCGAGAGCCTGCGGTCGTGCTCGGCCATGCGATGGACTCAGTCGACATTGAAAGTTCTCCTCATAGCATTAACGAAGCGTCACACTAACGAAGCGTCTGCAAGTAGGCGGTCAGCGCATCCAGATCCTGATCGCTCAATTGCATTGCAGGCATCAGGGAGCCAGGTTTGATGGCGTCAGGATGTAAGATCCATCGCCGGAGATTTTCTGGCGTGTTCTTCGCCGCGCCGGCCGCGATGGTGTCGCGGCTCATCAGGTGCGTGAGGTCCGGACCGAAACGGCCGTTGGCCACCGTGCCCGACACAGTGTGGCAGTTGATGCACGCGGTCGTCTCGAATATGCGTTGTCCCTGAGAAACAGCGCCGTTTACGAGCGCCGGCTGGCGTTGCTGTTGAATCCAGCGGTCAAATTCATCCCTCGACTGGACATAAACACGCAGTAATGAATGTCGGGGTCGGATGGGCGGGGTCACTCACGGGCACGTGCAGTTCATCTGCGGTTACCACGCCAAGACCTGGATAACGATACTCCCACCAGAACTGGTGGCCGATCGCTGTAACCGCGATCGCGTTGCTGGGCGCCGACGCTTTCTGAACGATGGCAATCACTCGCGCCGTTGCCATGAATAACGCGACGACGATAAGAATCGGAATGATAGTCCATGCCAATTCCACCTGATTGCTGCCGTATACCTGGGGAGGTTCGCGTCCATCGTCATTCTTTCTCTTCCTGAACTTCACGACAGAGTAAAGGAGCAAGATGAAGACGACTAGAAAAACGGTTCCTGTGACCGCGAGTACAAACAGAGACAGTCCGAAGATCGATTTGGCTGGGGTCGACGCGGGAGCGAAGATGTTCGTCGGGCTCAAGGGCCAGGCGGCATCCGCAATAGCAGCTGCTGAACAGCAGACACAAACGAGAATCTGCGAACCGAGAGCGCGGACAAATTTGTCTACAAAGTGCATAAGTAACCGGCTCAGATCTTCTCAAAGTTGCGAGGTCGAACTCGCTAGCGAGCAAAGGTGGCGTCCAAAGGCTTGCAAGAAGTCAACGGCCGCAGCCAGACCACGGAGGCTGTCTTTACTGGTGAGTCGCCGTAGCAAGCCGAAAAAGCTAACTGGTTTCTCCCCCTCCGCAGCGGCTTGCGCAATGCCTTCAGGAATCGCCTGAAGGATACCCCTGAATTTCTCCGGCTCGATGCTCCCAAGAATGCGGGAGCAAACGAGAAGATTTCTGATGGTTCGAATAGCTTCGGGCGTTCTGACATTGTCCACTACCTTCTCCAGAATGTCGTCGCTTGCCGCCAAGGCGCCACGCATGATCTCCAGCACACCGCGACGGTGCAACTCCTCGAGCACTTCGTACGCCGCCAACACGGCTTCAGCGTGCTCTTCGGGAGCCTGCTCCAATCGAGAGCGCAACTCGGCGCGCGGGTTGCGCGGCGGAATTTCCAGAGGAATCGGTTGAGCCATTGAGTTCTCCTCGCGTCATTTCTTTGTTTGCAATTGCAGTGTCTGCAATTGCACCAGACCATTTCCAGGAGGGGCATAGTCCGGCCGCTTCCACTTACGTTCGACCTCCACCCCGTTCTGCGGCGTTGGATGACCGAAGCGGGAATTGATGCGGGGCAATGGACTCTCGCCGACCTCTGCCAACACGTTCATATGAACGCTGGTCTCTTTGTAGGCGGGCGTGTTGGTCACGGGATCAGTGTGGCTGCTGGTCAACCGGTTCACGGGGCTTTCAACGGAGTTCATCGGCATATACAGTTCCGTCCCATGCACCCGGTCGGTGACTACAGCGCGCACTCGGACCTGACCGTACCGCGAGATCAGTTGCACCCAGGTCCCGCTCCATTATTCAAGTGCAAGTCAAATTCAGCGTTGGATTGCTCCGTGGGCCCAATCCAGGAGACGGGAAACAGCCTCGCTTTCCCATCGGGAAAAGCAAAGCGTTTGGTATAGAGCAGGGGCTCATCCGTTCCATCGGCAGCGACCGGCCACTGGAGGGATTTGTACCCTGCCAGCCTCGCGTAGTTGACGCCTGCGAACATTGGAGTGAGAGAAGCTACTTCATCCATGATCTCCGAAGGATGTTGATAGCGCCAACCCGCGCCCAACCGATTCGCAACCTCCTGGGTAATCTTCCAATCCGGCCGGCAACCCTCGATAGGTTCAAGAACCTGGTAGAGTCGCTGGATGCGCCTCTCGGTACTGGTGAAGGTGCCTTCCTTTTCCAGGCTCGGTGCTCCGGGCAGCACAACATCGGCATAGCGGCAGGTGTTGCTGAAAAAAATATCCTGCACGACAAAGAAGTCGAGCTTGGCGAATGCATCTCCGACATAGTTGGCATTGCAATCCACGATGCTCATTTCCTCGCCGAAGAGATACATCGCCTTTAGCTTGCCCTCATGAATCGCTTCCACCATCTGGTGGTTGTCCAGTCCCTTGGACGAAGGCAGCTTAACCTTCCAACCAGTCTCAAATCTCTGGCGCACTTCGGGATCATCCACAGACTGGTAACCCGGCAGCATGTTCGGCATGGCTCCGTGGTCGCTGGCGCCCTGCACGTTGTTGTGGCCGCGCAGTGGATACGCGCCGGTTCCCGGTCGCATGTAGTTACCGGTAATAAGCAACAAGTTCGAAATGGCCGTGGAGGTATCGGAACCCTGGCTTTGCTGAGTCACTCCCATCGCCCAGAGTATGCACGTAGCCTTGGCTTCCGAGATCATCCTGGCCACGGTCTTGAGAGTATCCTCGGGCACACCGGAAATGTGCGCGGCGGCTTCCATGGTGAAAGGCTCAAGGCTCTTTCGATATTCGGCCAATCCGTTCGCCCACTGGTCGAGAAATTGCCATTTCATGCTCACGTAAGTCAGAGACAATGAGCTTCTGCCCGTCGAGTTTGTGAGAGCTCTTCACCCGCGTGGCAATGACCGGATGACTCTCCGCGGTGTTACTGCCAATAATGAGAACGAGGTCAGCCTTCTCTATATCGGAGATGGAACCCGAATCTCCGCCGTAACCCACGGTGCGGAACAAACCCTGGGTCGCCGGTGACTGGCAGTAGCGAGAGCAGTTGTCAACATTGTTCGTGCCGATCACGGCTCGCGCCAACTTCTGCATCAGATAGCTTTCTTCATTCGTACACTTGGACGAAGAGATGAAAGCGAGTGAATCTGGACCACTCTTCGTCTTGATCTCAGATAATTTGCGAGCGACGAGGTCAAGAGCTTCGTCCCAGCTGGCCTGGCAAAACTTGCCTCCTTCGCGAATAAGCGGCGTAGTGAGGCGATCCTTGCTGTTGATGTGACCCCAGCCAAACTTGCCCTTCACACAAGTGGAAATCCCGTTGGCAGGGCCGTGCTCCGGCGCCACTTTGAGAATGTGGCGATCCTTCGTCCAGACATCGAAGCTGCAACCGACGCCGCAGTAGGTGCAAACTGTTTTTGTCTTGCGGATGCGGTGCTCCCGCATCGCCTCTTCGGTCTCGGAGACTTGAAGAATGCTCCCGTAGCCGGTTTCCGGTTCGACGCCCTTGACCACGTCGATCATGCCGCTGAGCGCGGACTTGCGGATAGATGTGAGAAAGCCGGCATGACCCAGCATGGTCTTTTCCATCAGCGCATTGCAGGGACAGACGGTGACGCAATGGCCGCACGAAACGCAGCTCGACTCGCCAATGGTCGAGCCGCCATCCCAGAGCACGCGCGGGTTCGGATCTTCCCAGTTGATGGAAAGCGTTTCATTGACCTCGACGTTCTGACAAGCCTCTACGGTGCAATTGCCGTTGTTGTTGTCGCAGACCGTACAGTAGAGAAGGTGGTTGCTGAGAATGCGGTCAAAGGCTTCCACCTGGGCGGCCGCCGCCTTGGCTGACTTAGTAGCGATCTGCATTCCATCGGCGACGGTGGTTGCACAGGCCCGGACCAGTCGGCCGTTCGATTCCACCATGCAGGTGTCACACGTCTGAACCGGACCGAGCTGAGGGTGATAGCAGACGTGCGGAACCGACCCGCCTGTACGGTTGATCAGATCGATGAGAAGCTCGCCGGGTTGGGCTTCTTGAGCGGCGCCGTCAATGACAATCTTAGCCACAGTTTTTCCTCTCCGCAGTTTTCATAGCAAGTCCGGTTCCAGTCGCTCCAAGTCGCGCGAGGGAACGCCTTCGTCGATGCCCTGCACCGTGATGTAGCTGTAATGCCCGTCCGTTTGCAGCAGTGCGATCGCTGCCACCATCGATGCCACAACGAGTACTTCCGGCAGCGTGTGCGCCAGCATCTCCTTCACGATCTCTTCCGGTTGCTGTTTCAGGCTGCTATGTGCAATCAGTGCCCGAGCCTGCTCCTCGGTTGCCGTATGGCAAGCCAGCAGCTTCACTCCCCGGTGCTGCAGCGCCTGGATGCTCGTGTCCTGGTAGAGCGACTCGCCACTATCCGGGTTGTCTGAGTTGTAGTGCAGCGCTGTCCCGGCCTTGCTTGGATAGAAAGGGTTTTTCACCGCCGGCTGGCCCGTCGACGGATCGGTGACCTTCAGCCATGCTCCAATCTGATACTTGTTCCATATGAAGTCGTCGTAGTTCAGCTGGTTCGCCGGCCCATGCAGCGCCGCAACAATCTTTATCTGTTCTTCCCGTATGCCGAAACCGAAGTGCAGCCCGTTCAGCGAGTTTTTGATGTCGTTCAGAAAGCTGCCATCCGCAATGTGGATAATGTCGTACAGCTGCTTAACCGGGGCCGGGCTCTTTGCCAGTAGGTTGAATTCGCTTAGTTTCCAGTCAGGCTTGGTGTATACCAGTTGCGCTTGAGTCTCTCTGAATGCGGTTCCCAAGGTTGCGAGCGCGGCAGCGCTGGTTGCGGCGGTGCTTATAAACGATCTGCGGTTCACTCTGTTCATAGCTCCCTTGCAAACAGAAAGGACTAACATCCTTGTTGAGATCTGCTCGTTGAGATTGTGCGCCTGGCCCAAAGAGAAATCATGAATTCTTACCCAAGCTGGTTCTTGAGAGCGGCAGCTCTCGAATGCGTTTACCGGTCGCGACAAAAATCGCGTTGCACAGTGCTGGAATGAACGGTGGCACGCCAGGTTCGCCGACGCCCGCCGGGGGTGCGTCGCTTTCCACCAGGTAAACATTAGTCTGATAAGGAGCCTCGTTGATTCGCGCTACGGGATATTTATCAAAGTTAGATTGTTGGATCACACCGTTCATGGCAGTAATTTCTCCACTGCGAGCGACACTGGTTCCAAACACCGCGGCGCCTTCGAACTGTGCGCGCGTCACTTCCGGGTTTACCACGCGTCCGGCATCGACGACGTAGTCGACCCGTGGAATCTTGATGTCGCCCTGGTCGCTGACTTCGACTTCGACCACTGCGGCGACATATGTCAGGAAGCTGCGATGGGCGGCAATGCCAATTCCCGAGCCTTTCGCGAACTTGCGTTTTCCCCAGCCAGATTTCTCGGCAACGATTTCGGTGACCTGCCGTAAGCGGCCAGTCTCCCAAGGATAGGTATGGAGATCCGCTCCAGAACGGCAAAGGCGTGGTAAATATTTGCTACCGAGCGCAGCCATCCGATCCGCACGTGCGCCGGAGCCGGGCCATTTTCCACGCGAAGATTGGGGATGTCGTAAGGCACGTCCGTCCAGCCCTGCTGCAGATGCCCGGGATCGCCATAGACAGCGTTGACGTCAAAAATAGATGTGATGGGGGGAAAGACCGAGCGCTGCAGCCAGGCCGTGGGTTTTCCCTTTGCGTCCACGGCCGCCTTCATATGCATGGCAGCCACGGCATTGAAGTAATCGAACTTGATGTCATCTTCCCGCGTCCAGACCACCTTTACGGGACGCCCGACTTTCTTCGAGAGAACTGCCGCTTCGGCTACGTAGTCAGGCTTGGACTTTCTTCCGAAGCCGCCACCAAGAAGCGTCACGTTACAGATGACATCCTCTTTAGCAATTCCCAGTTCCTGCGCAATGATCGCCTGCGCTGCCTGCGGGTTCTGCGTAGGAGCCCAAGCCGTGAGTTTGCCATCTTTGAATTCCGCGGTGGCCACCATGGGTTCCATGGGCGCGTGCGCCAGCAAGGGGACGTAATAGTCAGCTTCGAAAACCTTGCCACCCTTGGAGAAGACCGACTCCGCATCCCCTTGATTGCGCACAATTTTTCCCGCATTACGTGCGGTTGCCTGCAACTCCTTCTTATACTGCGCCGAATCGTAGGTTGCATTTGGCCCGTTGTCCCACTCGATCTTCAGTTTTTTGCGTCCTTGAAAAGCGGCCCAGGTGTTATCGGCGATGACAGCGATGCCGCCTAAGGGTTGAAAAGCGGGCGGTGGTTTGAATGGGTCTATGGCAACAGTTTGGCGAACTCCGGCTACTTTCAGGGCCTCGCTATTGTCAACCGACCTAACCTTGCCTCCAAGGACCGGCGGATGTTCGATGGAGGCGTACACCATGCCATTCACGCGAACGTCCTCGCCGTAGATAGCCCTTCCTGTGCACAACTCTGTCAGGTCGTAGCTGGTCATTCCTTTGCCGATATAGCGCCACTGATTGGGAGTCTTGAGCCGGATCCCGGCGCTTGGAACCGGCAGTCTCGAAGCAGCAGTAGCAAGTTCGCCGTAGCCGAGGCGGCGACTGGTCGGCGGGTGAACGACGGTGTGCAGATCGGTCTGGCACTCAGTCGGAGGCACTCCCCATTTCTGGGCCGCTGCGAGAATCAGCATTGACCGCGCAGTGGCGCCAGCCTGGCGCATGACATCGAAAAAGCTGCGGACGGAATGCGAGCCATCGGTGTTCTGATCACCATAACGGGCGTCGCCGATGGCCTGATCGATTTTTATTCTTTTCCAATCGGCATCCAGTTCGTCCGCAACCACCATGGGCAGCGTAGTACGAATCACCGTACCCATCTCTGAACGATGCGCCACAATGTACCCCGTGCCATCGGTGTCGATTCCTACAAAAAGGTTCGGGTGCAGCGTGGCACGATCGGCATCCGTTCTTCCGGATGCGTCGCCGTGCCGCAGCGCCTTGGGCAGATAATAGGCTCCCAAGACGAGTGCCCCTGCTCCTGCCAGTCCTTTTAGGAATCCACGGCGGCTGACGTTGCTGATCGGGCTCATGCGCTTTCCTCCGCGGCAGCTTTTATGGCGGCCCGAATGCGTTGATACGTTCCACACCGACAGATGTTGGCAGCCATACCTTCGTCGATATCCTGGTCCGTGCGCTTAGGCTTGTCCTTCAGCAGAACGATTGCCTGCATAATCTGACCTGACTGGCAGTAGCCGCATTGTGGAACATTGAACTGCATCCACATTTTTTGCACGGGGTGCAATCCATTAGCGGAGATATCTTCGATAGTCCGGATCTCGGCTCCTGCGAGGGAACTCATGGGGGTAATGCAGGCGCGAAGTGCTTCACCATTTTTGTGGACAGTGCAAGCGCCGCATAGCGCGATACCGCAACCAAACTTGGTTCCGGTTAGACCCAAGATGTCGCGCAAATACCAAAGCAGCGGCATCTCGGGATCGCCATCGAAGCTTTGTGCCACGCCGTTAACCTTGAGTTGAATCATGTTGCCCTCTAGATCCACCCTTATCGGGCCGAGTGAGTGATTGCGACTCCTCCGACCTCTTCCATCCTCCGCAGCACAGCTGAGAAATCCAGCTCATCACCCGGCAGCAACTCGTCTGCATTGACGCGAGACGCGGCTTCCGTCGCCGGCATGGGCACGTTCTCTCTTGCCGCTGTCTTCAGAATCAGCTGGAAATCTTTGTTCATCAGCCGCAGGGGAAACTGGGGGCTGTAGTCGTTGCGCTCGATTCTCGCCAACTTCCCGAGATGAGCGGGCGCGACCACCGCAGTCTGCGATAAGACCTTGAGCAATACCGTGCGATCGAGCCCGGCGCTCTCACCCAGGACCACAGCCTCAGCGATCGCCTGCATGCCGACGCCGAGGAGCGTATTGACGACCAGCTTCATGGTTATGCCAGCGCCGGAAGGTCCGAGGTGGAAGTATTGACGCGCGATCACATCGAATATCGGTTGTGCAGCCTGAAATAGTTCCGCATTGCCGCCGGCCAGTAACGTCAGATCGCCCTGTGCCGCCGCAGGAGTGCTGCCGGAAATCGCGACGTCCATCACATCGATACCCAGTTTCGCAGCCTGATTGTGCAGTTCCCGTGTGCTTTCGGGAGAGATCGTGCTCATCTCGAGCACAACGGTCCCCGGCCGCGCTCCCGCGAGAGCCCCGTCAGCACCCGCATACACGCTTTGCACGGCTTCATCGTTGGTTAAACAGGAAAGAATCACGTCGGCTCTGCGCGCCAGTTCAACGATGTGACTTGCGGGTACAGCGCCATTAACTACCAGACCTGCTGCTTTGGTCTTATCACGGTCGAACACCGTCAGTTCATATCCCCGGGCAAGCAGGCGTAGCGCGATTCGGCTTCCCATGTTGCCCAGACCAATAAATCCTAGTTTTACCTGCTGTGCGGCAAGAAGCTTCATTGCATCTCCATATGATTTATTGGATCGTAGCGATGAGATTTTTTGGGGCGAATTCTCCCTGCGCTCAGGTTTGATTGAAACGTCCGTGCATTGAGAATGCCAAAGTTGAGGGAGCTGGAGATGGTTAGCAAGTGACTGAATCTATGAAAAGATGAGAGGGCGAAGAACGCATATTCCTGAACGCCGTCCGTTGCTAAACGGCAATGATGCCTGCCGCCGAACTTCCACATTTTTGCTGACTTCGACTCACACGCCACCTTTGGCACGCCAAATGCATGCGCGTGGTTCAGAGAGGCCATGTGGGAGGAATCTACGCTCGTGTGGAGGTATGAAAACTATGTCTGAAAGACTACTCGCGAGGACCTTGGCAATCGCAACTTTCTTCGGAGCAACCGCATGGCTTGCGTTCGGACAGCCGCCTGCGAAGAACTCGGCAGCAAGCACATACAAAACGAACTGCGTCTCCTGCCACGGCCCGGACGGACGTGGAAGCGCAGTGGGAAAAAGCTTGCACACCGCGGATTTTCACTCAGCGCAAGTTAAACAGCAGTCTGATGCGCAACTGGCTGGCGTGATCTCTGAAGGGCGAGGAAATATGCCTGCTTTCGGGACTCGGCTTAGTAAGGACCAAATCGACGCTTTGGTGAAGTACATTCGCACTCTGGGTAGAGCGAAATAGCTCTTCATCTGAGACCGAAACAGCTCCTCAAAAACCTAACTGCTAATCAAAGATGTTCTCGACGGGTAGCGACAATGAACACCGGCTGGAAGAAAGTCCTGAGCGAGGTCGGATAACGTTCTGAGGATTTATGTCCGTTGCAATCGTCGAGTGACACTGATCGGATAGGCCGGGGTAACGAGTATGAGCACAAGAAGAGACTTTCTCAATCTCGCCGTCAAAGGATCGGCCATGACCGCGGCTGCTGCCCTTCTGCCTACCAGCGCATCAGCGCAGGGCAATACAGGCGATAGCAGGAGCATGAACAGTATGGAAAATGACGCGAACAGCGGCAGCAATGTCCATTACAAGCCACCCTTTAGGTTCGGCCTGGGTGGCGTTCCACTGGGAAATGAATTTGCCGTAGTGACTGATCAAGATGCGCACGCAATCCTGGAAGCTGCCTGGAGTGCGGGTATTCGCTACTATGACGTTTCTCCCTGGTATGGTCTGGGTCTCGCCGAGAGAAGGTTTGGCAGCTTTCTTCACAACAAGAAAAGAAGTGAATACGTAATCTCTTCCAAAGTAGGCAAACTGCTAAAGGCGTCAAAGACAGCCAAGAATCGCGAGCTGTTTCCTTTCTCGCCCTCACCGAACGACGTAATTTTCGATTACACGGCATCCGGCGTGAGGCGTTCGATCGAGGATAGCTTGCAAAGACTCGGGATCGACGGCCTTGACATCGCTTTTGTCCATGACATTTCTTCGGATAACAAATTGCTGCCGACGAGCTGGCAGGAACAATTCGACATCGCCGCGAAGGGTGCTTTTCCAGAACTAACGCGTATGCGGGAAGAGGGAGTGATCCAAGGCTGGGGAATCGGCGTCAATACGCCCGAACCGATTCTAAGAGTACTAAGGGAAGCCGATCCAGACGTCTGTCTAATGGCATCGCAGTATTCCTTGATCGATCACCAGAACGCGTTAAACCAGATTTTTCCTGCGGTCCGACAAAAGAACGCCTCTCTGGTGGTTGGTTCCTCACTGAACGCCGGATTCATCTCGGGGAGTCCTCGGTACAACTATGGAAAAGACTCATACAAGATATCCACCGAATTCCTGGAAAAACGAAAACAACTGCGTGAAGTGGCAGCGAATCACGGAGTAGACCTTCGTTCAGCAGCGCTTCAGTTCTCTGCGTCACCGGACGTGGCCGCAGCTTTGCTCGTCGGCGCCAGCAGTGAACAACAGATTCTCGCAGACTATACCTCAATGCAAACCAAGATTCCGGCTGAATTCTGGGCTGAACTGAAAGCTCAGAAATTGATAGAGCCAAACGCACCGACCCCTGCCTGAGAAGCTAAACAATAGACTTGTGGGAAGGATGCACGGCACACAACACGCTTTTGGTGTCATCAGGCCTGGATCCCTCTCTTGATGAAAGGGTCTCAATATGAGCATAGAGAATTACAAGAATGTAATCATCGGGAGCGGCGAAGGCGGAAAATCCCTTGCCTGGCATTTGGCACAATCTGGACAACAAACGGTAGTCGTTGAGCGGCGGTGGGTCGGGGGTTCCTGCCCGAATGTCAATTGTCTTCCCAGCAAGAACGAAATCTGGAGTGCTAAAGTTGCGGATCTCGTGCATCACGCCGCCAGATTTGGAGTTACCCTCGGCAGCGCGTCATCTGACATGGCGGCTGTTCGAAAACGAAAACGCGAGATGGTCGAGGGTCTGATCGCCATGCACTT
>WNFI01261255.1_pt1 | contig 11332 bp, 13 predicted proteins | sample 5400471 | NCBI WGS metagenome assembly WNFI01 (sample SAMN13153348, study PRJNA577476) | soil metagenome | isolation source: 100 cm saprolite on Douglas fir-dominated hillslope | place: USA:California | collected 2013-09-17
CGGCAAACACCGGATGGGCCACGTGATGGCAGTGTCTTATCGATCCATCCGGACGGACAACCCGATACTCGAGCTCATAGGCGTTCGTTGCGCTCGAAGACCTGTTTTTCATTGCTTCGAGCAAGGGCCGGTCCTCGGGGTGAATACGGTCGATGAGTGCATCATTGTCAGGCATCTCGAACAATATTTCCCGCGACGCGCCTTCCTGATCTGCACAAGGGCCGGACGTAGCGTCGTGATCGGAGCACAGGCCGAAGATTCGGAGCAACTCCGCCGAGACGAAGGTAATTCTCGAGGACATGTCGCGGACGAAGCAGCCGATATGACCGAGCCTTTGCGCCTCCTGTAAATAGGCTTCGCTTCGCCGGAGCCTCTCCTCCACCTGCCGCCGATCGTGGATGTCGATGTCGTTTCCAACCCAACCCAGAAGATGTCCCGATCGGTCACGCAGCGGAAAGGCGCGGCTCAGGAACCAGCGGTATTGCCCGTCGAATCTCCTGATGCGTATTTCCGCCTCGAAGGGCTTCAACTCCGGCAGGGCTCCCCGCCATTTCGTCAGACTCTGCTCGATATCGTCGGGATGCACTGCCTGTGTCCAGCCATACCCCAGGGCTTGTTCCAACGTCATTCCCGTGTAGTCCAGCCAGCGTTGACTGGCAAAGTCGCACCGACCATCGGGTCGCGTGGTCCAGATCGTCACCGGGACCGTATCGAGAACCAGTTGAATCCTGTCTTCTGCGTCATTTGCGGCCGTGACGTCCATCATCGCTCCAACAGACTCGAGGCTGCCTGGGCTCTGGGTTGAGCTATCGGGCGTGCGATCCGAGCAGGTCGGCCACCACCCGAAGCAGATCGCCCCGCTTGAATGGCTTGGCCAGGGTCTCTGCCGCCCCGAGGGCGATCGCGGCATTTGCGTCCATCCCGTGCCCGCAATCGAAAAGGCATGAGATCGCGATGACCGGAACCTCGGGATGCCCCCGCTTCAACTCGGCGATTACCATCGCGCCGTTCATGCCGGGCATCTGGATATCGGTTACCACCAGCGCCGGTGCCGCGTGCTTCACCGCCGCGAGTCCCGCGTTCCCGTCCGAAGCCTTCCGCACGCCGTAGCCTGCTGCCTCCAGCCATTCCGCCAGGGCTTCACGCATGATCGCGTCGTCTTCAATGATCAGGATGTCAGCGGTTGTCGTCATGTTCGGTTGTGGGTGGCACCAGAGCCCCCGTACTCCGAGCAGGGATACCCCGCAGGTCGTGCGGCTGGTCGACGCGTGGATTGCACCCCACGCTCATTACCCGTAGGTTACGCCGGGTTGGTCCGGTAAGTCACAACTGTGACCAACGCGGGCCAATTTGGCTAGACTGTTGCGGCGATGAACACTGAAGCCGTTGTGAAGACGCACGCTCTGGCGCCACGGACCGCGCTGGCGCATGTGCTCGCGGTCGACGACGATCCCATAATTCGGGAGGCGATTGGAGACTATCTCGGCCAGTACGAGTTTCGCGTCACGGCCGTTTCCGACGGGGGCGCGATGCAGGCCGTGCTCTCTCACGAAGTGGTCGATCTGGTCGTGCTGGTCCTTACGCTGAGGGCCGAGGACGGGATGACGCTCGCGCGCCGGCTGCGCGACGAATCGGCGATCCCGATCATCATGCTCACCGGTCGCCGCGAAGAGGCTGACCGGGTGATGGGCTTGGAATTGGGCGCCGACGACTACCTGACCAAGCCGTTCAGCCCGCGCGAGTTGCTTGCGCGGATCCGCACTGTTTTGCGCCGCCGGCGGCCGGAGGTACAACAAGGCCGGCCGCAGGGCATTCGTGCGTACCGTTTCGACGGTTGGGAGCTGAACCTGAACACGCGGCGCCTGAGGAACCCCGGGGGCGAGGCCGTCCCGCTCAGCAACGGCGAATTCAGTCTCCTCGTCGTGCTGCTTGGAGCGCCGAATCGCATTCTTTCGCGCGACCAGCTTCTCGACATGTCCCGCCTGCACGGCGACGACGTTTACAACCGATCGGTCAACACGCAGGTGATGCGACTGCGGCGCAAGCTCGAGACCGATCCAGCGAATCCCCGATATATCTGTACCGAGCGCGGCGCCGGATATCTGTTCGGCGTTCCGGTCGAAACGATCTACTGACGCTCGTCCGTCCCGTCGAGTCGCCTGTTCCCAGGACAGCGCTGCGTCGATCCGCGCGCTCCGTCGACTCGCTGCGATCAGGTCAAGTCGTTTCGTCACATGCCCCTGATCGGTCACCGGCACTCGCCGGCGGCAGCGGCGCGTACCAGAAACGGCAGGCGGAGCAGCCCTTCCACGGCGAACTCTTCGTGAGGCAGTGCATCCGGGCCTAAGCAGCTCGACGTCGCCGCGCCCGAGACGGACCGATCAAAAGTGTCCCACGGTTCGGGATTCGGCAAATGGGCGTCGACGATCACGGAGCTTGTTTCCGGGTCGACCGTGGTGTCGATGGACTGCGAGGTATCGATTACCGGCTGTCCCGTTGCATCTTCAGGGTATCGCATACCCTTCTCAGTCGCCGTGTTGAGGTCGACCGAAGTCGGATCGATGCGCTGAACGCTGGCCACAACCGCTGTGGCTCCTGGCTGGGCGTCGGCAACAGCCCGCTCTTGCGCGTGAACGCCATTGGATGCGACAAGTGTCACGGCCAGCATTGCAGCGGTGGCCATGCCGAGGCATGGATGGGCGTGATTTGCAGCTATCGATCGAATCCGCATGGTGTGGCTCCCGTTTGTCGATGAGGATGGTGTCAGGCTCGAGCTTCCGCCAGGTCACAAGTCAGCGCCCGCGCGTTGCATCTGCAACCTGCTGATCGGGTTTCAATCGAAACATTGGGCCGGCAAAGCGTGACCGTTTGAACACCACGCTGCGCCATCCTTGGTTCGCGGGCAAGCGAGGGAAACCATGGAAACGACTGAAATCGGCACATCCGGGATTACCGCTTCGCGCATTGCGCTGAGCACCTGGGCTATTGGCGGCTGGGCATGGGGCGGGAACACCGTCGATCTGGAGCGCTCGATCGACACGATCCGCTCGGCGATCGACCGAGGGATTACTCTGATCGATACAGCACCGGTATACGGATTCGGCCTGTCTGAACGAATTGTCGGAACGGTGCTTTCGGGCGGGCTGCGCGACCGCGCGATCATTGCGACCAAAGGCGGACTGCAGTGGCGGGACGGCAAGGTGCGCAGAAACTCATCCCCGGCGCACATCCGATACGAGGTCGAGGAGTCGCTGAGACGTTTGCGCACCGACCACATCGATCTTTACCAGGTGCACTGGCCGGACCCGCTCGTGCCAATTCAAGAGACCGCCAAAACGCTCGCGCGCTTGCTGCAGGACGGAAAGATTCGCGCCATCGGTTTATCCAAGTATTCCCCGGCGCAGATGGACGAGTTCCGGCAAGCCGCTCCGATCCATGCAGTGCAATTGCCCTATAACCTCTTTGAGCGTCAGGCCGAGAGCGGCATCCTGGGCATCGCTCAATCGGTACGCGCGTGAATGTTACGGCCAGAAAGTCATCGCCCTCGCGGTCCGATGGGTGCTCGACCAGGGAAACACCATCGCACTGTGGGGGGCGCGGTACCCGGAGCAGCTTGACTCGGTAAAGAGCGTGATGGGGTGGAAGCTCGACGAAATGGCACAGCGCTATATCGAGAAAGTCATTCGGCATACCGTGAAGGACCCAGTCGGCCCGGAATTCATGGCGGCGCCCTTGCCGAGCCAAGCGGCGCTGGTTGCCTAGGAGATCTGCAAAGTCACAACTGTGATCCGATCTCCGGTTCCAGAGATCGATACGCAATCCCACGGACGGAAAGTGCGCACCTGCCTGAAAGAAACATTCGCTGCCGCGACTCCAATCACCTGGCAATCCTGAAATGAGGCTGATGCGTTCAGTTTGGCTGAGTGCCACCGTGGCGGTGATGGGCTGCGCCGCGATTCACCGCGAGCGGGCGCCCGAGATGATGTTCAACACAACGACGCCCGTGGGCTTCGAAACGGTTGTCCGCTACGCCAACGGCTATGCGAACGAGGACCCACGTGCGATCGGGTCCCGCTTCTCGGAGGTTCTTCATCGCCGACGCGCGGCATCGCTGGATGGAACGCTGAACCTCCTCGCACTATCGGGCGGCGGAGCAGGAGGCGCGTTCGGGGCGGGCGCGCTCATCGGTCTTACCCAGCGCGGCGAGCGACCGCAGTTCGACATCGTGACCGGCGTCAGCGCCGGCGCCCTGATCGCGCCGTTCGCCTTTCTGGGATCGACCTGGGATGAGCAGCTCGCCGACGCGTTCTCGGGCGCTCGCACCGAGCACCTGCTGGCCTCTCGCGGCATCGGCATCCTGTTCCATCCCGGTGTCTATGGAAATGAAGCGCTGGTCGACCTGGTAGACCACTTCGTCACGGATGAGTTGATTCGGGCGGTGGCACAACAGGCAGGCCAGGGCCGGCTGCTGCTGGTAGCGACGACGGATTTGGACACCGAAGAAACCGTCATCTGGGACATGGGTCGGATCGCGGCCCATGGTGGCGAAGCTGCGCGGGTGCTCTTTCGCGACGTTCTGGTGGCATCAGCCAGCATCCCGGGAGTCTTCTCGCCGATTGTCATCCCGGTCGAGAAGGCGGGCGTGCGTTATGACGAAATGCATGTCGACGGTGACGCGACGGTGCCGTTCTTCGTCGCCCCTGCCTTGGCTTATATCCGACCGATCGAGGCGAGCCACCTCAGCGGCGCGAACATTTACGTGTTGGTCAATGGGCAACTGGGCGGCGTCCCCCGCACCACGCCGGTCGACACGATCTCCATTCTGTCGCGAAGCGCTTCGGCAACGCTGACACATCTGGCGAGAACGAACATCGTGTTGACGTCGGAATTTGCGCAGAAGTACGACATGAACTTCAGGTTCTCGTCGATTCCGGTTGATTACCCTTTTCGAGGGCCGCTCGACTTTCAGCAATCCTCGATGCGGGCGCTGTTCAACTACGGGGCCGATTGCGCCCGCGAAGGCCGGTTGTGGACCAGCGTCGAACAAGCGACAACTCGCGTTCGAAGGGCTGTTTCGATAGGGTTTGAGGAACAGCAGGCTGCTGACGCACGGACGAGTCCCTCCTGCCCGCTGGATGCTTCCCCGATCCCATTTCAAAAGACTGCGCAACTGCGCTGACTTCAGTTGGACTTGGTTTGGAGTGAAGTCTTAAAACAGGAACGAAAAGAGGGAGCACATGAATACCTTGCGGATGAAGATGCTGGCCGCTTTCGTTGCGCTGGTGGCGGTGGCTTGCAGCAGTACCAGTCTCGAGCAAAAGCCGGCGTCCGCTCCGGAGGCCAGGCCGGCCCCGGCAGCAGAGTCGGCGCCTGCGCCGGCCTCGGTACCGCTGAGGCAGGCTGGGGCCCCGGCACCCATGCGCATCGATCCGCTGTTGGATCCGAACAGCATATTGACGCACCGCAGCGTCTATTTCGACTACGACCGCTCCGTAATCCACGAGTCCGACGTTCCGGTGGTCGAAGCGCATGGGCGCTACCTGGTGGATCACCCCGCCCGCACGGTACGGATCGAAGGCAATTGCGACGAGCGCGGTGGGCGCGAGTACAACCTCGCCCTCGGCCAGCGCCGCGCCGATGCGATGCGCGAGCGGCTCAGGCTACTGGGGGTTTCGTCTGACCGGGTCGAGACCATCAGCCTGGGCAAGGAAAAGCCGCGGAACGCGGGGCACGACGAAGCCGCGTGGGCGCAGAACCGCCGCGCAGACATCATTTACAGCGCAGGGGGATGAGATGAGGACCTACTACGCCATGACCTCGTGTGCGCCTCTGGTCGCCGTGGCGGCAGCCTGTGCCGACGAGAGCCGCAGGTTGCGTATGACTGTCTCGCGGCGAGCCTCCGTCTGCACGGTAGCGGCGGCTTTTTCGATCGCCAGTGTCCTGGCTGCGGCCGCAGGCGCCGCGACCGAGCGGGTCGGTTCGTTCGGTCTGCGGGGAAACACAGGGAGCGGGAGCGGCAAATTCTGGAGCCTGCTACTGGCCTGGAGCAGCGCACTTGCCGTCGCGCTGCTGAGGGCGCGGCTGCCGGAGCTGCAGCCGCTGCTCGAAGCGTCCGCGAATCGGCCAGCAACAAAGCCTCGGCCCGTCGAGGTCAATCGCAATTGATCCTCACCCGAGACCGAGCGACGAAAGGCAGCGTCCAAATGGCACTCAATAAGAAAAACGGAGCGGGACAGCCTCGCCAGGATTACGGCGTCACGGCGCTCGTGCTGCAAGGTGGCGGTGCGCTGGGGTCCTACCAGGCCGGCGTCTACCAAGGCTTGGCCGAAGGAGGCATACACCCGAACTGGGTTGCGGGCATCTCGATCGGCGCCTTGAACGCGGCCCTGATCGCGGGGAATCCGCCCGAGAGGCGAGTCGAACAATTGCGCGCCTTCTGGGAATTCATTTGTCAACAGTCGTGGTGGCCATCGCACCATTTGACGTCCCTGTTGGGTTCTTCGCAGCAGCTTCCGGACGCCTGGCGCACCTGGGTCGACTCGATGGAGTCGACGCGCGCCTTGCTGGAAGGGCAAAACGGCTTTTTCATTCCGCGTCCGTGGCATTCGTTGGGATTGGGGTCCCAGGGCCCCCACACGGCGAGCTTCTACGACACCCGTCCGCTGCGCGCCACCCTCGAGCGCTTCGCTGATTTTGACCGCATCAACCAGGCTGGCGAGATGCGCGTGTCCGTGGGCGCGGTGAATGTGCGCACCGGAAACTTCGTGTACTTCGACAACACCGATCGCACGCTGCGCCCGGAGCACTTCATGGCTTCTGGCGCACTGCCGCCCGGGTTCCCAGCGGTCGAGATCGACGGAGAGTTCTACTGGGACGGTGGGCTGGTTTCCAATACGCCGCTGTACTACGTGCTCACCGCGCAGCCTCGACGCGATACGCTGATTTTCCAGATCGACCTGTGGAGCGCGAGCGGGGAGTTGCCGACCGATCTGCTGCAGGTGGCGGTTCGCCAGAAGGACATCCAGTACTCGAGCCGGACCCGTTTAGTCACCACCACGATGCAGGAGGAGCAGAACTATCGCCGCCTGTTGCACGAGGCCTTGGCGTGGGTACCGGAATCGGAGAAAAGCGGCGCCTGGTACCGGCGTGCCGAGCAGGTGGCCTGCATCGCACGGCGCAACGTTGTCCATCTGATTTATCGAGGCAAGCCGTACGAGAGCTACGCCAGGGACTACCAGTTCGGAATGCTGACGATGAACGAGCACTGGTCGACCGGTCTCTCCGATATGCAGGAAACGCTGCTGCACCGCGATTGGCTGGACAAACCGGGTGAAGACGAACCATTCGTTACGCATGACCTGCACCGCGCCCGGCCTGCGCACGATGCGCCTGCGCAAATCTCCAGGGCGTGAGCGCCCTGCTGCTCGGCAACCCGCAAGTGAGCGATGCTTTCGACGATGAGTTTCGTCTAGGCCGGATCACGGCCGATCGGCAGGCACAAGCCGCACGCGAGAACGAATCAGCGCGCAAGATTCCCGAGCTGGTTTCCGCGGTGTACGACGAGGCGCCCCCCCTTCTGCGCGCTCAATTGCTCGAGTGTCTGGTTCGGCCCCTGGGGCCGTTGGCGCTGGTGGCGATTGCTGCGGGCGCCTTCGGCCATCTCTTCTATCGCCTCAGACGCGATGCTGCACCCATTTCGCCCGATGACGTGAGTCGCATCACGTCGGAGCAGGTGCTCGAACTGACGCGTTACGTCGAGCAGTGCAGCCCGGATGTGCTACTTCATATCGGCGCGCTGATCACCTCTTGTCCGATCGACGCCGTGGCGATGCGCGGCACGCCACTGCTGACCGCCCTCGGCCTGCAGCAGCACGACGGGTCACGCACAGCCTGAAGCCGTCAACCGCAGCTGGGGCGCGGGGTGGGCCTGCGTCGAGCCGCCGCGGTGGCATCTGTGACCTTCGCCGGACGGCCTGGAGCCGGTCGGCGATCAAAGCTTCCTAGTCTGTACGGGCGCGCCGACGCCTGATCGTCATCTGGCATCTACCGCACCGATGACAAACGGACCTTGTCAATGGGCGACACCTTCGACATCGACCGCTTTGACTTTGCACTGCGCAACTGGCGCAGCGCCGAGGCCGACCCGGTGAGCATCGGCTCGGATGCTCACAAACGGCTTTTCTGCCGCATGTTGCTGGAGACCCACAATCCTTACAAGCCGGCGGTGATCGCGTGGCCACAACTGGAGCAAGAGACCTTGCGGCGGCTCACGTCACTGCCGATCTGGGACATCGCGGTTCAAACCGAGGGGCGCGCCGCGGTGCGTGTGCAGAGCTTCGCGCAACGCGTGAGCGACCCGCTGCTGCGGCAAGCGCTCGAGATGGGTGCTCTCGAAGAGGCGCGCCACAAGCAGGTGCTGAACAGCCTGGTGGAAGCCTACGGCATTCACGTAGCGCCTGAGCCCGTTTACCTGCCACCCAAGGATCCGGAGTGGGCCTGGCTGGTGACCGGGTATTCGGAATGCGTCGACAGCTTTTTTGCGTTCGGGCTGTTCGAGCTGGCACGCCGCTCTGACTATTTCCCGCCCGAGCTGGTGGAGACTTTCGAGCCCGTGATTCAGGAGGAAGGCCGGCACATCCTGTTTTTCGTCAACTGGGCGGCTTGGTACAGGCGCAAGCTTCCTTGGTGGCGTCGGCCGCAGTTCTTTTTGAAAACTTGCGCGGTTTGGCTGTATCTGATCTGGGAACGTATCGGCATCGCAAAAAGTGTCGACCCCGATCGGGGGGCCCAGGACGCCAACTTCGCCTTGACCGGAAGCGCGTCCGTGGGTGTGGCACTCACGCCGCGAGAGCTGATCGACCTGTGCCTATCCGAGAATGAACGCCGCATGGCTGGATACGATGGGCGCCTGCTGCGGCCCATGACGGTACCGCGGCTCGCGCGGCAAGTGCGGCGCCTGCTACCGGCGTCCTGATCGCGAGACAAAAAACAGTCGAAGCGGGCCGCCGGTGATCGAGCAGCTCACGAGGACGGGATCATATGACTTGGTTGCACCGACACAAACACCTTGTTCTCGTCTCAATACTCGGCTGCGGCTTCATCATGCAATCGACAGCTCACGGCATGGGCGGGCAAGTCTTCGCCAAGATCTTGATGTCGCTGATTTTCTTCGCAGTCCTGCTGGTCGTGTTCGAGCACCGGCGCAGCCGAATCGTGGCCCTGTTACTCGCGGTCGCGGGCATTACCAGCAGCTGGGCCCGTTATGTTCTGCCGGCGGAGGATTTCCAGAGGCCCCTGACCGTCGTCCGCTTGGTGTTGGAGGCCGTCTTCCTCGGCTACGCCGTCGCGGTGATATTGGGAGACATCTTCAAGAAGAGCGCAGTCGGTGCCGACGATGTTCTCGGCGCCATGGGCGGTTACCTTATGGCTGGGGCCGCGTGGTCGAGCCTGTATGCGCTCGTGGACACTCTCGTGCCCGGGTCCTTCGTGCTGTCACCCGCGTTCGTGGCACAGTCCTCGGACTGGGACGGACGGACCGCCATGCTCAACTACTTCAGCATCGTCACGCTGACCACCATGGGGTACGGGGATATCACGCCCGTCCGCGCCCCGGCGACCGCATTCGCGATGTTTGAGGCGGAACTGGTCGGCGCGAGGATGAGCGGCGGCGTACGGCAGATGCCGGGCAGTAGTACAGCATTCGCGTCAGTCAACAGACAAAGCGAGGGACAGGGCCAAGCAGCTTCGTTGCCTGCGCACTGTTCGAAGCCATAAAGTCTTCACGAACCGGGCTTCGGCTTGCGGAACTTCAGCACGTAGTTGTCCGCTTCGCCAATCGCGGTGTATTTTTCGCGGTCCTTGTCCTTCATCGCAAGTGAAGGTGGCAGCGTCCAGACGCCTTTCGGCCAGTCCTTGGTGTCGCGCGGATTGGCATTGATCTCCGAGGAACCCACGAATTCGAAGCCGGCTTTTTTCACCAGCTCGATGGTGTAGTCCTGGCGGACGTAGCCGTTGTCGGCCTTGGGATCTTGCGGTACGTCATTGCGACCGCGATGGTCCTCGATACCGAGGATACCGCCCGGTTTCAGCGCGCGGTAGAAGCCTCCAAGCGCAGCCGGCGCGTAGCCCGCTTCCACCCAGTTGTGCAGGTTGCGAAACGTTACGACGAGATCGACTGTACCTGCGGGCGCGACCGTGTAGTGGTCGAGCCCGAGTTCGGTCAAGATGATCTTGCCGTAGACATCCGGGTCCGCAGCCAGCTTCTCACGGAAGGTGTCCTTTCCCGGCTTGGGGGCTTCCGGGTCTTTGGCCGGCGGAACGGCCACGTAATAGGTGCCGGCCGCCTTCAGGTAGGGGGCCAGGATCTCGGTCCAGTAGCCGCCGCCCGGGCTCACTTCGACCACCGTCATATCAGGACGCAGGCCAAAGAACTCGAGCTCCTCCTGCGGATGCCGGGCGGCATCGCGCTTGACAAAGCCAGGCGCGCGCTTGGGGTTGGCGATCGCCGTCTGCAAGGCAACGTCGGCCGCACTGGCTTCTAGAGCGGGGAAAAAGCCAAGGGGCAAACCAAGTTCAGCAATGGCCAGCATCGAGGCAATCTTCATGGAGACTCCGACAGGTTACGCTTCAAACACGCTTTCGACTGGATTTTACTAGCGCGCCGACAGCGGCTGCCTAGACGGACGCGGGAGCCGCGTCACGTCCCGGTCATCGCGCGCACGTAGCTTGAGCGCCTTTTGGGTGCCTATCAACCGGCAGGCCGATGCGTTTTCTCCGCCCGATGTCGCTCGTTCGATGGCTCTGGGCAAGCACAAGCGCCGGTTTACTGATCGCCCGCTCCCAGGCGCAACAGCCTGCGGCGCCGGGTGAATCGCGCCTGGACGTGGTCGAAGTGACCTCGACCCGGCTGCGCGAGCCGGTGCAGGAATCGCCCGATTCGATCACGGTCGTCTCCGGCGAGGATCTGCGCGCGCGTGGCGCGACAGACCTTCGCTCCGCGCTGGCGCTGGTGGGGGGCATCAGCGTGTATTCCGGCGGGGATCTCGGGCCAGCCGGCTCGACGCCGTCGGTGCTGGGTCGTAGCGAAGCGGATGATTTTCTGCTGCTGGTCGACGGCGTTCCGGTCGGCGGTGCGTTCATCCCCGCGTTTGCCACGCTGGACCTGCACAACGTCGAACGGATCGAAGTGCTGCGCGCAAGTGCTCCGGTCTTCTACGGCACGACCGCCTTTGCCGGAACGATCCACGTGATCCACTACGCGGCCGGCAAGGCCGAGCGCGCCGTGCACGCTTCGGCGGGAAGCTACGGGTCGGCCTCGGCCGACGGAGCGATG
>WNFI01112243.1_pt3 | contig 11331 bp, 8 predicted proteins | sample 5400471 | NCBI WGS metagenome assembly WNFI01 (sample SAMN13153348, study PRJNA577476) | soil metagenome | isolation source: 100 cm saprolite on Douglas fir-dominated hillslope | place: USA:California | collected 2013-09-17
TCCTCGGCCCGGGAGCGCGCCGGAGTGGGAGCTTGAGTTTGGGATTGGCTGTAAAGACTGGTTCCGGCGACGGTAAGCAGAGTGACTCCAACTAGCGCAAGCGAAGACCAATTCGAAGAACGCTTCATCGTGAATTCTCCCTGGCTGGGAATTAGACGTTGCTGGGACGGGATGGAGAGCAGAGCCCTACGCCTTTTCGGAACGGACGGCCTTGCGAGCCTACGCTTCGCCTTCGTGGCGATAGTACTTATAGAGAAAGCCCGCCGCGAAAGCGGATAACGTGTGAAAGATGGCGTGGCCTTGAATCGAATGTGGGGCACACAACGGCATTTTGGTGAAGGACAAGACCCAGATGATTAACGCCACCAGGAATGTTCCCCCTCCGATCGTAAACCATGCTTTACCGCCGATCTCCCAAGTTGCATCCGAAATCCAACGCGTGCCAGTAGCGTCTGGGGCGCCGATAAGTCTTTGAAGCCACCTAAGGGGCGCACCGAGGACTGGGATTCGCAAAATCCAGTTTGCGGCTCTGGGAAGATATAGAAAAAACTCGCCCAACAATGCAGCTGCCCCCAGAATGACATATAACAACTCCGCGCCGATGGCTGAGTGATCCGGGAGTGTGAGTAGTGCGGTGATCACAATCACTCCCACCCAAGCCACAAAGAAGAGTACTTTAGCTATTATCGAGCATCGGTCCGGCGCAATGCCCATACGGCCGAGGATAAATCGGAACCATCCATAACAGGCCACGAAACCGAACCAGACATAAAGCGACAGGCTGTCGAACCATCCTCCCCAGTTGCGGAGTCCCACGTGAAGCATCATGCTCAATGGACCGAGAGCGATCGTCATAAAAGCGTAGCAGAGGGCAAAGAAATACGTGACCGTCATCAAGTTCGCTCGCGCCAGCGGATTGGAAAATACGAGGAACACCAGGATCAGAAGACCCATTAGGCTAAGAGGGAGTGTTGACCACGTGTTCCAAGGTTGCACTGGCCAGTCGTTATCAAAGACAGCTTTAACGGCAGGAGCATTCTCGCAAAAACAGGCGGACGGGCTAGCCTGATTAGCCGTCCCATCAGTGGCGACACAGTCGTTGAGATCCCAACTTTTTAATTCAGACACTTGGCTTGGATTGAGAGCAAACTTGGGATTGGGGTTCTGCGCGTCGAACTCGGGGTGCCCGTAAAGTATTTGGTATTGAGTGGCCGTGAAGAACTGCTTCGCCGTTTTCTTCGGCGTTATTTTTGCACCTGGAACCAGGAATGCTAATAACATCAATAAGACAAACCAAACCACGCCGCCCACGAGCCATGAAATTGCAGCGCCAGTTCTCATCTTCGTCATAGCAACCTCGCCCTCCCTCTTTCCCCTTTCCGCCGTACAATGGTGAAGCAAATCAGCCAAACGTTTCCTTTAAGTGTGTTTTCGCCTACACCCGGGCCGTGTACGGCCGAACTCGATGAAGAAGCGAATTGAAAAGCTGCGCTACATCCATCGCAATCCGGTGGGGCGAGGACTGGTACAGTCGCCGGAACAGTGGCAGTGGAGCAGCTTTCGCTGGTACTCCTCAGGCGAAGTGGGCCCAGTCCGGATTAACGACACGGACATTCTGGTGATGACAATTCGCCCACCAGCGGCGTGATCAGCAGATCTTCGTTAACAACCCAAATAAAAATGGGGTGCCGCATGTCTCGCTGGTTTTGCGAGACATGGAGTAGGGAACCTGAGACCTGCGCCAACCCGCCTCGGGACCTGAGGCACCGGGCGGTATGTTCGGATTTCGTAACAAAACCACGTTTATTCTCGTAGCTGTCCTGCCGAGTCGTACGCTTCTGACCGAAGATCACAACCGTCCCTCTCGGCAAACCCACTTCGCGGTCTGACGGTTCAATATTCGGGAAACTACGGCATCCTAAGCGGCAGCAATTCTTGTTTCGGATGAGTCAAGAAAAGTTTGCCGGAAGGCCAGAAAGGAGAACCATGAAAACCGCTCAATTCAAAGAAATGGAGTTCACAATGACTTTCGAAAACAAGGTCGAGTTGCGGACGTGTGCACGCTGGTTAGGGCCGTGGCTGTTGATCGCTCTGGGAGCGTTGACCGCAGTCTCCGGTTATGCCCAGGAAACGGAAAAGAAGCAAGAGGTGACAACCACTTTGCACCGGGATTCGGTGAAAGCGCAGGCCGAGAAAGATGCCAACAAGTTCAAGACGCGTAAAGGGCGCCTACAGGCGAAACCGCTGGATTGGAACGCGACTATCGGAAAGCCCACGCCGCGCGCGAAAGTGAGCCCCGAGGAAGAAGAGTTGGCCAAGAAGAGAGAACCCAAGTCTGCCAAGGGTGGACCTCGCAATCCGAAGGCGAAACGGGAGGCGCAGAGACTGCATCCCGAGGATTGGAAACGCATCAGCGAACCCGTGCCCGGTCACACGATGAGTTTGCTGAGGGAGGACATAAACGGGAAGCTGGTGCTCACGGGCGGGTCGCCCGACGTGTTCACGCAGTACTGCGAGAGTTGTCCGAGCGTGAACCCGGATGCCCCCTCGGTAGCGATTGGGCGGTTGTTTTCGAATGAGGGATCGTGCACCGCGTCGGTGGTCAGCGGCAACAATGTGATCGTGACTGCGGCGCATTGCTGCTACGACCGCAGCAAGAGGAACTGGATTGGCGGTTGGAGTTTCGTGCCTGCATATGACAACGGGAGCGCTCCCTTCGGTACCTTCGACTGGAGCGCGGCGACCATCCGGACCAGTTGGATCGATAACGGCGATATTCCATCGGATGTGTGCCTGATCAACCTGCAAAACGATTCCGCAGGTCACGGCGTCTCCTATTACACGGGCTGGTTGGGCCGAGCCTGGGATTGGGGAAGCGACCAGGAACTGCATGCCTTGGGGTATCCCGGGAACCTGGGAAACGCGCAGACGCTGGAGCTGTGCACGTCAGAGAGTTTCGGTTCGGACGGTTCGTGCGGCGGCGACGCCGTGCTGAACATGGGCTGCTCGATGACCTACGGGTCGAGCGGCGGGCCCTGGGTCATGAGCTACCGGGGCGGGGACTGGGTGGACGCGACAGTGCATGGTCCAAGCTGTACGGGGACTTTCGGGAAGACGTTCAACGGGCCACGATTCACGTCCGACAACATCGCGACGCTGTGCAGCGCTGCTGGATGTTAATTTTGGGGGCGTTGCGGCCTGACCCTATATTTCCCTCGGTGGCCCAGGTTCGCGTCCCTTTTTGAGCGCTAATCTGGGCAAAGCTTGAGGGGGCTGGCCTACCTTTGATTTTTGCCGGCACCATCATAGTAGAGGCTGCCCCGCGCTTCGCGATTTTCGAAGCGTGGGCACCACGGACGGTGGGCATCAGGGGCTTGGCTGAAGTCGCCTCAGCTTTCATGCGGGTTTCAAGCGGCGGTGGTAGCGAATGAACAAGAAGTCGAGGTCGTGGTGCCCACCTTCCGAAAATCGCGGAAGGTGGGGCAACCTCCGTCGCGATAGTACAAGCAGTAAAAAGCAAAGGTGGGCCAGCTGTGATCTTTCAAGACCGTTGTACCTTTGCAGTTCGCTAGAAAGTCCGCCGTAGCAGGAGCGGTGCGAAAGTGGAAATCAGCCGTAACGATTTCCAAGGCGCGGACTTACCGCGCCTTCTTTTGCACGGCTCGGTAGCAAATGGGACTGAAAATTTCCCGGTTGTCAGTGGTACAACGTCTTGAGGCATCACAGCCACCCGCCCTCCGAATTATCGGGCAGGACCGAATAGATCAACCTCATCCAAAACAAAGGTCTGGGAAAACTCGGATTCTTTCAAAATGTCGTAGGCCTCATCTGTAATGCTATAGGCCTGCGAGACCCGCTCAGCGGATTGCCACAATATTCCTTTTCTCTCCAAGCTTTTTGCGGCCCCTTCGGTGGATATTACGCTGATTGCACTACCCTCATTTTTCCAGGCACGCCTCAACACTTGGTATTCACCGCGCGGAAGGCTTCGCAGATATTTGCGAAGTTTTCGTTTTGCAGACCAATGGCGATAACCGCTCTCAATCGGATATCCAATCATCAAGAAAAACGAAAATGAAAAAAGCAGAGTGATTATTCCACGGTATTTCTCAGCTATCGGAATCAAGCCGAAGGAGCCCAAGAAACGGGTAGGTAAAAATAGGAGCAGGCCTGTAATGAGCGCTGTCACAACCAAATACCGTGGAGACAAGTGGTCCGAAAACCACTTGATAATCGCGCTGAGTGGCTCTCCCAAAACGAAAGGATGGTACCACGAAGAGAGAGCAGCCGGCATTAAGAACACGGGACGTGAATGAGCTCTCCGCCGGGTACCCCATGTCTCATCGCTTTTGCGAGACATGGGAACACCACTGAGACCTGAGCCACCCGTCTTTTGTTTGTCGCTGTGTACGGCGCTGGGCTAGAGTTTCACTCATCGTCGGGCCCGCTGAATATCCTAACCTTGTCGTCGATTAGGCCTACGTCCCTCTTTGCGTTCGTATACTCGATTGCCCTGGTAGAAAAGAGGCTGAAGCTATCTTCGAGATACACCAGCGGAAACTTTCCGTCGGCACCCGAAAACAGCACAACGTTGGTTCCCCCTGCTCGCTGGACCGATTTGAAAAGAAGGCCGTCGAACGGCTCCCGATGAACGTGAGCCAAATATTCGGTCATTGTCTGCGTAATCAAATAGTCACTTTCACGCCCGGGGACAATCGGCTGAGAGATTAACCTCTGTAGCTGTCGAAGGAACGCCCCCTTCTCAGCCTGCTCCGTAAAGTCGGGCTGAAAATAACTCAAATTGTGATACGAGCCCTCCAGTCGGGCGAAATCCAGGACGCGCAGAGGCCTTGTCGTGCGCATCGTGATGACTGCAGTATTGCTCCCAAGCGCTGGACGCGTTTCTGCAAGGCACGTCTCCGAGTCCATGGCCCCATAGAAGACAGGAACACCCTCCACGTTCATTCGGCCGGCTCTTGCGTCGGCGGGCGGCGCCGGACCTACATGCTTGAACGGATCACGGTATGCATCGTTCAGCAGCGAGGTTGAGTCGCAGATCCGTGCCCTGAAGAGCGAGGTTCCTTCCGGTAGCTCCCATACCACGTTTTCGGCCGTCCTAGTCTTGCTGTTCCACCACTTTCGAGCATCGACTCCCTCGAAAAGCCGCTCAAATAGTCCAGCCGCTGACGAATTAAAGAACCGCCTGCGGTGTTTGAGCTCTGCCAGAACATAATTCCATTCCTCGTAATAGCTGTGCGGCCAAGTCGGCTTCGAGACGTAGTCAGCCGAGCTGTCAAAAAATGGTATGTCGCCGTCGGGCTCCCACACGTCTTCGTCTTCGACAAGCGCCTCGACTATTTCGTCTTCAAATCCCAGATACTGACCGATAACCTCTTGAAGGTGAAATGAAAGCGGATCGCCTTCTTGTTCGTACCACTCTTCGTCATCCGGGCCAAATTTCTTTACTTCGGGACCCTCTGTGAAGTGTTCCTGCATGATGGGGTCGAGAAGCTTCGCGATGTCGGAAGCTGTAAATGCCCTCTCCCCATCCCCATTACAAAGAGAACACTCTTCAGGTTCTCCTTTTTCGCGGATGATGCTCTTGAGATACTCATCCTCGACGCATTTCCAGCAGACGGCCGGCAAGGCAAAAACCTCCTTGGGGACTACATCGGACATGCCAGCTTCTGGGTTACCATCCCCGAGTCTGCAGCATCTGCGCCTCATCCATCCCCGCGACAGCCAGGCCTTTCATCGCTCCCGCCAGATGTTCGCTGACTTCAAGTAACACTTTAGGATCGTTGAAGTGGGTGGCGGCTTTGACGATGGCGCGGGCACGCTTTTCGGCTTCGGCGGGGTCGGCGAAGGTGGTGCTGTCTTTCATGAAGATGCCGCTGCCCACGAAGACGGCTTCAGCGCCGAGCTGCATGACCAGGCTGGCGTCGGCGGGGGTGGCAATGCCTCCGGCGGAGAAATTCGGCACCGGCAGCTTCCCTGTTTTGGCGACCATCTGTATCAGTTCGTAGGGTGCGCCGTGCTCTTTGGCTTTGGCGTAGAGTTCTTCTTCGCCGAGGACGGTGAGGATGCGCATCTCCTGCACGATCTGCCGCATATGCTTGACGGCGTGCACAACGTCGCCGGTGCCGGCCTCTCCCTTGGTGCGGATCATGGCCGCGCCTTCGGCGATGCGCCGCAGAGCTTCTCCAAGATTGCGTGCGCCGCACACGAATGGAACTTTGAACGCATGCTTGTCGACATGATGAGCTTCGTCGGCAGGAGTAAGCACTTCGGATTCGTCAATGTAGTCGACCCCGAGCTCCTGCAAAATCTGCGCCTCAGCAAAATGCCCAATGCGGCACTTCGCCATCACAGGGATGGACACAGTAGCCATGATCTCGCGAATCTTTTTCGGCGAAGCCATGCGCGCCACTCCGCCCTCCGCGCGGATTTGCGCGGGCACGCGCTCAAGCGCCATCACGGCCACGGCCCCAGCTTTTTCAGCTATGGAGGCTTGCTCCGCGTTGGTCACGTCCATAATTACGCCGCCTTTCAGCATTTCGGCCAGGCCGGTTTTCAGGCGGAGACTGGTGTTGCTACCGTTGTTTTGCGACATGGTGAGCTCTTTTCTGGGGCAGCTTTCAGCTGTCAGCTATCAGCTTTCAGCGATCCTGTGTTTATTTTACAGTGCGTTGGGGATTCGTGGTAACCCCCGGGGACTGGCGGAAGGTGAGGAGGGCCGTCCCCTTGCGGACTCCGCTCGTTCGTCTGGGGCTACCGCGTTGGCTCTCGTCTCTGCTAAAGTCTGTCTCGCAATAAAGTCATCCGCTCGCGAGGAGGAGCTTCATGGGACACATCCGATTTCTACCTGGGTTAGTTCTGTTTCTGGGATTTGGATTAGTCAGCGCACAGACGCACAGTCAGCAGCAAGGTAAGACCGTCAGCAAAGAGGCAGCGAAGAGCGAAGCGGAAATCCGGGATTTGTATGATCGGTGGGCGAAAGCGTTTCGTGCCCATGACCTTGACGGAATTATGTCCGTGTACGCCTCCGACGATACCGTTATCTCCTACGACATCGTGGCGCCGCTCCAATATGTCGGGAGAGACGCGTATCGAAAAGACTATGAGGAATTCCTGGCACAGTACGATGGCCCGATCGAGATCGAGTATCGTGACATGCGCATCGTTGCCGGCAGTGATGTGGCCTTTCTGCACGCGCTGGAAAGAATGAGCGGGAAACTGAAGAGCGGTCAAAAGTCCGACCTGTGGGTTCGTGCCACTAGTGGCTTGCGCAAGATCAACGGCAAGTGGTTCATCGTGCACGATCACATTTCGGTTCCTGCCGATTTCGATACCGGTAAGGCTGTGCTGGATCTCAAACCCTAAATTCGCCGCGGGCCAAACCAAAAGCGGTGGGTAGGACTCATCTGTCCACATACTTGGCGAACATTTTTTCGGGGTCGATGGCGATGAAGATGCCGCGGCTGCGGGCCAGGACTTCGTTCTCCTCGTTCAAGATTTCGGCGGCGTTGATGTGCTTGGCGCCGCGAACTTCGATTTCGCGGCCTTCTACGCGGAGAGGTTTGTGCAGCGGGACTGGCTTCAAGTATTCAACCGTCATCTCTCGTGTTAGGGCTACGACGTGGTGGAGCTTGTTTACTTTGCCCATGGCGTCGTCGAGGATGCTGGCGATGATGCCGCCGTGGGCGTGGCCTGGCGGTCCGGTGTAGCGCTTGCTTAGGCGGAAGCGGCAGATGAAGGTTTGGCGGGATTCGTCGAGGATAAATTTGAGGCGCATGCCTTCTTTGTTATTTTGGCCGCAGACGAAGCAGTGGTTCTTTTGCATTTTGTGGTAGCGGGTTTCGTGGCCTTGTGGCTTTGCGGGCATGGAGGGATTTTAACCTGCTGCGTGGAGAACAGCTCAGGGTCAAAAGCTTTTAACCGCGAAGGCCGCAGAGAAAGGACGCGGAGGACGCGAAGAAAATCCAAGGTATTTTGGACGAGTGCTTCTTTCTTCCGCGGAATTCCTGTATACATATCGGTTTTGGAAATCTTTGATTTTGGAGCGTCCTGTGAAATTTCGAGTCGCTGCGTTTCTTGTTGTGCTGATGATTTCGCAAATGAACTTCGGTGTCGTTGGGCACGGTCAGGATGCGGACAAGAAACCGCAGGCGGTGCCGACTGCGCCGAAGAGCAAGAAGGGCGCTAAGAAAGAGGAGAGCAAGAGCGCGCCTGCCCCTGAGAAGAAAGAAGAAGAGAAGAAGCCGGGCATGAATGCCGAGACTTTCTCCGGGCTGAAGTTTCGCTCGATTGGGCCGGCAGCGGCTTCGGGGCGGGTGATGTCAATTGCGGTGAATCCGCGGAACAAGTACGAGTACTACGTCGGCGTGGCTTCGGGCGGGGTTTGGAAGACCGTCAATGATGGGACGACCTGGACTCCGGTGTTTGATAAGGAGGGGTCGTATTCGATTGGGTGGGTGACGCTTGATCCGAATGATCCGGCGGTGGTGTGGGTGGGGGCGGGCGAGAGCAACTCGCAGCGCAGCGTGGGTTATGGCGACGGAATTTATCGGTCGGATGATGGCGGGAAGAATTGGCAGAATGTGGGGCTGAAGAAGTCGGAGCATATTGGGCGGGTGGTGGTTGATCCGCGGGATTCGAAAGTTGTGTACGTGGCAGCGGAGGGGCCGCTGTGGGGGCCGGGCGGGGATCGCGGATTATATAAGTCGGCGGACGGAGGAAAGTCGTGGAAGGCGGTTTTGACGATCAGCGAGAACACGGGCGTGGCGGACGTGGCGATTGATCAGTCGAATCCGGACATTGTTTATGCGGCGGCTTATCAGCGGCGGCGGCATGTTTTTACTTTGATCGATGGCGGGCCCGAGAGCGCGATTTATAAATCGACCGACGCCGGGGCTACGTGGAGCAAGTTGAAGAATGGGCTGCCTACGGTTGATATGGGAAGGATTGGGCTGGCGGTTTCTCCGGCTGATCCGAATGTTGTGTATGCCACGATCGAGGCGGCGGATGGCAAGGGTGGAATTTTCCGGTCGGATGATCGCGGGGCAAATTGGGATCGGAAGAACGAATTTGATGCTGGGGCGATGTATTACGCGCGGGTGGTGTGCGATCCGAAAAATGTGGATCGGATTTTTGTGATGAGTGTGACCTTGCGCGAATCGCTGGATGGGGGGAAAACGCTGCATAAGGTGGAGGAGAACAATCATCACGGGGACAATCACGCCATTTGGATTGATCCGGACAACACCAAGCATTGGCTGCTGGGGTCCGACGGCGGGATGTATGAGACCTGGGACGATGCGAAGAACTGGCAGTTCAAGGCGAATCTGCCGACGGTCCAGTTCTACGACGTTGCGGTCGACAATTCCCTGCCCTTCTACAACGTGTGCGGCGGGACGCAGGATTATTTTTCGTGGTGCGGGCCGGCGCGCACGCGCAACATCAACGGGATTATGAATTCTGACTGGTTCGTGACTACCGGCGGAGATGGGTTCCGGTCGGTGGTGGACCCGGTTGATCCGAACACGATTTATTCGGAGTCTCAATACGGCGTGCTGGTGCGCTACGACAAGCCTACGGGACAGGAACTTGTTTTGCAGCCGCAGGAGGGTAAGGGGGAACCTCCGCTGCGCTGGAATTGGGATTCGCCGATCATGATTAGTCCGCACTCGCATACACGGCTTTATTTTGCGGCTAACAAATTATTTCGTAGTGACGACCGCGGAGACACGTGGAAGGCGATCAGCGGCGACCTTACACGGCAGATTGACCGCAACAAGTTGCCGGTGATGGGCAAGGTTTGGGATCCGGATGCGGTGGCGAAGAATCAGTCGACATCGCTCTATGGAAATATTGTGGCTTTGTCGGAGTCACCGAAAAAAGAAGGGCTGATTTATGTGGGCACGGACGATGGCCTGATTCAGGTCACGGGCGATGGCGGGCAGACTTGGACGAAGTATGAGAAGTTTGCCGGAGTTCCGGATACGACTTATGTGAGCCGGCTGGCGGCTTCGCAGCATGATGTCAACACGGTGTTCGCCGCGTTTGACAATCACAAGAATGAAGACTTCAGACCTTATTTGTTGCGATCGACGGATGCGGGGAAAACGTGGACTTCGATTGCGGGGAACCTGCCGGAGAATGGGTCGGTGCTGGCGTTTGCGGAAGACACGGTAAACGCGAATCTCTGGTTTGCGGGGACTGAATTCGGCGCGTTCTTTACAGTTGACGGCGGGGCGCACTGGGTGCAGCTCAAAGGCGGGCTGCCGACGATTGCGGTGCGCGATATGGTGATGCAGGCGCGCGAGGGCGATCTGGTGATTGCCACGTTCGGGCGCGGATTTTACGTGCTGGAAGATATTTCGGCGCTACGGCAGATCAAGGCTGAATCATTGGAGCAGGCTGCGGCGCTGTTTCCGGTGAAGGATTCGTTGTTGTATATCGAGCGGCATCCCTTGGGCGGACCGAAGAAAGGGTATCAGGGTGAATCGTTTTACACGGCGGACAATCCTCCATATGGCGCGGTGTTTACGGCTTATTTGAAAGAAAAACTGAAGACCAAGAAAGAGAAGCGTCACGAATCTGAAAAGGAAGCGGTCAAGAAAAACCAGACATCGCCATATCCCACGAACGATGATCTGCGGGCTGAGGCGGAGGAGGCGAAGCCTGAAGTTTATTTCATGGTGTATGACGAATCGGGCGCACCGGTGCGGCGGGTAGAGGGCAGCATCGAGTCAGGCTTTCAGCGGGCGGCCTGGGACCTGCGGTATCCGGCGGTCTCTATGCGCGAACAGACCGGGGAGGGCGAAGATTTTCCACCGGCGGGGGCAAACGGTCCGCTGGTGATTGCGGGAACTTATTCGGTGCGACTGTTCCAGAGAGTCGATGGCGCGGTTCAAGAGTTGGGTGGGCCGCAGAGTTTCAAGGTCGTGACCGATGGCGCGTCCCTGCTGAGCGCGAGCGACCGGGTGGCGCAGGAGGAGTTTCTGCGGAAGGTTGCTCGGCTTTACCGGGCAGTTTCCGGCGCGCTACATACGGCGGACGAGGTTGAGGCGCGGCTCAAAGCGATACGCGGGGCCCTGCGGGAAACGCCTTCCGCGGAGAAGCTCAACCCGGCGGCAGACGCGATCGAGAAAACGGATCGTGAGATTCTGCGCGCCCTGCGCGGAGATACTGCGATGGCGAAGCGTAACGAGCCGGTGCCTTCTTCCATCAATGATCGCGTGCAGGTCATCATGGAGGGTGAGCGGTTTGCGCTGGCTAGACCGACGCAGAGTCATGTTGACGACTACAACATTGCAGCGGCGGAGTTCG
>WNFI01002276.1_pt1 | contig 11328 bp, 10 predicted proteins | sample 5400471 | NCBI WGS metagenome assembly WNFI01 (sample SAMN13153348, study PRJNA577476) | soil metagenome | isolation source: 100 cm saprolite on Douglas fir-dominated hillslope | place: USA:California | collected 2013-09-17
TCGGAAAAGCCCACAATCGCATTCAGCGGTGTCCGTAACTCATGGCTCATGCTGGCGAGGAACCGACTCTTTAGCCGGGTGGCGCGTTCCACCTCTCGATTCCGTAGCTCCAGCTCCTTATTGGCATCGGCGAGTTGCACAGTGCGCGCCTGGACCCTTTGCTCCAGCTCACGGTGAACTTCCTGCAGAGCTTCCTCTCGTTGTTGAATCTGCCCCAACATCTCGTTGAAGGCCCGGATCAGGATATCGGGTTCGTCCCGATTGCCGGTCGAGGTTGCCCGCACAGAATAGTCCCTGTCACGAGATACAACGCCCGCGAGTTCCGCTAAATGAACAATCGGTTCAGCAACCGCTCGCTGGAATACCGACGCGACAAGTAGCGCGGCAATCAGAGATGCGAACAAAACCATGGCCGCGATACCCGCGTATCGCTTCAGGCGGTGGCTCATCTCTTGTAGATCGGAGCGAATAAAGACAGTGCCAGAGGGCTTTCCCTGAAACACAATCTTGCGAACCAGTACAAGCTCGCCATCCTTAAACCAGTGGGCTTCGGTTTGGCCAAGAGAAATCGTGGGTAGTGCCAGCTCTTGGGCGGCGCCATCGCGCCAATACGTCGCGAAAGACGTTCCCGCGGGTGTGTAGATGCCCGCCGACACAACATTGGGAGCGGCCTTCAACGCAGACAAGGTGTTCTCAGCTGCTTGCGGATCATCGAACAAAATGGCAGAGACGCTATTAGACCCGGCGATCTGAGCCTGAATCGAGAGATTATGCACCATGGCATCTCGAAAGCTCATCAAGTCGTAGGCGATAAAGGCCGCACAAGAAATAAGCAGGCCGGCACCACTGACCAGTATGTTCATTCTGGTCAGTCTCTTCGCAATCGAATTGCCTCGCAGCCAGGGCATTGTCAAATCAGCCGCCAGGCTGAGTGCTCCTTTTCACGTTAATTGCCACCTTAAGGAGTTGGGAACTTAGAGTCAGCCCGGAGCGCTCGGCACTGGTTAGATTGACCTCGAAGCGCACTCTGTTCGCCTCGACAACGAACTGAATCATCCCTCCATACCGATTGAACTCGGGCATGTCACTGACCGTTAAGACACTGGTGTTGTCAAGCTCTGCCAGAATCTCTTTGACGCGGCTCTGCTGGGAAGAACTGATGAACAAGATGCGGCAACTCACGGCATCCTGCGGTCTCGCGGCGCTTAGCCGGCCATTCCACGAACTTGCCAAAATTGTACAAATAGGCCGATTTGACCTCATTCTCCGTGGGGCCCGATTTTTGCGCATGCAGGGATGGGGCACCAATGAGTATCCACGTAATGACCAGTGCCAGCGTGCAGTGGAAGAAGCCTGCTGTGGGGGTGTGCTTCCTTGTCATCTCTCGCCTATTTGCCAGGTTATTTTTCCGTAGATGCTTCGCTCCACCCCAATAAGAGGCCCGGGATCGCCGGCAGCCTCTGGATGATGAGGCTGAAAAAGGTTCTGTCCCACTACTGAGAGTTCCATGGATGGGATGGCGCGCCAACTGAATCGGACATCTCCGGTTGTGTAGGATCCCACTCGCTGGGTAGGCAGGGCGCTCACATAACGAAAAGTCTGATCAATCTCCAGTTTCTTCGGGAGGTCGACAGAAGACTGAATCACTATTTGGTGGTGCGGGCTTGAACCCTCAGTTGATCTGGCGGTTGTGCTATCCAGGCTTCCACTATGTTTGTTCAGATCCATGTAGAGATAAGAGTAAGAGCCTCTCAAGCGCCACCAGCTGATAGGGGTCCAATCCGGCGCTATCTCGAATCCGGACGTCTTGCCTAACAGCCCGTTGCGGAAAAAGAGAGGCACGACGGTGTGGGTCGGGGCCGGCGAGTTCTCCGAGAACGGCGCGCCCGGCTCAAGACTCAGAAGATGATCGTAGTTGTTGTAGAAGGCTGCGATGTCCACGTAGAACTTTGGTTTCACTAGGCTGCGGTATCCGACTTCGTAGCCCACCAAGTTTTCCGAGGAAAACCCTCTGTCGCCAACGACGCGGTAGAAGGTGAGGGGGTTCGGCAACGCCAATGCAGTGAGCTGGAGATCTTCTTCTACGCGGGAGGGTGTGCGCACGGCGCGAGTAACGGCGGTTAGCGAGAGGCGTTCGCGAACAATCCCGATCTCGTCCTGCACGAAACTGCTGTAGAGCTTGTCCGTGAAGCGACCCGGCGTGAAGACGACGGTGGGGTCATCGTCGTTAACGTTGCCTGAACTCAGGCGAGCCCCAAGTCCCCAAAGAAAGTCCTGCCGCCACGGGAGCACCAGGTGATGAATAAAATCGATATCGAAGGTGTCACGGGACTCACCGAAATTCGCCTGTCTCCGGTTCGTCCGATCGTAGTACGTCTGAATCTCAAGGTCGGACCCTGCGGCCAACATCCGCTTCCAGCGGCCGAGCAGATTTCCACCACTGAGCTCGACCTGCTGTTCCACGTTCGTCACAAACGGTGGAGAGTAACTGTTGATTCCCAAACGCTGCCCGGCATCCCCGTTGTAGAGGTCGCCTTGAAGTGTCAGCGCGTCGCGCTGGCGCAAATCCCAGTCCGTGCGGAAGCCAGTCTGGCCCATCCGCCAATCATCGAAGCGATGGCCGTCCGGATGAAACTGAGGTCCTCCAATAAATGCCTTTCCATAAATGCGGTAATTAAAGCCCTTATCGTTTCCGGCTCCATAGCGGAAATGGCCGAAGCCTTGGTCGAGATTTCCACCGCCCGTGGAAACGAGGGTTCCATGAGTATCTTTTGAATTCTTAGTGATGATATTGATTACAGCATTGACGGCATTTGCTCCCCAGATGGTTCCGCCCGGGCCTCGGATGACTTCGATGCGTTCAACATCCTCAAGCAGTGTGTCCTGAACCTGCCAATAAACTCCCGCGAACAGTGGGGTGTAAACGCTCCGGCCGTCGATAAGCACCAGTACGGAGCGGGATAGGGCGCTGCCAAAGCCGCGCACCCCCAAGGACCAGGTATTGGAGTCGATCCGGGCCACTTCAACCCCGGGTACGAGGCGCAGGGCCTCCGGAATGCTGGTTGCACCGGAACGCCGGATGTCCTCTTGCGTGACGACGTAAATCGCTGCCGGAGTCCGACTGACTTTCACCGGTCTCTTTGATGCCGTAGTGACTTCGATCTCGCCCAGTTGTTCCAGGCTCACCTGAGTGAGACGTCCTTGGGTTGTTTCGCTGGCCTCATTTGCGCCGGCCCAACAGACCGGAAACAATCCGGCCAGTAACGCCAGGGGCATCACGCGCTTTACGAATGCACGGCGCCGCGCGTATGTCTCTGACGCGAATCTGAGTGCTCCAAACAAGTTCTTACTTCTCATGACGTTCCTTTAGTGTTCGTTCCTGGTGATCGCACTCTCAGTCTTGTAATCGGGAGTGATTTATCTCGCACCAGTTGAGTCATTGGTTAACCTTAGGTGATTTCCGGGCCTTAGCCGCCAGCCGCCGCACCCCGAGAAAGAAAATCTGCCGTTCCATTCCTTACCAGCCGTTCAAACTGATCGAATATGTGCGGATCCCACCAGCCCTTTGCGACTTCCTGCTTGAGAGTTTGCAGTGCGTCGGTGATGGAAAATGCCTTTTTATAAGGTCGGTCGGTAGTCAGCGCATCATAGACATCCACGATCTGCAACACTCTCGCGGTAACAGGAATCGCGTCGCCCCGTAGTCCATCCGGGTAACCCGAGCCATCACGCTTCTCGTGATGGTGTCGAATAATAGGAAGAACATGACGAAAAGATTTTAGCGGCGCACAGATTCGCTCCCCGATAACGGAATGTTCCCGGATGACCGTCCACTCTTCCGGAGTCAAACGTCCCGGCTTCAATAGAATTGCATCAGGTATGGCAATCTTTCCCACATCGTGTACGATTCCAGCACGGCGGAGCGCAACCAGTTCTTCCTCCGGCAGGTTCAGCTGCTCGCCGAGCCGCGCCGAATACTCCGCCAGGCGTTCGCAATGTCCGTGGGTATAGGGGTCCTTCCCTTCAATGCTGCGCGCCAGGGTAAACAAAACTGATTCCGCGCGCTCGAGTTCGTCAGTACGGAGCTTAAGCTTGAGAAGCGAGCGCACGCGGGCGAGCAATTCGGTGCGATCCACAGGGCGGGTGAGGAAGTCATCTGCTCCCGCTTTAATCCCTTCTATGCGATCTTGTACGTCAAGGAGCACGAGATCGACCGGCATAACCGACAACTGTTCCAACGCAGCAGCGCCGTTTGAAACACTCGCGACCTTAAATCCCTCAGCGGTGAGCAATTCCTCTAGCAATTCCCGATTAGAGGCTTGGTCATCTGCAACCAAGATTGTACCGGTGATCGGCTGGTTCGATTTACGAAGCATTGAATACTCGCTGGAGTAAGAACTCGCATTTAGAATGTCACAGCAGATAAGCATCTACTAATTACGGAGGTCATTGTCTTAGGTTAAGTTCGGATTTCGTAACAAGGGTAGCGCTCGGTGTGCTCTGAAGTACGGCGATATCTCTAAGTGGAAGTGCCGAGCGACAACATTACTTGGGTTAGCGCACTGCTCCCATTGTAAAGAAGCCGCATTTCAAGTCGTAAGCGACCGACCGAACGACGGAATGTCGCGGCCCTTGATAACTGTTTTGTGAGGAACAAACACAAGTGGGGATTAGCCTTTAACAAATAACGTCGCTGTGTTGTGAGGGCGGGGGGAAGCTCCAGCGCCTTAGCTGTATTAGCGACACCACCGCGTAAGTATCTTTCAACGTTCACTCATCTCTCGCTTCTCGATGGTTGTTAATCTTTAGTAACTTCCGTTCCAATGTTCATCATCTAGAATTTAACTCAATCAGAAAGTAATTGTTCAACAAGAGAATAGGTGGCCATCGCTGTGAGCACACAATCTCTTCCCGCAAGCACGAAGCCTACGGCTCTCCGCATTCGCCAAGTCGAGGGTCGGGAGTGGTGGCTTTGGGGTTCCGCCGTAGCTATCACCCTGGTTCTGACCTTCGGCATTCTTTCTTTAACCTTTCCTGGATTCCACCTACCCACCGACAATGCGTACTCGCTGAGCCTGAAAGAGTGGGTTCGCGCACTGGCTGCTCTCGTTCTTTTGTTCGATATCTATACGATTTATCAGCATTGGCAGTTGCAGCGTATCCGCCGCAAACTGGCACAGCGCGAACACCTCTTTCAACTGATTACGGAAAATGCCGCAGACATGATTGCCGTAATTGATCGCAATGGACAGCGGCTGTATAACAGCCCGGCATATCAAAAAGTTCTAGGGTATGGTGCTGAAGAGCTGGCAGCGACGTCTTCCATGGATCAAATACACCCCGATGATCGAGCGCGCGTACTTGAGGCTTCTGCAAAAGCTCGCAACACCGGGCGGGGAGAGCGCTTGGAATACCGCATTCGACACAAGGACGGTTCCTGGCGCTTTCTTGAGTCTACCGCCAGCGCCATTCACAGCCCGCAAGGCGAGAATGATGGACTAGTCATCGTGAACCGTGACATCACCGAGAGAAAGCGCGCCGAGGAAAAGCTGGCCCATCAATCCTTCCACGATGGGTTGACCGATTTGCCTAACCGCGCCCTTTTTCTCGACCGTTTGCAACGGACAATTACTCTGTCGCAGCGGCATACCGACTTCAAGTTCGCGGTCTTATTCATCGACATTGATGAGTTTAAAGTCTTCAACGACAGTTTGGGGCATGACGCCGGGGATGGCCTGCTCATCCAGATTGCGCGGCGTCTGAGCGCTAGCCTTCGTGGTGCCGACACTGTTTCTCGTCCACGCTTGGGTAACGCCAGACCCCCGGTTGCCGAGAGTACGTTGGCGCGGCCCGGAGGCGACGAGTTTACCGTACTCATCGAGGACCTTCATGACCCGAGCGACGCCGTTCGCGTTGCCGAGCGCATTCAGGAGAGATTGGCAATTCCTTTCGATTTGAATGGTCAGAAGATCGTGCTGACCGTGAGCATCGGCATTGCATTCAGCAGCAACGGCGGGGTCGAGGCTCAGGACGTCCTCGGCGACGCCGAGATTGCCATGTATCGCGCCAAGAGCACTGGCAAGGCCCGTTGTGAGGTGTTCGACCATGCCATGCATGCTGGCGCCATCAAACGTTTGCAGCTCGAAACTGATCTGCGTAAAGCGCTCGAGTTAAACCAGTTTCGCGTGTACTACCAGCCCATTGTGTCCTTGGGCAGCGGGCACATCGTGGGGTTCGAGACGCTCAGTCGTTGGCAGCGCCCCGAAGGTCTGGTCATGCCGGGGGAGTTCATCGCGGTTGCGGATGAGACTGGCATCATTTTACCCATCAACCGTCAACTGCTTTTCGACGCTTGCCGGCAACTCCGTTCCTGGCATCAGATCTTTCCTTCTGATCCGCCGCTCACGATCAATATCAACATCACATCGAAGGAGTTCGCACAGCCTGAGTTGGCCTCTCAGATTGGCAAGACCTTGCGGGAAACCGGAGTCGATCCTGCCTGTGTCAATGTGGAGATCACTGAGACCATCGCCATGGCTGACGCTGGCAGATCTTCGGTGGTACTGTCTGAGTTAAAGGCACTCGGGGTTTGTCTGGACATCGACGACTTCGGCACTGGCTATTCCTCGCTTAGTCGATTGCAGGCCTTTCCCGTGGACGCACTCAAGATCGATCGTGCTTTTATCTCGCGTATTGACACTGACCCCGAGACCCACGAAATCGTTCGCATCATTGTCATGCTTGCGCACGGCCTCCGCCTGAAGGTCGTCGCGGAAGGTGTCGAGACACCACGGCAGGCAGAAATGCTTAAAGAGATTGGCTGCGAAATGGCCCAAGGCTACTTGTACTCTAAGCCCGCCCCAGCCGAAACAATCGAACAACTCTTGAGGATCAGCCGTGCTACAGGCATCCCTCCTATGCGATCAAAGGCGGCTAGCCCTACACTCGCATGAATTGCTGCGATTCGGCCCGCAAAACAGGCCTGAAACGCTTATATGCGACGATACGAGAAAGAAGCGTCCAGCAGCTAGTAATCCGTTAGATCTTGCTTTGTTTACATCGTTAGTCGATTTTTAATCGCATTACAAGAACCGTGGGCTTTTTTGGATATACCTTGCTCCGAATAACAATGTAGACCGAGTTCGTGCGGCTGACAGGTTCGTCCGCGGATGAGGTCGAGTTGTTGCAGTCGAAAATTGGGCGCATGGTTTTCGTTCGGACGAGCAGATAGCATGGCATGCGCAGAGTGGGTGCAAGCTTATGGCGAACCCAAGCCGAGGGTGGGCATGAACTTTGTGACTTGGGGCGCGTTCATAGCTAGAAGGTAGCTTGCATCTGGGGAAGGAGTGCACCCCTGGACACCCCAGCTAAGGCTCCAGTTTCCCGACTGGCGCTCACTCGATGTGCGGCAGGCTGCCGGGCGAATTGAGGTCGTCGCCCGGGTTTGAAGCACCTAAGCATTGCGGGAAAGCTGTTTCCGCGCGTTCGGATTCCGTAACAAAATCAGATTAGTACTCGGGAGTCTCCGAGTTTGTACAACAATCCCATTGGGAGTAAATTGCCTCGTGCAGCCGCCGCCAGACATTGACAGCCGAAAACCCTACGATCCGCCCATCCTGCGGAACCCTACGCGAGAACAAGCCACTCTCCTCCTCGTAGGGCATGCCTATATAGGTCACCGAGGAGCCGAAACGCTCTTACAATTGCTGTTTTGGGAGGAAGCAAACTCCAAGTGAACCTCCGGTTCGATCTCACCGAGAGTATATCCGCGTGGAATCGCCTAGGCAGCGAGGCGAAATAAACGCGGAGTTGCACCAGTGGGATGCTCTAGGGCAAAGCTATCAAGGAGTAACGGTCCTATGTTGACCGTTTGCAATTTCGATACCATCGCTGCAGACTAAAAACCGGAAGTGCGGTTCAAGTGTTTGAAAAGATTGGTCGGGGAGAGAGGATTTGAACCTCCGACCCCCTGGCCCGAACCAGATTCCAGCGGTTGTTGATCGCTATTGAATTTTGTAGGCCGCACCGATGCCACCGCAGCTCGCGATCCCTTCACGCAGTTCGCTCCAAATCCGGCCACCGGAAAATATATCCCATCTGACAAGTGGCAGCAGTTCGGCGGCACTGTCGGGGGCCCGATCATCAAGAATAAGCTTTTTTTCTTCGGCGACTATCAGGCCACGCGGGAGGCCAATGGGCGGTCGATGTCGAACTTCTTCATGCGTGAGATCAGCGTTGTTCGTTTGATCCCCATACGTGCCGCCGCCCCGTCCGGGCCTCCTACGCGCCCGCTTGTAACTTTCAGGATGCGGACAATCTGCTCGCGTTCTTTGGCTTCGCGGGTGTCCGCCACCTGGGCGTACCTTCCACTGTGGCCCAGTTCACCAATCGGAACTCGCAGGGCCGTGCCATGTGTAAGGATTACTGAACGCTCGATGAAATTTTCCAGCTCACGAATATTTCCCGGCCAATGCCAGCTGGAGAGCTTCCTCATGGCCACCGTGGGAATAGATTCGATCTGCCTCTGCATGCGGCGGCCGTACTTCTGCGTGAAGTAGCGGACCAATAGAGGAACGTCTCCGGGACGTTCGCGCAAAGGTGGGATGCGGATCGGAAACACGTTGAGGCGATAGTACAAGTCGCTGCGGAACTCACGATTCTCCATCATTGTCTCGAGATCGCGATTGGTCGCCGCTACCAGTCGTACATCGACCTTTTTTGTGTGGTTGCTGCCCAACCTCTCAAACTCACGTTCCTGCAGAGCGCGCAAGAGCTTCGGCTGGATCTCGATCGGTATATCTCCCACCTCGTCGAGGAATAACGTACCTTGATCAGCGAGTTCAAGCCGGCCAACCTTCTGTGCAATCGCGCCGGTGAAGGCGCCTCATTCATGTCCAAAAAGCTCGCTCTCGAGCAACCCCGTCGGAATTGCGGCGCAGTTGAGCTTTATGAAGGTCCGCTCCTTACGATGGCTGCGGTCATGGATCGCGCGCGCAATCAATTCCTTTCCCGTGCCCGTCTCGCCCAGCAGCAACACGGTTGAGTCGCTGGGAGCCACGGTTTCCACGAGATTCAAAACATGGCGGAGTCCCGAACTTTGTCCCACAATTCCTTCAAAATCTATCTCGCCCCGGATTTCATCTTCCAAATACAGTTTTTCCTGCGCGAGCTTATCTTTCAACTCGGCGATCTCGCGATAGGCTGATTCCAGAGCAGGACTGTAGCTTATGACTTGCTCGAATCTGCGCTCACTATGGTCTTGATCACCGGACCCCAATCTTTGGTCCGCTCCGATATAAGCTCCCATGAAGGACCTCCTGGCCCTGGCGGACTGTTCCGCCGCAGTGTTTCCTAGCCACGATCCGCGCATCTTGCCATTGTCCCAACCGGAACGGTCATTCGTGGGTTGAGTTGCTTCAGTACACTGACGCCATTAAACCTGTCACCTTCTCCGTATTTGCCTTTGCAGGTTTTGAGCCAACCTATGTCCGGCACGGTTCGCGTGTACGACCTCCGCGGGTTCGCACTTCAAGCCGGCGAGACTCAGATCGGGTTTCATTGCGCTCTTCCGCGTCTTCCGCAAGCTATTAGCATTCTTTTCCAAGGGACCGCCGAGGGCGTAGCGCATCGCAGACAGCAGGAGCTCACAGGAATCCCTTTCCTCGCTTGCCAAGTTCTGGCTCGCCACTGCCAGACAACAAAGCTCCAAGCCGAGCACTTGCGCCCACTGTGGCCCGACGCCAATCTGGAATCGACTCCCCAGACGGCCAATCCATACGTTCCAGTTCTTCGATCCAGTGCAGCGCCGACTGTCGAGCCTGCCCAGGGCCAAACAATTTGTGTACTGCGCTGATGAAGGCCGACAGCTCTTTCTCAGCCAGGATGAGAAAACCGTCAGCAAGTTGAATGCAACGGTCCGTTTCCGCATCCATCGAAAGTGTTCGCTTCTCGAGCATGACAACCTTTGGACCAACCCATGCCTCACAGTGGCGGATCATTTATTAAACTCGTCACCAAACAATTACATCCCAGTGCTCAGCAAGCATTCCGTTTTCAATGCGCACAATATCTGCGGCAATCCAGTTCACAGCGAGGCCGAAGTTCGAAAATCGTCCGTGCACGATGACAAAATTCCCTTCAGCCACAATCGTTCCGTGCTCATATTTGAGAGTCGGTGGAAGGCTCTTGACGAGATCGAACAGGCCCTCACGACCGGGAGCAATGTGCGCGCTGTGTTGGATGTAGTGAGGTGACCAAAACGTCTCGGCAGCTGCGTAGTCACGCTTGTTGAACAACGTATCGAACGCTTCTAGGACAAGAGCTTTGTTTCTCGGTTCAACTGTACGATTCATTGCTGCGTCTGCCTCCTCCTAAAGGGTTGATCCACCGTCCACAGGGATACGGCACCGGTGATCCAGCACGCCTTGTCCAAGCTCTGGCCGCTTGTTACCGCCGACTCGGCTAACCAATTCAACCCACGGGCACCGCATCGGATACGAGCGCTAGCGCCGCTCTCGCACAATCGGTGTCATTCTGAACCGTGGGCGCCCCGCTCAACCCGATCGCCCCGACAATTTCTCCGTCCACCTTAATGGGAAATCCTCCTCCCCACGCCGCCACACGCGAAAGCGTGGGGATGCCAGCCAAAAGCGACGGGTCGCGTTGGATAAAATTGAAAAAGTCCTGCGTGGAGACGCCGAACAGAGCTGTATACGCCTAATTCAGCGCCATCTCGATGCAAAGGATCGGGGCCCCATCCATCCGGCTGAACGCCTTGAGATTCCCCCCGTCATCGAGGATCGCTACATTCTCGCTGACGCCGATTTCTTTGGCTTTCGCCATCGCTCTATCCACCATTTTCTGTGCCAGCTCAGAAGAGATGCTGTGTTTCTTTACCACGTTCGCCATTGGACACCTTCCTCCGCTTGGATATGTATCGCGTGTTGATGATCCCCTTAGCGTTTTCATGGATCTCGACTCTTCGGACTCCTTCAACTAAGGGTGAAGCGACCCACGATTACTCGATTCGATCCGTTTTGTGCCGGAGCTCAACCCTTCAAGAACTGCGTGACGTGCTCAACAAAGAGCTCCGGATATTGAAACTGCGACCCGTGATTGGAGTCGGGGTAGATGATTAGCTGCGCGTCTGGGATGTTCTGCTGCATGATGTATGAGTTGACCGTGGGCATGATCACATCGTTGCTCCCGTTCACGACGAGTGTTGGCTGTTTGATCTTCTTGAGATAGTCGTAGGACCCCTCTTGCTGGACGCCCCATTTGTCCATCGCTTCAACCTGGGCGGGCGAAACCTTGTCGTTCACCTCGGGA
>WNFI01368036.1_pt2 | contig 11327 bp, 13 predicted proteins | sample 5400471 | NCBI WGS metagenome assembly WNFI01 (sample SAMN13153348, study PRJNA577476) | soil metagenome | isolation source: 100 cm saprolite on Douglas fir-dominated hillslope | place: USA:California | collected 2013-09-17
TAGAATGTCCCTGTCCGTTCCAGAGGCAGGCCCATGCTCAACGCAAATGTCTGGTTCAAGTTCCTACTAATCGCGACTTCATTTTCGCCCTTGTACAGTGTTCTGCAAGCCCAGCAGCCGCAGCCGGCCGCCCAGCCTCAGACTCCCGGCGCCCCCGCGAACGAGAGTCTTCCCACAGCTCCGGCGCTCAAAGTCACGACTCGCATGGTTGTGGTGGACGCGATCGTGACCGACGGTTCCGGCAAGCCGGTACCCGGGCTAAAGGCGACCGACTTTGAAGTTCGGGAAAACGGACATCCGCAGGTAATCAGGGCTTTTGGATCGCGTGAGCCGGTGCAGGGCAGCGGAAAGCCTTTTACGCCCCGCGTGTTGCCGCCAGGCGTCTTCACCAATGTCCCGGACTTCAATCCTGAAGACGGCCCGCCGACCATTGTGCTGGTTGACGCGCTCAACACGCTGCTCAAAGACCAGGCTTATTTGCACGATCAGTTTCTGAAGTATCTGAAGAGCATTGGTCCGCACCGTAATGTGGCCATCTATACGCTGGGCAGCCGTTTGCGCCTGGTGCAGGACTTTACCAGCGATCCCAAGTTACTTCAGGAAGCGCTGAAGCGGGTCTCTTTCCACTCTTCGCCTTTGAATCAAGATCCAAACGCGCAATCCGACGTTGACTTCGCGGACGATCAGCTTGCGAGCATGGCGCAATCCCTCAAGGACTTCCAGGCGGAACAAAATGCAGTTCTGATGGACATGCGCGTCCGCACCACCGTGAACGCGCTCAAGGACCTTGGCCGCAACGTTGCCGGTTATCCCGGACGCAAAAACCTGATCTGGCTTTCCGGCGCGTTCCCTTTTTACATTGGCGCGGACACCGAGTTGACCAATCCGTTCGTCAGCCAGCGGACCTACGGGGAACAAATTCAAGAGGCGGCCACGGTCCTGGAGGACAGCCAGGTTGCCGTCTATCCGGTGGACGCGCGCGGCCTGGTCGGCAGTTTTATGCCGGACGCCAGTGAACGAGTCAGCCTCGGCCGGAATCCCGGCGCAGCGCTCGGAACGCGAATATCCAAGGCCAGTGCGGACTTGTCGAGTTCCCACGATGCGATGAATGAAATTGCCAAGGAGACCGGAGGCCGGGCTTTTTACAATCGTAATGATATTGACCGCGCCATTGCCCTGAGCGTGGACGACGGCTCGGCCTACTACACTCTCGGCTACTATCCTGACGACAAGAACTGGAACGGCAAGTTTCGCAAACTCGAGATCAGGCTGACGGAAAAAGGCTTGCACGTGCGGCACCGCCGCGGTTATTTCGCCAATGCCCTCTCCGTGCCTGCTGTCCCGAATGACAAAGCCGCGCAACGGGAATTCACGAGCGCTCTGTCACTGGAAGCCCCGGCGGCCACGAGCCTGCCATTCGCGGCGCGTGTGAGTCCACCGACAAAAGAAGAGCCGCAGATCACAGTGAGCTTTGGCGTGGATCCCCAGTCCGTGCTCTTCGAAGCCGCCGAGGATGGACTGCGCCATGCAACAGTCGATTTTGTGACGCTGGCATTCGATCGCAAGGGCAAGCTTGTGGCCAGCCAGTCCAATGTGCTCAACACCGCGCTGAAAGCGGAGACCTATAACAGCGTGATGGCAAACAGGCTGCCCTTTTCGCAAAAGATAGCTCTTGCTCCCGGCAAGTACACGCTGAAGCTCGGCGTTTTCGATCAAAAGACCCGCTTGATCGGAACGGCGAACGCGAATGTCGTAGTACCGGCTGACTGAGCGTGCACACGCTATAGACTGCTTCTGATTTCTTTCACCCCGTGCCCAAGACGACGGCGCAAAAGGGTCCTGAGGGTTACGCCATCGGCGTATCCGACTCGGCCTGCGATCTCTTCTACGCTTTCATGAGTCGTCTTCAGGAGATGCACCGCGCGCTCCACACGCAGCTCCTGGAAGTAAGACAGAGGCGACTTTCCCAGCACGGAGTGCATGCGACGAGCCAGTGTTCGTTTGCTCGCGCCCGCCGCGGTTGCGGCATCGTCGAGCGAAAACCCATGCGTAAGCCGGCCTCGGGCCCACCGCTCGAACCGCTCCACCATGGCATCAGAGTGGGCAAGATGATCGGCAAGGATATAGGCGGACTGTGACGGCCGTGGGTCTACCACCAGATATTTTGCCGTCAACGCGGCAAGCCGCGGGCTTTTTTGCCGGATGAGACTTAATACCAGGTCCATATGGCTGAGCGCTGCTCCGGCGGTAACGACCTTGCCGGATTTCACGACCATGCGCGATTCATCGAGCCGCACCTTCGGGTATCTCTGGCGAAAGAATGGGGCGAGCCACCAGGTTGTGGTCACATCCTGGTCATCGAGTAATCCTGACTCCGCCAAAATAAATGTCCCGATACAGGCAGCCGCCATGGAAGCGCCCCGGCCCGCCCACCAGCGAAGCATCTTGACCGCGTCCCTCACTTCGGACCTGGCCAGGGCCGCCTGCAGCGGCTCCGGCATCTTGAATCCGATTGCGGGAACTACGACCCAGTCGGGGATCGCCCGCTTGGACGTGGCGATAACCGGAACAATCAGGCCTTGCGACGTCTTGACCGCCTTGCGCACTCCAACGATCTCAACCTCGAAGCGCGGCGAAGAGAGGCCTGACATTTCCGCTAGTTCATTCGCTGTCTGAAAAGCATCGAGCACCGCCGCCAAACCTGTGTCAAACACGTCGCTGAGCGCGAGCACGTAAACCTTCATGGCAAATATGATACCAACTTTGGCGATCTTGCCAATGGCCCGCGGGCCGCAGAAAGAGCTATGCTGGCTACCGTTGTATAGCCAAGGAGGCACGCAATGTACACAGTCGCATTATTCGCACGTTTGGAAGCCAAAGCCGGCAAAGAGAATGAAGTCGCAAAGTTCCTGGAAGCAGGACTTGCCATGGCCAATCAGGAAGCAACAACACCCATATGGTTCGCGCTGCGCCTGGGTCCGGCGACATTTGGCATTTTCGACGCCTTCACGGACGAAGCTGGACGCCAGGCTCATCTGAATGGTCCCATTGCCAAAGCCCTCATGGCAAAAGCGCCCGAACTGTTCTCCAAGCCGCCTGCCATCGAACGGCTTGAAGTTCTAGGCGCGAAGCTTCCGCGATAGCGAGTTGACAGCGGTCTACATCGGGAAGAGATGCACATCATGAACGAATTGCGCAGAAACATTCTGGATTGCATCGGCAAGACTTCTCTACTGGCCTTGCGCAAAGTCGTGTCCAGGAACGGCGCTCGCATCCTGCTAAAGCTGGAGAACGAGAACCCCACCGGCAGCATGAAGGACCGCATGGCGCTTGCCATGGTCGAAGCAGCAGAGGCGGACGGACGTCTCAAAGCTGGTGGTTCGGTCGTGGAATACACCGCCGGCAGCACCGGCGTGTCCTTGTCTCTAGTCTGTGCGGTAAAAGGATATCCGCTGTACATCGTGAGCTCGGACGCCTTCGCCCGGGAAAAGCTCGATCATATGAAAATCCTGGGAGCGAAGCTGCAAATCGTGCACAGCGAGAGCGGAGGCATGACGGAAAAACTGACCCGGGACATGATCGAAGCAGCCCGCGTCATTACGGAAAAAACTGGAGGCTTCTGGACCAATCAACTGAAAAATAGAGACCAGCTTGCCGCCTACTCCAAGATGGCGGAGGAAATCTGGACCCAAACCGACGGACACATCGACGGCTTTGTTCAGTGTGTGGGTTCCGCTGCGTCTCTTCGCGGTACCGCAGAAGCCCTGCGCCGACGTAATAAAAAGATCATAGTTGTTGCCGTCGAGCCCGCTGAATCCGCGGTTCTCTCGGGCGGCCAGCCGGGCTCGCATAAGATTGACGGCGTCGGCGCGGGATTTGTCGTGCCGTTATGGCAGGCGGACGCCGCCGATCAGATCGAACTGGTTTCTACAAAAGACGCTGTTGCCATGGTCACGAGGCTGGCCCGCGAGGAAGGCCTCTTTGCGGGTACTTCCACCGGCGTCAACGTCACTGCTGCTTTGCGATTAGCGGAACAACTGGGACCAGACGCGACCATCGTCACTGTCATGTGCGACACCGGCATGAAATATCTGAGCAAGAAATTCTGAACTACGCTGCGTAGAGACCACCTTCGACGACTGGACCGGCGCGCTTGAGCGCGATCAGCTTTTGTTCTGCCGCATCGAGGACCGCGGCCTTGGCGCTCGGCAGCTCGAGCGGCGGAATCACTGTCATGGAGCCGAGTATGCTCGCGAGCGTGAAGTAGGATTCGCGACACTTCCGCATGAAATCCACGGGATACTCCGGCTTGCGGGCGTATGCGGCTTTTGGATCGGCATCGAGCAGGAAAGAAATATCCGGTTGCGGCACGAGCGCGCGCACCCAACGAACAAAATTCCTGGCCACTGCCTGGTTGAGATCCAGGTTGACCAGCTCGTCATAGATGTAGCGGTCCACGATGATCACGCCGACTCCGGATTTTTTCGCCCGCGCCAGCACCTGACGCAGACTGAGGGAATCCGCGAGATACAGCATGTAGCGCGCCAGCGTCAGATACCAGGCGCGCACATTCTTGTCGCGGCGCGCCACAGGCTTGCCCGGAGCGCCGATTCCGCGCTCGCTCTTGTAGACCTTGTGGACGAATCCTTCGCGATATTTCACGCCGACAACCACATCGTCCCAAAACGTGAGCAAGCTTGTTTTCAGGCCGGCGGACTCCAGCGCCGTGCGCAGATTTTCAATCTGAGTTGTTTTTCCCGCGCCATCCAGGCCGGAAAAGCTGATGACAACCGGGACATTCGGAGAATGCGCCATGCAGCACCTATTTTGCGGTTGACGGAGTTCCGCGGCTCAAGGCATACACGGTCCCCAGCGCCGCTCCGGCTGCGGCGATGGCGCCGATCTTGAGCAGCAGTGAGCGCGTCTGGCGCTGTTTGGCCGGAGCAATGGCAGCTCCCGCCGGTCTCGACGCCGCTCCGCCCACGGTCGGCACTTTCTCCGCCGCCGCTGCTCCCACCGGTTCTGCCGGCGGCTTCTTGGGTTGAGGAGCATCTTGCAGCGTAGTCACGTTCGCCGGGGCTTGAGCGGGAGCAGCCGCGCCCGGCGCCTCTTGCTGCTGCGTCTCGGAGGCATCCGGATACGTCGTGACCGGCTGAAGCGGGGCCTGGGCGGGATCAACCGTGGTTCCACGATTCTGGTTCGATAGTTGCGAAGATGGTTGCGAAGGCTGCGGTTGTGCCGGCGTCTGGGCTGGCGAGGTTGGCTGCGGTTGCTGTTGCGCGCTGTTGCTGGCGGGCGCAGGCGTGGTGGATTGCTGCGCCGGCATCATCTCCGGCGTCAGACACAGCCCCACAATCAAACTTGAGCTCACGATTTTCGCAACTTTCAACGGCATGTACATACGGCCCCCAGGGGAGATTCAGGCTAAGAACCAGTGGTCTTGATGGACGAAATGTTGGCGGCACTCGCGCGCACTTCATCTTCCGGCAGCGGGACGCGAGTTACATCAGCTTCTCTGTTCCGAATATGTTTGATGCGGTTTTTCAGGTAGCGGGAGAGGTTCGGCAGAGTGGTTTTGTACCAGCAGCACTTCTCCATGTCCGGCGAGAGCCCGCAGACCAGCCGCAGACGGCGCAACATCACGTTGGGCGGAAGCAGCAGAGAGGACACAAAGCGGTGATTGCCCTCCAGCAGGGTGAGGGAGCTGTCGTCATTGATCCCGATCAGGATGGCCACGGATTTGGGACCCTCATAGCGCAGACGCGTGCGCAGGACCTGGATTTTCTCCAGAAAATCATTCGTTTTGCCCTGCTCCAACTGCTGCCCGATGCGTTCGGCCACGCGAAGCGCAGAATAGTCTCCCTGGGAAAGCGCGCGCCACGGACGACGCGGGAAAACGTTGACCCTCGCCAGATCTTCAGCCTCCAGTTCTATCTCCCACCACTGCGTGTCCTCCGGCAGTTCGCGCCACATGCTTGCGCGGCGGCGAAAGAGCAGCGCGCGCCGTACGGCATTCTCATTCCGGTCGGCCAGGTTGGGGCAGTAGACCAGCGCTTCGAACTTGTGGCGGTCCCGCGCGAATTCCGAGCGGTAGAACTCGGCTTTGAGGAACTCGGCAATGACCTCGGCTTCCGTGATACGGCTGAGCTTTTTCATGCCGCCGCCACCTCCGCCAGAAGGCGATTGCGACGGCGGGCAAAGCCGAGTGAAACCAGAAGGAGCATCAGCGCCATCAGGACGATCTGCACGACGATTACCTGTCTGAGATCGTGGTGGAAGATGCTGATTGCCAGGACCACGCCTCCGCTGAATATCAGCTGGAGCCATGCGGTGCTGGCCTTGCGCCGGGACATTTCATACGCCATCATCACAACACTGAGGGCGTAGAGTCCCGTTGCGGCCGCGTAGAGTGCCAGCAACGGCCCACCTTCAGCAAACTTGGCGCCGAAAACGCCATGCATGATCGCCTGGGGAAGAAAACTGACGGTCAATACGAACACAACTACAACTCCGAGCACCAGAACCATGGGCAGAAAGACTACCTGCTGCTGCTCTGCATGCTCCTTAGATGCAGCACTGACGGGAAACATTGCACTCACAATCGACCATGCCGCCAAATAAAGGACGCGCCCGATCAGGGCGACCGCCGCGTAGAGTCCGGCCTGCTCCGGGGGGAAGAAATGTTTCACCATCAGGATGTCCACATTGTTGATGATGACCTGGCCGACAAAGAAAATCATGGCCTGAAAGGCTTCGTGCATTGAGGGACGTATTCCCGGCAGGGGCTGGACTTGCAGTTGCTTCGGCACAAGTGGCAGAACGCAGGCGACTATCACCGAGGCGGAGATGGCGCCCACCGCGCCCAACACGCCGTATCCGGCGCCGACCAGCACAACAGCAATCAGAAAGCGGGCGGTGGCTTCCACAATGAAGTTGCTGCCTAGCCGTCCGAAGGAACATGTGCCCTGCATGGCTCCGCGATGGACGCCGAGTGGAGCATACGCGGCAATGCCAATGGCAAGCACGCCAAGAATCCATGGATCCGGCAAACGGAGAAATGCCGCGAGAGGTCCTTGGCCGGCAAAGAGAACAAGTCCCAATGCCAGGCTTACGACCCACGCCCTTCTGGCCATGGATTTGTAAATCCCCGCCTTGGCGCCCGGGAGGTCATGCTGGGCAATCAGCTTGGCGCAGACAATCTGAAACGAGAGCGTCACGGCGGAGGCCAGCATCAGCAGCGTGACGGCCGCGGTGACGTGCCCAAACTCCGAGGGGCCCATCATCCGCGCCATGGCTACGTTGTAAAAGAAATTTACGCCACTGACCAAAGTGGTGCTCAACAGCATGATCAAACTGCCGCCGAGGACAATGTCCTGTGACTCCCGGCGGCGAAGCCGTGCCTTGAAGGTCAGCAGCCACGTACCTTTAGCCGGCGCGCAGTCCAGGGGAGCGTCGAGTTGTTGGGCCATTTTCATGAACTATGCAGCAGTTGCCGTGGGTGGGTGCCGCCGGTCGAGCAGTTGCAGCCGCATGGCATTGGGCAAAAAGCCGCTGAAACTGCGGATGGCGTCGGTAGAGCTGTCATAGATCTCGAACAGGCGCTCGGTGCGCGTGAGCTCGAGCACCACCGCCGACTGCGGCGAGAGTGATGCCAGCTTCAGGTCGCCGTCACGCCGGTGCGCTTGCGACATGCAATGCAACAGCATTTCCACGCCCGCGGCGTCGAGCCGCACGACCTGCGAGAGATCGAATACGAGCTGCGGACGATCGATGGTCAGGAAGGGTTGAACATCACGTAAGAACTCGCGCGCGGTCCGTGCGTCCACGCGAGCCGGCATTCTCTTAACGACAACGGGTCTGCTATTGGTGTCCATATCTCCTCACTACTGCCAGGTTCGCGGGAAATTCTGCGCTGGGTTCCATCTCGCGAGCGGGGCCAGCAGGGGAAGCTGGACGTGGCTGCGGTTCCTGGCGCACGGGTTGCGGCTGGGACTCGCCGAACAATCCGCGCCAGGCTTGCCTGGGCAAATAAGTAACAAAATCAAATGCCGATCTACGCAATCTCCGCCAGGAAGCGGGAGAGACATAGTGGATCAGCTTGGGATCGGCAATCTCGGCGGTTGCGTTGCGGCGCAGGTTGTCGATCCTGCCGGTGCCGACAACGGAATGGGCCAAGTCAAGACCTGCGCCCACGCAGGAGTACGGCAGCACGGTGGAGTTTTCCACCACGGTGCCGCAATCGATCTCCGCGTGATGCTCAATGGTGCTGCAGCGCGTAATCACCGCGTCGCCGCGCACCTTGGCGAAGGCCCCGATAAACGCGGGCGCCAGAACACGGGCGCCTTTCTCAATCAGCGCGTCCGGTCCGACCCACACGCCGGGCCTGATCTGCTCAAACGCGGGTTGGGTCTCGGTTTTCAAGGTCAGGATGTCAATGGCTAACTGACGGATATCGCGCGCGGTCTTGAGCGGGTTGACGTATCCGTCGTGGTCAAAGAACTGGCAACGTCCGCGGTCTTCCGCGAGACGGCTGCGGAAGAGCACTGCTGCGTCATTGCGCCGCGAAGCGCTCACGCAGAAGATATTCAGAACTTCAGGTCCATGGCTCACTTGAGTGACCTGCGCCTTGCGGTCAAGATGGAATCGAGCCAGGGCTTCAAAATCCACTTCCGCGTATTGACCCAGACTGATGACCAGGATCAGTTCCGCTCCGGCCTCTACCATCTCGTTAAAGACTTCTTCCGCGGCGCGCCAGAACTGACGCGGCGAGGCCAGACGATATTCCAGCTTTTCCGGGGCAGCCGCACAGGACTGCGGAAGCGCACTGGCGCTGACCAGAGCAACTGCGTCCGTCGCGCTCTGCCCGGTCAACCGTTCGGCCATGCGCTGCAGCGGAGTAGCTCCTGCCACGTCCAGCAGCGCCGGCGAGACCGGCAGCGCTTTGCCTTCCGGCAGCTCTGCCGACGGTGGCACAAGGATCAGCGCGCGGATGTCCGTAGTCATCACCGGGCGCTTCTCCGATCAAAACTTGTGACTGGAGCGCTGGCAGGCCCTAGGAAGGTGCTGCGACTGGCCTGCTGGCCAAAGACAAAAATAACCCTGGGTTCGGTACCTAACATCATGGGGCCCTGTGTGACGCTCAAAAAAACCGCGCGGACTGCAAAACGGTCGACTGCACTCAGCCGCGCTAAAAACAATTCCTGCACTTGCAACTGCGACAGCCTGAGAGAACTTACTGGCAGCTCTGCCCGGCCACCGCCGGTCTAGCATGGCAGCAGTGTTGAAGTAGATGAGAATTCAGGGGCTTATGTTGTCACCTCCGCCGGCTCTAAGGGATTTTTACAACTGAGGCCCTGGATGCTGCTAACATTTCTCCATGCCCGCTGTGCAAACCATCCACTACTCTTTGATGGATTCGCCGGTCGGAACTTTGCTTCTGGCAACGTCAGACCGCGGACTGCGGTGTCTGCAATTTCATCGCGGACAGTTGCCTGCCGCGGCCAGGGACGAACTCTGGATCGAATCGCCTTCTCATCTCCAACCTTACGCAAAGAAAATCCAGGCCTATTTTCGCGGCGAGCTGCGCGACTTTGATTTCGAGCTTGACCTCGTCGGCACCGATTTCCAGAAGAAATGCTGGAACGCCCTGCGCGCCATTCCTTACGGCCAAACGTGTTCTTATGCCGAACTGGCCAAAAAGGTCGGACGCCCGAATGCTTTTCGTGCCGTGGGCCAAGCCAATCACCGTAATCCTGTAGCGATCATCGTTCCTTGCCACCGGGTCATTGGCGCGAACGGGACACTCACCGGTTACGGCGGCGGTCTTGAAGTAAAAGAAAAACTCCTGCTGTTGGAAGGCGCGCGGCTTTTCTAGAGTGGAAGCCGCCCTCGCGCGCGGCTTCCGTTTTGGTTTATTTGAAGAAGCCGTCTGCCTGCGTCAGCCGCTTGTTGATCTCAGCCCAGTTCACCACGTTCCACCAGGCCTTCAGGTAATCCGGACGCCGGTTCTGATACTTCAGATAGTAGGCGTGCTCCCAAACGTCATTGCCCATGACCGGGAACTCGCCATTCGAGATGGGATTATCCTGGTTCGGGGTGGACTTGATCTGGAACTCGCCGGACTTGGTGCGGACCAGCCAGGCCCAGCCGCTGCCGAACTGGTTAACGCCCGCGGCTTCGAACTTTTCCTTGAACGCGTCAAAGCTGCCAAAGGTTTTCGTGATCACATCGGCGATGGCGCCGCTGGGCGCTCCGCCGGCTTTCGGAGCCATGATCTGCCAGAACATGGTGTGATTCACGTGTCCGCCACCGTTGTTGCGGACTACGCCGCGGATGTCTTCCGGCAGCGCGCTCAAATTGCGGATCAGCTCTTCAGCGCTCTTTTTCTGAAGATCGGGGTGCTTCTCCACCGCGCCATTCAGCTTGGCAACATAAGCGGCGTGGTGCTTGTCATGATGGAGATGCATGGTTTGCTCGTCAATGTGGGGTTCCAGCGCGTTGTACGCGTACGGTAATGCGGGAACTTCGTAAGCCATATCACTCACCTTTCGTTTTGTTCATTCAAAAACTCTTGGCCCCTCGGGGGCTAAAGCCCAGACCGGCTGGAATGTCAGCAGCGGCACGGCTGAAGCCGTGCCCTTTCAAATCCGTTTATCTTTCAAATCCGGTCATAACGTTGCAAATGCCAGCTCCAGCAGGGTCTTTTGCTCCATCTCGTGCGCGGTATGCGAACCAGTGGATGGACTGGACGAGGGCGAGCGCTTTACCGAGCGCACTCCCTTGCCTCGCGCCAGCCGCTCGATCTGAGGATAGATAAAGTTCAGCGCGCCCATGTTGGCTGGCTCTTCCTGGACCCAGAGAATTTCGCGTGCACCTGCATGTTGCGTCAGGGCCGCTTCCAGCTCCGTTTCCGGAAATGGATAGATCTGCTCCACAAAAACGATGGCCGTGCGCGTGTCGTTGCGGCGCTTGCGCTCGGCGCGAAGCTCGTGGCCGATTTTTCCGGTACAGAGAATGATGCGCTCGGCGTTAGTGGTTTCCAGGTCCGGAATCACGGTCTGAAATTGGCCGCTGCTCAACTGGTTTAGGGGACTGGCCGCTGCCGGATGGCGCAGCATGCCTTTGGGTGTGAAGACGATCAGGGGCTTGCGCCACTTCCGCAACGCCTGCCGCCGCAGCAGATGGAAATACTGCGCGGCCGTGGACGGCTGAGCGACCTGTATGTTGTCTTTCGCCGCAAGTTGCAGATAGCGCTCAATGCGTCCGCTCGAGTGCTCGGGGCCCTGGCCTTCGTAGCCGTGGGGCAGCAGCATGACCAGACCGGAGAG
>WNFI01667616.1_pt1 | contig 11326 bp, 8 predicted proteins | sample 5400471 | NCBI WGS metagenome assembly WNFI01 (sample SAMN13153348, study PRJNA577476) | soil metagenome | isolation source: 100 cm saprolite on Douglas fir-dominated hillslope | place: USA:California | collected 2013-09-17
AACAACGCGGGCGGGAAGAATTGTCGTTCGAGTCGACAGCGCCGCAGCCACCGACCCATCGGCATCTGCGGACGGCAGCACCACCTGGACCCGCTGCGCACCCTTCACTACGTGTGCGTTCGTCACAATGTACCCGCTGGGATCGATCACAAATCCCGAGCCGATCGCCCGTTGCCTGCCAATCACCGCGCTCGCGTTTCCGTGCTCACCTTCTTCAAGTGGTCCATACCCCGTTACCAGGATCTGTACCACGCTGGGCGAGACTTTTTTAATAAGGGCATCTACGGATTCGTTGAGCTTTCGCAGTGCATCGGTGGAATGATCCTGGGATTGCCCGTTTGCGGCCGGCAAATGGACAAGCAGAAATAAAGCGCTTCCGCAGAGGGCACTTAAAAGTCGCAGCGCCCAACGCCGGCTTTGAATGGGGTGGCTGCTGGATTCGAACATGTCTAGTCTCCTCAAAACAGTCCTCAATCCATTGATGCTTGGTGGGTAAGCTAGAGTACAACGAATAACTTGGCCCCGCGGTTTCGCCCCTAAATCAGCAAAGGTAAAGGCCTGCTCAACGGCAATCTTCTTGTAATGAGACTGACCCAGAAAGCAGTCCCCTGCATCCAATGCTGGGGAGCATTCTGCCGCATGCGGGGCTTGCCGGAACAGGCACGCACAGCGACGTCAACGCTGCTGTTATCCGGGAAAAGTGGGACCATAGCCTGAAACTTTTGGCCGAGGGCCATCCAATCATGCCACGAATCCAGACCACCGAAGACCGGCGGCTCGAAGAAGCACGCACCCGCAAAAAGCATTGGAAGCGCTGGGGGCCCTACCTCTCCGAGCGCCAGTGGGGAACGGTCCGCGAGGATTACAGTCCGGGCGGTACAGCCTGGGAGTTTTTCCCGCACGACCACGCGCGCTCGCGCGCTTACCGTTGGGGAGAAGACGGCATCGGCGGGATAAGCGACCGTCACCAGATGATGTGTTTCGGGCTGGCGTTGTGGAATGGGCGCGATTCCATTCTGAAAGAGCGACTGTTCGGCCTCACTGGAAATCAGGGCAATCACGGCGAGGACGTGAAGGAGTATTACTTCTACCTCGATTCAACGCCCACTCACAGTTACATGCGCATGCTCTACAAGTATCCGCAAGCCGCATTTCCATATGAAACCCTGGTTGAAGAGAGCCAGCGTCGCGGCCGTGGCCAGCCGGAATTCGAATTGCTCGACACCGGTGTTTTTTCCGAGAACCGTTATTTCGACCTCTTCGTCGAGTACGCCAAAGCTGACGTCGAGGACATGCTCATTCGAATCACAGCCGTGAATCGCGGACCGGAAGCCGCCGCGTTGCACATCCTGCCGCAGCTCTGGTTTCGAAACACGTGGTCCTGGGGCAAGGACCTTCGCCGCCCCATCGTGCGAAAAGCCACCTGCATACCCGGAAGCAACTGCGCCGAATTGCAACATTGGCAGTATGGCAAGCGCTGGCTGCTGTGCGCCGGTCAGCCCGAGTTGCTATTCACGGAAAACGAGACGAACAGCGCGCGCCTCTTCGGCGGAAGAAATCGCTCACCCTACGTGAAAGACGCCTTTCACGAATACGTGATTCAAGGCAACAAGCCGGCCGTCAATCCTGAGCAGATGGGAACGAAGATCGCCGCATATTATCCGTTACAGCTTGACCCCGGTCAGTCTGTGACACTCAAGCTGCGGCTCACCGATCTCGAGCCCCTTGGCGGAATGGATCTAAACTCCGGAAGAGTCGGCACCATCACCTCGCCCGGACACGCCGAGCGCGCCGAAGGCGTTCCCGCCACCAACGACTTTGACGCTGGATTCGACGGCCTCTTCGCGACGCGCCAAAGGGAAGCCGAAGAGTTTTACGCCTCCCGTATTCCGAAAGAGCTCTCCGACGATGCGAAGGCTGTCATGCGGCAATCCTTTTCAGGAATGCTCTGGTCCAAGCAGTTTTATCACTACGACTTGCGCACCTGGCTCGAAGGCGATCCCGCCGGTCCCAAGCCGCCGGACAGCCGCTGGGACGGCCGCAACAAGGATTGGACGCATCTCTACAACGACGACATTATTTCCATGCCGGACAAATGGGAGTATCCGTGGTACGCCGCTTGGGACCTGGCGTTTCACTGCATTCCGCTGGCGCTCGTCGATCCCGATTTCGCCAAAGAGCAGCTCATCCTTCTTTTGCGCGAATGGTACATGCACCCGAACGGACAGCTACCTGCCTACGAATGGGCCTTCGGCGATGTGAACCCGCCTGTTCATGCCTGGGCCGCCTGGCGCGTTTACAAAATCGAGCGGCGCGTGCGCGGCGTCGCCGATCGCGGATTCTTGGAAAAAGTTTTTCACAAGCTGCTCCTGAATTTTACCTGGTGGGTCAATCGTAAGGATCCCGGCGGAGCGAATATTTTTCAAGGCGGATTCCTGGGACTCGATAACATTGGTGTCTTTGACCGCTCGGCGCCCTTGCCGACGGGAGGTCACCTCGAGCAATCCGACGGCACAAGCTGGATGGGAATGTACTGCCTGAACATGCTGGCCATTGCGCTGGAACTGGCGAAAGAAGACCCCGCATACGAAGATGTCGCCAGCAAGTTCTTCGAGCACTTCGTTCACATTGCACATGCCATGAACGATTTCGGCGAGGGTGGGCAGTCGCTATGGGATGATGCGGACGGTTTTTATTACGACGTATTGAAGCTCCCCAACGGCGAGGAACACTTCCTGAAAATCCGCTCGATGGTCGGATTAATACCGCTATTTGCGGTGGAAACGCTGGAGCCTGAAATTGTCGATTGCCTCCCCGGCTTCAAGCGCCGCATGCAATGGTTCATTGACAATCATCCCGACGTGCCGGAACACATTGAAATGACGCAGCGATCGGCGCGAGGGGTGAGGCGGCTGTTGTCGCTTGTGAATCGCAAGCATCTCAAGCGCGTGCTCACCCGCATGCTGGACGAGACGGAATTTTTCTCACCGTACGGCGTGCGCGCGCTGTCGCGCTACCATTTGGACCATCCCTACGAAGTGCATGTCAACGGAAATCTGAGCCGGGTTGAATACGAGCCTGCGGAGTCTCCGACGGGCCTTTTCGGTGGCAATTCGAATTGGCGCGGTCCAATCTGGTTCCCGGTGAATTATCTCCTCGTCGAATCACTCCAGAAATTTCACCACTACTACGGCGAAGATTTTAAGGTGGAGTGCCCCACGCATTCCCGCACCGAATCCGATCTCTGGCAGGTAGCCGCGGAAATTTCCCGGCGGCTCATTCACATTTTTCTCCGCGATTCGAGTGGCCGCCGGCCCGTAGCGGGCGGCACCGAGCTTTTTCAGAGCGATCCTCACTGGCGCGACCTCATCCTTTTCTACGAATACTTTCATGGCGACAATGGCGCCGGAATCGGCGCAAGCCATCAAACCGGCTGGACCGGACTGGTCGCGAAACTGATTGAGCAAAGCGGTGAGTAAGATGTTGATCGGAGAGGTGCGCTGATGAGTGCGAAATTCGAGGAGAAAGTGGTTCTGGTGGCAGGCGGCACTGGTGGATTGGGGCGCGCCGTGGCTCTGGCATTCCTTGAGGAGGGTGCCAAGGTCGTCGTTACCTATCGTGCGCAGGAAGAATTCGATGCTTTGAAGAGCGTGGCGGGGACAAACGGCTCGAGACTGGAAGGGCACACGGTCGATGTCACGGATGAAGCTGCCGTGCGCCAGTTGATCGAGAAAATCGTGGGAAAGTATCGCCGATTGGATGCCATGGTCAACACCGTGGGTGGTTACGCGGGCGGCACGAAGTTGTGGGAACTGGAGACGAAAGTTTTCGAACAGATGCTGGCTCTGAATTTGCGTTCGGGGTATGCGCTTTCTCGTGCTGCGGTACGAGCGATGTTGAAAGAGGGCCATGGAGCCATCGTAAACGTAGCCGCAAAAGCCGCGTTTGACCATGCCGATGGCGCAGCCGCTTACGCTGCTTCAAAATCCGCCGCGGTGGCGCTGCTGGATTCGCTAGCCGCGGACTTGAAGGGCAGCGGCGTTCGCGTGAATACGATTCTCCCGAGCATCATCGATACCGAGGCCAACCGCAAGGCTATGCCGAAATCGGATTTTGCGAAGTGGCCGAAGCCCGAAGACATCGCGCGCGTCATCCTCTTTTTGTGCAGCGCCGATGCCAAAGTCATTCACGGCGCCGCCATCCCGGTCTATGGAGATAGCTGAAACTTTCGTTCAAGAAGTGAATCTGAATTAAGCGGCCCCGGATTGCCGGGCCGGGTGCAATCCTCGGCGACCAAGGAGCGGTGGGTGCCGGAACAGGCGGAAGTTCAGTTTGGCCGCGAGATTTGTGGCGATCTCGCCGCGGCCGAATCGCGCGAGTGGCTGGTCACCAACGGAATCGGCGGATATGCTTCCGGTACCGTTGCCGGAAGCCAAACTCGCCGTTATCACGGAATGCTGGTGGCCGCCCTGCAGCCGCCCGTGGGCCGCATGCAGCTCGTCTCGGCCATCGACGAAATCGCTCACTATGCCGGGACGGAATTCTCTCTCGCCACCCATCGCTGGGCCAACGGCACCTTCAATCCGCAAGGCTTCCTACTCCTCGAGGATTTTCACCTGGAAGGCTCGACGCCGGTGTGGACCTACGCGCTAGCCGATGCGCTTCTGGAAAAGCGCATTTGGATGCGCCAAGGAGAAAACACCACCTGCATTCAGTACACGCTCGTGCGGGGAAGCAGTGCCCTCGAAATGGAATTGAAGGCGCTGGTGAATTATCGCGACTTCCATTCTTTGACCCATGCAGGCGACTGGCGCATGAATATCTCTCCGGTAGAGCATGGCGTAAAGGTGCTGGCATTTGACGGCGCAACTCCTTTTTATCTGAAAAGTTATGCGTCAACCTGCGAACCGCGCGACGAGTGGTACCTCGGCTGCTTCTTGGGGGAAGAAACTGCACGCGGCCTGAGTGACCGTGAAGATCGTCTTTTTGCCGCGCTGTTCCGCGGAAAACTCGAAGCCGGTTCCAGCATCACGCTAGTGGCGTCCACGGAAGCAGCAGCCTCGCTCGATGGTGAAACCGCCCGGGCGGAACGCGCCAATCACGATGTGAAGCTGTTCCACGAATGGCAGGCGAAAAACGAAAAGCTTGCCGAAGAAGCGCCCTCATGGCTTTGGCAGCTCATCCTCGCTGCCGACCAATTCATCGTCAAGCGCAGCCTCTCGGAAGAGCCGGACGGCCGGAGCATCATCGCCGGCTATCACTGGTTCGGCGACTGGGGCCGCGACACCATGATTGCGCTGCCGGGACTGACGCTGGCGACCGGCCGCGCCGGAGTTGCCAGGCAAATCCTTCTTGCCTTTTCGCGGTACGTGGACGGCGGGATGCTCCCCAACAATTTCCCCGACGCGGGAGGCAAGCCCGAATACAACACCGTCGACGCCGCGCTCTGGTATTTCGAATCCATCCGGCAGTATTTTGAAGCGACCCAAGATGCCGAGACTCTGCAGAAGCTTTTCCCGGTTCTCGCAGGCATGATCGATGCCCACATCGCGGGCACCCGCTACAACATCCATGTGGACCTGGCCGACGGGCTTCTCTATGCCGGCGGTCCCGGTGTTCAGCTAACGTGGATGGACGCAAAAATCGGCGACTGGGTCGTGACGCCCCGCACGGGAAAGCCCGTCGAGATTAACGCGCTGTGGATCAACGCGCTCGAAACGATGGCAGGATTTGCCCGGTTGCTCGCGAAACCAGGCGAGGCTTACGAAAAACTGGCGGCCAAAGCAAAGAAAAGTTTTCAGAAGTTCTGGAACGCGGACCGCAATTGCTGTTTCGACGTCATCGATTCGCCGGGCATCGGAAATGATGCGTCGCTTCGGCCGAATCAGATATTTGCCGCCTCCTTGCCGGTAAGCCCGCTTACGCCCGAGCAGCAAAAGGCGGTTGTCGATATTTGCGCGCGGCACCTCTTGACCTCGCATGGCCTGCGGAGTCTCGCGCCGGGCGAAACTGGATATACCGGCCATTACGGCGGAAGCCCCCGCGATCGTGACGCTGCCTATCATCAAGGCACCGTATGGGGCTGGCTGCTGGGCCCTTTCGCGCTCGCACATCACCGCGTCTACCACGACCGCGAAGCGGCGCTGCGTTTCCTCGAGCCGCTCGGCCGCCAGATTTATGCGAGCGGCCTCGGCACGTTAAGCGAAATTTTCGATGGCGATGCCCCCTTCACGCCACGCGGCTGCATCGCACAGGCTTGGACGGTTGCCGAAGTCCTGCGGTCTTGGCAGGAAATAGCGGGCGGAACAACCCCCGGAATCATTTAGCCGCATTGAATATCGCCGAATTCGAACGTCTATCCGCGAGAGTGCAATTCGTACAGTTCGATGAGCACCTTGCCGCCGTCTGGAGATGCGACGAGGAAAAAATTGACTCGCGTGCCATCCGCCCCATGCCGCGTGGCAGGATAGACGGGATCAACTCCAAATTTGTCTTTCAGGACTTGGGTGGCACGATCGACATCGGCACAGCGATATTCCACCTGTTGCATGCCCTCTCCAAACTTGGCCAGGTATTTTGCGATGGCTCCCGAACCGCCGGGCTCGCGCGTGGTCAGAATGTCCAGGGAAATCCCCTCGGCGAAATGAAGTTCGAATTCCTCGGCATCCTGATCCGGTGGCACCTCGGCGAGTCTGGGCGTGCCATTGGCAATTCGGATTCGCCCAAACGTATCGCGTTGCACCGCGAGCCCGACCGTTATAGCGGGAGTGGGTCCGAGGAGAAGCGCGGAGAGATCGCTCTCGGCCCACCAGTCAGAAATGGCAGATCCTGCGGTTGCCCGGCCCAGCCGGTAGATTTCACCGGCGGCCGCGAGCCTCTGGGATGCGTCGGCGGACGAGAGGTCCACGATGGATTGAGCGAGAGGGCTGGACATGGGAGCGTCAGGAATTGTAGCTTGAGGACGGCACGAAAAGAAGCTGAAGCCATACAGCAATCCTCGTAAGACGCAACTAAATCGAGGTTGTTTTCATCTGAGGGGTATGCCAAAGCCAGTTTTATTAACAGTGGATGACGACCCGGAAGTCTTGCGGGCCATTGAGCGCGATTTGCGCAGCCGCTACGCGAATCACTACCGCGTGATGCGTGCAAGTTCGGGCAGCGCGGGCCTTGAAACACTGCGCGAACTGAAAGCACGCAACAATCCCGTAGCGTTATTATTGGCGGACCAGCGCATGCCTCAGATGGACGGTGTGGGTTTCCTTTCTCAAGCGATGGAGATGCACCCGCTCGCCAAGCGCGCCCTGCTCACCGCGTATGCGGACACCAACGCTGCCATCGATGCGATCAACGAAGCCCGCGTGCACTACTACCTGATGAAGCCGTGGGATCCTCCCGAGGAAAAGCTCTTTCCCGCTCTCGACGACCTCCTGCACGATTGGACGGCCACGTTTCGTCCTCTGTATGAAGGAATTCGCGTCCTCGGCACGCGCTGGTCGAATCGTTCCTACGAGCTGCGTGAATTCCTTGCGCGCAATCAAGTGCCCTATCAATGGATTGACGTGGAATTGGCGCAGAGCGATCCCGAAGTGCGCGGACTGATTGACTCACTGGGGCCCGAGGCGGAAAAACTTCCCTTGATTCTGTTTCCCGATGGCACGCGCCTCCCGGAGCCTCCTTTGCCCGCTGTCGCGGACAAAATCGGCCTGCGCACCCATGCCCAAACCAACTTCTACGATCTTGCCATCGTCGGCGGAGGCCCGGCGGGGCTTGCCGCCGCTGTGTATGGCGCGAGCGAAGGCTTGCGCACGGTGATCATCGAACGCGAAGCGCCCGGCGGCCAAGCCGGACTAAGTTCTCGAATTGAGAACTATCTCGGCTTTCCTTCCGGACTCACTGGCCTTGACCTGGCCCGGCGTGCCGTAGCACAAGCGCGGCGCTTCGGCGTGGAAATTCTCTCCCCGCAGGAAGCGGTTAGCGTTCGTGTCGAGGGCCCCTACCGGTATCTTAAGCTCGCTGATGGTTCGGAGCTCTCCTGCCACGCGCTCCTCCTGGCCATGGGCGTTCAGTGGAGAACGTTGGACGTTCCCGGGATTGATCACCTGCAGGGCGCGGGTGTGTATTACGGCGGCGGAACCTCCGAAGCGCTGGCCTGCAAGGGCGAAACGGTTTACATCATCGGCGGCGCGAATTCCGCCGGGCAGGCCGCCATGCACTTTTCGAAGTTTGCGGAGAAGGTGGTGATGCTGGTGCGCGGAGTTTCGCTTGCCGCGACGATGTCGGACTACTTGATCGAGCAAATCGAAAAAACACCGACGGGAGAAAGAAAGAAGCTCCCCGCCTCAAGCCTTTTCATTTTTATCGGCGCGCAACCGCGGACGGAATGGCTTGGTGATGTGATTGAGCGCGATGAGCGCGGTTTCATTCTTTCTGGCCCGGACCTTCTCCGCGCCGGAAAGAGACCGCCGTCGTGGACGCTCGATCGCGACCCTGGATTGCTCGAAACGAATGTGCCCGGAATTTTTGTCGTCGGCGACGTGCGCCACGGTTCCGTGAAGCGCGTCGCTTCCGGTGTCGGCGAAGGAGCGGTGGTCGTGCAGTTCATGCACCAATATCTGGCGAAGGTCCAATGAGCGAAACACAGGATCAAGCACGTCTGGAAACGTTAGTCGCGGACTTGCGGAAAGTCCCTCCTTTTGCCGATCAGCCGCAAGCCGATCTGGAATGGTTTGTCGCGCAATCGGAAGAGCGCCGTATAAACGTCGGCGAAATCACCGTGAAGGAAGACACCCCGGCGGACACCATGTTCGTCATCTTCGAAGGAGAACTGCGAGCCCGGCGGGAAAACGGTCCCCAAGACGGTCCTGTGTTTACAGCCCAGGCTGGCGATGTCACGGGTGTGCTGCCCTTTTCCAGGATGAAGACATTCGGGGTGACTGGGCGCGCGGTGCTCCCCATCCATTCCCTTGCGTTTCCAGCGGCCAAGTTTCCGGAGTTGTTCCAGCGCATGCCACAGCTTTCCAAGCGCCTCGTGGGATTGTTGACGGACCGCGTTCGAACCGTTACGCGCGAAGAGCAGCAGCGCGAAAAACTAGCAGCGCTCGGAAAATTGTCCGCCGGACTCGCGCACGAGCTCAATAACCCTTCCGCTGCGGCGCGGCGTTCGGCAGCCGCGCTTCGCGATTGCCTGGAGCGCCTGCGCGTTGCCGCCCGCAGTTCGAGTCTGGGTCCGGAGGATTGCGGCCTGCTGGCCCAGCGCGAAGAGGAGATTCGCTCCGCGCTGAAGCCCGCTGAAAATAAAGATGAATTCGCCCGGGTCGAGCGTGAAGAAGCAATTCAATCGTGGTTGGAAGGGCACGGCGTCGCCGATGCCTGGAAACTGGCGCCGCTTTTGGCTGACGCGAACTTAACGGACGCGCAAATGGAAAGTTTTGCGGGCGCCGCCGGAACTTCGCTTGGCCCCGAGCTGACGCGATTCGGCACGTTGCTGGAAATGGAACGCATCGCCGATGAGCTTGAACACAGCACCGCGCGCATTTCCGATCTCATCAAAGCGATCAAAGAGTATTCCTACATGGACCAGGCGCCGCTCCAGGAAGTGGACATCAAGAGCAGCCTGGAAACCACGCTCATCATCATGCATCACAAGCTGAAGCGCGGCATCCTGGTCACGCGCGAATATGCTCCCGACTTGCCGAAGGTGATGGCCTACGGCAGCGAGTTGAATCAAGTTTGGACGAACCTCATCGACAACGCCGCCGACGCCATGAAAGAAAAGGGCAAGCTTCTCGTGCGCGCCGTGCGCGAAAATGATTACGTGCTCGTGGAAATCGTGGACGACGGTCCGGGCATCCCGCCGGAAGTGCAATCGCGCATCTTCGAACCTTTTTTTACGACCAAAGGCGTGGGCGAGGGAACCGGCCTCGGCTTGGACGTGGTGCACCGCATCGTGAAGAAGATGCGCGGGCTCATCAGCGTAAAGTCGGCTCCGGGAGATACGCGATTCCAGGTGCGAATTCCGATTCAAGCGGCGGTGTGATTCTGCGGGAGACAACTATGGCCGAAAACTGTACTCACCTCGATCAGATTAAGCGCGTGAAGCCAAAGACCAAAGGCTGCGAAGAGTGTCTCAAGATGGGCGACGGTTGGGTGCACCTGCGGCTGTGTTTGATATGCGGGCACGTGGGTTGCTGCGATTCCTCAAAAAACAAACACGCCACAAAACATTTTCACGCCACGAAACATCCGATTGTCCGGTCACTCGAGCCGGGCGAAAACTGGATGTGGTGTTACGTCGATGAACTGATGTTTGAAGAAGAATGAACTTTACGTTTTTTTCTTCGCGGGAATCAGGACCGACGCCAGCAGCGCGATCAGCAGCACGCCCCCCACAACTCCGAGTGACACCGTCACGGGAATGTGCAGCCACCGCTCCCCGATCATTTTTCCGCCGATAAAAACCAGAACGATCGCCAACCCCTCATCGAGAAAACGCAAGCGGTCGATGACTCCCGCCAACAGGAAGTACAGCGCCCGGAGCCCGAGAATCGCGAGCACGTTCGACGTGTACACAATAAAAGGGTCGCGTGTAATGCCAAACACCGCGGGGATGGAGTCCACGGCCAGCGTTACGTCCGTGATTTCCACGACGAGCAGCACGAGAAACAGCGGCGTGGCGAACAACTTGCCCGCATTGCGAACGAAAAAACGCTCCCCGTGATAATCCTGGCTTACGCGAAGATGCCGGCTCGCAAAACGGAACATCCTGCTTTGCTCCGGGCGAATCTCTCCTTTCTGAAAGAACAGCATGCGCACGCCGGCATAGACGAGGAACGCTCCCAGAACATACATCACCCAGGAAAAATGTTCGATCAATTCCGCGCCCAGCGCGATCATCACCCCGCGCATGATCAGCGCGCCGACCACGCCCCATTCCAGAAGGCGATGCTGCAGGCGCTCATCCACGGCAAACGCGCGAAAGATCACCAGGAAAAGAAACAGATTGTCGACGCTGAGAGCCTTTTCGATTAGATAGCCGGTAAAGAATTCCAGCGCGGGCTGGTCGCCATGGAAATAGAGCACTCCGAACCCAAAGAGGACCGAGACTGCGATCCAGCTAAAACTGGCGAGGGCCGCCTCGCGAATTCCGATCTTGTGGGGGCGGCGGTGGAAGACTCGAAGATCCAGCGCGATCGCAATAACGATGAAGAGATTAAACGCAATCCAGTGAAGGGGCGTCCCCATGGCGGCGCTTTAAGGCGCTAGGGGGTGGAGCTTTGCGCGTCGATGGAGTTCAAATTCGACAGTTCGACGCGAATCGTTCTGCCGC
>WNFI01033807.1_pt1 | contig 11325 bp, 10 predicted proteins | sample 5400471 | NCBI WGS metagenome assembly WNFI01 (sample SAMN13153348, study PRJNA577476) | soil metagenome | isolation source: 100 cm saprolite on Douglas fir-dominated hillslope | place: USA:California | collected 2013-09-17
GCGCCCACCGACGCGTCCACCCAAAAATACTTCCCCCGAGCCGCGAGTGAGAACGATGCCGACATTGGCGCGGAATCCGTCCTTGTCGATGTAGTCGGTTGTGGGTTGGATGGACATGCAGTCAATTGTTCCATATCACCGGCGGCTTGTGGTCGTCTGGCGGCAAGCCTTTGAAACCGGGCGCGCGGCCTTGGCTCGGCCACCCGGTTCGAGCGCTCATGAAGGCATTTTGACTGTTGGGAGGAGCGCCTGGCCGACTGCCCTCGCGCTCCGGGGGACGCAATTGACGTGGCCGCATTTCTATAACTTGTGAAATAGGCCCAGCAACCGCCTTCTTTGCTCCTTTCCCAAAGTTGAGAACTTGAGGATGAGGTCAGCGAGTTCCGCGTCCTCGCAATAAAAATAGGGGACGGGTACGTGCAAGACAGCGGCCAGGCGCTTCAGCATCAGCGGATCCGGCTTGTGCACCGCCTTCTCATACTGGTTCATTCGGGGGCTGGCACCAGATTCGTTGATTCCCGCCCGGATGCCGAGCTGCTTCTGGGATATGCCGAAGCGCAGCCGAGCCTCCTTCAAACGCTTCGCGACAATCAAGACGCCGCTCATCTCTACCCCGTTACCGTCTGGGGCTAAGAGAGTCTTAGTTTTGGCGTTGACGCGATACTAAGAGTTTTTTAGTATCGACGTTGGGGAAATGCCGACGAATAAAAGCTATTAGGACGTTGTACGCGTGACATGTCCGATCCGCTCCGGCTGTACTGTCGTCGTCAAAATAGGAACCGACTGCGGATGAATGCAAGGAAGAAGGATCTCGGCAGCGGACTCTTAGGGCAACTTGCCGCCCTGCGGCGCCGCCTGATTCAGCGCGGACGATCGCGCGACGCGGACCTGGATGACTTGATTCAAGAAGGGTGTCTGCGACTCTGTCTCTATGAACAAGAGCAGAAAGCGCCGGTCCGCGATCCAGTCGCATTTCTCGTGAATGTGGTGGAGAAAGTGCAAATCGATCGCGTGCGTCGCGCCGCGCTTACCCGGCGCATCTTCTCGGATCAGCCCTTCGAGGAAGTCGATTGCGTGGATACGGCAAGTTTGCCTGAGCAGGAGGCCGAAGCGCAGGAATTGATCGAGCGCGTCGAGCGAAGTCTGGCCGCCGCCAATCCCCGCACGCGCGAAGCCTTTTTGCTGCACCGCTTCGATGGATTGAGCTACGCGGAAATCGCCCAACGGTTTAACATCTCCACCCGGGCGGTCACGAATCATATCGCGAAGGCCCTGATTCTCATCGACAATGAGTTGTCGCGCGAATGAGCCTGCCCCGGCAGCAGCAGAACGATCCTGTACTGTCCGAAGGGGCGCGCGTCGATGCGGCCGCCTGGATCGCCCGACTGCGCGACGAGCGGCGCGGTCCGGATGTGGAAACGGATTTTCAGGAATGGCTTCTCGAGAGCAACGAACATCGGCGTGCGTTCAGTCGCATGACGCAGGTGTGGGAACAGGCAGGCAAAATTCAGATGCGTGCGCGAGCCGTTGTTTCGGCGCCCCGCAGGGGACGCTCGCGATTCTCCCCTTGGGCGGCCACATTGGCCGCTACACTTGTTCTGGCGGTCATCACCGCGGTCTACTACTGGCGCGACAACGTGTTGCGGGACGGAACGCGTGTCGTGTTGAACACAGACACACGTATCGAAGTGAACTACGACGAACATACGCGCCGGGTGCGGCTAGTACGCGGGGAGGTCTGGTTCGACGTCTCCAAACGTCCGACTTGGCCCTTCCTCGTCAGCGTAGGCGACCAAGAGATCCGCGCGCTGGGTACCTCTTTTATAGTGCGCCACGACAACGACCAGGATCTTTCGGTTACGCTGGTCGACGGACGGATCAGTGTCGCCCCTATCGCCGGGGATCGCGAGGCACCGCCGCAAACCCCCCAAGTCCTGATTCCCGGTCAACGGCTGGTCATTTCACGACATCATGCCCCGGCAGTGGATCGACCAGAATTGAGTCGAGTCACAGCATGGGAGCGCGGGCGAGTGGAGTTCGACGAAACGCCGCTCGCGGATGCGACCACCGAGATGAATCGGTACACCACCACTCGCGTAATTGTTCCAGATACCGAGGTGGCTCAGTTGCGCGTCGGCGGAGTATTTCGTGCCGGCGACTCTGACGAATTCGTGAAGATTGTGACAGCGGCCTTTGGGCTGCGGGCTGAGCGAAATGGGGGCGATATCGTGCTGTCCCGATCCACAACACAGCTTCCCCCGCCGATGGACCGATGACAGTAGTGGTCTATAGCTCGTCCAGTGAGCCGAGCAATCGTCTTTTTTGCGCCCTCCCCAAAGCCGAGAACTTGAGTATGAAGCCGGCGAGTTCCTCATCCTCGCAATAAAAATAAGGGGCAGGCACACGCATCACGGCGGCTAAACGCGTCAGCGTCTGCAAGTCCGGCATGTGCTTCCCGCGCTCGTATTGGTTGATTCGTGCGCTAGCGGAAAATTCATCGATTCCCGCCTTAATGCCAAGCTGCTTCTGGGATAAGCCGGCCCGCAGCCGCGCCTCCTTAAGGTGCTTCGCAACAATCGACATCCCGCCCATCTGCGCCCCATTTGCCAATGGGCTCAGAGACTCTTAGCTTTGGCGTTGACGCGATACTCAGACTTCCTTAGTATCGCCTGATCGTGGGCGTGAGGGGCTGCCAGGTACGTATGGGTATCAACGCGCCGAAGGACGTCACCGTTCATCGCAAAGAAATCTACGAGCGCATTCGGCGCGAGAAGCATCCAGTACGTCTTACGTAGTTTCTTGACGAGCTGTATCCAATAGACCAGTGCTTAGCACCATGCGTGAGCTGCGCATTCCAGAAACTCCTCGGCATCGATTTGCGCCGAGCGTGCGCATCGCGCACTGCGACTTGAACAACAGAGCCACCAATTTAAGAGGATGACCTAAGTAGGTTCTATTTACTTTTCCTGAATCGACCTCTTCTCGTTGGGATGCATCGAATAAGCGCGGGCGTCAGCGCTAAATGAACGGGAGGTCTTGATGCGTAGAATCGCAGGCCGCATTCACTTTTCTGCGTCGGCATTTGTTGTGGCAACCATATTCTGGTGCGTTGAGGCTGATGCACAGGTACTTGTTCACTTCGACTTGCCCGCGCAACCCTTGGCACGGTCACTCAAGGCCATAGGGACCGCGACGAATACGGATGTTGGATTCAGCGCGAGTCAAGTCGCGGGTCTTCTTGCGCCCTCACTTAAGGCAAATCTCACCGTGGACGATGCCCTGCTGCGCGTACTGTCCGGGACCGGATTGCGACCGCAGCACCTGGACGACCACACTATTGTAATCGCCGCTGCGGCGTCCTTCACGTCCGACTCTCCGGAAACGAAGCTGTTGCGGGCCGAAGAGTCGACGCCGGCAGAAACGACTACGTCGCCTCAACACATAGAGAACCTAATCGATAGTTCATCCGATCTGAGATTGACTCACGCGGATAATCCTCCTGCGCAAGATGCAGCGAATTCCGACAAAGATGGAGCCCGCTTGCTAGAGGAGATTCTCGTCACCGGAACCCGTATCCGCGGCGCGGCACCTGCGTCACCCGTTATTACAGTTGATCGACAAGTCATAGAACGGTCAGGGCTTCAGAACCTGGGAGATGTAATCAGAAGTCTTCCCCAGAGTTTTGGAGGCGGCCAAAATCCCGGCACCCTCGGTGCGAGCGGTAGTCAAAATACATACTCATTTACCGGTGCATCCACCGCCAATTTGCGGGGCTTAGGAAGCGACTCAACGTTGTCACTTGTTGACGGCCACCGACTAGCCTATGACGGCAGCGGAAGTTCAGTTGACATTTCGCTAATCCCATTGACAGCTGTAGAACGCGTTGAAATCGTGACGGACGGAGCCTCGGCTCAATACGGATCAGACGCGGTAGCGGGAGTTGTGAATATCATATTGCGCCCCAACTACGAGGGAATCACGGTAAGCACAACACAGGGCTTGGCAACTCGCGGCGGAGGAGAAACTCAACAATACGACATGCTCGCCGGAACAAAGTGGACCAGCGGAAATGTCATGCTTACGTACGAGTACGCCGATCACGATTCAATCCTGGGTAGCGATCGCAACTTTGTGGCTGCGGCCGAGCCTACGACGTTGTTGCCGGACACGCGGCAGCAGTCAGTTCTTTTGAAAGGCCGCCAAAGCGTTTCCGACGCTATCTCGGTATTCGCAGAAGGACTGTACGCCCATAGGCTGCTTGATTCCCAACAAGCCACAATTCCGGCACTAGACAGCCATACATCTGGAGATCAATACGGTGCCGTCGTCGGCATTAATCTAATTCTTCCTTACTCATGGACTGGCTCTTTGTCGGTCAACTCGTCCGAGAGTCGAGACGCTAGTTCGGAATATCGATTGTCACCTGCATCGATCAGCTATAACACATACGCCAATTACCTGACGGCAGGCGACGCAGAAGCGTCAGGCCCAGTTTTGGATATGCCGAGTGGCACGATAAATGCCGCGGTTGGTGGGGGCTACCGGAGAGAGAAATTTAGCTACCTACAGGTGCCAGCAGCAGGCATACCCAGCGAGCACGCGAGCCGACGGGCGGAATACGCCTTCGGCGAGCTAAGGATTCCGCTTGTAACGCCGTTGCCAGCGCGCACCGGACTAGTCGATCTTCAATTGAGCGTCTCTGGCAGGTTCGAAGACTATAGCGATTTTGGATCGACCGTCGATCCGAAGCTGGGGATTCTCTATAGTCCCTCGACCAGCCTAAAAACACACGCGACTTGGGGAACATCATTTCACGCGCCATCGTTGCTGCAGCAATATGCGCCTTATCAGGCTTATCTCTTCAACATCCCGGATCCGCTCTCAGTTTCGAGCACATCTACGGCCATGGTAACGCTTGGAGGCAATCGCAATCTACAACCGGAAAAATCCAAATCGTGGACTCTTGGGTTCGACTTCACACCCATTGGCCTACTGGGATTTAAGACAAGCATTGATTATTTCCACATCTCATATAGAGACCGAATCGGCATTCCAATCAGCAATTTCTTTAACGCGCTAACTAACCCTCTGTACGCAGGGTTTGTTACGAGAAACCCATCGGCGTTGGTTCAAGCCGCTGCTATCGCAGGCTCATCAAGCTTTTCTAACTTTTCCGGTGCCGCATACGATCCAACGGCAGTTGCTGCCTTGGTCAATGTTCAGAATGCGAATTTCCGCAGACAGGAGGCTACTGGTGCCGATGTGATTCTCGACTACACGTGGGAATCCCTTGTTGGTCGCATCAACGCGTCCCTGAACGCAACCATACTCAGCCTTAAGGAGCAATTGCTCGCAGCATCACCGGACATGACAATTAGTGGAACGGTGTTTAACCCATCAAAGGGGAGATTGCGTGGTGGTTTGACCTGGAGTCGAGGGATTCTAAGTCTCTCGGGTTTCGTTAACTATACGGGAACATCGGAATCAACCCAGCCTTCCACTCGCATAGCATCATGGACAACAGTCGACGCATTATTCAGTTTAAGAATGCCAGAAAGTGGCGCATTGAGCGGATTCCGCTTGAATCTTGCCGCCCAGAACCTCGCGGACAGAGATCCACCGTTCGTAGCCTCGGCGATTACTGCAGGAGTGCCTGGGTTGCACTATGACTCGACGAATGCATCTGCCGTAGGTCGGTTCGTTTCTTTGCAATTGTTGAAGGCCTTTTAGAGGCTATCAAATCTAAAGCGAGTCGGCGCCCGAGTCATGCGCTGGCCCTGAGTGAAGGCGCCCTTTGAGAAGTGCTCGTAATCACAAGTCCAGTGCCAGAGGATCTTTGATCGTCACGACTCTATCCCTATGCTTAGCAGGATGGGCTTCGGATGCTGCCAAAGGAACAGCCGAGCGAGAGCGACCGTTTACAGCGCGCGACTCCATTGAGTGGGCGCGCGTGTTGCCTTTCGCGCAGCAATCAACTTCAAATACCGATGGCGGCGCGTCGAACATCGCAGCATTTTCGTTTGACGGGTCCCGCTTCTTAGCCCACGTTAGTCGCGGGGATCTTGCACGCAATTCAATCGTCGATACGCTTCTCATGTACAGAGTCGATGACGTCCGGCGATTTCTTGGGGCGCCGCATGCCACCAAGCCACCTTCGCCGGACGTGCTGGTGCAGAGGGAGACGAAGCATGAAGGGGACGCAATTCAACAGCCGCAATGGGTTAGCGGGAATGAAGTAGGATTTATTGCGGAAGATTCAACAGGTCGGAATCAAGTTTACGTTGTAAACACAACCAGCAACAAAGCGACACAGGTTACACACAGTCCATCCGGCATCACTTCATTCGCAATGTCTGGCAACTCCCTTCTCTACTACGCGCTAGGGCAACCGCCGTCCCGCGCCGCCCATCCAATCTCGGTCGGGAGTCGTGCATTGGGAGACATTATTGACCCTCAGTTCTTGTTCGATCAATTTCCCAGTATCAATCTATTCGTACAATCGCGTAGGACCGGGAGGGTTTCACAAATTGTGGCGCCTGCTATTAGGATGACGAGACCTTTTCAAAGAATCTGGCTATCTCCCTCAGGTGATTACGCAATAACATTCGAACCGGCCGTTGATTGGCCATCGGACTGGGCAGAGTACAAAATCCCGCGGTACGAGGTCTACGGGTACTCAAAGGATCGCGCTTCGGGTGATCCAACAGCATTTGAATTAAATGACCGGGTCCGATATAGATTCGTCGATCTTAAGAGAATGACCGCTCGCACCTTGGTCAATTCGCCGACGGGTTACCTGTCGTTTAACTATAGCCCCTCCGGCGTGTACTGGCCCGAGGGTCGCGACGCAGTGATTGTTGCAAATACATTTCTCCCCCTTGCAAATATTGTCGGGCAGGAACGAGCTTTGCGGCGGCAGTTTCCGGCTATTGCCGAGGTGGATTTGGGTTCGGGCAAGATCACTGTAATACGGTGGGAGCCGGCCGCGGTCGAGGATCCGACAGGAGGGCGCATCCAAGCACTCAATCGAATACTGTCCGTTGATTTCAAGCGAGACACGCTTACGGTACGTGTCTTGGCGAATTCAGGAGACGATAGAGTCGAACAGGGCATAGTCAAGATTGAGACATTCAAGAAGCGTGGCACAGAGTGGACACCAATGGACGCTACCGACGAGGACAGAGTGGGTGATTTTATGGTTACGCTCGGCGAGGGTTTGAACGAACGCCCGCGCGTTTATGCGTCAGAAGGCGCCTGCAATTGCAGAAAGGAGCTGCTTGATCCGAATCCGCAGGCAGTACATTTCGATTTCGGTCGAACACATATTTTCTCTTGGAGCGACGGCAACGGAATCCATTGGACGGGGGGTCTAACTCTACCTCCAAGCTACGTGAGCGGCCGGCGGTATCCGATGATCGTCCAGACACATGGATTTAGTCGGCGGGAATTTGTGATTGATGGCCCGCACGGAACCACCACTGCTTTCGCCAGTCAGCCGTTTGCCAATGCAGGCTTTGTAGTTTTACAGGTTGAGGACAACGCAAGCGCATTTACAGGCGATGAGAGACAGGCTGTGCTGTGCGCCGAGGGTATTCGCGCTGCCATTGGAGCGCTCGTCGAAAGTGGAGTAGCCGATCCGGAGGCAATTGGAGCAATCGGGTGGAGCATCACTGGCCATCACGTTTTATACCTTCTAATGGCTAACCCCCGATTGTTGCGTGCCGCGACTATTTCAGACGCAGCGATGTTTGGCTTGTGGTCACGCCTTTTAGCGGTCGGCCTTCCGTTAGACATTCAGAAGTCGTTGGACAAATTGACCGGTGGCGCACCTGATCTGCAGCACCTCGACGACTGGGTCGAGCGTAATCAAATATACAAACTCCCCAAGACAACGACACCGATCAGGCTGGAGGCAATCGGTCCACACTCGTTAATCAATATGTGGGAAGCGTATGCGGTCCTGCGGTATTCGACGCACGCCGTCGACTTTATTTACTTCCCAACCGGTCGTCATTCGCTAGTGATGCCGCTTGATCGCTTGCGCTCACAGGGCGGGAACCTTGACTGGTTCCGTTTTTGGCTCCAAAGGTGCATGGATTCCTCACCGGATAAGGCAAGTACGTACAAAGATTGGCTGAAGATGAGGGGGCAAGACGATCCGAAACTCGAGAAATGCAAGTAGGTGCGACTACGGCCGTGGCGGCCGAGCGTCAGTAGTTTGAATTGCGCGGGGAAGCAGGGATTGGAAATCATGCCGCTGCCCGATCGGGCAGGCGCGACCACTGCTGAACCCAGCCTTCCGTGTAAATAAGATGTGTAACGATCGCACCGTGAACCATATCTTTCGTCAGCGATCCCGAAAGAGACTTCTCGAGTTTCTTCCGATCGAGTACACCTCGTTGGACCAACATTCCATCCAACAAATATTCGCGAGCGAAGTTCCAATTGCGATCAAGAACGCTCTTCAGCCAGAGTCCGATCGTCCCTTTTGTTGACCGACCAATGATTTCGCCTGGTAGATCGTGAGCGAACGCTTTTCGTGCCACAGCACGATTCCAACCGCCCTGCAAATTCAAATACGTTGGAATACGAAGACAGAGCTCTATGAGTGGCTGGCTAATAAAGGGCGAGACAAATGGAGCGTCGTCGGGTTGTCTGAAGGGAGATTGATGCAGGCTGTCTCCTAACATCGCGAATATCATCCAGAGTTTCCCCGCTGGAACACCGTCTATCTCCCGAAGCCAGAGGGGAATAAATCGATCAGTAGCGGACAAAATAGCCCGTACAGAGCCGTTCGTTGTAAGCCCGGTTCTTGCAGCTATTGCACGCGGTTCATTTGAGAGGACGTAACGGTTGAGACTTCCCTTTGGTATCGAAAACCAACTGTCTCGAATAGCTTGCGCGATGACCTTCCACGCGGAGACTCTGTGAAACTCGGCGACGTCGAGAACAACTTTTACAAATCGAGCGCCAATTCCGTGTTGAGCGAGGTAATCTGCCGCTGGCGACAAATAGGTACTTGTCTCGAAAAGCCCGTCTCCCATCGTTCCCATAAAGATTGCGGTCGCGCTCCGGTCGCGAGCAAGTTTTTGCTCTCCCGCGTGAATTTCCCACATCAGTGAATCTTGGCTCGGTGCTACTTTCCTCCCCGAAGTAATTAACGGATGTCATGCGCGGCGAATGGCTTACGGAACGCAAACAGGACATAACAATCGCGGAATCGAGCCCGCCGGAGAGACGTAAGATAATGTCGCTGTGAAATGATGCCCATGCTTCAACGCACGATCTAGTCGTAGCGTGCACTGCGTCAACCGCAATAGCTTCATCTTCGAGCCAAGTTGAGTTCGCAATCTTACAAGGATCCCAATAGGTAGTTGAGGTTACCGATCCATTCTTGCGAAGTTCCATGCATTGACCAGATGTCAGTGGAGTAACCTCGTTGAGCGCGCTTTCACCTATTCGTGTGGCGTACCCGAATTCGGAGTGCAGGGTGATATGGTCCCAGTCGATGGTAAGATCAACGAGTCCAAGCTGCACGATATCTTCGATCCAGGAAAACATTATGTGCATGCCTCGGAGCCCAACGTGGAAGCATTGCATTTCGCTCATCGGCCCTCTAACGACACATTTCGTGCAACCCGGAGTTTCTGTGAGGAAGGCTACATACCACCCCCAATAGGATCGGGTTAACACCCTTCCTTGGGAAGTTAATATTTCTTCCGATTCGCTCGCGTTAAACGAAGAGACGACAGAAGCATAGTTCATTGCTCCGTCCGCTGGTTTCTTGAAGATACTACCGACGACGACGCCGCGTTTGTTCGCTAGACAGAGCGCACTGTCAAGACCCGGCTGAGTGCCGTTACAGAAGACCTGTAGGCCGACGGCGTCGAGCACACATCGCCAAGAGGAGTCGCCTTCCAAAAGTCGCTGTGTAATCAGTTGCGACGTAGCGCATTGTGCGGTGGCATCGGGCGCCCATGCTAAGGCAATAAACCGAAACACTCTATACTCCTGGCAAGTCACACGACCAAAATTGGCGTGTAACGCTGCACGTGCTCGAGAGAGTCGTTCAATACAATACCGCGATACTGAATCCAGCTATGAGCAGCGAACGGTCGGCTTTCAACACCTATCACCCATGTTGACGAAATGCCGTTCCGGCGCAAGAAATCCCTCAGAACCAATGAGTCCAGGATGCAGTTATTGTGCGCGGTATAAAAGATGGATCGGAGCCGTCGAAAGAGCTTGACTAGCTGCATCTCCTTGCCACCTAACATTGCAATAGTACTCGTGCGTTCAGGTCGCCTGGATTGCGCTCTGCGAACAATTCGATCAAAAGAGACTATTCGAAGTTGGCATTTGACTGTTATGAACGAGAGCATAAGCATGAAAAAATGGATAAATCGAAAGTGCAGGCCCGCTATCGGGTGCCGCGGAGAATCTGCGGAGCCAACTATGGCGATCGATAGCGGGGTGAGGGGTTTCCCTAACATCGCATCGCGGGTGACCAGTCCCTCCGTTGCGAGGACCTTGGTAAGGGCGAGCTCCGCTGCAACATCATAAATCGCTGGCAAAGTGTTCGATATGGACAAACCGCCTTCCACGATTCTGTATAAAAGGTCGCTGTGGTTTCGATTGATGCCGACATATTTGTGTCTCTTCACGTCCAGAAACACAACGCCGTCTTCTATAGCGCACCAATAGACGTGGCGAGCCAGCATGTAGTTGGGCACTGATTACGACTCCGTCTTTGAGCTTGACCTATTCGTGTCTTAGAGCGCCGGGGCAAGTCCGCTTTGACTGATTCTTGACGGACGTGACACACCATAACTCGAACCGAATCACACGATGAAAAGGTGCGCCACGCAACGCGTGGCACACCCGCCCTACTTATGCGAAACCCGGCGTGAGGCCATTGTCTGGCTGATTGGGGCCATTCGTGCCCTTGGTTTCCGCGAGAACTTCGCCCAAATCGACAAGTGCAATATTCATAACTATCTCCTAGTGATACCAACCACCGATCCGGTGGCCTGATCGACGTGACTCCGATCGAAACGATATGTCAACGGAAAATTTGCTAAGACAATATACTGATCCACGACGCGGACATTCGAGCCGCGCTGAATGCCGAAGGCTTGAACAGAGATGGCGTTGACTTCGCTGCCTGAGTTGTCAGGTTGATGGATTGGAGAACCAATTTGTTGCGGCATCTCATACGGTTGCGGAGTCGCGCGCTGTGACGGGTTGAACTGGCGTGCCGCCGAAATGGCGACCACTTCGTGGTTGGTAGCAAAATGAGTGTCGTGCGAACCCTGAAAGACTTGG
>WNFI01200129.1_pt1 | contig 11325 bp, 10 predicted proteins | sample 5400471 | NCBI WGS metagenome assembly WNFI01 (sample SAMN13153348, study PRJNA577476) | soil metagenome | isolation source: 100 cm saprolite on Douglas fir-dominated hillslope | place: USA:California | collected 2013-09-17
AGACACAGGATACCTCCAATTCTTTGAAGGCATTCACAAGAAGGAGCAGGTACTTACACCATTTCATACCATTTTTGAACCTCTCACGAGGCAGGTACTTATGGGTTTCGGAGGCAGGTACTCACAAAACACTTTTTCGTAAGGATACCTCTGAAAATCACTACCATTCAATTCTTGTGAAGCCGCTCTAGAACTGACTTCCTGTGCGTTAAGAGCGGGAGACGAGACTCGAACTCGCGACAGCCTGCTTGGAAGGCAGAATGTCGCCAAAAACCCACTCTACCCCATTGAAGTGGCTTCTAGAGCCATTTCAGGGGTTTTATTTATGAGTTGTGCGGCGAAGGCAAAAGATGTCGCGTTTCCTTTTTGCACCCCAAAAATAGGCAGGATGTTCGAAACAAACGAGGCAGGATGCTCCTTCGCGTTCCGTCCCAGTATACTCGCCTTTTCAGGGATTTGCAAGAGGGCATTGCGAGGGAAATAAAAGAGACAAAAGTAAATGCGCTCTTTAATATAGAGTCTTTTCTCAAATATCGGTGTTGTCCCCCTTCGATCCTCTGGGGCCCGGCTTTCTGGCGGTATCGCAAAATCCGTATTTTCGTTGTGATACAAACGCCATGCTACCTTTCCCCTCTTTCAGTGTATGCTTTTTTGAGGTGCAGGAAAGGCGGAGCCAGGAGGGCTTTTCTTATAGACAAGAAAAGCCCTCCTGGCTCCGCCTTGTTTTTGGACGCCCGAGAGACGCCTGGGAGCCTTGGAAAGAGCGCGAATGAGAACGAGACGAGAACCGCTTCTGGTGGAAAGAACAGCCGGGAGCGATAGCCAGATAAACTCATCCTCACCAAAAACGAAGGAGAGCCAATTATTCATGGCGGAAGGCGCGTGGGGGCTGTTGCGCGAAGAAGCATGTTCCAGCAAGTTTTCCAGCTTTTGGGTTTCCACAATCCTTCGTGACGAAACAGGTAAAAATGAGGCACGCTTCTGTTTGATGGCGAATCACACAAAGGATACGATGGTCTTACTGATGTCAAGGAACTCTTCTGTTCATGGCGAATGGTTCTCATACACAGCAACGGACTTGAGAGAAAGGATCAAGAACGATGGATCTTGGACTGAAAGAGAAGGTCATACTCGTCACTGGTGCCAGCAAGGGCATCGGCAAAGCTATCGCGATTGCTTTCGCTACCGAGGGGAGTCATGTGGTGCTCAATGCTCGTCATCAGCAGGAACTGGAGCAGGTCACTCAGGAGATACAACGGCGCGGAGGTAATGCGCTGGCACTGGCAGCGGATGTGACGAATGCCAGCGAGATACAACACCTGGTGCAACAAGCCATCGCACTCTTCGGGACCATCCATGTTCTGGTGAATAACGCAGGTGGCGCTGATGTTTTTGCCTCTTTTGAGGAGTTGTCAGATGAGGATTGGATCAACATCTTTAATCTGAACGTTCTTTCGACGGTGCGCCTGACACGGGCTATTTTGCCCTCTATGCAGCAACAAAAATGGGGACGCATTATCAATATTTCATCCGAATCTGGCACACAGCCTGATCCATTTGGGCCACACTACAATGCTGCCAAGGCCGCCGTCACGAATCTGACAAAGAGCCTCTCAAAGGCATATGCCAGGGACGGAATTCTGATCAATACCGTCTCACCAGGCATTATCAGGACGCCGCAGCTTGAGCAGCTCTTGGCTGCTCAAGCTAAGAAGCGTAGCATAACGCCACAGGAGGCAGAACAGGTCTTCTTGCGCCAGAATCGGCCCCATATCGAACTTGGCCGACCTGGTACTCCAGAAGAGGTGGCTTCAGCCGTGGTATTTCTCGCTTCGGAGGCGGCTTCGTTTATCAATGGAACCAACCTTCGTGTCGATGGTGGTTCTGTCGCCAGCATCTAACAGACAAAGGTCTCCCTCTGTTCCCACGGGATGCGCAACAAATTGAAGCGCAGAAGTGAAGGAGACAACGTGTTATGCAACTCGTGGGCCTGTTCTCTTGTATCAGCCAGCTCGGACGCCTGGCCGATGATCAGACCATATCCAGACGACAAGAACGCGGCGACCGCCTTCGCGTGCGGGGTATTTACAACTTTCTCTGCTGAATCTGGTTCTGTGTCAAGCAATAAGTAGAAAACTGGCAGTGACAATCAAACGGGAATGTGGAGTGAACTCTTACCCCACAAATAGAAGAGAGGGGATCATATGGGACATCATTCATACGCCAACAAAGTCGCATTTGTGACCGGCGGCACGTCTGGTATCGGCAAGGCAACGGCAATCGCCTTCGCCGATGCTGGTGCGAAAGTCGTCCTCGCCGGACGCCGTGAGAAAGAAGGCGCTACAGTCGTCGATGAAATCAAAAAACGCGGAAGCGAGGCGTCTTTTATCCGTACCGATGTGACCAAAGAAGACGAGGTGAAGGCAGCCGTGGGTTTCACGGTAAAAACGTATGGCCGCCTCGATGCGGCGTTGAACAACGCCGGCATCGAGATGGTCTGTCCGCTGAATCAGATCACAGAGGAACAATACCAAAACACGTTTCACCTCAATGTCTGGGGCGTGTTGTGCTCCATGAAGCACGAAGTTGCTGCCATGCAGAAAACAGGCGGCGGTGCTATTGTTAATACCTCCAGTATGTTCGGGCTTGTGGGAGCAGCTTATGCCAGCATCTATGCTGGCTCGAAGTTCGCGGTTGAAGGTCTGACCAGGTCAATCGCGGTGGAAGTTGCCAAACAAAACATTCGCGTGAATGCGGTGGCACCTGGTGCAATTCAGACCGATATGCTTGATCGTTTTGCCGGGAAGGAAGGCGAGGGACGCTCCGACCTGATCGCCAAGCATCCGATTGGGCGTTTTGGCACCAGTGAGGAAATCGCAGCGGCGGTTCTCTACCTGTGTTCAGACGAGGCCCTGTTCACCGTCGGCAGTACCTTGTCGGTTGATGGAGGTTACCGCGCCTGGTAGGGCTCACGAAATATCCTCAGCGTGATTTCTACACCATCTCTGGGGAGGATCTTCATAAGCTTGGACGGCTTTATCATAATCTGTTTTTGCTTGATTGATGAGACGTTGCCAATGGTAACCCAAGGCCGCCGCTTGCGAGCACGAGAACCACAGCCCCAAATGGCTGATAGCGAGGTGATCACCATAGAAGTGGTAATGCGTAAATGAGGTTTTCGAGTAATTGCTTCTCGCTTCTCATACGCATTACCAGTAGCCTCATGTTGAGAGGGAAGAGGTGACAACGCTTTTTTCTTCTCTCGCTGAGGAGTTAAGAAAGTGCGGCTGTAGTGCTGGCCGCTCTCGCTCTGGTCTCCTTTCTTCTCCAGGAGGGGCGCGAGGCCCTACATGAGGCTCGCACAGGTGGAACGTGCAGTTGCAGCGAAAACGATTGCTGTGAATGAGCGAGTGGGAAATCTTTCTCTGGGTCTCCGACAGGAGGCCCTTTTTGATCAGAACTATCGCCAGGATTTTTCTTTCCAGCATTCAATGAGGATATCTCAAATGAGGAACTTAGGCATGTTCTGTTGGTGCTTATGAGTGGCCTTATCGCGGCACACATCTCTTCCGAAAGCGACAATCCTTTCTTCAGAGTGCACATTCAATCTGAGTTTCCTGGCCTGCCTTGTTGGCGGTATCGCAAAAATGCCACATTCGTGGCGATACCGCTCCCTGAAGAAGAAAGGTGGAGAAAGATGAAAGTCATTCGCTTCGAGCACTATGGGGAACCGACACAGGTGCTCACGGTCCAGGAGTGTCCTCTGCCCGAGCCTGGAAAGGGGGAAGTGCGCGTGCGGATGCTCGCCAGCCCGATCAATCCCTCGGATCTGCTCTTTGTGCGTGGGCATTATGCCGGAGTGCAACCTCATTTCCCGGCTCCCGTGGGATTTGAGGGCGTGGGCGTTGTGGATGCCCTCGGACCACAGGTGCAGCGTCCTCTCCCAGGACAGCGTGTCGTCATCAGGAATGACAAAGGAGGCAATTGGGCGGAGTATGCGGTGGTACCCGCACAGAATCTGCTTCCGGTGCCCGACGATCTCCCCAATGAGCAAGCCGCCTGTTTCACCATCAATCCGGCCTCGGCCATTCTCATGCTCCGTCATGTGCTGGCTATCCCCAAAGGCGAATGGTTGCTTCAATCTGCCGCCGGGGGCGAACTGGGACGCATGATCATCCGCCTGGCCAAACACGACGGCATTCGCACCATCAACGTGGTCCGCCGGCGTGAAGCGGTGGCGGACCTGGAACGCCTGGAAGCCGATGCGGTGATTGTGTCCACTGAAGGGCCCATCGATGAGCAAGTGCGCCGGATCGTGGGTCCAGAGGGAGTCAAGTACGCGATCGACCCGGTGGTCGGAGAAACCGGAACCCAGATGTACCAGGCGTTGGGCGAGGAGGGGAGAATGCTGGTCTATGGGTCGCTCACCGGCGAGTCGATCCGTGTGGGCGCTGACCCGCGCTTCATTCTGGCGGGCCGGCGCATCCTGGAAGTCTTCTGGCTGGGTTACTGGCTTCCCAGGCTGGACGAGACAGCACAACGCCACCTGGTCCAGGAAATCGTCACGCTGCTGCACGAGGGGATTCTCACGACCTCTGCGGTACGTCCTTTCTCCCTCAATGAGATGAGCACCGCCGTCGCGCAAGCCGAAACAATGGGCAGACAGGGGAAGATCCTCCTCGTCCCCCAGATGTGACGCCTGGGGAACAGAAGAACTGGTGCACGCTCAAGAGGCCACTGGTGCAAGAGAGAGGTGTTTTAGTGAGGGAAGGTAAACTCCTTTGGGAGGGCGAGCCTTGAACTCACCGGAAGCTGTGCAGGGTGAGCAACGAGATGGCAGGTGTCTCCTTTCCTTTCTACGGTGTGAGCTTCCACCTGCGACGGGACTTCTCCAGGAGAAATGGACCACCATGGGAAAGAGAGAGGGGGTGAGCACAAGCATGCTTGTGCTGCGTGATTGGCAAAACTTCTCTATGCTGACGGGAACGGCCTCCGCAACGTTGATCGGGTTGCTGTTCGTGGCGATCTCCATTTCCATGGGAACGAATCTGTCCTTGAGGCAGACAACGATCTCACTGCGAACCTTTGTGGAACCGACGTTGCTGTACTATGTGCAGTCCCTGGCGCTCTCGTGCGTAGCTATCATGCCGCTTCCCATCCCCTTGCTGCTTGGCGTCTTGCTGCTCGTGCTGGCTGCCCTCGACCTGTTTCTCACGGGGATGGGCGCCTTTCGCATGCGGGTGCTGCATCGTGAGGACACCCGCGATGCGGGGCACTGGATCTGGTATATGGCGTTTCCCCTGCTTGCAGGCATCCTCTCCATCGGGACCCCCATCAGCGTGCCATTCGCGCTGATGGGGGTCCCGATGGTTAATCTGCTTTGCCTGGCTATTGGACTGCACAATTCCTGGGTGCTGACGGTCTGGTTGACACAACACCGAGAGGGATGGCTTCCTTCACAAGAGGAGCCGCAATTCACCCAAAACGACGACAGCCCTCGCTGAGAGCTGGCTGATCACCCGAATTCACAACGATCGCGTATGAGTTTCCTGTGCCCCCAACATGCGTAAAGACGCCCTCTGCGCTTGCGTCAATCCCTTTGCTCCACTGATCTCCAGTCGCTCGTAGGGTCGGTCACGACGCAGGGTCTGGAGATGTTCGAAGCTTTCCAGGTCCCAGAGTATGATGGCTCCGTCATCACCGCAGCTGGCCAGCTTTGCCCCATCCGGACTGACCTTGAGCGATTGCACGGTCCCCTGGTGCCCCTGGCGCATCTGCGTACATTGCTTGCCCTGCACATCCCACCAGCGGAGCATCCCATCACTGCCTCCACTGATCAGCATCGTGCCGGTTGGACTCCACGCGAGTGCATACACGATCTCACTTAGCCCACTCCATGCGTAGAGAGGTTCCCCACTGTCTCCATCCCAAACGAAGAGTTCTCCTCCTCCTCGCCCTCCACCACCACTGCTCAGACGTGTTCCATCGGGGCTCCACCCCACACACATCACCATGCCGCGATGCCCTTGCAGGCGGGCCTGCTGCGTGCCGGTGGTGGCCTCCCACAGGAGAATACTGCCATCGTAACCGCAACTGGCCAGACGCGATCCGTCCGGGCTCCACGCAACCTGACGGATCGTCGTTGGCTGCCCATGGCCGACCCATTGACGCACTCCTGTGGACACGTCCCACACCTGCACCTCTCGCTGATAGCTTCCACTGGCCAGAAACCTGCTATCTGGACTCCACGTCATGCCGAAGAAGGAGGTGTCGAAGTGGTTGGGATCACGCAAGGTCTGCACTCCAGCATGGGTCGTTGCCTCCCACACCTGGACGGCATTGTCCAACCCGCTGCTCGCCAGGAACTGTCCATCCGAACTCCACGCGACTCCATACGCTATCCAACTATGGCCGCGTAAGAGCCTGAGCGGAGTCTTTCCATCACGCTCCCAGATGGTAACGAGGGTATCGGAGCCTGCGCTGGCAAGCCGGGTGCCATCAGCGTTCCAGGCCACATCGTAGAGCGTGACGGCGTAGCCCTGGATCACACGTAGACACTGCCCGCGCTCCACATCCCACACGCGTACGGTGCCATCTTCACTTCCACTGAGCAGGCTCTGGCTATCTGGCAGGAAAGCAAGCGCATGGACGACGGCCGTATGCCCGTGGAGCGCCAGACGATAGCTGCTCCGTTCGACCTCCCAGAGCCAGATCGTCTGGTCACGGCTTCCACTGGCCAGGAGCCTCCCATCCGGGCTCCAGGCCACTGCATTGACCGGAGCCGTGTGTCCCACAAGCGTCTCACGTACCTCGAAACGTTCCACGTCCCACAGCTTGACGGTTCGATCAAAGCTCCCGCTCACCAGGCTGCGTCCATCGGGGGAAAAGGCCACCGACCACACCGGGCCGCGGTGACCTGTGAGGGTACGTGTGGCCGTGCCTGGGTACGCAGCCTGTCTCCCCTGCACCTCCCACAGGGAAAGAGTTCCATCGGAGCTGCCGCTGGCGAGCCTGCTTCCATCAGGGCTCCAGGCCAATGCATACACCGGGCTGCTTTGACCGGAGAGCGTCTGAAGGGGTGTCCCTGTGGAGACCTCCCAGATCCGGATGGTAGTATCATCTCCGCCACTGGCGAGGGTATGGCCATCGGGAGTAAAGGCGAGACGTTGGATGCTGCTGGTATGCCGCCCCATCCAGAGCAAGGCACCACTCTCAAGGTTCCAGAGTTTGACGGTGCCATCCCAACTCCCGGTGGCAAGCACCTGCTCATCTGGACTGAAGGCGAGCGCCTGTACTGCGGCAGTGTGCGCTTGCCAGGCGAGACTCAGCATTTTCCCACCATCGCGCCACACCCGTGCTTCTCCGCGCCTGCTGCCCATCGCCCAGTAGTGGCCATGGGCGCTTATCGCTACCGACCAGGGAGCCTCAAAGTACCCGGTAAAGACTGTCTCTTGCAGGGTAGCCCCCGAAAGGGTCGTATCTTGCATTTCGACCCCTTGAAGATAGGCGCCACGCAGGGTGAGCTGTGAGAGGTCCAAGCCACGCAGGTGCCCGCGCAGCTCTCGCAGCAGCGCGAGCAGATTCGCCGGTCCATACCCCTGGGCAGAGTCTTCCCACTCGCGAAGCTCGTCGAGAAGTGCAAGCAGGTGCGTCTCAAGCGCGGAGCGCCTTGGGTAGGAACTACGCAGGCGAGCCAGAATGGGGACGACCAGGAGGCGCTGTTGGGTTTGGCGCACATATTCCTGGGAGGTTGCGAGTTCCAAACCATGCTCGACCAGGCGCGAGCATCGACCCTGCTTGATTTCGTCAGTCACTTCTGCAATGAGCCGTGCTGTCACATATTCCATCACGACCGACTGCAATGTGAAGCTTCCTTGGAGCTTTCCCGGCTCAATAAGCGAGCGGCGGAGTAAGCTCTCGATTGTATCCAGTACCTGAACGCGTGGTAGGGGAACGCCAAGCGCCGTGAGCAGATCCTGCAGAAGCGCCGGCTCGCGCAGGATCGCCAGCCACACGAGCATGCTCTGCTCGAGTGCCGAAAGGCGGGCGTATTGCTCATCGAGCAGCGCCCGCACGCCGCCGAAGACGACCTCACCTTGTTCCAGGAAAGGGGCGATCTGGCCCTCGAAGAGTTCCACGATAGCTCGTGCGACAATTTTGAGCGCCAGAGGGTTGCCCGCATACACGTCGATCAGCCGGGTTTGCTCTGCTCTGCTCCCTGTCGCTCCCTTTTCGGCCAACAACTGCTGGCACGCCTGGATATCCAGCGGGGCCAGGCGCAAGGCACGCACCGGAGAGTGGGTGCCTTCCATGGGCACAAGGTCGCTCGGCTTTTCCCGACTGGTCAGGAGCAGGCAACTCCGATGCTCGGTTTCCGCGATGCGGCGCAGCACCCGGGAGAAGCCCTCGTAGCCCGTCCGCATGCGACCGCTCTCTTCCCCTTCCTCCAAGAACGATTCCAGGTTGTCATAGACCAGCAAAACACGTTTGTGACGCAAGCACTCTAGCAGGAGGTTCTGGCGCTTTTCGGGGCTCACGGAGGCGTCGGAAAGCGTCTGGGGAGCAAGAACCTGGAGGCAACTGTCAAGGAGCGCTTCGCAAGTGGGAACATCGCGCAGGGAGCGCCAGATCACTACCTCGAAGTGCTCGGCCCCCCGATGCATGATCTTCGTCGCCAGGGCCGACTTCCCAATGCCACCCTGACCGAGGACGCTGACAACCCGACAGCGCTCCTCGACCACCCATGCAGAAAGCAGGTCCTGTTCCCACTCGCGCCCATAGAAATTCGCCACATCTGGCGTGTCACCCCAATCAACGCGCGGCCCGCTCCTGGCAGGAAAAGCGAGGGCGTGGGGCGTGACCCTGGTCTCCTCTTCCGGTTGGGGGACTGAGGAGGTCTGCGCGTGGGAGAGCAGTCCACCCAGCCATGCTTCATCGAGGAGCACCTTCTGGTGGGCCGATTGCCAGAGCGCACGAATCTCCTCGGTCTCACGTCCGGCGGGGAAAGCCTGGCGCTCGATGGCAAGGGCCACAAAGTGTTTCAGGTGATCGACATTCGGATAGGTGAGCCCTCCCTCCCAATCGATCACGGCACGGCGCCGGACGCCCAGCAGATCAGCCAATTCGGTTTGCGTCAACGTGAGCTTCGTGCGCACGGTCAGCATCAGTTGCCCAAAGGCGTAGTCTCGTTCGCGGTACGAGGGTCCCTTCATGGATGTTCCCTTTTGTTTCCTTCTCACACGTGTGGTGATGTGTGGGTATGTGTGGTACGAAAGTGTTGCGATGTCCGGTGACGCACACATACGCTGCTTAGTATACTACAAAACGGAAGCCTCCTCGCGCCGTGGCGCGGGATGACGGTCAGAAGCCTCTCGGCACCTCACCACACCTTTTGGGGTGTGCAAGGCTGAGAGTATGCTCTGAGGTCGTAAGAAAAGGGCCCAAAAAGCCATCCAAACCAGACGGGTGCGCCTATCTGGAGCATGATCCCGCCAGGTTGTCCGATCCTTCTGAACAGCTTTGTTCTGTTCAGAAAGATCCTGTTGGTCTCACCATCACTTACTTCTGCTGACAGAGAGGGGAATGCCATGCCAATGATCGATATTTACGCAGTTGCCGGGACGTTTGCCGATACGAAGCAACTGGCCATTGATGCAGCACAGACGGTCAAAGCGATCGAGGGAGTGCCTGATATCCCGATGTTCCGGAAAAACACCGCCGCGTTTGTCCACGAATTGCCAGCAGGCACCCTTGCCAACGTGGATGGGGATGAACACTATGTCCGCGTGCAGGTTCTGACAAACGAGGGCGCTCTGGATCGCGAAAAACAACTCGCCGTTGTCGAACAACTGACGAAGCTCGTGAGTGCTGCCGCCGGTGACGAAACCCTGAAAGAACGAACGTGGGTCCTTTTAACCGAAGCGAAAGAAGGGGGTTGGGGTCTCTGGGGCCATGCTCACACGAATGCAGACTTAGTGGCTGCGGCAAGAAATGAAATCGCGAAGCTGAAGTCTGCGTCGAGTTAACATCGTCATGGGAGCGTGAAAGAACAACAGCGCACCGTTTTTGGACACACCGCGTGCTCACACGCTCATTCGAAGGGTATTTCATGATGAATCAGCCTGCACCAGGACAAGACTGGATGGCAATCGTCAGAAAAAATGGCACTGCCGAATTCGGCATGGCTTTTGCTCCGAATCCGACGCTTGGCGCTTCGGTCCTCGATGGCCCATGTATCGGCGTTGAAGCCATCGCGGCTTTCTTCGCTACCACCTCTGGCGGCATGTATGAAACCATCGAGTTCACGCAGGAAACCACCAATGGCAGGAAAACGTATCTCGAATGGCAGGGAAAAGCCTTTGGGAAAGAGGTCAGCGGAGCCACGATTCTGACGCGCAACCATGAGGGGTTGATTGAACATATCCAGCTGTATCATAGCCCCTTACAAGTAGTTGTGGAGTTTTCCCGCGAACTGGCAAAGCGTCTTCAGGGGAAAGGAGATCAGGCTTTCTTTGATGAGGAAATATCATGAGTTACGAGGATTATCAAAATCTCCATGTCCGCATAGAGCAAGGTGTCAGCTTTGTGACCATTGACCATCCTCCCATGAACCTGATGAACCGGGAGATGGTCAGGCAATTGAGCCGTTTTCTCGATGAGGTCGAACAGGATCATGCTGTTCGGGTCATTGTCTTTGAGAGCGCCCTTCCAGGTTTCTTTCTCGGCAATTTTGATCTTCAAGGACTGCAAACGCCTCCTCCAGTGGGTCCGAAGGCAGGAACGCTGACGCCCTTTCACCTCCTCACTGAACGGTACCGTACCTCGCCAAAGGTGACCATCGCCTGCATCGACGGTCGTGCCAGTGGGGGGGGTGGTGAATTTACCCTTGCGCTTGATATGCGTTTTGCGGCCAGAGAGAGTGCCATTTTTCTTCAACAAGATGTTCTTGGGGGATTCATTCCTGGAGGAGGAGCCACACAGCGTCTGCCGCGTTTGTTAGGGAGGGCGCGAGCACTCGAAGTGATGTTAAGCGCCCAGGAAGTGGACGCAGAACTGGCGGAGCGCTATGGATGGGTGAATCGATCGTTCCCAAGTGCAGAACTTGGTCCTTTTGTCAATGAACTGGCTTTCAGGATCGCATCCTTTCCATCGTATACGTTACACATGGTCAAGCAAGCGGTTGACGATGGGTTGCCTTCTTTCTACGATGGGCTCCGCGAGGAAGCATACCTTTGTGAGCAATCCAGGTCATTCCCAGAAAGTGTGGAGAGAGTAAAACAAATCATTGCGAGAGGAGCGATGCCAGAGCAAGAAGCGTAAGGGGTT
>WNFI01350049.1_pt1 | contig 11324 bp, 9 predicted proteins | sample 5400471 | NCBI WGS metagenome assembly WNFI01 (sample SAMN13153348, study PRJNA577476) | soil metagenome | isolation source: 100 cm saprolite on Douglas fir-dominated hillslope | place: USA:California | collected 2013-09-17
CGAGCGCACCCGGCGCGGTCAGCCCTTTACGCGGCCGGAACTTGCCGTGCTGCTCGCTTACGCCAAGCTGACGCTCTACGATGATCTGCTCGCCAGCGGTGTGCCCGACGATCCCTATCTCGCCCGCGAATTGTCCCAATACTTCCCACGCGAGGTTCGGGACAAATTCCCCGACTCGGTGGAATTCCATCGCCTGCGGCGGGAGATCATCTCCACCAATCTCTCCAATGCCGTGATCAATCGCGGCGGCCCGGCTTGCGTGGTGCGTCTGAGCGATGAGACCGATGCCGACGTGCCCACTATCGCCATGGCCTTCGTGGCGGTGGATGAATCCTACGGCCTCAATCGGCTGAACGACGCGATTGATGCGCTCGACAACAAGATCGACGGTCAATTGCAGCTCGGCCTCTACACCGCGGTTCAGGATCTGCTGCACTCTCGCGTGGTCTGGTATGTGCGCAGTGTCGATTTCAGCGCCGGTCTGGAAGCCGTGATCTCGCGCTTCGGCCCTAGCATACGGGAGATCGCCGCCGGGCTCGACAATGCCCTGCCGCAGGACATCCAGGCCGCGCGCAGCAAACGCCGGCAAGACCTGACCGATGGCGGCGTCCCGGCGGGACTTGCCGGCGAACTTGCCGATCTCGACACCCTGGTCTCCGCACCCGATATCGTGACGGTTGCAGAGCGCACCAACCGCGTTATCGGCGATACGGCCACGACCTTCTTCGCCGCCGAAGCCAATTTCGGTCTCGACCGCATCATCGCCGCCGCACGCGGCGTGACGGCGAACGATTTTTTCGAACGTCTCGCCATCGACCGCGCCGTTGACCAGATCGCCGCCGCCGAAAGAAGACTGGTCGCCGACATTCTTGCAACCGGCCAATCCGGCCAGCAGGCCGCCGAGAACTGGCTCGCGGCCCATCCTAAGGCTACGCGCATCCGCCGATCGGTCGAGGAGATCGCTACCAGTGGCCTGACGCTCGCCAAGCTGACGGTGGCTGCGAATTTGCTGGGGGATCTGGTGAAGGGCTGAGATGGCAACCCTTGTGTCGATGTCCTGCACCCCTCAGCGGGTTAGGAAAATGAATGCGATCACCAGAATTGCCAGAAACACAGTTTCGGGATGGCGGGCTCGTTTCCAATACGCCGCTGCAGTGGGTTCTCGACAGCCGGCCGGGCTGGACACGCGGCCTTCCAGATAGATCTGTGGAGCGCGCAAGGCGAGCTGCCGCGCAATCTCGGCGAAGCCGACGTGCGGCAGAAGGAAATCCAGTTCTCCAGTCGCGCGCGGGCGGCGACCGATCAGTACAAGCGGCAATTACGGCGTCCGTCTCGATGTCCGTTTATCTTCTGCCGGTTCAACCGGTCGACGCAACACTGGCATTAAATCTGCTGGGGTTTCAATTTGCAAAGTCTCACATGGTCGTTCGTCTACCCGAATGGTTCCGCGGTCGTACCTCATCTTTGAACTAGATCGAGGGTGTCAAAAAGGGACCATCCCCAATTTCTAAATGGGGCCACTAACTAAATTACTGACGAGATCGACGCGACGACTGCCTTTGCCAGAATCGCAATTGGATCGGGCTGTCTCGCCGGGCTTCGATCGTCGGCAGCGTATTTTCTGTTCTTATCGTGTCACCAGATGACACCTGGACTGGGACAGCGGCTGGAAAGCCTCGTCGCCTGGCACGGTTTCCCTGACGGTATAGTAGTCCCACTTTTCCTTGATTTGGTTCGGCGCCTTCACTTGCACCAGATAGAGGTCGTGGACCATGCGTCCGTCGGCACGGATGTGGCCATTGCGGGCGAACATATCGTTTATCGGCGCCGACTTGAGCTGCTTCATGACCACGGCTGCGTCATCAGTCTTCACCGCCTGCACGGCTTTCAAATAGTTCGTCACCGCCGAATAGGCGCCAGCTTGCACGAAGTTCGGCATCTTGCCGAATTTGGCGAAGAAGCGCCGGCTCCACTGCCTCGAGAGATCGTCGAGGTCCCAGTAGAACGGCTCGACCAGGATCATGCCCTGCGTCGCAGCGGCGCCGAGCGCGTTCACCTCGGTGATGGTGCCGACCAGTGGCACGATGGTCTGTCCCGGCGTGATGTTGAAATCCTTCGCGGCCTTGATCGAGTTGAGGAGATCGGCGCCGGCATTGGCGAAGCCAATCACCTTGGCCTTCGAGCCCTGCGCCTGGAGCAGGAAGGACGACAGGTCGGTGGTGCTGATCGGGTGATAGACGGTGCCGACCACGGTGCCGCCGGAGCGCGCAATCGCATCCGATGCTTCCGCCACCAGCGACTTGCCGAGCGCGTAGTCCACCGCGACGAAATACCAGGTATCGAGCCCGAGCGATTTCACGATCCGCGATTGCCCGTTGGCAAAGGAATAGGTGTCCCAGGTGTAGCTGATGGTGTTGGGCGAGCACTGCTCGTTGGTCAGCCGGGTCGAACCGGAGCCGGTGACGATCAACATCCGGTTCTTGCTTTCGGCGACGCTCGATACCGCGAGCGCGACGCCGGAATTGATCACGTCGGTGATTAGGTCGACGTTGCCGGTGTCGTACCATTGCCGCGCGATACCGGTGGCTATGTCCGGCTTGTTCTGATGATCGGCCGACACCAGCTCGACCTTGAAGGACGGCTTCTCCTTCTCGACGAAATCGTCGATCGCCATCTGCGCCGCCGTCACCGCGCCCGCGCCAGCGAGATCGGAGAACACGCCGGCCATGTCGGTGAGCACACCGATCTTCACCGTGCCGTCGGAAATGCCGCTCGTCTGTGCCGGCGCGCTGGCGTAACCCACAGCCAGCAGAGCGGCCGCGATCGTCGCGCGTGAAAAGCCTGCCCTCATTGGATGCTCCCATGTTGTGCGCGGTTATGGCCCGCGCGCTTTTGACGTTCGCCGCCTGCTATTCAGCCGCCTGTGTCCGCGTGTCGTTGCGGCGCAGATTGCGCCTGGCCCAGACCGCGACCTCTTCCATCGTCGCCTTCGTCTCGGGCAGGAAGGGGAAGATCGGATAGACATGGACGGAATCCTCGACCACGCGCAGCGTCACATCGACGCCGGCCTTTTCCGCGCGTTCGGCAAGGCGCGTGGTGTCGCTTAGCAGCACCTCGCCCTGGCTTGCGGTGACGAACAGCGGCGGCAGTCCGGTGAGATCACCGAACAGCGGCGACACCAAGGGATCGGTCGGCTCGTGACCCTGGAAGTAGGACGCCCCCATGAAAGTCAGGAGATCGCGGTTGGCGGCGGGATCGTCGCCATTGAAGGCCCGCACGCTTGGTCCCGACAGCGTGAGATCGGAGAACGGCGCGGCGGCAAAGATCGCTGCCGGCAAGGGATCACCGGCGTTGCGCAGCGCCAGCACCAGCGCCACGGCCAGACCGCCGCCGGCAGACTCACCTGAGACGAGGATCGAACTTGCGGGAATGCCGCGCGACAGCAGCGCGCGATAGGACGCCACGGCGTCATCGATCGCCCCCGGATAGGGATGCTCGGGCGCCAGCCGATAATCGACGGTGTAGCAGGGGCCATCGACCGCCGCGGCGAGCCGGCTTGCATATTCGAGCGAGCCCTTGGCCGATCCGATCAGATAGCCGCCGCCGTGGAAATGCAGCACGACATTGCCGCGCGGCGCATCCGCTGCCGCGACACGCCAGGCCTTGACGTCGCCGAGTTCGTCCTCGACCGCGCTGACGCCATCGGGCAGCGGAAAGTTCGTAGTCAGGAAGCGGTCATAGGCCTCGCGCAGCCCGTCATGGCCGCGCGCGACGTCCTCGGGGCGGAACGCGAACTTCCAGAGATCGAAGGCACGCTGGCCCTCCGGCCGCTGCAGTCGCTTGCCTTCGCGCAAGCCGGTGACGTTGAGCACTTCACCGGGCGGTCCTTCGACCGCCTTGACGACATCATAGGCCCACGCGAGGCCCCAACTGGTCTCAGCTAGCGGATCGATCCGCGCCATGCCCTTCCAGCGGCCATTGCGGTCGCGCAGGCGTTTCTGCTCCTGCTCGTGCATCAACTTGACCGCGGCCCGCGCGCCTGCCTGGATGCGCGTGGTGCGCGGCAGGCGACGGCGTTCGTATTCAAGCAGCGCACCGGGAACGTCGTCCTGCCGGCGCGACAATACACGCGCAAAGGTCCAGGCGTCCTCGACGCTCTGGCCGGCGCCGGCGGCGAGGAACGGCACCATTGGATGCGCGGCGTCGCCGAGCAGTGTGATGCGGCCGGAAGTCCAGCTATCGATCGGGTCGCGGTAGTACATGCCGGTGATGAAGACGCTTTTGCACTGTTCCAGCATCGCGTGGGCGCGGGGTTCGGCGTCATCGAACGAACGCAGCATCTCGGAGGTGTCGCCGCTGTCGTCCCAGGATTCGCGCTGCACCTCCTGCGCCGGCACCGACGCCAGAACGCTGTAGAGGTTTTTCGGCCGCACCCAGTAGGTGATCAGGGTGCGGCCGGGGCCGAACCAGTAATTGCCGCGCTCTTCCAGATTGAGGCCTTCGAGCCGCTCCGCCGGAATCAACGAGCGCCACATCAGGATGTTGGCAAAATGCTTCTGCTCCTGACCGCGCAGATGCTGGCGCACCGCCGAATGGATGCCGTCGCAGCCGACCAGCGCGTCGCCGCGCACGGTTGCACCATCCTGCAGCGTTACCTCGACACCATTGGCATTCTGCGACACATCAGCGACGCGGGCGCCAAACCGCTTCGCTTCCGGCGGCACCGCATCCGACAGTATCTGCACGAGATCAGCGCGATGGATATTGTACATCGGCGCGCCGTAGCGCTTGGCGGCCTCGTCGCCGAGCGGCGCCTGGTAGAGCATCTTGCCGCTGCGCAGGTCGCGATAGTCATAGGACAGCGGCTTAACGCCGACCGCACGGATCGCGACCTCCAGGCCCAGTTCGCGGAGCACAATGGCCGCATTGGCCGCGATCTGGATGCCGGCGCCGATCTCGGTCATCACCTTGGCCTGCTCGAGCACGAGGGCGTCGATACCTTGATGACGTAGCGCAATCGCAGTTGTCAGTCCGCCGATACCGCCACCTGCAATGAGTACACGCATGGAGTGTCTCCGCCCCGGACTTGATTAGGTAGACTTGATTTAGGTAGACTTGATTAAGCGATTTCGCTTAAATTAGGATAGGATCGATTTGTATGTCAAGCAGGTCACGACCGGGCGCGCGCGCGACCTCGGAAGAAACCAGGAACCAGATCAAGGCCGCGGCGCAGATGCTATTTGCGCGGCGCGGCGTCGACGGCGTGACCGTGCAGGAGATCGTGACCGCGGCGGGCCAGCGGAATAATGCTGCGCTGCATTATCATTTTGGTTCCAAGGAGGAATTGATCCGCCAGATGGTGGTCGATGGCGCCGCCGTGCTCGACCGGCGCCGTCGCGAGATGTTGGACGAGATCGAGGCGCGCGGCGGGCCGAAGAGCACTCGGGAGGTGATGCTGGTCTTGATTATGCCGGTGATCGAGCTCGGCGACGACGAGCGTTGGCGCGGCTATATCCGCTTCACCTCGAACCTGCAGGCGTCCAACCCCAAGACGCTGCGCGCCGCGCTCAACAACCGCTGGAACTCGGGATATGTCGCCTGCTTCAACTATCTGAAGCAGATGCTGCCGCTGCCGGCGGCAATCATCGAGCAACGCCTGTCGATGTTCGCGATCTACGCCAACTCGATCCTGTCAGCGCACGAAGCCGCGCTGGAGTCCCATAACACCAAAGGCAGCCGGCTGTGGGGCCAGCCCTTCACGATCGAGAACATGCTCGATATGTTGGAGGCGGCGACCACTTGCCCGCCTTCGAAGTCTACCTTGGCGAAGTTAAGCGAAGCGCTGGAAGGCGATAAGGCTTTCCGGGCGCGGACTGGTGAGCAATAACGGAAATCTCGATCCCCCGCACCACACCTGTAACGGATCCGCAACCCGTCCACATCGACGAGTTCAGGCGGCGGTGCTATCCAGTTGTCGAACTTTCTCGGCGTCATGACATGCACCTGTCTTTCTGGATCAGACGTTCACTTCCTGCTGTTGCCAATAGGATTTTCGGACGTCCCGCCGAAGTATCTTGCCGAAGGAAGACATCGGCATCTGGTCCCGGAAATCGATTCTCTTTGGAATCTTGAAGCTGGACAGAAATGTCTTGCAGTGCGCGATGAGCTCGGCTTCGCTGACGGCACTGCCGGGCTTCAACGTCACGGCAGCTACCACGACCTCGCCCCACTTGGGATCGGGAGCGCCTACCACTGCCGCCATTTCGACAGCGGCGTGCCTGTAAAGTACTTCCTCAATATCGTTCGGGAATATGTTCTCGCCACCGCTGATGATCATGTCCTTCTTGCGATCGACGATGTAAAGGTGGCCCTCCTCGTCGAAGCGACCCATGTCTCCGAGGGTAAAGAACCCGCCTTTTCGTGCCTCCGCCGTCGCCTCCGGATTGTTGAAATATTCGCGGATGATCGTCGCACCGCCGATATGGATTTCTCCGACCTCGCCGTGCGGAACAACATTTCCATTCTCGTCCCGCAGTTCGACGAACATTCCGATCACCGGCCGGCCGACTGATCGAACTTTACGCCTCTGGTCCTCAGGACGCAGATTCGTCACCAAGCCGACTTCAGTGCCGCCGTAGAATTCGTTGAGACCCGCGTTCGGAAACCTTCGGAGGATTGCTTCCTTCGTATGTGTCAGAAGCGGCGATCCGCCGCTCAAGAGAAGCCGTAGCGATCCTAAGTCGAACCGATCTATCTCTTCGCTGGCAACCATGGTGGCCCACATGGTCGGCACCATAAAGGTCCACGTCACCTCGTTTCGGTCGATCAACTCGATGACGCTAGCCGGTGTACTATCGCTCGTCACGATGACGGTGCCGCCCCGGAATATTTGCAACAAGGCGAACAAAGCTGGCGCTTCGTGGAACAGGGGCGCCGCGACCAGTTCCCGATCGTCTTCGGTTATGCCGTAGATTGTCGCGATCCGCCGCAGGCAGTCGGCGAACTCTCTATGCGGATTGACGCATCCCTTTGGAAACCCGGTCGTACCTGACGTATAGCCTTGGAAGTAGCAAGCCGAGAGATCGGCCGGCATGGAAGGCGGTGTTTCCCGCCCTGATACAATCAATGCTTCGTAGGATAGGGTCTCAGAAGTTGCTGGCCCGTCGGTAACGATATAGCGTTCGGCGACGGAGGGCAGCTTCGTTCGCAGCAACTGGACCGTATCAACGAATAAGGCGTCGAAGATGAGCGCCCGCGCGCCGGAGTGATTTACGACATACTCGATCTCGCTGGCAACGAACCGGAAATTCAGCGGGACGACAGCAACCCCCATCAGCGCCGCAGCTTGGTAGACCTCGATATAGCGGCTACTGTTCTGCATGAGCAGAGCAACACGGTCGCCGGGTCCCAGGTCTAGTTCGGCGAGGGCACTGCTCAGACGGCAGACGCGGGACCATAACTTCGCGTAAGTCTGCGTGCCCGCGGATGAAACGATGGCGATCTTGTTCGGCGTGTAGGTGGCGTGCCAGTACAATGCGTCGCCAATTCGACTCGGCATGACGACCTCCCGGTGGTGATTCGATTTGAACGATCCTGCACGTTCGCTTGTTAGCGTCTGGAGCCCCTGTCGCGGCACCGGGAAGCTCCCGGCGCGATATCTGTTCAATCGGGAAGGTTGTATCCGACCTCGGCGAGTCCGATCAGGTCGCCGGTGGAGTCCCTCCCCTCGACGGCAATCTGAACCCAGTTCTCTCCGGGACCGTAATAGTGCTTTCGCTTGACTTGACCCGTGGCGGTCACGGTTTCTCCGACCTTGACCGGCTTGGTGAATTTGGCCTCGACAAACCGAATGGATCCGCCGTTGCTTCCCACGACTCCCCACGCACGGGTCACGACCGAAGTGAGTGTCGACATCGTCATCATTCCATGACCGACCGTCTCAGGGATGCCGAATACCTTGGCACGAGCGGCCCATTCTTCATTGGTATGAACGGGGTTCATGTCGAGCGAGGCCAGTGCGTAGTGGTCGATGGCCGGCTGAGCGTAGGATTGCACCACCGGCGGGAATGAATGGCCGGTCTGTATCTCGCCGAACGAGATTGACATCTATCGATCTCCTCTGTCAGGCATTGGCGAAGCGGGCGACATCTGCGCGCGTTTCCGGAAGGATCAGCGAACACCACCAGCGCGCCTTAAGGACGCTCCTCGGGTTCCGGAAGTCGAGAAGCATCTGGAGATAGGGTTTTCCGCGCTGCGTAAACTTGTCGACCGTGGTGACGGTCATAGTGATGATTTCGCCATAGCGGAACGGTTCGATTATCTCGATGCGCTGCTGGGGATTGCGTGCGCCGGGTGTCCGTATCCACGTGCCGATTCCCTTCTCGCCCAGACAGTAGAAGGCTATCGTGGTCACGAAAATGGGATGCTGGAGGAGTTCGCCCGTCGGAGAATGCTCCCGGGCAAAAACCGAATCGATCATCAAAGGGTCGGTTTCGCCGCACGCCCGGTTATAGTCCAGTATGTCTTCTTCGGTGATCTCGAACGTGCGTGGCGCCGCGCCGCTCTGTCCGACGGCGGCTTCGTCCCAGGTCTCGTAGGCCTCCCAGCCGATCATGAAATCTCGCGAGAAATGCCTCTGCTTCGCCGTTTCGATATATCTATCCAACCTGCTAGGAACGGGCATACGATGCTTTCCTTGAACAAACTTACTGAACGTTCGTTAGTTTTTCTATCGAACGCTCGTTGGAAAATCAAGCCTTCACTTTGGAAATCGATAGAAATGGCAGCCGAAATGTCGACAAAGGACAAAAAGTCGGGAAGTAACAAAAGGATGTCCGGGGACAGATCGGCTCCGAGCAAGGGGGAGCAGGCCAAGGCTCGGATCATTTCCGTAGCCGAGACTCTTTTCAACAAACAGGGCTTTGACGGCGCCTCGATGCGTGACATCGCGACCGCGGCCAAAATGCAGCCTGCCTCGGTCTACTATCATTTCGTGTCGAAGGAAGAACTGCTCTGGGCGGTTTGGGAGAAAGGCGGCCTCGAACTCGTCAATCGGGTCAGGGATGCAATTGCCGATAAGACCGGCCCTTGGCAACGTATGGAAACCGCCTGTGTCGCGCATACGACCGGGCTACTTGACTGGCGTCGCGCGAACCAGGCGCTTTTCATAATGCCGCCGTGGCATTATCCGGACGGCATCAAAGCGAGGGTCATTGCCTTGCGCGACGAATACGAGAAGATCTTCATCGGCTTGATCGACGATCTTCCCCTGCGCAAGGGAATCGACCGCCGCTATCTACGTCTGACCCTCATCGGGGCGCTTTCCTGGTCGCTTTTCTGGTTCAAGAAGGAACGCGACACTCCCGCCACGATAGCAAAGCAGATACTTTCAACGCTACGTGCCGGCATCGAAGAGGCCAAATAGGTCATGGGCCTCGAACGCGCTCGGAACGTTTGGGCGTTCCGCCACGGCAACTCGCACTGCCGATCCGAGTGGCATCGCGCTTGTGGGAAGATGTGATAAGACCCTCGAATTCGGACGCTTCAGTTGCTGCGCTATTCAAGACAGACTGCCCACGATCGAGGCCCGGCGGGATAGCTCGATCCAATTGCCGTCCGGATCCAAGATCATCGATATCCGCGCCACATTACCAAGTGTGATCGGTGCGAAACCCTCGCGCACGCCCTTGCTTCGCAGATCGTCATGTACGGCGTCGATATCGGCGATCTGCAGGGTGATATAGCGCCAGCCGCGTGCCTGACGAACAGGATCGACGGTCGCGGCGCGGTCTTCCTCGAGAAGAAGGAGGCTGTCTCCCAAGCGAAAGGCCGGACCGCCCGACCAGGGCTGTTCGGCGAAGCCGAGCATGTCGCCATAGAACCTGCGGTGTTCGCTGAGGCTACGGACCCCCATCGCTATGGCTAATTGGATGACGCCATCATGTGCTGGCGGCACCAGCTGAACACGATTGCCATCGGGATCGACCATCCGGCGCGGTTTCTGCAGGCCTTCTCTCGCAATAATCAGTTCGCGGTAGCCGCTCGGTGCGGCCTCCGGCAGCGGCTCCGCGTGATGGTTGAGCTTGATGATCGAGCCTTCCGCGTCGTGCCTGTACTGTTTCTGCCCGCGGCGAACCGGCAGCACATGATCGAAGCGAAGACCGACGTCCTGTTGCCAGAACCGCAGCATCGGCTCCAGATCGTTCGTCGAAAGTCCGACGTCGATGACGTTCTTCGCGAGTTGCATCTGCACCACCGCTAGTCGAACGACACACCCGCAAGTTTCTCCGACATATCCCAAAGTCTCGCGGCCGTCGCTATGTCGCGGGCCTGGGGCATGATCAGAGCGGGCGCCGGGGCACCTCGCAATTCGCCGATTCCACCGGGTCCATAGTAGGCGCCCAGCTTTGCATTCGGACTTGTCGCCGCGAACAGTATCGGTCGAGCACCGTCCGCCGCGGAATGACCGAAGAACGGCGCCGCGAAATCGGTCGCAAGAGAAAGCAGACCGCCCGGGCCGCTCGCGAACAGGCTGGTGCGGGCAAATCCCGGATGAGCCGCATTGCTGGTCAGGTTCCAGCCGGCCGCGTCACTCCGCCGTTGCAGTTCAAGTGCGAATATCAGCATCGCGAGTTTGGATTGGCCATATGCCTTCCAGGGCGAGTACACCCGCGCTCCCTGCAGATCGTCGAAATCGATGAACCCGGTTCGGTGCGCCAGACTGCTGACATTGACAACTCGCGGCCCGCTTGCCCGGCGCAACAGCGGCATTAGCCGAGCAGTCAGTGCAAAGTGACCCAGGTAGTTTGTTCCAAATTGCATCTCAAAGCCGTCCGCCGTGGTCTGCCGGCGCGGCAACGCCATCACTCCCGCATTGTTTATCAAGAGATCAAGTGCCTTCCGGGAGTGCATCCGCTGCGCGAAATCGGCGATCGAGGCAAGGCTGGCCAGATCGAGAGATTCGTATTTTACCTTGGCATCGGGCACTTCGCGACTAATCTTCTCGATAGCAGACTGCCCCTTCCGATCGTCGCGGCCGGTCAGAATAACCTCTGCACCAAGTTTGGCCAGGGCCAAGGCCGTCTCGTAGCCGAGACCGCCTGTAGCCCCCGTCACAACCGCCGATCTGCCGAGTTGCGAAGGGATTTCGGCCTGTGCCGAACCAGCCATGGATAGTACCTTGCTCGAGAGATTAAATCGCTTCGCAAGACTTTGGGTTACTTTCGGATCAGCGGGATCTGGAGGTTGGTGGGGCGGTTCTGCTCCGTATCAAAGCCGCGGCCATCAATATTGCGCGCACCCCAGAACAGCAGGTCCCCTCTGAG
>WNFI01107362.1_pt1 | contig 11323 bp, 7 predicted proteins | sample 5400471 | NCBI WGS metagenome assembly WNFI01 (sample SAMN13153348, study PRJNA577476) | soil metagenome | isolation source: 100 cm saprolite on Douglas fir-dominated hillslope | place: USA:California | collected 2013-09-17
CCCAGGCAAGTGGAGTACTTCGTCTCGCTGGATGGTAAGACCTTCGAGCGGGTCGGAGTCGTTGACAATACGCTGCCCATTGACCAGTATGGGGGACGCGTGAGAGATTTCATCGCTGAATTCGAGCCGCGTGATGCGCGCTACATACGGGTAAAGGCTCATACCATCGGAAACACACCTGAATGGCATCCAGGGGCGGGGCGGCCGGCGAACCTGGTTGTAGATGAGATCGTGGTGGAGTGAGGTGGTGGTGATCGGTAATCGGTGGCGGGTCCAAGTTTACCAAAGGTGTGGCCACAACTTAAATACTAAGGCTGAATCCACCGATCACCGATTACCGATCACCGCCTCCCACCTCCTCCTTCACCCTCCTCCCCATCGTACCCCGCCATCGCTGCCAAAACCCTTCGCGTTTTGAGAGAGGAATAAAATCGTTTACATAAGCAGATCCTGCATCAATTTTCGGGAGGGTTTTGTCCCCAAGGTTTAACACACCAGGAACGACGGGCACCGATTTCATTTCCGGGCAATATTTTCTAATAAAGCTCTCAAGGGTTCGGGATTGAAAAGGGTCCGTTGCGAGTGCGATTTTCTTAAAACCCATACTACGCGCCATCTTCCAACCGTAATACGCATTTTCCACGCTGTGCTCTGCCTTAGTTTCGGAGAAGGTGTGATCCGCAGGAATACCCAGGGTATCGGCAATGATTTTCATGGCGATACCCTCGACATAGGGCGAGCCGACGGCGGAGCCTGAGAAAATAATGTTCCGGGTGAACCCACTGTCGTACAAATACTTGGCCCAAAAAATGCGCATCGTCAACACATTGTTTGTCAATTCGTTCTCGTACGGTACGCCGGGAACAATCACAACGTCATACGGGCGATCCTTTTTGGCTTGTTCATAGGCCCGTCCCGTATACCGTTTGACCGAGCAGTAGATCATCAAAAAAGAAAACGCGATAAACACCAGGAAAAAAAACACCACGCGTTTTAGCCTATTCATTCGGTACAGCACGCAAATAATCTCATACGATCTTCGTTTGACCTGAAATATACATTTTCATAAGGAAATGGCTAATTGACCGTGAAATGCCTCCTTGGCGGTACACGCGGGAAAAATGGACAAATTCTCTTTATTTTTCAAATTCAATTATTTTCAATTATATTCATTTCGCCATTTCGACCTTCCTTTCCACACTTAACTACAAGCCTATGAAAGTGTATGATGAAAAACATATCAAGAACATCGCCCTCCTCGGAGCCCCAAAGTCAGGAAAAACCCTATTGTCTGAACCTATGAAAGTGTATGATGAAAAACATATCAAGAACATCGCCCTCCTCGGAGCCCCAAAGTCAGGAAAAACCCTATTGTCGGAAGACATGATCTTTGAATCTGGCATTGTCCGGCGGAGGGGGACGATCGAAGGCAAAAACACCGTGAGCGATTATCATGAAATCGAACAAGAGCGGGGTAACTCCGTTTTTGCGACGGTCATGCACACGGAATGGCGCGACTATAAAATCAATATTATCGATACCCCCGGATTTGACGACTTCGCCGGGGAAATGGTATCCTCCTTGCGCGTAGCGGACACGTGTGTGATGGTGATCAATGCCCAGCATGGCATGGAGGTAGGTACCGAACTGGTGTGGAACTACGTCGACCAATACCAAAAGCCAATCCTGTTCGCGATCAACCAGGTCGATCACCCAAAATCGAATTTTGATCAGGCCTTATCGTCCCTGCAGCAACGCTTCGGAAGTGCCGTTACCCAAATGCAGTATCCCGTCAACCAGGGTGAAAGCTTCAACGCCATCGTTGACTTACTCAAGATGGTGATGTATCGGTTTCCGGCTGACGGCGGCAAGCCGGAAAAATTACCGATACCGGAGGGAGAGAAAGAAAAGGCCAACGAACTACACAATAAACTGGTAGAGAAAGCGGCCGAAAACGACGAGAAATTGATGGAGAAGTACTTTGAAAAAGGAACGCTGGATGAAGATGAGATGCGGGAAGGGTTGAAGGTGGGAATGATCCACCATGACGTGTTCCCCGTATTCTGCATGAGCGCCAAAAAGAATATGGGCAGCGGCCGGATGATGGGGTTCATCGATAATGTGGCCCCTTCTCCACTGGAAGCAAAAGGGGAAATGACCGATGCCGGAAAGGAAATCCCGTTCGATCCTTCCAAACCGGCTGTGCTTTTTGTGTTTAAGTCCCACATCGAACCGAACCTGGGCAAACTCTCCTTTTTCAAAGTCATTTCCGGGGAAGTCACCACTGCGTCGGAATTGATCAACCGGCAGACCGGGGCCGTAGAGCGCCTTCACCAGCTTTTCATCATGGACGGCAAAATCAGAAACCCGGTTGACAAGCTGGTGGCGGGGGATATCGGTGCTACGCTAAAGTTAAAAGATACCCATACCAACCAGACACTTCACGCAAAGGGAAATGAAGTAGCCATCAACCCGATTGATTTTCCGGGGTACCGCATCCGCACGGCCGTCGTGGCCCACAGCAAAAATGACGATGAGAAGATCGGTGAAGTGCTTGCCAAAATTCACCAGGAAGACCCGACCCTCCAGGTGGAGTATTCCCGCGAACTCAGACAATTGCTGGTTTCCGTGCAAGGGGAGCTGCACCTGATGGTATGCAACCGACACAAAAAGCAATCCGGAGGGGCAGGACAATTCGGTGAAGTGTACATAAAAATTGAACCCTACTATGAAGGCATGCCGGAGCCAACAGAGTTCAGCGTTCGGGGAAAAGAAGTGGTGGATCTTGAGTGGGGTGGCAAGCTGGTCTTTTACAATTGCATCGTAGGGGGTGTGATCGATGCGCGGTTTATACCCTCTATCCTGAAGGGAGTGATGGCGAAAATGGAAGAAGGACCCATCACCGGATCGTACGTGCGCGACGTGCGGGTGATGGTGCACGATGGAAAGATGCACGCGGTTGATTCAAATGACCTTTCCTTCAAGATCGCCGGCATGATGGCCTTTAAGGATGCGTTCATGAAGGCCGAGCCGCAATTGCTCGAGCCGATTTATGATATGGAGATCATGGTGCCCGAAGAGATCATGGGCGACGTCATGGGCGACTTGCAGACACGCAGAGCCCTGATCATGGGCGTGGATACAAAAGGAAACTATCAAGTGATCAAAGCCCGCACCCCACTGGCTGAGTTGGACCGTTACTCCACGACGCTGCGCTCCCTGTCGCAGGGCCGCGCCAGTTTCTCTCATACGTTTTCGGACTTTGTGCCGGTGCCGATGGAGGTACAGCAGAAATTGGCGAAGGAACTACAGGAGGTGGAAGCCGTTTAAGGCCTCAGGTTCAAGGTTGTAGTTGCCGGTCTGACTTAACCCTAATTCTTAATGGAAAGCGAATCCATTTTCTGATGCTGTGTATGTCATGTTTGGACAAACTCAAACCTGGAACTTGAAACCTGTCCGAAGGACTCCGGACTCCTTGGTAGAAACTAAAAAGGGTGACCGTTTCGGGTCATCCTTTTATTGGATTTTATTCAGTTATCAGAGAGCGACCTGACGCATCGGTTACTTCGAATGATAGAGAACCGACAGAATTCTTCAGGTTATATACCCTTGCAAAATTTCCCTCAATCCATTGCGTTTGTTCGAATACAGGGCTCCCCGCGTCATCCACTATTCTGACGTTTATCTTTTCAGTGCCCGAGTGTGCGACCGAAAGCAAGTATCGGTTGTCTCCGAGCGCGGTTACGTGGGTGTAGGTAGTGGGAACCTGATTGGAGTAGTTTAGGGTTTGGATTTGTTTGTCCTTTCCATTGTCGATCTCTACGTCATAGACCCCGGCATCGACACCCCCCAGGTTAACCGGCAACGAAAAGGCTTTGACTCCTTTGATCGACTCCGTTACAAGCACTCTGCCCAGGTTGTCCTTGATTGTCATTTTTACATTTCCCTTTTGCAAACCTCTATAATTCACCCGAAAAACGCTGGAGCCGTCCTGGTGTGAGATCGTTAGGGAAGGGCCGAGTTCGCTTGCCTTTACTTGTACGACACCGATCATCAGGATGAGCGCCGCGATTACTACTGTTTTTGTTTTCATAATTTGTTATTGGTGTTATGGCATGATAACGGCAAGCGTCGGTCGGTGAACGTTCAAACAGTCGAGCAACAAAATGGGACTGTCGAGGATATTTGGATCGATTTACCGGAAATGATCACCGATTCGATGATCTGTCGTTGATACTAATGATCTTATCTGGTAAACAGGGCCACCCGTGGAGAAGTATCGGTAGGAAGCGGGTGTTTTGAAAAAATGCGTGAAAAGGACTTTTTTCAAGTATTGCACAGGTGTTATTTTTGCTTTTATTTTTGAGTCCTCTTTTCCGCCCGGCATTTAACCGTTTTTACAAAGCTAGAAACGTGTGGCATTGGTTCGATTCAAATATTTCGACTAGGAATCCATTGTCGGGTCCAATCCAAACTAATTGTCACGAAAAGCATATTATTTATAGTCACCATTCGTTCGTTAATTAAATGGGAAAATATCTTCTGATTGTTTTGGTCATCGTAATTTTTCTGGCAGGATGTACCAATGAAGCAATTCATGACATCCGACTCGATAATGGTATCGTTAACCCGTTATTTAATGTAACTGGTCAATATGACGTTTATATAGCGGGAGCGCGCTTTGGTGATAATGAACTACCCACAGAATGGAGAAACGGAGTTGTTACAGGTTTTCCTGATTCAGGTGCAGTGCGATCTATATTTGTGGTTGGAGGCGATGTCTACGCAGCAGGCTGGGTATTGGATCATAAAAGAAGCATTGCCACATACTGGAAGAATAGGGTTAGTGTTCATCTCTCCGATACGACTGACAATGTCATTGCTGAATCCATTTTTGTCTCCGGTGGTGATGTGTATATAACAGGTACTGCCTTAGGTAACTTTAAAGTAGAAGGTGCCCTTGCTGGTTATACTACCCATAGCAGCGCAATACTTTGGAAAAACGGGGCGCGTCAAAGTCTCAGTTCTCCCGGATACCAATATTCCGTTGCCAAATCTGTATTTGTATCGGGAAGCGATGTGTATGTAGCCGGTGGTGTGCTGGATCCGGGCAATCCACTCAATCTTAGGGCCACCTATTGGAAGAACGGTTCAGCCTTTGTGCTTATGGAAGGTGCTGTTCCAAGCAGTGCACAATCTGTTTTTGTATCGGGCAACGACATATATGTAGCCGGAACAGTTCATGATAGTGAGGCCAATCTTTTTACCCTGGGTGAAGTATACGAATTTACTACACGACCAGGTGAAGCCACCTACTGGAAAAACGGCAAAGCGGTGACGCTGGGTACGAATTGTCATGCACAATCTGTTTTTGTTTTGGGTAACGATGTTTATATAGCCGGTTTTGCTCTCGGTGCAGATACAACGCTGAGTACTCCATTTGGAGGATTTCGCAATGAAATAGCTATGTATTGGAAAAATGGTAAGTCGGTTGCGCTTGACAGCAGTTCCTACAATTCAAGAGCTACATCTATTTTTGTTTCCGCAGACGGAGCCGTGCATGCCTGTGGGCACATCAACTCGAAAGCCACTTATTGGAAAAATACAACGGCTACTTTTATTGATCCTGTATCCGATTATAACGGATCCTTCGGTTTCAGTATTTTTCTTGCACAGCATTAATAATTTGGCCTTTCGGCTGTCCGGGTGACCTATCATGCCTTAAAATTCAGGAAATTTTCAAATTGGCTCAGAAGAATGGTTCGATGACAGACACCTATTGTCCCTACCCCGGGGACCTGGAACCTGGAGCTGAAGAAATTACAAAAGCAATACCACTATTAGTTATTTCACCTCCGTCAAAAGAAGAATCAATCACTTTTGGAATGTGGAGAATAACAAACCAACTTAAGATCATCGCCCCCAAAAGGTTCGAAATTAATCTAGACTTGATTTTCAAAACAATAGCCAGTCCCGAACCGATCAATGCGGCGCCACCGAAATAAGCCCAGAATATACGGAAGGGTATCCACGAAGGAATATAGTCCGCCACGCCCGCTGTATGTTGAAAATGAAGAATACCGAAACTGATCATTATTATGGCAAAACAAATGGTTGCCAGCGGTATTAGCTTTCCCAAAAACCGGATCGGAGCAACTTCACCTTTTTCAAAAAAGCAGCCAGCAATTATGAATGCTCCGGAAGCCAGCGCCAATTCCTTTAAAGGATTATCCCATTCCACCAAATGCAAATAATTCGTGGTCGCCAAAAATTCATATGGGGTAAAATAAAAGCAAAAAATCACCAGGAGCAGAAATCCTAACACAAGCAAAACGGGTCTGGCGCGCCATTTCAAAATGATACATGTTCCGGCCAAAACAAGTAAACTTCCGGATATATAAGGGAGCAGGGTCAATCCTTTGCTCCAGGAACGATCCGGCGGGATAAGCATATAAGGGAAATCCTGATCATAAATTGTCTGAAATCCCAGCACGACCATGGCAATTCCATAGAAAATACGACCCGCTTCAGATAGGATTCTCATATCGAACCAGCTCTACCATACAAACGTCCCCACCGATCCCCCCGGCAACGACACGGTCGCTGTCTTGCTCTTAAATTTTATGCCAAAAAATTTATTTTCCGAAGTATCATTCAATACGATCAGCACTTTTTTGCCGGCTGGAGTGACAAAGGCTACGTTGGGCAGGCCGTCTGTAATATTGGAGCCGACCCTCACCGAGCCCGGCCGCACGAATTTAGCAGCATGAGCAATGATGTAGTAGGAAACATTTCGTGATACGGTGTTTCCGATGGTCAACGCACCCATGCATTCCGTGCAGCCGCCATCGGTATGAGGTTTAAACGCCGGGTCCGACGCCAGGTTCCACTCTACTACATTCCGGCTCCAGTTGCGTGTAGCGCCTATGATTAGGTTTTTCGTATGCCAGCGCAAATCTCCTTCAAAATCACCATTCGGCGAAGTCCACTGCTCCGTGAAATAAACATTTCGGTCCGGGTGGGCCTTGTGTACTTCGGATAGCGCCTCAATATTTCCGGAGTAAAGATGAAATGCCGAGCCGTCAATATACTTTTTGGCATCGGGATCGTTGAGGATAGCAATAGGATATTCGGGGTGGTCACAGTTGTGGTCATATACGATGATCTTCGTCGTCAGGCCCGCTGTAACAAAGGCAGGACCCAGTGCATTTTTTATGAAATTCGTTTGCTCCTGGGCGGTCATGACCAGGCTCGGATTATTGTTAGGATTTTCCGGTTCGTTTTGAAGCGTGATCGCATCGATCTGAATTCCTTCTTTCGCCATGCCCTGAATATATTTTACGAAATAATCGGCATAAACCGGATAATATTCTGCTTTCAAACTGCCGCCTTTCGTGCGGTTGTTGGTTTTCATCCAGGCCGGCGCCGACCAGGGGCTGCCCATTATTTTAAGACCCGGGTTCACGGCCAGGATTTGCTTCAAAACCGGAATCAGATTTTGCCGGTCTGGATCCAGGCTGAATTTTGCCAGCGCGACATCGGTCTGGCCCGGGAGCAGATCGTCGTATGAAAAAACATGATCATCCAGGTCCGATGCTCCCATGCTCATGCGCAGATAACTAATGCCGATATTGTTTTTATCGGATAGAAACAGTTCGTTAATCAACGTATCCCGTTGCGCTGCAGTTAATTTTTGATTCATCAAATAAGCACTTCCGCCGGTGAGCGCATAGCCAAACCCGTCTATGGATTGAAACTGTTGCGTCGTGTCGATTTCAATGACGGGGACTGTGTTTGTATCGGTCCCAAATGACAACCCCGTTGCCGACTTCCTGAACAAAAAGGCCCGGTTACCGGCAGTGGTCCAAAATTCTATGTCGGACAAACCCGTGGAAGGGTTTTGAGTGACGGCGATGTCCTGACTAACCACAGGGCCCTGGCCGGTTCCGGGAACACTTAGGCAGGTCAGGGCGATGATGGCGACCAGGATCGCGGAATTATCTCCCGCAGATCTCGCGGATTTACGCTGAAAATTTTCGTGGATCTTTGCCTTGCTCATTTTCCGGGCCGAATGTAGAAAGGTTCGATTAAAAGTAAATTTAGTACTAAAATAAGTCAGGTTCCTGGATTGTTCGATGAAAAAGAGTGGACATCGTAAGACCATTCCACGTCGGTGCGACACGAGGAGCTGTCCAAAAAGGTATAGTTTGAAAGGTCAAGCCAAATTATCTCTTGCCTCTGCGCCTACTCTGCGTCCCTGCCCCGATGTGTCGGTGGTCTGCGTCTCCGCGGTTTACTCCGTCCGCAAAATCTTCGCCGGATTGACATTCGCGCCGCGAAGGATCTGCAAGCTCACGGTACCCAGGGCCAGCACCATGAGGATAACCACCGGCACGACGAACAATTCCCACTGCAATCCGATTCGGAAAGCAAAACTGCTCAACCAGGAATGAACTCCATATAAGGCCAGCGGCAATGCAATTACGGTGGCGATCATGATGAGTTTAAGGAATTGCCACGACAAGAGGGACATGATGCTGCTCACTGATGCACCCAGCACTTTGCGGATGCCGATCTCCTTCAACTTCTGCGTCGTCGTGAAGGAGGCCAATCCCCATAACCCCAGGCAGGCAATGACGATAGCGAGGAGAGCAAATAAACTGAAAATCTTTCCAAACTGCTGATCGGCTTTGTATTGCGTATTGAAGAAATCATCAAGGAAGTAATAATCAAAAGGATTGCCCGGAAAAGCTTCCTTGTACTGCGTCTCCACCTGCCTGGTGGTTTCGCTCATGTTGTTGCTGCTGATGTGAATTGAATAGGCCCTCGATGAAATAGTATCTGCTTTGAACAGCCATGGACTGTGATCCGTTTTCATCGAATTCCAGTGATAGTTTTTCAGCACGCCCAGAATCGCCACCGTATCACCGCCGAGAATAATTCGCTCACTCAAGGCATTTTCCGCCGTTCCCAATCCAAAGGCAGTAAGCGCCGCCTCATTAATTAAAATCGATTTCATATCTGATTTTATTTCCGGATTGAATGCCCTGCCTGCGAGAATAGTAATTCCGTAGGTTTCGACGAAGTCAGGGTCGACCCATACGACGCTTCCGTTCTTGCTCTCTTCTCGTTGGGCGCCGTCCTTTCGCATGCCCGTCCCCCAGTTATAGCCTCCTCCCGGAATCGCACCGGAGGTGGTCACGTTGATCACGCCGGGGATTTTCTTCACTTCATTTTTCATGGTGATGAGCCGCTCCTTCGCCACTTTGCGATCCAGTATTTTCGGCCCGTTCACAATAAGCATTTGGTTCATCGTAAGGCCTTTGTCCTGATTGCGCATAAATACCAGCTGGCGATACACGGCAAATGTACCGGCGATGAGAATCAGGGAAGAAGCAAACTGGAAAACAACAAGCGCTTTGCGAAGGGAGAATCCTCCTGTTAATTTTTCCGACTTTCCCTTGAGTACTTCCGTCGTATTAAAGGAAGACAAAACGAACGCGGGATAGGCCCCGGAGACAAACGACCCCAGAACAAACAACCCCATGAGGATCAGCCAAAACCGGGGGTCGGCAAAATCAAAAGAAAAATTCTTGCCCACAATTTCACCCAGTGCAGGAAGAAGCCCGATAGCGATCAGGACGGCAATGGCAACACCGAGTGCATTCACCAGAACGGCTTCAAATACAAATTGAAAAATGAGCTGGCCTCGTAAGGCACCCACGGCCTTCTTGATGCCCACTTCCCGGGCTCGTTCCATGGCGCGCGCCGTCGAAAGGTTGATGTAATTGATCCAGGCGATCGCTAAAATAAAAATCGCAATGATGACAAAGAAGTAAATCGTGTTGACGCTCACCGTGGCACTCGTTTCATAATTCAGCCCGGGATTCAAGTGAATATCGAGGATGGGTTGAAACGTAAGTACATCCTTGCTGTTGGACTCGGCCAGGTCCTTTCCGCGGTATTTTTGAATGAACGCAGCCATTTTCGCTTCCAGTTTCTTCACATCTGCATGCGGATTCAACTCGATGTAGGTGTGGAAATTATTCCATCCCCACCCATCGTCATGTTTGTATTGGTCGTTTTGCAACAGGTTGTGCGTGGGAAAAAGGAAATCGAATGTGAAATGTGAATTTTGCGGGACCTCACTGATCACCGCCGTAACCTCATAGTCCCCGTCGGCCCATCCTCCCGAAAGCTGGAGGATTTTTCCCAGCGGATCTTCGTCTTTTTTAAAATATTTATCGGCCGTTTTTTTTGTGATGACCACCGATTTGGGGTTGTCCAGGGCCGTATTCAGATTACCCTCCAGGGCGGAATAGGTAAAGACATCCAGGAAAGTAGAATCAACAAATTGCATGCTTTCTTCATGAAAGGTGGATGGATCTCCGGTATCTCGTTTATACGTCACGACAGCGCCGCCATACATAGGATGGGTTCGGATATAGGCCTTTACTTCAGGCTCGTCTGCCAGTAAGGAAGGGCCTTGCGCATAGCCCGATATGACACCGCTTCCGCGGAATTCGCCATTCCTGTAATTTGAGGTGACCGTCCTGTAGATCCGGGACGCGTCTTTGTTAAAACTGTCGTAGCTCAATTCAAAATCAACATATTTCAGAATGACCAGGCACACGGCAACGCCGATCGCCAGGCCAAAAATGTTGATAAAGGAGTACAACTTTCTTTTCAGCAAGTTGCGGACGGCCAGGGTGAGGAAGTTTTTAAACATAGCGGATCATGTTTTGGAATACCTTGTTATGATGTCGGATGGCCAATTTAAGTTGCGCGAGGGAGGCGTTTTTTTTAAGTCTCATCAAAAAAGTCTTGTAAGTGATGGAATATTGGTAACCAAACTGACCTTGGACGATTCCAAGTCCCATAGGGACGAAATATCGGTAACCAGATATAGACGTGAAATAAAGTCTCGTAGAGACGAAATAGTGGTTACGGTATTTCCGAGCGCCGATATTGCCTTTATGACGGGTTAGTTCCTGGTTACCGATATCTCATCCCTACGGGATTATCAATCTAAGATATTTCATCCTTGCAGGCTCTCACATTTACTTATTATTTTGAATCAAAGCGTCATATTTGATGTGTGCCATGCCATGAGCACCATACAGGGATTACTCCGATAATGGGCTATGGTTACAGGGAAGTTTCTCCGACGGAGTGCGGAGTCCTGCGGACAGGTTCCAGGTTTCAGGTTCAAAGTCAAGTATCGTCTCCCGGAGGGGACGATACGTTCTGGCTCAATTGTCGTTTCGCCTTCGGAGAGGAACCAGACGACAATTCGTTCCCCTAATAGCGCATCGTCCTCTTC
>WNFI01697550.1_pt1 | contig 11323 bp, 10 predicted proteins | sample 5400471 | NCBI WGS metagenome assembly WNFI01 (sample SAMN13153348, study PRJNA577476) | soil metagenome | isolation source: 100 cm saprolite on Douglas fir-dominated hillslope | place: USA:California | collected 2013-09-17
AGTCCGGCGCGGACCCGCCACTGTGACCGGGGGTGTCCGCCGCAGCGCGCACAGCGCGAGCCACTGGACCGCGACAGCGGAATGGGAAGGCGCGGGGGGGTAGGCCCGGGAGCCAGGAGACCTGCCTCCGACCGAAGCCCACAAGCCCTCGTGGAAAGGGGTCGGCTCCATGCACAGCGCTCGCACCATTCCCCTCGCGGTCCTCGCGACCTGTCTTCTGCTCCTGCTCGCCGCAGCAAACGCTGCCGCGGCCGAACCCGCGACCGTCACGGTCAGAGTCGAGGGCTCGAGCGAAACGCTCGTGCCGCCGACGCAGGTGACCACGAACGCGGCTCCGATCGTCAAGGATGGCAACTCCGAACACTCCTGCCCAGGGACGAACGCCATCGGCGCTCTGCAGGCGGCGACCGCTGGCAACTGGAGCGGTTCCTGGTTTCCCGCCTCCGAATTCGGTCCTGGCGAATACTCGGTTGAAACGATTCTCGGTGAGAGCCACCTCTTCTCGGGCCCCACCTACTGGGAATTCTGGATCGACGACGCGCCGTCTGAAAAAGGCGTTTGCAGCAAGGAAATCCACAGCGGGGACACGCTGCTGTTCTTCCCGAGTTGCTTCGGCGAATGTCCGCCCCCCTCGAACCCGCTCGGCATCGAAGCACCCCCGAACGCGGCGGCCGGCGCCATGGTGCCCGTCACTGTCACCTCGTACGCGAACTCCAGCGGCGCCGCCTCGCCTGCGCAGGGCGCCACGATCTCCTACGAAGGCAAGTCCGTCGAAGCCGACGCCTCCGGCCACGCAACGCTCGAATTCGCGAGCGCCGGGCGCCAGCAGGTCAAGGTCACCAAGGCGCTCTCGATCCGCACCGAGACGACCGTATGCGTCCACGCGGGGGAAGACGGCACCTGCGGATCTGCGGCGCCCGGAGTCCCGCCCTCGCCGGCGCCGATCGCTCCGTGCAAAGGCCCCTTCGCGCTCGTCGCCCACATCACCAGCCTGCTCGACGGGCATTTCTACCGTCGCGGCCACGCACCGCGACTGATCTCCGGGCGGATCAGCTCTCGCAGCAGCGTGTCCTCGGTAAGCCTCGAGCTGCATCGCACCTACCGTGGCCGCTGCTTCGCCTACGACGGGGCGCGCGGGCGCTTCTCCCACGCCCGGTGCGGCAGAGCGAGCTTCTTCGCCGTCTCCAAAGAAGCCGCCTTCTCCTACCTGCTGCCCTCGGCGCTTGCGCCCGGCCGTTATGTCCTCGACGTGAAGGCAGGCGACGTGGCCGGGAACAGCGCGACGCTGGCTCGCGGCACCTCGCGGCTGGTGTTCTATGTCCGCTGATCGGGTTCGGCGGCTCGGGGCCGTGCTCGGGTGCGCCGCACTGGCGGCCGCATCCGGGCTGGTGCCCGCGGTACACGCGAAAGGGGCGACGCCGGCCCGTTCCGCGGCGATCAACCCGGGTCCGGCCATCAACGTGATGGTCGTCGGCGCCGGCAACGTGATCCTCGTCCGGCCCCGCGCGATCAGCGTGCCGGCGGCGGCGGTGACGACCTCGCATGGCCCCTGCGGGGTCGCAGGCGCAACGCCGCTCGCGGCGCTCGTCGACCTGCGTCGCGTCGGCGGGCCGCCGTTCTCGATTCGGGACTACGGGCATTGCACCTCCTCGCCCGGCAACTCGGGCCAGCTGTTCGTGAGCTCGCTCGACGGCGAGACCAACCACGGTCAGAACGGCTGGGAGTACAAGGTCAACAGCCGCTCTGGGACGACCGGCGCCGGCGACCCGAGCGGGCCGTTCGGCAACGGTCGCCTGCTTGCGAGCGGCTCGCGGGTGCTGTGGTTCTGGTGCCAGTCCTTCGCCGGCGGCTGCCAGCGCAACCTCGAAGTCAGCGTGCCCTCATCCGTCTCCCGCGGCGCCTCTTTCACGGTCGCGGTGACCGGCTATGACAACAACGGTCGCGGGCAGCCGATGTCTGGCGCACATGTCTCCGTGACAGGCAGCTCGGCCGTGACGAACGGCTCGGGGAGGGCGACGCTGCGGGCGCCGTCGCGGAGCGGTTCCTACGGGGTGCGCGCGTCGCGCCCCGGCTCAGTCCCCTCCTTCCCGGGGGTGGTGCTCGTCAGGTGAGAGCCCTGACCGCACAGCTCCTGACGCTCGGCTGCCTGCTCGCCCTGACCGGCTGCGGCCTCGGCGCCGGCCGCGCTCCGACGGCAGTGCGGCTGCTCGTCACGAGCGACTTCGGCGAACGCGTCCTGCACGACACGCCCCGTCCGAAAACGGCCGGCCAGGAAACCGTGATGAGCCTGCTGCTGCGAAACTACGCCGTGGGCACGCGCTACGGGGGCAAGTTCGTCGAGTCGATCGGCGGACTCGCAGGCGCGACCGGCCGGCCGGTGGACTGGTTCTATTACGTCAACGGCGTGGAGGCGGCGAAGGGCGCAGCCGCGACGAACGTCCATCCCGGCGACCACATCTGGTGGGACCGGCACGACTGGAGCCAGACGCCGAACATCCCGGCCGTTGTCGGCTCCTATCCCGAGCCGTTCCTCAACGGCCTCGAAGGCAAGCGCCTGCCGGTGCGCGTGGAGTGCTCGACGGACGCTCCTCGCGCCTGCGAGACCGTCACCAAGCGATTGCAGGCCGACGGCGTACCGGCGGCCACCGCCGCATTCGGATCCGGCGGCGGCACGGCGACGTTGCGCGTCCTCGTCGGCACCTGGAAGGTGCTGCGCGCCGACCGCGGCGTCGCTCCGATCGAGCACGGGCCGCGCGCGAGCGGCGTCTACGCGACGTTCGCGGACGGCGGCAGGGCGCTCACGGTGCTGACGGCGCAAGGCGCGAGCGCGCCGGTCCCGGCGGACTCCGGCCTGATTGCCGCCACGCGCAGCGGCGAAGAAGCACCGACATGGGTCGTCACCGGTGCCGATCCGGCAGGGGTCGAGCGCGCCGCTGCACATTTCGACGAAGCGGACCTCCGTGACCACTTCGCGCTCCTCGTCCTGCCGAGCGACTCGACGTCGGGCCTGCCCGTGCCGGGGCACGAAAACGCGGTGGCGCTGATCACGGGCGCCGGATGAGCACGCTCGGCGCCAAGGCTCCGCTCGCCTATCGGCGCCTGGCCAGTCCGCTGCACGCCGCGCGTGCGACCGTCGTTGCGTCATACGGGCTTGCGATCGCCCTGTCTGCGCTGCTGCTCGAGAACCCGATCCTGCTCGCAGCGCTGCTCGCCGCTGTGTTGCTCGCCGCTCGGGCAGCCGGTGTGGGCCCGCAGCTCACCAGGGCCGCTCGCAGAGCGGCCCTGCCCGTGCTCCTGGCGACGGTCGTGATCAACGTGCTCGTCAGCCGCGGAGGCCTGACGGTGTTCGCGCGCCTCGGCGACTGGGGCGTGCTGGGACAGATGGATCTCACCGTCGAGGCCGTCGTCTACGGCCTCGTCTTCGGCCTGCGCCTGCTAGTCGTGACGCTGGGCTGTCTGCTGGCAGTGTGCGCTGCGGACCCGGACGAGCTGCTGTTCGCCGTGCGGGGCATCTCGCCGAGCTCGGCCCTTACGGCGGCGCTGACGACGAGGCTCCTCCCCGTGCTGGCCGCAGACTCGCGGCGGCTCTCTGAAGCGCAGCGCTGCCGTCCCGGCGGCGCTGCGCTCGGCGCCCGCGGGCGACTCGCGATCCTCAGGGCGACCGTCACCGGCGCGCTCGACAGGGCCCTCGACGTGGCCGCGGTGCTCGAGATGCGGGGCTATGGTGCGGCGGGCGCCGGGCGCCGCGCGCGCGGGAGGCGAGGCGGGCGCTTTCATGCCTACCCACTCGTCTCGATCGCCACGAAGCCGGCGACCTTCGCGCTGGCCGCGCTGATCCTGCTCGTCGCGCTTGCGCCCTTCGCCGACCGCAGGGGCATCGAGCCGTGAGCGTGCTGAGCTTCGAGCAGGTCTCCTACTCCTATCCCGGAGCGGCGCGGCGCGCGCTCAGGGACGTCAGCCTGGCGTTGGCGCCGGGCGAGTTCTGCGTGCTGGCGGGCCGCTCGGGGTCGGGCAAGTCGACCCTGCTGCGAGCCGCGGCGGCGCTCGTGCCGCACTTTCACGGCGGCACCTTCGGCGGCCGCGTGACGGTCGCCGGCCTGGATACCCGTGAGCATCCCCCCGCTGCGATCGGCGCCGTCGCGGGGACGCTGCTCCAGGACCCCGAGACGCAGGTCGTGATGTCCACGGTCCGTGCCGAGCTCGCCCTTGCCGTCGAGAACCTCGGCCGCGGCGCGGGGGCGGTCGCCCGCGCCGTCGAGGAGGCGGCGCTCGCGCTGGGCATCGGCGAGCTGCTCGACCGGCCCACCGCGGAGCTCTCGGGGGGCGAGCAGCAGCGCGTGGCTCTGGCGGCCGCGCTGGTCGCGCGGCCGCCGCTGGTGCTGCTCGATGAGCCCACCTCGCAGCTCGACCCCGTGGCCGGCGACGAGCTGATCTGGCAGCTGCGGCGCCTCAACCAGGAGTCGGACACCGCCGTGCTGCTGATCGAGCACCGCCTCGAGCGTTGCCTCGGCGCTGCCGACCGCGTTATCGCGATGGTGGACGGCGCGATCGCCTGCGATCGGGACCCCTCGGGTTTCCTCGAATGGGCCGCCGCCGAGGAGCCCTCCCTGCAGACGCCCGCCGCGCGGCTGATCGCAGGCGCGGGCCTCGCCCCGCCTCCGGCCGGCGTCAAGCAGGCTCGCGCGACGCTGCGCCGCCATGGTCTGCTGCCCTCACCGGAGCCCGTGGGATCGCCCGAGAGCGTCCCGTCGGGACCCGGACCGCTCGCTCGGCTGCGCAGCGCCACGCGCCGCGCAGGTCCGCCGGCGGCCCTGGAGATGAAGGGACTCTGGCACGAGCTTCGTGACGGGCCCGCGGTTCTCCGCGGCGTGGAGCTGCGGATCGAGGCGGGGGAGGCGGTCGCACTGATGGGTCGCAACGGCGCCGGCAAGTCCACGTTGCTGCGACACGCCGCCGGACTGCTCGCTCCGACGCGCGGCAAGGTCTCGAGCAGCGGGAGAGTGGCGCTGCTACTGCAGAACCCCGGTGATTACCTGCTGCACGAGCGCGTCTCCGAAGAGACGTCCGCCGAGGCACTGGCTCCGTTCGGCCTGACGGCGCTCGCCGAGCGTCACCCGCGCGACCTCTCCGGCGGGGAGCGCCAGCGGCTTGCGCTCGCCGTGGTGCTGGGCAAGGAGGAGGAGCGGCCCGCAATCCTGGCGCTCGACGAGCCCACCCGGGGGATGGACCGCCTCGCCAAGCAGGAGCTCGCCGCGCGGCTGCGCTGCCAGGCGGCCGAGGGCACCGCGGTGATCGTCGCGACCCACGACGCCGAGTTCGCGGCGGCCCTGGCGCAGCGCGCCGTGCTGCTGGCCGACGGACGCGTGATCGCAGACGGGCCGATCGGCGAGATCCTCGCCGGAGGCTGGTACTTCGCGACCGAGACCGCCCGCATCCTCGGCGGCGCGGGGGGAGCGCTGCTGCCCGATCAGGGAGCGGCGCTGCTGCAGGAGGCTCGCCGGGCGCCCGCAGTCATCACGGGCGAGCGTCTGGCGGCCGGGGGATGAGCTGGCAGCTCGCCTCCTTCGCGATCGTCCTCGCCGGCCTGGCCGCAGCCTTCTGGTGGTATGAGCGCAGCCAACCCCCCGCGAAGCTTGTCGCCGTGGTCGCGACCCTCGCAGCGCTCGCAGCGCTGGGCCGCGACGCCTTTGCAGCGGTTCCCGACGTCAAGCCGATCACGGCGATCGTGCTCGTCGGCGGCCTCGCATTCGGCGCGCGCCCCGGCTTCGCGATCGGCGCCATCTCAGCGCTCGCCTCCAACATCCTCCTCGGCGAGGGCCCTTGGACTCCGTGGCAGATGCTCGGCTGGGGTCTCGTGGGGCTGTTCGGCGCCGGCCTCGGCGGGTTGCTCCGCGGCCGTCGTCCACCGGCGCTCGTGCTGGCGCTCGCATGCGCGGCCGCAGCGGAGATGTTCAACCTCGTCGTCGACCTCTACACCTGGACCGGCACCGGCAACCACAGCCTTGCCGGCTTCGGCCTCGTCCTCGGCTCCGCTGTGGCCTTCGATTTGACCCACGTGGCTGCCAGCTTCGCCTTCGGGCTCGCATTCGGGCCGGGGCTGCTTCGGATGCTGATGCGCGTACGGGCCCGGCTGCAGGTCACCTGGGCGGACGGAGAGGCCCCGGCGCCGCCGCGAGGGCTGCCCGCGCCGGCGCTGCTCGGCGGGCCGCCGGCGGCGATCGCGCTGATGCTCTGCGTGCCTGTGCTGGCTCTGGGGGTGACGGCCTGTGCCGGCGCGAGCACGCCGGCGGGCACCGCGGGCGGCCCGCGCGGCGAGGTCGCCCGCTCGCTCGTCGGGCGGGAGCTCGCCTACCTGGTCTTCGCGCAGAACTCCGACGGAGGCTTCGGCGCCGCTCCGCGGCTGCACAGCGCCGAGCTTTACTCCGCATGGGCGGCGATGGGCATGGCGGCGGCGGGCAGGAGCCCCCTCACCGTGAGTCGGAACGGGCACACAGTGATCGACTCGATCGACGCGGAAGCGGCGGCGCTGAGCGGCGCGGGCGACCTCGAGCGGACGGTCCTCGCACTGCACGCCTGCGGGGTGTCCGTCCATTCGCTGCCGGGAGGGGATCCCGTCAAACGGCTGCTCGCCTTCCGTGCACCGGACGGGTCCTTCGGGCACCTTGCGAACCTAACCGCCTTCGGCCTCTTGGCCCTGCGGGCCGCCGGCTACGCGCCGCGCTCGGCGAGCGTCTCGGCGGCGGGCCGCTGGCTGGCGCGGCAGCAGGACGCCGACGGTGGCTTCGGCTTCGCCACCCGCGGCGGGGGAAGCGACGTCGACGACACGGCCGCCGTGATGCAGGCACTCGCCGCGGCCGCTCCCCGCCGCGCCGCGGTCCTGCCCCGCGCGCTCGCCTACTTGCGGCGTGCCCAGAACCTCGACGGCGGCTTCCCGCAGGAGGCCGGCGGCACCTCGAACGCCCAGTCCACCGCGTGGGCCATCCAGGGCCTCATCGCGGCGGGCCAGGCCCCCGCGCGGGTGCACCGCGCCGGCAGCGCCGGTCCGCTGGCGTATCTGCAGAGCCTCGTCATGGGGGACGGCAGCGTCCGCTACTCGCGGACCGGCGGGCAGACACCGGTGTGGGTGACCGCTCAGGCGCTGACCGCGCTGGCCGGACGGCCGCTGCCGATCTCGCCGCCCGGCCGCTGAGCCCGCCCGGCCGCTGAGCCCGCCCGGCCGCTGAGCCCGCCCGGCCGCTGAGCCCGCCCTTTCAGGCCCCGTTAAGGATCTGGCCTACCCTCTGGCTGATGAGCAGCCAGGCCTACACCGCCCCTGCCCGCGCTGGGCAGGTCGCCGAGCAGGAACGCGGCTCCCCGGCCGCGGCCAGCCCGCTCAACGCGCTCGTCGTCGCGGGGCTGCTCGTGATCGGCCTGGCACTGGTCTGGTCGGTGGCAGAGCTGATCCCGGCGGCGCGGTTCAAAGACGCGGTCGCCCTATACGAAGTCACGACGCTCAGCCGCCCGCGGATCGACTCGGCCTCGGAATTCCTGCTGCACCTGCTCGACGCCCCCCTGTTCATCCTTTGGGGAATCGCGCTGATCGCCGTAGCGGTCGCCCGCGAACGCCCCCGGGTCGCGGTGGCGGCAGCCGGCGTGCTCGCGCTCGCTCCGCTCAGCGCCGAGCTGCTCAAGCCGCTGCTGGCCCACCGGCACGATCACGTCGGCGGCGCGGTGGTCGGCGCGGCTTCCTGGCCGAGTGGCCACACGACGGCTGCGACGGCGCTGGCGCTCTGCGCGGTGCTCGTCGCCCCGCAGGGGCTGCGCAAGGCCGTGGCGCTGCTCGGCGTGGTGTTCGTGATCGCCGTCGCTTCCGCCCTGCTGGTGCTGTCCTTGCACATGCCGAGCGACGTGCTCGGAGGGGTACTGCTGGCCTCGCTGTGGATGGCACTGGCGGTCGGAGGGCTGCGTCTGTCCGAGCGTCTACGCCCGAGCAGCTACTCCCGGCCGCAGCTCGGCGAAAGCACCACGGCGGCCCGCCCGTAGGACGCTACTCGGCGGGGCCGGTGCCGTGGGCGCCGGGATCCCACAGCGGCTCGGCGCGGTCCTCGGCCGTGGCGTTGACGGCCCGGCTGAGGATGAACAGCAGGTCCGACAGCCGGTTCAGGTAGCGGACCGCCTCGGGGTTGACGTCCTCGCCGACGGCGATCGTGCGGCGCTCGGCGCGGCGGCAGACGGTGCGGCAGACATGCAGCTGGGCCGCCGCGGGAGTACCGCCCGGGATCACGAAGGAGCGCAGCGGCGGAAGCATGTCGTTTACCTGATCACAGGCGTTCTCCAGCCAGACGGTGTAGTCCGGCCCTACGCGCAGCCGCGCCCTGGCCTCCTCCGTGGAGGCATCCGCGGGAGGCGGCACGGACAGGTCTGCGCCGATGTCGAGCAAGTCGTTCTGCACGCGGGCGAGCCACTCGGAGAACTGCTCGGGCATCCCCTCTGCCAGCAGCGCCAGGCCGATCTGGGCGTTGAGCTCGTCGACCGTGCCGTAGGCCTCGACCCGCGGGTGCAGCTTCGAGACGCGGCTCATGTCGCCGAGATGCGTCTCCCCGCCGTCGCCGAGCTTCGTGTAGATGCGGGTCAGGTTGACGGTCATCGCAGGGCCCTCAACGCCGATTCTAGATCGAGCGGCAGCGGCATCCCTCGCTCGGCCGGCCCGGGCGAGCCGTCGCGCGTCCACGTGATCGGGTACGTTCTCGCGTCTCGATGAGGATCGGTGTGCCCAAGGAGACCGCCGCGGGCGAGCATCGCGTCGCGCTCGTACCGGAGGTGGTCGGAAAGCTGCAGGCGAAGGGCCTCGAGGTGCTCGTGCAAACGGGCGCGGGCGAGGGCGCGCTGCTCGACGATGACACCTACACCGCGGCGGGCGCCAAGATCGCGCCGGACGCCGCGGCGGTTTGGGGCTGCGACGCGGTGCTGACGATCGCTCCGCCGGACGCGGCGGCGATCCGAGGCCTCGGCCAGGGCTCGATCCTGATCGGGTTCCTGGCGCCGCTGACGAGTCCCGAGACGACCAAGGCGCTTGCCGACGCGGGCGCCACAGCCTTCGCTATGGAGGCGATCCCGCGAATCTCCCGCGCCCAGGCGATGGATGCGCTGTCCTCGCAGAGCAACGTCGCGGGCTACCGCGCGGCGCTGCTGGGCGCCGAGGAGATCGGGCGCTTCTTTCCGATGCTGATGACCGCGGCGGGCACGATCCCGCCGGCCAAGGTGCTGGTGCTGGGCGTCGGCGTGGCGGGGCTGCAGGCGCTGGCCACGGCGAAGCGCCTGGGCGCACGGACGACGGGCTACGACGTCCGTCCCGAGGTTGCCGAGCAGGTCGAATCGCTCGGCGCGCAGTGGCTCGACCTCGGTCTGGAGGCCAGCGGCGAGGGTGGCTACGCGCGAGAGCTGACCGAGGAGGAGCGGGCCCGACAGCAGCAGGCGCTGACCGATGCGATCAAGGGCTTCGACGTGGTGATCACGACCGCGCTGGTGCCGGGCCGCCCGGCGCCGCGGCTGGTCACGGCCGAGGCGATCGAGGGCATGAAGCCCGGCTCCGTGATCATCGACATGGCGGGCGAGGCCGGGGGCAACGCCGAGCTGACCGAGCCCGGCCGGACGGTTATCAGGCACGAGGTCAAGATCGTCTCGCCGTTGAACCTGCCGGCCGGCATGGCGGAGCACTCCTCGCAGCTGTTCGCCCGCAACGTACAGGCCCTGCTCGAGCTGTTCGTGGCCGAGGACGGCACGTTGCAGCTCGACTGGGAGGACGAGATCGTGAAGGGTGCCTGCATCGTGAGGGGTGGGGAGATCGTCAACGAGGGCGCTCGCGCCGCGGTCGAGGCGGCCGCCGGCGGGGCGGCCGCCGAGGGGGCCGGGCAGTCGTGATCCTCGCCAGCACCCTGACCACGAACCTCGCGATCCTCGTCTTGGCCGGGTTCATCGGCTTCGTGGTGATCTCGAAGGTGCCGAACACGCTGCACACGCCGCTGATGTCCGGCACCAACGCGATCCACGGCATCGTGCTGCTCGGTGGCCTGCTGGTGATCGGCCTGGCGGGCAACGGCACCTTCAACAAGGTGATCCTCGTGATCGCGATCGCGTTCGGGACGATCAACATCGTCGGCGGCTTCCTCGTCACGGACCGCATGCTCGAGATGTTCAAGTCCAAGCCGAAGTCGAAGCCCGAGGCGGATGAGGAGGTCAAAGGCGGATGAGCGTGCCGCTGGCGAGCAGCTTTCTGCAGGACCCGTCGTTCCTCAGCGTCCTTTACATCATTGCCTTCTCGCTGTTCATCCAGGGCCTGCGGGGCCTGGCGGGGCCGACGACGGCGGTCAGAGGCAACCGCACCGCCGCGGTCGGCATGGGCATCGCGATCGTCGCCACGCTACTCAACCCCAGCGAGGGCAACTGGGGGCTGATCGCCCTCGGCATCGCGCTGGGCGCGGTGGTCGGCGTGCCGGCGGCACGCCAGGTGAAGATGACGGCGATGCCGCAGATGGTCGCGCTGTTCAACGGCGTGGGCGGCGGCGCGGTGTTCCTGATTGCCTGGGCGGAGTTCCGTCGCAGCGGTGGCTATGCCCATACGGCCACCTACATCGCGGTCTTCTCGCTGTTCGCCGCGATCGTCGGGTCGGTGTCCTTCTGGGGCTCGAACATCGCCTTCGGGAAGCTCCAGGAAATCATTCCCGGTCGCCCGATCACGCTCGGTGCCGGCCAGCAGGCGGTCAACGGGCTGCTGTTGGTGCTGGCCCTCGCCGCCGGCGTGGACATCGCCGCGGGCAGTCACTCCGAGGGGATCTTCATCGGCATGCTGATCTGCGCCGCGCTGCTCGGCAATGCCGTCGTGCTGCCGATCGGCGGCGCCGACATGCCGGTGGTGATCTCGTTGCTGAACGCCTTCACCGGGCTCTCCGCGGCGGCCACGGGGATCGCGCTGAACAACACTGCGCTGATCGTCGCGGGGATGCTCGTCGGCGCCTCGGGTTCGATCCTGACGAGGCTGATGGCGGTGGCGATGAACCGTTCGATCCCCGCGATCGTCGCCGGGGGCTTCGGCGGCGGCGGTGCGATCGAGGGGGCGAGTGGGGCGGGAGAGCACGCCGGCACCGTGCGCTCGACGACTGCCGCTGACGCGGCGATCCAGCTCGCCTACGCGAACCGTGTGGTGATCGTGCCCGGCTACGGCATGGCCGTCGCCCAGGCCCAGCACGCCGTGCGGGAGCTGACCAAGGAGCTCGAAAAACGCGGTGTCGAAGTCAGCTATGCGATACATCCGGTGGCGGGACGCATGCCCGGGCACATGAACGTG
>WNFI01296650.1_pt1 | contig 11321 bp, 17 predicted proteins | sample 5400471 | NCBI WGS metagenome assembly WNFI01 (sample SAMN13153348, study PRJNA577476) | soil metagenome | isolation source: 100 cm saprolite on Douglas fir-dominated hillslope | place: USA:California | collected 2013-09-17
CCACTAGCAAAGCCGAAAAAGCCAGTTGCTTGACCCACTAAATATATCCCTACCGGGATACCAGCAAGAATAACCAGGATTTGAAAGGCTTTAAAGAACTTACGCATTAAGATAATAATATCTCAACTAGAAGCCTTTGAGAAGAGACTGTAGTCCTCCTTCTTCCATCATCTTTTTGGCGGAATCTTTTTGAACTTTATCAAGAGCTTCATTAATTGCTTTAACTAATTCTGGTTGAGGAACACCGTCGAGCTCTATGTATTCGATCTTTTGATCTCCAGTTACTTTAATACTCCATTTTCCCTTTTTTAGGGTATATGTAATCAACTTCATTTTTTTCTGCATTTCCATGGCAGAAGATCGCATCTTTCTTAATTCGTTTAGTTGTCCTAGTTGGTCAAATGGGCTCATCCAAAAATCTCCTTTGCTGCATCAATTATATCTTTTTCTACTGTCACAGACAAGGTTTGTTTATCAGCTGGCGTTGACGAGACGACTTTGGGTTTTTCTATTAATTGGAAATTAATTTTTAAAGATTCGAGTCCCAAATTTTCTTTGCAGATTTCTTCTAAAGTTTTTAAGTTTTTGGTGTCTTCCAAATGCTCTTTGTGGAACTGATAATAAACTCCTATATCTAATATTTTTCCATCAAAATTAACAGGTTTTGCGGCACGAAGTAAGGCTTCTATGCTGACATTTTTTTCGCGAATATTTTGCAATAATTTTAACCAGGAAGAATCATCAAGGGGCGAAGTATTTAAATTAACGACTTTTTTTTTAGGAGCGGACGATTCATGAATCTCTACTACTGGGTTAGTACTGATACCAATAAATTTTATAATTGCGATTTCGAGTGGTAGTTGGGCAATTGGGCTGTTTTGCTTTTTGACGTCAATTAATAATTCATTTAGTTTGATTAGGTCTGAATCTGAAAAATTCTGGAGTTCATCTTTTCCAATCCCATTTTTAGCAAGTAAACTCATGTGAATATTTTCTAATAAATTTTGTGAGAAACTTTTTATGGAAATGCCATTTTGGACTAGATTTTCGATAAATTCTAAAATGATTTTTATGTCTCGTTTTTCAAGAATTTCAAAAAAAATTCCAAAATCATCTTCTTTAATGTCAGCAAGATCAATGTTTTTATTTTTAAGACTTAGATTTTCAAAAATTTTTACAGCGTCACGGAAAGATCCATCAGCAAGTTTTGAAATCTTTTTAATTGCAACATCCGTTATCTTAATTTTTTCACCAATTGCCACTCGAGTTAGTTGACGAGCAATGTCTTTGTCACTTGCTTTCGTAAAATCAACTCTGGTAAGCCTTGAAATTACAGTCTCTGGAAGTTTTTCAGGATTAGTTGTTGCTAAAATAAATACCACATGATCAGGTGGTTCTTCGAGAGTTTTAAGAAATGCGTTTGCGGCCTCTAAGGTTAACATGTGAGCTTCGTCAATTATATAGACTTTTTTCTTTGAAGCGGCTGGAGCCAAAGAAATTCCTTCCTTCAAACTTCTTACATCATCAATTCCTCTATTACTTGCTGCGTCTAATTCTAGAATGTCTATATTATTACCTTTGGTTATTGATATGCATGATGCGCATTTATTACAAGGTTCCCCTTCTTTAGAAAGCTTTTGACAATTAATTACTTTTGCCAAAATTCTTGCTGCTGAAGTTTTACCTGTTCCTTTTGGACCTGAAAATAAAAAACTGTGCGGAAGATTGCCTGATTTAATTATATTTTTAAGGCTATTACGGACTGATTCTAAATCAAGTTCGTCAATAGTTTGTGGGCGGTATTTAAGATAAAGAGTCATTAAAGTTTAGTGATGAATTCCAAGCAAATGCAATGTCCCGTGAGCTGCCAATTCCTCACCACGAGCGTCTATTTCATAGTTTGCAATTACGATTTCTCCTAGATAATTTTCAAAGAATCCACTTACTGGGAAGGTAAAAACGGGGTGTTTCTTGTTATCATTTTTGTAATATTTTTTGTTAATTTCGTCCATTTTATCTTCTCCCACTACTGCCAAATCTATGGTTGCATCTTTTATATTATTTTTAATTAAAGTTTCATGAATTGCTTTTTTTAATTTTTCTTCGTCAAGCGAGTAATTGGAATCTTTGAAAAAATTTATAGTAATCATACTAATTTTTGTTTTACTAATTGCGCTACTTTTCCTCCATCTGCATTGCCATCTGATTTTTGCATGACTTTACTTATCACCATTCCCATCTGTTTAATCTCTGTTGCTCCCGTTTCAGATAAAGCTTCATCTACAAATTTTTCTAAATCAGCATCCGAGATTTCAGCTGGCAAAAATTCCTGTAAAATTTTGAGTTCTCTCTCTTCACTTTCAACTCTCTCCATTAGATTCGCTTTTGTAAAAGCTTCCATAGAGTCTTTTCTTTTTTTAGCTTCTTTTTTAATTACAGACAATTCTTCAGCTTCTGACATTTCAGGGTGGTCAATCTGATAATTATGAATTTCAGTTGATAACATTTTAAGAGTTGAGACTCTGACCTCGTCATGGGCTTTCATGGCATCAATTATTTGTTGGTTAAGAGAGTTAATTATCATGTTTTATTTATTGCTTGATCTTCATTTTCTAATTTTCCACCGAGTAAATGCCAATGAATATGAGGAACTGATTGGTATTTTCCTCCGTTAAAAACAAGTTTATACCCATTTGAGATATTTTTCTTTTCAATTAATTTTTGTGTCACTTGTGCCATTTCCATAAAAACATCTTTGTGATCTTCTTCCAGATCTGTAAAGGTTGCGATGTGAATTTTTGGGATGATTAAAATGTGTGTTTCGGAAGCTGGCGATATACTAGGAAATGCTATGACATTATCTGTTTCAAGTTCGATATTTGCTGGCGATTTATGATTGGCAATTTTACAAAAAATACAATCTTCCATATTGATTTTTAGTATAACACTCGCAGTTTTTGGGGCAATAGATCAAAGTAGAATAAAAGAGTATAATTTATTTATGGGATTTATAGAATGGAATAATAACAATATATTTTCTAAGATTCGTGATGCGCAAACTAACAACCAGATTGCTGATTACTTAAGAAACTTGGATATTTTATTACAACAATCGCACGGTGGTTCTCCAGACACCCTGGATAGAGTAACAAAAGCTTTGTTTAAAAATCCCAATATGAAATTAAATTCAGATTTATTGGAAGTTGTGAGTTGGGAAGTTGAAGGTATTTTAAATTCCAAGAAGATTCAGTAATTAATTACTGTTCAGTACTTCCTTTTGCAGGTTCTTGGGACTCAAGTTTGTTGACTAATTTTTGGACGTTTATCACATGATGTGTTTGTGTAGCTCTTTTGGCATCTATTCCTCTAAGAACATCTTCTGGTGTCATTCCGGACTCTCTGGCCATTTTCGCTCTCTCTTCTGCACCAGCAATCGTGTTCCCTACACTTTCTTCAGCTGCTTGTTTAGGAGTTTGGGCTGCGAATGGATTATTTAGATCTACTCTGGCTTTTAAGTCTTCGGTGAGAGATCTAGTAGGTCGAACTTCATTATTTTTCTTATCTGCCATGATTAACTTTACTCTTCTATAAATTACTTTGTCAAATTATTGTTGATTATATTTACTATCTTGAATAATTCTTGCAAAGAATATTGTCTGCTATTAGAAGTTTTGTTTATACAAATTACAAAATCGTTTATATATTTTTCTGGATTTGTAGTCACTAAATCTTTATTATTACCACCACAGTCCCTGATATTTTTTACTAAAAAAGTAACTTCATCTTTTGTATAGATATTTTTGGTTTCTCCATTTTGTAGAGTTGAATAAACTTTATCTGATACACTTAATATTTTGTTGTTGTAAGAAATTCTATTAATTAAAAAATTTACTGATATCAAAAATATAATTAAAGCAATCCAAACTATAATAACTCTTATAAAATGCTTTTTATCAACTTCTTTTCCCGATACTATGTTTATATTTTTAAACATTGAAACTCCCGCTGCAAATCCTATTCCTCCTAAAGGTAGGGATAATGCGCCACCTAGTATTGCAAAAATAGCTGAAATTTTTAAAGAGAGAATTCTTTTTGAGGAGCGGAGAATTAAACTTACCGTTAAGAAAAGAATTGATAAAATTAGTACCAAAACATATATTGATTTTAAACTAATTAAGATATTTGGGCTGGCAAAGAAAAAATAAATTAAAAACAAGATTTCTACGATTAGATTAATTAGTATTAAAAGTTTTTCGTATTTAAAAGTTTGCATATCAATATGCTTGGGCGAAGTACCAAACGTGTTTTGCTGGTTTTTTACAATAAACACACTCCCCTTTTTGTTCTTTGGAATTTAAAGGTAAACATCTGGTTGAGGCTTTCGTTTCTTCTTTTATTTTTTTCTCGCAGTCTGGGTCTTCACACCAAAATGCTTTAATAAATCCGCGTGTTGTGTTCATAACCTCTTTGAATTCATCATAAGAACTTACTTCATGAGTATTTTCTTCCAAAAACTTCTTTGAATTACTATAAAGTGTGTTTTGAATTTCTTTCAATAAACTTTCAACTTTTTCGCTAGAATCTAAAAATTTCGCCATAATTGGACCAAGATCCAACCGTGGATTCATACTGACACTTTTATCTGACAATTCATTGTTTCCGATTGTAATTTTCACTGGTATTCCTTTAAGTTCAGCTTTGTTAATTTTTCTACCATAAGTTTCAGTTGATTCATCCCATACTTCAATTTTTCCAGGAAATTCACTTGGAACTTTTTCAATTTGTTTTTTTAATTTGTCACAATACCCTAAAACATGTTCGTCATTTTTTCCAAGAATAGGAATAATCACTGCTTTAATAGGCGCTAACTTTGGGGGGACTATGAGCCCGTTATCATCTCCGTGGGTCAAGATTAATCCGCCAATTGAGCGCGTTGAAAATCCCCATGAGTTTTGCCAAACAAATTCTTTTTTTCCATCTTTGTCCTGAAACGAAATATCTTGAGGTTTTGAAAAATTCTGTCCTAGATCGTGAGAAGTACAAGCTTGTAAAGCTTTTCCATCTGGCATTAAAGATTCAACTGTAAATGTTTTTTCTGCACCCGCAAATTTTTCGGACTCGCTTTTTGTACCCACAACTGTCGCCATTGCATAATAATCTTCATAAGTTGTTTTATACCAATTAAGAGCTTTTAAAGTCATATCTAAAGATTCTTGATGAGTTGCATGAGCACAATGTCCTTCCTGCCATAAAAATTCAGAAGTTCTTAAAAATAAATAAGTACGTTTTTCCCAACGGACGACATTATTCCATTGATTAATTTTTAAAGGCAAATCGCGCCAGGAATTAATCCATTTGCTATACATTTCATACATTATTGTTTCTGAAGTTGGACGAATAGCTAATGGTTCTGCGAGCTTTTCCCCACCCGCAACTGTTACAAGAGCAAGTTCTGGAGCAAACCCTTTGACATGTTCTTTTTCTTTTTCAAGAAGTGAATATGGAATAAAAAGAGGAAAATAAGCATTTTGTACACCATCACTTTTAAACATTCCGTCAAGAATCTTTTGAGCATTTTCCCAAATTGCATAACCATAAGGACGAATTATCATTGTGCCTTTTACCGGGCCATAATCCGCAAGTTCTGATTTTAAAACTAAATCGTTATACCAATCAGAAATATTTTCTGATTTTTTCTTTAAATCCTTTTTTTCAAACTTACTCATGAACTTATTGTAGCATTTTTACTTTTGATTTAGAAGTGAATTGGCGTAGTTGCTTATGGAACCAGATTTAATAAGAGATGGGATTTCGTGGCTTGTTATTAAAATAGTGAGCCCTATCAAAATTACAAATCCAGCTAGATAAACTTTTTCTTCAAGTTTTGCTGTCATTTTCTTTTTTGTAATCCATTCAACTATTACCAATGCTATTCTACTGCCATCGAGGGGCGGAAATGGAATAATGTTAATTATTGCCAAGTTTACTGAAATTACTCCAATAAGATTAATGAGTGGTATAATTCCAAGCTTAGCGAACTCTATAAATAAAGAAATAATTCCAACCACTCCTGTCAATCCTTTTGGTGATTTACCTTGGCTAACACTTTGTGCTGCATTTCCTAATCCAAATACAACTGCCTTACATAAAGTTGCAGTTTGTTTAAGGCCATACCATGCACCAATAAAAGGCCTTTGCCAAACTGGTGGAAAATAAACTTCTTGAATATCTGTAAATTGAATTCCAAGAGCTCCTTCCCCTGCTGGTGGATTGGTGCGTGGTGTAATTTTAAGATCAACAATTTTGCCATCTCTTAAAACTTCAATTGGAACAAGACTTCCTTTTTCTTTCTCGATTTCTGTTTTTAACTCACTATCGTTTGTAATTGAAACATCGTCAATTTTTTTGATAATATCGCCTTGCCTTAAACCAGTACTTTCAGCTGGAGAATTAGCGGAAACACCTGTGATTGTTAAATTTATTTTTCCTGGAATTCCCATAATTACATAAACAATTGCAAAACAAACTACCGCTAAAATTAGATTCATAACAATCCCTGCTAGAGTTATTGCAATTTTTGTAAGTGGTTTTTTATTTGTGAAAGCGCGATCTGGGTATACCACTTGGTCGCTGCTTGTTTCTCCGTGGAGCTTTACAAATCCACCAATTGGCAGCCAATTAAGGGAGTAAACTGTTTCGCCAATTTTGCGTCCGATTATTCGAGGAGGGAGGCCCATGCCAAACTCTTCCACCCAAACTCCAGAAATTTTAGCAATTATAAAATGACCAAATTCATGGAGAGTAATTAAGGCTGAAAATGCAAGAATAACTTTTACTGCAACTATTAGAATAGTGACTATTGAAAGCATTTAATTATTGTACCAAAAGATGTTAATAAGAGATAGTTGACAAAATGATTAGAGAATTTAATATGAAGTATGTTAACAAAAAGTGACTTGGGTGCAATTAGGGAGATTGTGAGAGAAGAAGTAAAACCTATTAAAAGGGATATTAAAATAATTCTTAATCACATTGACGTTCACGATCTTGAAGTTGACAGAAGACTTAAAAAGCTTGAGGAGCATCCTAATTTACAGTTGCAACAGCTCTGATTTTTTTCTACTGCCTATTTCTTCTATTTTATTTGTAAATTCATCAGTTAATATTTGTAGATTTTTTTCAAAAGAAAACTTTTCGTCTTCTCTAATTTTTTTGTCTTCAAATTCTTGTTTGATGTTATGCATGACATCTGCTCTAATTTGGCGAATTGTAATTTTTGATTCTTCAAGCTTCGCCATTAAAATTTTTACAAATTTTTCGCGGTCTTCTGTTGTTAATGGTGGCACTGAAATTCTGATTATTTCGCCATCAATTGATGGGTTCATCCCGACATTTGCCGCTTCTATTCCTTTTTTAATTTCACCAATAACTGACTTATCCCATGGATCAATAATTAGGGTTTGAGGGTCAGGAGAAGTAACGCTTGCAAGCTCTAAAATTCTGAGACGCTGTGCTCCGCCATAAACTGAAACTTCCATAGTTTGGACCAAATTTGGAGTGGCACGACCAGTTCTGATTGTTCCTACAGTTTCAAGAAGATTCTGTAAAACTCCCTGCATTTTGATTTTTACTTGCGCTTCTTCCATGAGGTTAGTTGCCAATACCTATTTCGATTCGGTAAAACCGACCAATTTTTATATTTTCCCCTGTTTTTGCAATTACTTCTTTAATTAATTCTGAGATTTTTTTAGAAGTGTCTTTTACAAAGTCTTGTGCTTCTAATTCTTTGTTATTTTTTGGGTTCATTGATGCGATTTGAAGAGCAATGTCTTTACCTAAAATATTTGTTAACTCATTTTTGGCAACAAAGTCTGTCTCGCATAAAATTTCTACTAAAACTCCCACTTTATTTGAGTGATGAATATAACTGACAACTATTCCCTGTCCTGTTTCGCGATCAGCGCGTTTTGCACCTTTTTCAAAGCCTTCTTTTTTAAGTATTTCAAGAGCTTTTTTCTCATTTGCCTTAACCTCATCTAAAACAGTTTTTATGCGCATAACACCTGCTCCTGTTTCATCTCGAAGTTTTCTGATTAAATCTGTAGATATTTTTGTCATGAAAGAGCAATCTTAATTAAATCTAACACATAATCAAGTGCCTTAACAGCATCGTCATTCATTGGAATTGGATAATCGATTAAATTTGGGTCGGCATTTGAATCAACTAAACCAACTGTCTTGATTTTCATATTACGGGATTCCAGAACTGCTCCATTTTCACGATGAGTGTCAACGATAAATACCATATCTGGAAGCTTTTCCATCTTTGCAATCCCTGAGAATTTTTTCTCAAGATCTTCGATTTCGCGAGAGATTAATAATTTTTCTTTTTTGGTGTATGTCGCATATTCTCCATTTTTCATTTTGTCTTTCATTTCTGAAAGCTTTTTGATTGATTTTTTAATTTGATCGAAGTTTGTGAAAGTCCCTCCTAAAAATCTTTGATTAATGTAGGATACGTTGACTGCTTCTGCAATTTCTTTAATTTTGGTTTGGACTTGTTTTTTTGTTCCAACTAGAAGAATAGAAAGTCCAGCTTTTTTGGCATCTTTTAAGGCGGTAAGAGCTATTTCTAGATTTTCTTTTGTTTTAATAAGATCAAAAACACTGACGCCGTCTTGGACTCCATATAAATACTCTGCCATTTTTGGATTCCAACGTTTTGCTTGATGTCCAAAATGAGCACCGACTTCTAGAAGTTTTTCCAAACTTACGACTTCTTTTTTAGATGTAACTTTCTTTGCTGCCATTTGATTTTTGTCTTTCCCTTAGTCCGCCATTTATCAGAAGTAATTCAGGGAAAGCCTGATAAATGTGTGTGATTTAAGTATTATATATTGCTTCAACTAAATTTTCAAGCAAGCAGATAATTGTCACGAGTCCTACTCCTCCTGGAACTGGAGTAACAAAGCTTGCAACTTTTGAAACACTTTTGAAATTAAAGTCCCCAACTGGAGCACCTACATCAATTGCTATGACTCCTTCTTTTAGCATTTCTCCTTTTATTAAATCTGCTTCACCTGTAGCACTCACCACGATATCAACTTCGTGAAGTTTTGCATATAAATCTCTTGTATCTACGTCACATTCTGTTACTTTAAATCCTAATTTTTTAAGTTCAGTTGTCGCGCTTTTCCCTACCATGCCATCAGCTCCGACAACTGCAGCTTTTTTACCAACATAGGCAAGTGGCGTGATTACAAACTTTACAATTTCTGAAATTGCTCTGCCGGTCGCTGCTGTAAAATAAGATTTACTCCCCAATCCATCAACATCTTTTTTAGGATCTATGCTGTTTAATATTTTTTTTGTTTTTGTTTTTAATTTTTCAGGAAGTGGAAGTTGTACCATGATGCCATTAACTTTTTTGTCTTTGTTTAATTTATTAATTAAATCTAATATTTCATCGAATGAAACGTCATCTTTAAATTTTTTAATTTCAAAATTTATTCCAATTCTTTTTGCGGTTTTTTGTTTAAGGTTTGTATATAAAACACTTGCTTTGTCGGTTCCTATTAAAATGGAAACCAATTTGGGAGTTGATTTTAATTTAGAAATTTTTTCGGCAAGAATTTTTTCTTTTTCTGCTGCAAATTGTTTTCCGTTAAATACTATAGTCATTGCATAACTTTCTAACTTCTCCTGCAATTTTTTTTGCAGAATTGGGATTCACTATAATTTCGGCGATCCACTCACCTATTTGTTCCATTTCTTTTTTTCCCATTCCGCGAGTTGTAAGGCCGGGAGTCCCTAAACGAATCCCTGATGGATTAAATGGACTTGCTGTATCATACGGCACTGTGTTTTTATTTACAATGATTCCTGCAGTTTCTAAATCTTTTGCAACTGCAGTGCCATTTACTTCTAGTGGACGAAGGTCAATTAAAATAAGATGCTTGTCTGTTCCGTTTGTGATAACTGGAATTTTTAAATCAATTAATTTATTTGCAAGAGTTTGGGCATTTTCAATAACTTTTTTTGCATAAATTTTAAAACTTTTAGAGTTAGCTTTTTCGAGTGCAATTCCCATTCCTGCGATTATTTCATTATGAGGACCGCCTTGAATTCCAGGAAAAACGGAAGAATCAATTTTCCCTGACAAATCAATTTTCGAAAAAATTAAAGCTCCACGAGGACCTCTTAAAGTTTTATGTGTTGTCATCATGACAACATCTGCGTATAGAAAAGGCGAAGAATTAGCTCCCCCTGCAATGAGACCTGCTTCATGGGAAACGTCAGCAAGATAATATGCTCCCACTTTTTTTGCTATCTCACCCATTCTTTTGTGATCTATTTCACGGGGATATGCAGTTCCACCACTAACTATTATTTTTGGTTTTATTCGATTTGCCTGTACGCCAAGCAAATCGTAATTGATAAGATAAGACTCTGGATCGACGTGATAAAAATCAACGTTGTAAATTTTGGACACAAGAGTTATCTTTTTGTCCCCTATTTTCCAACCATGGGAAAGATGTCCACCGTCTGGAAGATATAGAGATAAGATTTTATCTCCTGGATTTATTAATGCATTATAAATTGCAAGATTAGCTTGCGCTCCTGAAAGGGCTTGAACATTCACTCGCCACTGTGTGGCGTCCAAATTGAACAACTCTAACGCACGAGATTTGCAGAGGGATTCTATTTTATCAATATTCTCATTTCCTTGATAATATCTTTTACCAACTTGGCCTTCCGAATATTTATGCATTAATACAGATCCAACTGCTTCGCGGACTTCAGGATATGTATAATTTTCAGAAGGAATCATCATGAGGGTATTTCGCTGTCGCGTTTCTTCGGACTTGATGAGCTGAAGGATTTTGTCCATATATAAGCGAAGCTTGTGACTTCGTCATAGGCTATTTTAGCACAAAATGGAGCTTAAAGCTGCTTTAATTTCATCTGAAACTTCTTCTACTGATTGTTCACCATTTATAACTATCCATGGAATATCCCCACAATTACTTTGAGCCATTTCACGATAACCGTTAATAAGTCTCTTTACATATTCAAGACCTTCGCTGTCAAATGGATCAGAATCTGTTCTTTTATTTCGTCTCGTTGCGGCTTCTTCAGGAGATAAGTCTAATAATATAACTGCATCTGGTTTACATCCATCCATAACAACATCGGCAATTTTTAAAATTGTACTTATATCTCCACCTTCTGCATATCCTTGATAAGCTACTGTTGAAAAATATGATCGATCTGAAATGACGTGAGTTCCTTATCCAGATTTGGTTTTACAACCTCTGTTA
>WNFI01528453.1_pt1 | contig 11321 bp, 13 predicted proteins | sample 5400471 | NCBI WGS metagenome assembly WNFI01 (sample SAMN13153348, study PRJNA577476) | soil metagenome | isolation source: 100 cm saprolite on Douglas fir-dominated hillslope | place: USA:California | collected 2013-09-17
GAGAACGCCATCGCCACGGAGTGCATGACGCCCGAGCAGAGCCGCATTCCCGGCGTGCGCAAGTGGGCGGAGCGCTGGGGACAGGAGGTGATCATCAACGCCAACACCATCGAGAACACTGCGCTGCAGTACAACTCGATGGTCAAGGAGAAGAGCGTCGTCGATCGCAGCCGCGTCGACCCGCGATTCCTCCAGTTCTTCCCCTCCAGCGAGCTGACCCGCAACCGTTTCAACCCGGGCACCGCCCCGACCTTCAACCACTTCGCCATCAGCCACGGCGCCCTGACCCCGGCGCGCTGAGAGGCACGCAACCGCCGTGCGCGCCCTGGTCCTCGACACGGCGCTGCCCCGCGCGCTGTTCACCCTGGGCGCATCGCGGATACGGCACGACGCTGCGTGGGGCACACGCGCCGGCGTCCTCACCCCGCGCGACATCCCCACCCCAACCTTGCCCGGCGACGGCTGGGCGCTGATCCGGCCAACCCTGGCAGGAATCTGCGGCTCCGACCTCAAGCTGCTGCACGTCACCGGCTTCAGCCCCGTGCTGTCGGCATACAACACCAACCAGCGCGTCATCCCCGGCCACGAGGTGACCGGCGTTGTGGTCCGCACGCAACGCACGACGACGGTGCGCGAGGGCGACCGCGTGATCGTCGAGCCCATTCTGCGCTGCGCCCACAAGGGATTTCCCGACTGCGCCCGCTGCCGCACCGGCGAGTACCACCTCTGCGAGAACCTCGCCGCCGAGGGCACGCTGCACTGCAGCGGGCAGGGCATCGGCTTCGGCGAGCGTGTCGGCGGCGGTTGGAGCGAGGGCTTCGTCGCCCACCAGGACATGCTCTACAGCGCCGACGGCATCTCCGAGTCGCGCGCAGTCGTCGCCGAGCCTGCCGCGGTTGCGCTGCACGCCGCACTGCGCTGGCCACGCAACGCCGACACCGCGGTGGTGATCGGCCCGGGAACCCTCGGCCTGCTGGTGATGATGGCGCTGCGCCGCCTGCATCCCGACCTCGACATCACCGCCGTCGGTCCGCCGTCCGCCGATCCCAGCGGTCCTGCGCCGTTCGGCAGCGAGCAATCACACCACGCGGGCGCGCAGCGCATGTGGGTCGGACCACCAGCAGCAATCGATGCGCATGCTGCGTCCGCGCGGCACGCTGGTGATGCTGGGCACCGCGGGCAGGCAGAAGGTCGACTGGTCGCTGGTGTGGTTCCGCGAGCTGACCGTGCTGGGCACCGTCGTCTACGCCACCGAGCAGGACGGCCGGCGCACCTTCGCCATCGTCCGCGAGTGGCTGAGCGACGACAGCTATCCCGCCGACATGATCCTCACCCACCGCTACCCGCTCGACAGCTACGCCGAGGCACTGGAGACGGCCACTGCCGGCCCGCGGGCGCGCGCCATCCGCGTGGCGTTGGAGATTGGGCCCGGCTAGTCCCCTAGTGCCCGGCGATGCGCGCCGCGCTTTCGAAGCAGCCAGCGGCGCCCTCGAAGTCGCTCCGCGCGCGGAGCACAGCGCCTTCGCGCAGCAGCACCTGGCGGCGCTCCATGCCGGTCGCCGACTCGGCGACGCGTCGGGCGTCGCGGAAGGCGGCGTCGCAGCCGGGGCGGTCGCCCGCCAGCTCGAAGGCCTCTCCCAGCGCAGCGAAGGAGATCGACAGCAGCTGGTTGTCGCCGACCTGGCGCGCTGCATCGATGGCGGCGTTGGCCTGCACCAGGGCGCCGTGGCGGTTGCCCTCGGCGATCTCCAGCGCGGCCAGCCGTTCCAGCACGTAGCCGGCGGTCTGGGTGTCGTGCATCGCGCGGGCGGCGGTGAGCGCCTGGTCCTGGAGACGGCGGGCCGTCACCAGGTCGCCCTGGTCGGCGTGGACGTGGCCAAGGTTGTGGAGGAGCTGGGCCTGGAGCTGGCGCATTTCGAGCTGCTCGAACAGCGTGACCGCGCGCGACGCGTGGGCGATGGCCGCGGGCAGGTCGCCGCGCTGGCGGGCGGCCTGCGTGGGCCGGGTCGCCGAGGCGCATGTGGGTGTTGCCCCGGTTGGAGTGGACGAGGGCGCGCACCGCCGGCGAGACGCTGGGATGTGCGCCGAGCTGGGCGGCGCGGTCTAAGTAGAGCAGCGCGGCAGGCTGGCGGCCGGCGAGGTGGTGGATGCGGCCGGCCAGGTTGCAGGCGCGCACCATCTCGTCGGAGGGTTCGGCGTCGCGGACCTGGTCGAAGGCGGTGAGCGCCTCGTCGAGTGCCTCGTCGAGGCCGTCGCGGAGGATGAGCAGCTCGCCGCGCAGGCGATGGAACCAGGACAGCTCGGCCGGGGTGCCGAGCAGCGGCCGCACCTCGTCGAGGAGGACCTCGGCCTCGCCCTGCTCGCGCGCCTTGACCGCGGCTTCGGCGGCACGCAGCAAGAACGCCTGCTGCTGCGACAGCTCCAGCCCCGGCAGCAGCGCGACCAGCGGAACGCCGAGGCGCTGGGCGATGAAGCGGAGCGACTCCGGCGAGGGACGGCTGCGTCCCGACTCGATCTGCGAGATGAAGCCCTTGCTCAGCCGCCCCGCGGCCAGCTCCGACTGGGAGAGGCCGCGCTCCTGGCGCAGCCGCTTGATGCGCTCGCCAACCGGCACCTCGCCAGCCAGCTCGGCCGGAGGTGTGTCCGCCGCCCCCTGCGCCACCATCCGCGACCGTTCCAGGTCGGTGGCGCCAGACACCTGAGTCATCTCGGTCAGGTCCCCCCGCGGCGCGGCGCCCCGCTTCCCGCCTTGGCCCCGGATGCGTCGCTGCGGGCAGCGCGGTCGCGCAGGGCCAGCAGGACGCGCTTGACGCCGGCATTGTCGACGACCATCCGGGTGCTGCGCTTGCGGTCGCGGGCACGCAGATGCGCCGTTTCGCGCGGCGTCAGGGCGGGCTCGCGATCAGGTGTAGGCTCAGACATAGTCGGAAGATTGTACGCCGGGTGGGTGGATTTTCCTCGTATTTACGTACGAATAAGCCCACATCGGCGATGCCCTGAGCACTCGACTTGCGGTCAGGCGGCCCTCAGTACAACGGCCCCGGCGTGCCCGCGACGTTCGCGCAGCGCGGCCAGGCCGACCACCGCCAGAACCGCGGCCGCGGCGCCGCCGACCAGGGCGGGATGGCTGCCGAGATGGGCGAGTTGCGGCCAGGCGCGGCGCAAACCGGCGAGCCCGTGGGCCTCGGCGATGTCGACGGCGCGGGCGTGGATGCGCGCCCGCTCAACCGGGGTGAGGCTGGGCTGCTGCAGGGCGAAACGGATTTCTGCCCCCAGTGACAGGAACTCGGCGACCGGGTCGGTCCTGTCGAAGAGCGCCGGGGTGACCTCGGCGTCGAGCGCGCCGTCGAGGCGCTCAGCGAGGTCGATGCGCGCGGCGTCGATGCTCGTCGCGTCATGCATGGCGTCGTCTCCCCCCTGGGTTCTCCTCGCGCTCGGCGGGGAGCGGCGCCCCCAAACGCCGGCGCAGCGTTGTCATGGCGCGGAAGGTGAGCAGCTTGATGGCGCCTTCGCTGCGCCCCATGATGGCGGCGATCTCCTTGTTGCGCAGGTCGCCGCCGAAGCGCAGCAGCACCGCCTGACGCTGGTCGGCGGGCAGGTCGGCGACGGCGGCGCGGATGTGCTCGTCGCGGTCGCGACGCGTCGCCTGCTCCTCGGGGCTCTCCTCGTCGTCGTCGCGCAGGTGCGGCGACAGCTCGATCCAGCCGGGACGGCGCTTGTCGCGCGCCACCAGGTTGGCAGCGACGCGATACAGCCACGCCGAATAGGGCACGCCGCGCCACTCGAAGCGCGGCAGTTCCTCCATCGCCCTGGCGAAGGTGGCGGCGGTCACGTCCTCGGCGAGCTCCCGGTTGTGGGTGAGGCTGTAGCCATAGGCATAGATCTGGTCGACGTAGCGCTCGTAGAGCGGCGCGAACGCCGCCCGGTCGCGCTGCGCGGCCAGGATCAGCTCCCGCTCGGCAGCCAGCTCGGCCTCGGTGCGGTGGGCCATTACGGAGCTGCGCTGCCTGACGGGGTGGCCAGCATCCAGAATCCCTGCGCATGGCTGCAGTTACGCTGCTCAGACACGACGCAGGCCCAGCTGGTTGCCGGCGTCGGCGAAGGCGTCGAGGGCGCGGTCGAGCTGCTCCATCGTGTGCGTCGCGGTGACGATGGTGCGCACCCGCGCCTGTCCCCGCGGCACGGTGGGAAAGCCGATGCCCTGGGCGAAGATGCCGCGGTCCATCAGCATGTCGCTGAGCTGCATGGCGATGGGCGCCTCGCCGCACATCACCGGCGTGATCGGCGTCTCGCTGCGGCCGAGGTCGAAGCCCAGCTCACGCAGCTTCTGCTTGAAGTAGCGGGTGTTGTCCCAGAGCCTGTCGATCAACTCCGGTTCCTGTTCGAGCACATCGACGGCGGCGATGCATGCGGCAACCACTGCCGGCGGATGCGACGACGAGAACAGAAAGGGACGGCCCTTGTGGATCAGGTAGTCGCGCACCGCCTGCGTCGAGGCGATGTAGCCGCCCAGCGCGCCGAGCGCCTTGCTCAGCGTGCCGATGTTGAGGGCGACGCGTCCGTGCAGGCCGAAGTGGTCGGTGGTGCCGCGGCCGTTGGCGCCGAGCACGCCCGACGCGTGCGCGTCGTCGACCATCACCGCCGCGTTGTAGTGCTCGGCGCGCTCGACGAGTCGCGGCAGGGGCGCGATGTCGCCATCCATGGAGAAAACGCCGTCGGTGACGAGCAGGATGCGGCGGTAGCCCTTGGCCTTGGCCTGGCTCAACGCGCGCTCGGCGTCGTCGACGTCGGTGTGCTCGTAGAGGATGCGGTCGGCCTTGGTGAGACGGATGCCGTCGATGATGCTGGCGTGGTTGAGCTTGTCGCTGATGACCACGTCGCCCTCTTCGAGCATGGCTTGGAGCACACCGACGTTGACGGCGTAGCCGCTCTGGAAGGTGAGCGCTGCGGGCGTCTTCTTGAAGATGGCAAGGCGCCGCTCCAATTCTTCGTGCAGCGACTGCGTGCCCGCGATGGTGCGCACCGCGCCGCTGCCTGCGCCCCATTCGCGCGCGGCCTGCACCGACGCTTCGATGAGGCGTGGATGGGTGGTGAGGCCTAGGTAGTTGTTGCTGCTCAGGTTGATCAGGCGGCGGCCACCGATCACGACCTCGGCGGCCTGCGGCGACTCCAGCACCTTGAGGGGACGGAACAGCCCGTCCTGGCGAAGCTGCTCGAGGTCTTCCTGCAGCGACTCGTCGAGGGCGTTGACGGCGGCGCTGAGCTCGGGGGGCTGTTCGATCATGTCAGCTTTGTCCTGAACCGTTGGGGCGGAGTACCACTTTGCCGCACTGTCCTGAGCGCATCAGGGCGATGGCGTCGTCGACGCCGCCGAGCGGCAGGGTGTGGGTGAGCAGCGGGCTGACGTCGATGCGACCGTCGGCGAGGTAGGCGCTGGTCTGCTCCCACGTCGAGAACATGCGGCGCCCGGTGACACCGTACAGCGTCAGGCCTTTCATCACCACGTCGCGGGAGAGGTCGAGCGTCGCCGGCGCGTCGCCGATGCCGAGCAGTGACACCCAGCCGCCAGGGCGGACGAGACGTGTCGCCGCAGCGATCGCCGCGGGCGCGCCGCTCATCTCCAGTGCGCAGTCGAGCGACCCGCCGGCCACGTCGAGGATGGCCTCGTCGCCGAGCGCGGCATCGACGGTGACGTCGGCGCCCATCTGCCGCGCCAACTCGAGACGGTAGGGGTTGCGGTCGATGGCGACGACGCGCGTCGCCCCCTCGGCCTTGGCGATGGCGGCGGACATGCAGCCGATCGGTCCGCAGCCGAACACGGCGACCACCTGCGAGCGCAGCCGTCCGTACGAGCAGGCGTGCACCGCGTTGCCGAACGGCTCCATCAATGCGCCCAGTTCCGGCGACAGGCCCGGCGCGATCGGCCAGGTGTTGCGCGCGGGAACGCGGACGTACTCGGCGAAGACGCCGTCGACGTCGACGCCGAGGATGCGCGTGTTGGCGCAGACGTGGAAGTCACCGCGGCGGCACTCGGGACAGTGTCCGCAGACCAGGTGCGTCTCCACGGCGACGCGGCTGCCGAGGCGCGTCGATTCCGTGCCGGCGCCCTGCGCCACCACCTCGCCGCACATCTCGTGACCCATCACCCGCGGCGGATGGACCCGTCCCGCCGCCCACGGGTTCCAGTCGTAGAGGTGCACGTCGGTGCCGCAGATCGACGCCGCGTCGACGCGCAGCACCACCTCGCCCGGCGCCGGGGTGGGGTCGGGGACGGTGTCGAGAACAAAGCCGGGGCCGGGCTCCGGCTTCACAACTGCCTTCACTGTGAGGTGATTATCCGCGCCGGCAGGGCCAACGCTGTCGTGGGACACGCCAGCCGTGAGCACGGCGATTGAGCCGGGCCGACAGCCCTAGAAGTCTTCACAAGCCTGAACCGCCCCGGAGGTGCGCTCCGACAGCACCTGCCACATACTCGCTCGCCTAAGGGTTTGGCAAAGGCGGGAGGACCCAGGCGTGGACAGGTGGCCGTCGGTACAACTGAAAGCCGCGAAGACGGTCGGCTTGGCGATCGGCGTCGCGATTCGCTGGTGGGTCTTCCTGGGATTCACCGTGCTGGTTCTGGTGATGATCCCCGTCCAGGTGATCGTCCGCCCGGCCCACGGCGTGGAGATCTGGAGCGGACTGTTCGCGCTATGGGTCACGGTGCTGCTCATCGTCGGCCTGCTCCAGCTGCGCAAGAACCTGGTCATCGAGACGCTGGTCGACCACCGCGCCCCCGGTCCCGAGGAGGGGCGGGTGCCGGCGCGCGCCCTGGCCACCCTGCTGGCTGTCGAGCTCGACGGGCTCATGGCTGCCCACCGCCGGACCACCAGCGTGCCGGTTCAGCCCGGCCAGCCCGGCGGCGACCGCGACGAGCTGCGCACCCAGGTGCCGCTGGGAGCGCTGCAGCCGATCCTCGGCACCGCGGAGATCGGCACCTTTCTGCAGAGCGCGATCAGCCCCGAGTCGCAGGTGTCCATCGGGCCGCTCAAGCTCTCGCTGCGCCCGCTCGTCGCCCTGGTCGCCCGGCTGGCCCAGGGGCGCCGCTTAGCCGGCAGCATCGTCGGCGATGCGCAGACCCTGGGGGTCACCGTGCAGGTCGTACAAGGTGGCGCGCCCGCCACGTGGCGCGTGGAGCGACACACCACGACGCCCGGCGGCCCTGAGATGGGCCTGGTCACCGACATGCTTCGCGAGCTGGCGGCGCACATCTTCACCGACCTGGCTGCACCCGGAACCAAGCAATGGCGCGCGACGCAATCATTCGTCGCCGGGCTGACCTGTTATCGCGAATGCCTGCCGCGGCCGCATCGTCGTGCGCTGAAGCTGCGCCAGGCGGCCAATCACTTCCGCGACGCCATCCACATCGATCCCAACTTCACCCTGGCCCGCTACAACCTCGGCATCGTCTACGAGGCGATGGAGCTGTCGAGCGGCATGATCACGCCCGAGACGGCCGAATCGGTGTTCGTCGAGGCTGTCGCCCTCGATCCGTCGTGCTGGTTCACCCTGTATGCGCTGGCGAGGCATCGCCAGGTGCGCGCCGAGCAGACCGGCGTCATCGACCGGAGCGTTGTCGACCTGTGCGACCGGCTCCTGGGGCTGCAGCCGCGTGCGCCCGAGGAGGCGCGCACGCGAACGCACCTCATCCGCGCCCGCGCCATGCGCTCGGTTGGAACGGTCGAGGCCACGCGCAGCGCCTGCGACTCGGCGCGGCGTATGTCGTGGTCGTGGCTGCTGCGCAGCCATGCCGTCCGGCGCAACGACGCCGGCACGGTCGCCGCGGCGACGGCCGTCGCCGCCGAGGTCTTGAGTCTGTCTGCACGGGTGGCGAGCGATGCCGGCGATCCATCGCTCGCTGGCACACTGTTCCGGCGGTCGCTCGCTCTGGACGGTGGATCGGTCAAGACGTTGTACGCGTACGCGCGCCACTGCTGCGCCGTGGGCGACTTCACGGCGGCGGAAGCGGCACTGACCAGTGCATCCGGCATGCGGCCCGACGAGGCCTTTGTCCTGGCGCTGCTGGCGCTGACCCGCGCAAGGCTCGCCGACCAGTTGGGTTGCGTGCGGGCGTGCGATCGCCTCTTTGCTCACGTGAGCCGGGCCGATGACGAGGACGTGGGGTTCGCCTGGAGGGCACTGCGCGAACTGCTGAGGGCCGCGCGACAGAACCAGGAGCCAATGGTCAGGCAGGCTGTTGTGCCACGGCTCGCGCACCTGCGCCACGTTCGTCGCGCACGACACCTCGACGCTGCTGTGCCTCACGATCGGAGAGCGCTGCAGAAGCTGCTCGCGCGTACCGTCGGGGACGAGTCACTGTCGGCGCGCTGGTTGCGCGGCTTCACGGCTCGCGCGCTCGGCCGCGGGCTGCTCGCCGAGGCCGACGCCAAGCCCGATACCGCGACCAGGCGCAGACTGGAGCGGCACGCCGCCACCCTGCTGACTCAAGCGCACGACGCCTTCAACGGCGTCTTGGCCGACGAGTCCCGCATCCTCGACGTCGAGACCTCTCTCAGCAACGCGCAGCGCCGGCTGGGCAGGTACCGGGAGGCCGCTGAGGTGCTTGCCGCCGCCCAGACGCGCGACCCGCTCGATGCCAACCTCAGCTTCTCCCGTGGCCTGCTGTTCGCGCAGTTCGAGGACTACGCTGCAGCCACCCTCGAGTATCGCAAGGCTCTCGACGCCAATGGCGACGACTTCATTCTTCTCACCAACGCGGGATTCGCCCACTATCTGGCGGCTGTCCGGCTTGTCGACCGGAGTGCACGACTCGACGCGCAGCGCCAAGCTGTTGACCATCTACGCGCCGCTCTGGAGCTGGCGCCATGGAGCAGCGAGATGTTGCCAGGGCTGCACGGTGCCCTCGGCGGAGTGGTCTACCAATGGGGCCAGTTCATTGATGCGCGCCGCCATTACGAGAGCGTCCTGCGGATCGACCCCGACGATGTGGGGTCAGAGTGGATGCTCGGTGAGACGCACCTGCGCATGGGTGACGCCGCCAAGAGCAGGCAGGCGTTCAACAGCGTCATCGACAAGGTTGCCAGCCGGCCCCCCACCGCCGTGGTGCCGGGATGGATGACCATGCAGGCCACGCGCCTGCGTGCCCGGGCGCACATCGGGCTGGCACACGTCCTCGCGGAGGCCGACGGCAGCCTGGATGGAGCCCAGGCTCACGTGGACGCTGCCTTCGCCGCTGCAGGACAGGTGACCACCGATGACCGCGACGAGCTCGTCGCAAGCATTCTCGATGTCGCCGGGTGGGTCGCCCTGAAGCGCGGCAACGTCGACGAGGCGCTGCGACAGCTGTGCGAGTCGGTGGCCATGGACCCCGATCACGAGACCTATTGGCACCTGGCCAATGCCTATCGGGTCGCGGCTGAACGACAGCAGCGGGCCAGGGCGCGGATCCCCTTGTGGGACAAGGCCGCGGCCGCATGTCGACACGCGCGCACGCTGGCCATCGCCGACGATCTCGCCGCACGCGCGGATAAACTGTGCGCGTATGTCGAGCGCGAACGCGTTCGTGATGCGGAGATGACGCGCACCACCTGACCCCTCAGCGGGGGCGGCGTCGCTCGCGCACCACGGGGGCATGGTAGGTGCGCTGCGCCAGCGAGGCGAAGTGCAGCACCGCGGTGATGCCGAGCAGGGGGATGCCCATGCCCAGCGCCACAGCGTCGACCGGCCCGCCGGCGATCTTCACCCACATCAGCGTGAACACCACCGCGCCCGTGTAGATCGTGTTGCGCCGCCCCCACGCGGTGTGCACCAGCTCCGGCCGCCGCCGCGCCAGGAAGACGATCGGCGTCGCCAGGAGCGGCCCCAGGTAGCGCACGTAGATGAACACCATCAGCCAGAGCGGCACGATCCCCAGCCGCCACGCCGCGTAGGCCGCGGCGCTGAAGAACACCGCGTCCATGGCAGGGTCGAGTGCGCGCCCCAGCTCGGTGAGCGGACCGACGCGACGGGCGACGATGCCGTCGACGCCGTCGAGCAGCCCGGCGCTGCCGCCGACGGCGCACCAGATCACGAAGCCGGTGCGTCCCGGCGTCGACACTGACGCGGTGATCATCAGCGGCACGACGAGGTAGGCGCGCAGGGCGGTGAGGCCGTTGGGGACGCCGTAATAGTCGAGGCGCGGGCCGCCGTCCGGAGGGATCAGCAGGGCAGCGCCGCCGGCGAGCATCGCGCTCACCACCAGCCACCACGCGAAGCACAGCAGCGACGCGATCACCACCCAGCGCTGCGAGTCCATCTGGGCGACGCCGATGCCCAGCGCCTCGGTGAGAACCAGCCCGAGCAGCGCCCAGAAGGCGAATGAGCCGCGCAGGTGCGGGCTGCCGCGGAAGAGGCCGAGCGCCTCGCGATAGAAGGAGGCGAAGCCGCGCAGTCCGACGCGGCCCTCGACGACGGTGGGTCCGCCCGAGGCCGCGGTCACGTGGCGACTACTCGACCGCCAGGCAGGTGATGGTCTTGAAGACGCCGTCCTGGCGCTGGATCTTCTCGACGATGAGGCTGCCGATGCCGGCGATGTCGGGGGCCTGGACCTGGGCGATCACGTCGTACTCGCCGGTGATGGCGTCGATGCCGACGATGCCGTCCTGTCCCTTGAGCTTGGTGGCCACGTCGATGGCCTTGCCGGGAGTGGCGCTGATCAGCACGTAGGCACGCACCATGGGGCGGGCTCCTCCAGCTCAGGTCCGATTCCGGCCGACTGTAGCACGGCGCACGAGGCCGTCCTGAAGGGACGAAAAGCCGGCGAAAGAGAACGCAGTGGGGCCGCGAGGTGGCAGAATGATAATGCGGTTGTGGTCATCGTGGGTTTCCTTGGGAGTCCACCTCGCGGCTGGCCGCTCGACGCCGCCCCTGAACGTGCACTTCACCCCTTCCTGGCGGGCGGACCGGCAACGGTTCGCCCGCTCAAGAGGGGCGGCTCCCCCGCCACGGCAGGCGCCTTCGCCCCCGCCCTGCGCGATGATGATCCTCGGTAGATCGCCCATGCCATTCGCCGTCATCGCCCGCATCCTGTCCCGGCTGCTCCTGGTGGCCGGCGTGGTCTTTCTCCGCCGTCGCGCCCGGGGAGGGGCACGTGTGCCGCCGTCCTACCGCACTCCCGGCACGGGAGGCGGCGCGCCCGCCGGGCTGCCGGAATGGCTGCGGGAGCTGCTCCTCGGCGGTCGATGGTCGCGCCGGGTCCCCGACGTCGTCGAAGGTGCACGCCTTGCCGGGTTCGCCCTCGCCCTGGCGGCCTTCGGCGCCGCGGCCCTGGCACTGCTCTCCGC
>WNFI01035024.1_pt1 | contig 11319 bp, 12 predicted proteins | sample 5400471 | NCBI WGS metagenome assembly WNFI01 (sample SAMN13153348, study PRJNA577476) | soil metagenome | isolation source: 100 cm saprolite on Douglas fir-dominated hillslope | place: USA:California | collected 2013-09-17
TGCCGGTTACCTGGTGACCGGCGGCGATGGCGCCGGCGATCCGGGCGGCAGCTGGCCACTGCCCAGGCAGCCGCTGCCGCTGGAGACCAATCTGCCCGGAGTGTTCGCCGCCGGGGACGTGCGCTGCGGGTCGGTCAAACGCTGCGCAGCGGCCATCGGTGAGGGGTCAATGGCCGTGGCGCTGGTCCACCGGCGGCTGGCGGAGGTGGGCGGTGACTGAGCCGCCCGCGGTGGCGAATCCTGGCGCTGCGGTGTCCCCGGAGTTCGCCGAACTCGCCTCCGGCGAGCGGATCGCCACGGCCGCGGCGGCGCTGGAACGCAACGGCATCCGGTCGCTGCTGGCCGCCACAGGTGCCGACGCGCGGGGCCTGGTCGGCTCCCTCCTCGCCGGCGGCGCCGAGGTGTACAACAACACCTCCCAGACACTCGAGGCCATCGGCGTCGCCGGCGACATCGAACGGTCCGGCCGCTACCAGCCGCTCCGGCTGCGGCTGTACCGGATGGACCGGGAAATGCAGCGGCGCGAGATGCGGACCCTGGCCGCGTCGCCCGACTACGTCGTCGGCAGCGTGCACGCCCTGACCGAAACCGGGTCGCTGCTCATCGCGTCGGCCAGCGGCAGCCAGCTGGGCCCGCTCGCGTCGGGCGCGGCGCAGGTGATTCTCGTCATCGGGGCCCAGAAGATCGTCCCCGATGTCGCAGCCGGGATGCGGCGCATCTACGAATACTGCTACCCGCTCGAGGATGCCCGGGCCCGGCGAGCCTACGGAGTGCCCAGCGGGGTGAACAACATCCTCGTCATCAACAAGGTGATAAGTCCCGGCCGGGTCACCGCGATCATCGTCAACGAGCGCCTTGGCTTCTGATCACATTCATAGTGCCAGTGCCGCCAGCAGGGTGGGCGGGTCGTAGCCGCGGCGGTGCACGACGCCGTCGATGAACAGGGTGGGGGTGCCGAGCACCTGGCCCGAGGCCAGGCCGCTGTCGACGTCGCGCGGGATCCGCTCCAGTACGGTCGCGCTGGCCCGGTCGCGGTCGAAGGCAGCTACGTCCAGGCTGAGCTGGGCGGCGTAGCTTCGCAGGTCGCCGTCTTCGAGCGCCTTCTGGCGGTGGAACAGCAGCTCGTGCATGTCCCAGAACCGGCTCTGCCGGGCGGCGGCCTCGGCTGCGCTGGCCGCGGCGAGGGCGTGTGGGTGGATCCTGGTCAGGGGGAAATGCCGGAACGCGAACCGCACGTTCCCGCCCCGTACTCGATGATCAGGTGGCCGGCGGGTGAGCCGCGGACGTGATCGATTTTCTCATCCAGCGGCGCCAGCGTTCGGCCCGCCGGTAGGCCAGGATCTGGCGGACCACGTTGCGGCCCGGGAAGGTGTTCGTCCCGCCCTCTTGTTCTTGGTATGCACGGACCGGGCGGCCACGGTGATCGTGCCGGTCACATCGCCGGCCACACTGTGCCATTCCCGGTGACCTGGCGGAAGATGCCCTTGACCGGGAGGAGCCCCCAGACGCTCCTGTTCTTCAGCCGGACCTCGGATCTCGGACCTAGTGCCGCATCAGGCAACGTTTGCCCGGGCGACGATGCGCCGGAGTCGTTTGTCGTAGGCGTGGTTGTTGCGCCAGATGATGTACCGGCGGATCATGCTGCCCTGCTCCTCGTGGGTGGCGTGGTCGGTGCCATCGAGCGCGAAGTACCGCAGCGCCGTGAACTGTGCCTCTATGCGGTTTAACCAGGAGGAATTGGTCGGCGTGTAGGCGATCTCGGTGTTGTTGGACGCGGCCCACTGCCCGACGCGCTTGTCCTTGCTGGTGGTCAGGTGGGGTGAGAAGTTGTCGCAGACGATCGCGATGCGGACATCGGGCGGGTAGAGGGAGCGCAGGTAGCGGCAGAACTCCAGGAACCGGGCCCGGTTCTTGCGCGGCTTGATGTGCCCATACAGCTTGTCCTCGCCCAGCTCCCCAGCTCGTAGGCGGCGAACAGGTGCCGCACCCCGGCGGTGCGGGTGTAGGTAGCTCGCCGCCTGGGCCGTGGTTTGCGGCCTGGTTCTTTGTTCTTGCCACTGACCGCGGCCCACTGCCGGCCCGGGCGGGGCTGGAGGTTGAGCGGCCCAAACTCGTCCAGGCAAAAGATCACCTCCGGCTCCCCGGGCTCGGGCACCACCTCGCGGTCGGCGATCGCGTACAGGTGCTCAACCCGGGCCTTCTTGGCCGCGTAGTCAGGGTCGGTGGATGCCTTCCAGGTTTTCAGGCGTTGAAAGGTGACGCCTTCCTCGCGGAGCAGCATGCGCAGGCCCTCATGGGAGATGTCATCGACCACCCCCTCAGCCACCAGGAACTCCGCCAGCTTGTGCAGGCTCCAGGTGGAAAACGGCAGGCCGTGCTCGGCTGGCCTGGACTTGGCGATCTTCTTGATCTCCCGCCGCGCCACCAGCGTGAACTTCGGCGGCCGGCCGCCCTTGTACCTGGGGTACAAGGAACTGAACCCATCGGCGTTGAAGTTATGGATCACATCACGGACCCGGTCCTCGCTGGTGAAGGCCACCTTCGCGATCCCGGCCACATCCATGCCCTGGGCTGACAGCAGCACCATCTGCGCCCGCCGCCAAGTCACCACCGACCCACTGTCACGGCGCACGATCCGCACCAGCCGCCGGCCCTCATCATCATCGATCTCCCGCACCCGCAACCGTTCTGCCATCAGGCCAGTCTCGGCGACCACCGGCCACCGAACCACCTGCCGGGCTGGGCCAGCCCCACGGACGCGGCCTGCCGTGCTGCTAGAGCTGCCCGCCCCGGCTGGCCCACCAGCGCTTCATCGCTGACCTCCACGCATCTCTCGCCTCAGCGATCTCAGTGGTCCTGTCGCCCGATTCCAGCCAGGCCACGACACCGGGAACGACAGCAGGCCACTCCACCCCCTCCGGAAGGACCCCGGGAAGCCGATCAGATCCCCGCCAGTCCCGGGGAACTGGCGTGCCCCCATCCCGCGCCGTCAAAAGGACATTGAGCGGGACGAACTCACCGCGGCCGGGCGCGAGCTCGATTGACCACTGGCCCCGGTCCCGTGTGATGCGCACCGCCAGCGTGGACCGCTCGAACACCACCAGCAGGTTCCCAAACGACTCATGCGGGCCTCCTCGTTCAGCCACCACAACGAAGCCCGCGCTCGCCAGCCAGTCCAGCGAGCCGAGCACGCTCACCGGTGCCTTCTCGCGCGCATAGTCCAGCGCCATGCCCATCAGACCCATGATGCCCCACCGCTCACGGGCACCCAGCCGCCACAAAGGGCAAACGTTGGCGGCTACGGCACTAGCTAACGTCGAAGAAGCGCTGGGCCGACTGACGGCAGGAAATTTCGGCTCCTGCGAACAATGCGGATCGCCGGTCCCAGACGAACTGCTCGCCATCGCTCCCGAGACCCGGTACTGCCCGTGTTGCGCGGCCGAGGCTGCACCTGCAGCCACCCTTGCGGCCGGATCTGGTGCACGCCAGGGCGCGTAAAGGGAAGGAGCGGTAGGTGGAAAGTAGCGGCGCGCGGGATCGCCGGTTCGGGCTCAGGGCGGAATGAGTGTGCCCTTGTGGGCGTGGATCGGGACGCTCGCGGTCTTCGCCGTGCTCATCTCCGCGGACCTTGTTCTCACGAGGGGTACGCATGGCAGCAGCCCGCGGGCCGCAGCCGTGCTGAGCGGGCTGTGGATCGCGGCCGGGCTCGCTTTCGGCGGTGTCCTGGGACTGTGGCAGGGATCGGCCATCGCTGGGTCTATTACGTTTTCGGCGCGCTCGTCCTGTCCGCTGGTGCTCGCATGCTCCGCTGTTCGCGGTCCTCGGTCTGCGGGCGCTCTACTTCCTCCTCGCCCGCTCGGTGGACCGCTTCTCCTACCTCAAGCAGGGTCTGGCCGGGCTGCTGGTGTTCATCGGCGCGAAGATGCTCATCTCACCCGTGGTCGACGTGCCGGTTCTGGTAAGCCTCGCCGTGATCCTCACGGTCGTGGGTGTCGCGGTTGTCATCCCCGCGCTTACCGCGGTGCTGCGAGAGCGGGCGAGGCAAAGTCAGGAGGGAGTCACACCGGACAGGTTGAGGCCAGCCACTCCGGCGAGAACAAGGCCCATCGACACAAGTTTCAGGGCAGACACCGCATCACCGAGGAAGATCATGCCGATTGTGGCTGTCCCCGCTGCACCGATCCCCGTCCACACCGCGTACGCGGCCCCGACCTCAAGTTCCCGCAGCGCGACAGTCAGCAAGCCGAAACTGATCAGCGCGCACGCCGCGAACCCCGCAGTCGGCCACAGGTTCGTCAGCCCATGACTCTGCTTCAGCAACACCGCAAATCCCGTCTCGAACAGGCCAGCGGCGAGGACGATCAACCACGCCATCGCGTCACCCCCTCTCCGCCACGGCACCAGCGCGGCCATGCGGCAACCTGGCGCCGTCTGGAACCGCGAGGACGGCTTCATCATGTTTGTCCTCCGTGGCCGTCGGCCTTGATGATTGCCATAAAAGCCCGACCGCGTGAAAGCGCGAAGCCATCGGCTTGAAGATCGTGTGGAGGAAGCGACGATGGCAGGATGACGTTCTCGCTCTCGTCAGCGACCCCAGACCGACCGTAGACATGGCAGCGGCTTGGTGCGCTTACTGGAGGATGTCTCGCCGGGCCATGCGTGCGGCGTCCCTCGGCACAGGTTGATGACCTGTGTCGGTTTGCCCTATCTTCGGGCGCGCCGGGGGGTACTGTTGGGTTGTTGCTCCGGCCCCAGGCGGGAGAATCTGATTCTCGACCTGCGCACCGCTGCCAGCTACGAACTGTCCGGGCAGCGTGGCATGCTGGGTCCCCGCGCGCGCTTCCTGCTGCGCTGGCGCATGGCCTGGGGCTTGGCGCAGGCCCTCTGGCCCGGGTATTCGCATCATGAACGTCTGGCCTGGGCCCGTCGGCTGGACGGGATCCGTCGTGGCATTCGCGGCGCCGATCCGGTGGCGGCAGTGCCGGTCGTTCAGGACGATCCGCGCCCGGCCTTACCGGGCCGCCGAGGCCCGGAGCAGGTGCACGGCGGCCAGCGTGCCGCTGGCCCCTCCGCCCACGATCGCCATGACCGGCCCGCGCCTCCCGGGGTCGCGGCCGGGCCTACCGAGCATCGGGGCTCTCGCTCTCCGGGCGGGTGAACCGGCCTCGGTGGTGAAGCAGCGGCGGCGCGCCGGTGCCGATGATGACGTGGGCGACCTGGCCCACCACGAGCTCGTGGTCGCCCACGGTGACCAGCGTGTGCCGGGCGCAGATCAGGTGCGCGGTGGCGCCGGCCAGCAGCGGCAGGCCGCCCGGCCCCGGGCGCCACCGGGTGGCCGAGCCGAACCGGTCCGCTCCCTTGCGGGCGAACCGGGCCGCCACCTCTTCCTGGCCGTGGCCTATCAGGTTCACCGCGAAGTGCTCGGCGGAGCGGACCGCGGGCCAGTTGGAGGATCCGTGCCCGATGTAGAAGGACACCAGCGGCGGGTCCAGGCTGGCCGAGCTGAACGAGGTGACGGTCAGGCCGGCCGGGCCGCGGACAGTCACGATGGCAACGCCCGCGGCGTGCCGGGACAGCGCCTGGCGGAAGCCGCCCGCCCCCACCATGGACAGGGCCGGGTCGCTGACGGGGGCGCGGGCGGAAGCGGAGAGGGTCACGGGACCTGCCTTTCGGCTCTGGGGCCAGGCGACTAGGCCAGGCCGCCGGGTGCAGCCAGATGAGGTCAGCCCACTGTTTCCGGCACCGGCTGGTGGCGGGCCGCGGCGTACTGGCTTTCGGGCCGGGGCAGTCCGTAATGCTCGCGCAGCGTCCGCCCGGTGTACCCGGCGCGGAACAGCCCGCGCCGGCGGAGGATAGGGATCACCTCCTGGGCGAAGGCCTGCAGGCCAGACGGCAGCGCGGCGGGCATCACGTTGAACCCGTCGGCTGCTCCCCGCTCGAACCAGTCCACGATGGTGTCCGCAACTTGTTCCGGGGTGCCGGTGAAGGTGCGGTGCCCGCGGCCGCCGCCCAGCCGGCCGATCAGCTGCCGTACGGTGAGGTTCTCCCGTCGCCCGAGCTCGGTGATCAGGTCGTAGCGGCTCTGTGCCCCCTCGACCCGCGGGCGGCCGAAGACCTCGGCGGGCAGCGGCCGGTCCAGGTCCAGGATCCCGGCCGGTACTTCCAGTACCCGGGACAGCTGGGCTAGTCCGTACTCCGGGATGATCAGCTCTTCCAGCTTGTCGCTAAGGGCCCGGGCCTCCGCCTCGGTGGACCCGATCACCGGCACGATGCCGGGCAGGATCTTGACGTGGTCCGGGTCACGCCCGGCCCGGCGGGCGCGCTTCTTCATGTCGGCGTAGAACTCCTGGCCGTCCGCCAGCGTTTGCTGCGCGGTGAAGACCGCCTCCGCGTAGCGGGCCGCGAACCCCCGGCCGTCCGGCGAGGAGCCCGCCTGTACCAGCAGCGGGCGTCCCTGGGGGGAGCGGGGCACGTTCAGCGGGCCGCGGACCTGGAAATAGCGGCCCGCGTACTCCACCGAGTGGATCCGGGACACGTCGGCGTAGCGGCCGGCCGCCTTGTCGCCGAGTTCCGCGCCGTCCTCCCAGCTGTCCCACAGCCGGATCGATACGTCCACGAACTCGGCCGCCCGCTCATACCGCTCCCGGTGTGCCGGCCGGTCCTCCAGGCCGAAGTTCTGCGCCGAAGCGCGCTCGGCCGTGGTCACGATGTTCCAGCCGGCCCGGCCGCCGCTGACGTGATCTAGCGAGGCGAACCGCCGGGCCAGGTTGTACGGGGCGTTGTAGGTGGTCGAGGCGGTGGCGATCAGCCCGATGTGGCTGGTGGCCGCGGCCAGCGCGGTCAGCAGCACGGTCGGCTCCAGCGCGCCGGCCGGACGGTGCTCTGCGCTGTTCCACAGCGCCGGGCTGTCGGCCAGGAACACTGAGTCGAAGGCGGCCCGCTCGGCGATCTGGGCGAGGCCGCGCCAGTGGCCGAGGTCGGTGTTGGCGAACGGGTCGCTCGCGGGCAGCCGCCAGGCGGCCTCGTGATGCCCCGACCCCATCAGGAACGCGTTGAAGTGCAGCTGCCGCTTGGTCCTGCTCATGCCCGTAAAACCTCCAGGTCAGTTGGTTAAAGAGGGACGCACGCCGGCTCAGCGGGCCAGCGCCGGGGAGGCGGGCCGCGCCGGGTTACCGGCGGCCGCGCCGTTGGCCAGGGCCGCACACCGGGCCAGGGCCGCCGCCACCCGTGCGGCCCACGGGTCGATCACCGTGCCGGGCTGGCCCAGGTCCGATTCCAGAACGGCGAGCCCCGGCGCAGGAGTGGCCGCGCCCAGTTCCAGCAGCAGCGGCCGTAGCTGCAGATCGACGGCGAGGGCGTGCTGCGGCGCTCGCATGACCAGCACCGGCAGCGCGATCACCGAGGACAGCGCTTGATAGCCCAGCCGGTCCAGGAACACCTTGAGCAGCCCGGTGTAGCTGCCCTTGTAGACCGGGCTCGCGACGAGCAGCAGGTCCGACCGGACCACCTGCTCCAGCGCGTCCTCCACGGCCGCCGACGGCTCATCCAGCAGCAGCCGCCGGGCCAGCGCGGACAGGTCGACCTCCTGGTGCCCGCCGTCCAGCCCCACGGTGCGGCAGACCGCATCGGCGGCCAGCCGGGCGACGCGGAGCGTTCTGGATTGTGGTTTCGGGTTGGCGGCGAGGACAATGAAGGTCATGGTTGCTCTCCCTCAGGCGCGGTCCTGATCAGGCGCTGGCGCGCAGCGGCAGCCGGCCGGAGTTCCCGGCGGCGGCCTCACGGCGGCGGATCTCGGGCAGCACGCCTTCGCCGAACCAGTAGGCCTCTTCCAGGTGCGGGTAGCCGGACAGGATGAACTCGGTGATGCCGAGCGAGGCGTATTCCTCGATCAGGTCGGCCACTTTCTCGTGGCTGCCGACCAGGGCGGTGCCGGCCCCGCCGCGGACCAGCCCCACCCCAGCCCACAGGTTCGGGTAGATCTCCAGGTCCTGGGCGGACCCGCCGTGCCGGTAGGCCGCATGCAGCGCGCGCATCCGGTCCTGGCCCACCGACTCGCTGGCCGCGAGGATCTGCTGGGCCCTGGTTATCTCGGCCGGGTCGAGGTAGTCCAGCAGCCTGCTGGCCTCGGCCCAGGCGTCCGCCTCGGTGTCCCGGGTGATCACATGCAGCCGGATGCCGAACCGCAGCGGCCGGCCCCGGGCGGCGGCCAGGTCCCGGATCCAGGCCAGCTTCCCGGCCACCTGGCTGGGCGGCTCGCCCCAGGTCAGGTAGACGTCGGCATGCCGAGCCGCGACCGGCCCGGCCGCCGCGGACGACCCGCCGAAGTAGACGCCGGGCACCGGCTCCGGCGAGCGCAGCACAGTCGCCCCTTCCACCTGGTAGTACTGGCCGGTGAAGTCGAACGGCTGGCTGCCCCACGCACCGCGCACGATCTCCAGGAACTCCCCGGTCCGGGCGTAGCGCTCGTCATGGGACAGGTGATCACCGAACCGCCGCTGTTCGTCGGCCTGGCCGCCGGTGACCACGTTGAGCAGCAGGCGGCCGCCGGACAGCCGCTGGTAGGTGGCGGCCATCTGGGCGGCCAGGGTCGGCGAGGTCAGTCCTGGCCGGAGCGCGACCAGGAACTTCAGCCGGCGGGTTTCCCTGATCAGCGCGGCGGTGACCAGCCAGGCGTCCTCGCACCAGGTGCCGGTCGGGGTGAGCACCGCCTCGAACCCGAGCTGCTCGGCGGATCGGGCGACCTGGGCCAGGTACTCGATGTCTGGCGGCCGCTCCCGTGCCCCGGCTCCCCTGATGTGCGGGGCGTCCGGCTGGCCGCCCTGGCGTTCCGGCGGGCGTGCCGGGGGGAGGCTGTGCCCACGGCCCATGATCGACCGGCCGTCGCCGGTGGTGGGCAGGAACCAGTGAAACGTCAGGCTCATGATCAGGATCCTCCGACCGTGTCGTTGAAGGCGGTGTCCACGAACTTGGCGAAGTCCACGTGGCCGGGGATGAGGCCGGCCGTGGTAAATGCATTGGCGACCTGCTGCTCGGAGCTGACCACCGCGGGCGTGATCGGCACGGCGGTCGATACTGAGTCCCTGGTCGCGCTCACCATGATGGTGTCCGGCAGCCCGGTGCCCTGAGCCCAGACGGCCGCCCATGCTGCCTCGTGCGCGGCGGCCCAGGTGTGTGCCTGGTTGAGCAGCTTCAGGTAGACGCCGATCGCGGCGGCCTTGGCCGGGTCGGCGAGCGCGGCCCGGGATGCGACCGTGAACGAATACGGGCTGCCGAACCCTTGGCCGTTGACCAGGACCCTGGCGTGATCCTGGGCCTCAGCCTGCTCGGCGAAGGGCGACCAGATGTCCCAGGCGTCCACGTGACCCGAGGACAGGGCCGCAAGGCCCTCCGCGGGCTGCAGGTAGTCCAGCGTGACGTCGTGCACCGACAGGCCGGCCTTCTTCAGCACGGTGAGCAGGTGGTAGTCAGCTGAGCTGCCCTGGGCCACGGCGATGCGCTTGCCTCGTAGCTGGGCGATCGAGCGGATCGGCGAGCTGCCGGGAACCAGCAGGACCGAGCCGAGCGGGTTGGCCTTGAGCGCTCCGACGATCGCGATGCTGTCCGCGCCGGCGGCGGCGAAGACCGGCGGCGCGTTGCCCACGCTGCCGATGTCCACCGCGCCCGCGCCCATGGCCTGCAGCATGGGCGGCCCGGAGGTGAAGTCGGACCAGGTGACCTTGAACGGCAGCTTGTGGATCAGGCCCGCCGCGGTGAGCAGAGCCTGCGACCCGGATCCGGCCTGGTCGCCGATGTGCACGGTGACCTGTGACAGGCTGGTCGTCCGGCTGTCCGCCCCCGCGCCTGCTGACGACGAGGCAGCCGCGCTGCCGTTTGCGCCCGCGCTGGCCGATGAGCAGCCAGCCGCGATGAGCGCGAGCAGCGCCGCGCCCGCGATCGGCGAAAGGGCGCGGTGGTGCGGTGCGGGCAGCCAGCGTCGGCGCGTTGGCCGGCCGGCCCTGCCGGAGTTCGTGGTGGTCATCGGTGTCCCTCCGTAGTGACGCCGAGCTCGCCGAGCAGGCTGGTACGCAGCGAGGTGAGCTCGGGATGATCTCGGTCCCGCGGCCGCGGGATGTCGATCCGGCCGCCGTAGGCGATCCGCCCGCCGGCCAGGACGAGCACCCGGTCGCTCAGTGAGAGGGCCTCGTCCACGTCGTGCGTGACCAGCAGCACGGCCGGCTGATGCTGTGCCCACAGGCGCAGAACCAGCCGGTGCATGGTGATCCGGGTCAGCGCGTCCAGGGCGCTGAACGGCTCGTCTAGCAGCAGCAGGCTGGGTTCGCGGACCAGGGCCGGGGCCAGCGCGGCGCGCTGGGCCTCGCCGCCGGACAGGGTCAGCGGCCAGGCGTCCGCCGGGGCGGTGAGACCGACCTCCTCCAGCGCGGCATGAGCGACGGATTTCGGGTCGCTGACCCGCAGCCCCAGGCAGACGTTGGCCCAGACCCGCCGCCACGGGACCAGCCGTGGCTCCTGAAACGCCACCGCCGCGCCGCCAGCCACGCTGACCTCGCCGGTGACGTCCCGGTCCAGGCCGGCCAGCGCGCGTAGCAGCGTCGACTTGCCGGTGCCGCTGCGGCCAATCAGGGCGACGAACTCACCCGGGGCGATGTCAAGATCGAGGCGGTCGAGGACCAGGCGGCCAGCGAACTCCCGTGACAGCCCGCGCGCCAGGGCGGCCGGCCCGATGTGCGCCATGCCCCGCTCTGGCCGGCCGGCGGCCGCGGTCGGGGTGTCCCTCGCGGTTCCGTTCAGGCTGATCAGGCTTCCAGGAGTCCGCGGCGCCATGCCAGGGCCCTCCTTTCCACGAGCCGGACCAGCGCGTCGGTGAGCAGGCCGAGCAGGCAGTACACGAGCAGGGCGACGAAGATCACGTCGTTGCGCAGGAACTGGGTGGCCTGGCTGATGATGAAGCCGAGCCCTGCGCTGGCATTGATCTGCTCGGCGACCACCAGCGCGAGCCAGGCGACGCCCAGGCTCTGCCGCAGGCCGACCAGCATCTGGGGCAGGGCGCCGGGCAAGATGATGTGCCGGATCATCTCGGCGCGGCTCAGCCCCAGGCTCTGGCCCGCTTCGGTGAGCTGGGCATCCACGTTGCGTATCCCGGAGAAGGTATTGAGGTACAGCGGTATCGCGGCGCCCATAGCGATCAGCAGCACCTTGGGCAGCTCGCCGATGCCGAACCAGACGATGAACACCGGGATGAGCCCGAACAACGGCAGCGTCCGGAGCATCTGCATGAGCGGGTCCACCGAGTTCTCGCCCAGCCTGCTCAGCCCGGCCATC
>WNFI01171363.1_pt1 | contig 11319 bp, 12 predicted proteins | sample 5400471 | NCBI WGS metagenome assembly WNFI01 (sample SAMN13153348, study PRJNA577476) | soil metagenome | isolation source: 100 cm saprolite on Douglas fir-dominated hillslope | place: USA:California | collected 2013-09-17
TATGCATTCCTATCAGGAATAGACGGTATTCCTTAGAGCGGCAAATCTCCTTGAGTGCCGGCACATCAAGATAGCAGGCGATTGAATCAGGGAATTGCTCAAGCGTTCAACAGAAACTATAGGAGATCATATGTTGACATTAACCGAAAAAGTCGCACTCGTTACTGGCGGTTCGCGTGGCATCGGCGCAGCGATCGCGAAACGGCTTGCTAAAGATGGCGCAAGTGTGGCCATCACATATGCGAAGGATGCCAGCGCGGCCTCCGCTGTGGTCAAAGCGATTGAACGCGGCGGGGGAAAGGCTCTCGCGATCCAGGCTGACGCCGCTGACGTCGAAGCTATCAAGAGCGCCGTCGAAAAGACGGTCGCTACGTTCGGCCGACTGGATGTGCTTGTTAACAATGCCGGCACAGCCATTCCGAAAACGTTCGAGGAGACGACGCTGGAGGAGATGGATCGCGTGATCAACATCAACGTCCGCGGCATACTGGCCACGACGCAGGCGGCGCTAAAGCACATGAAGAGCGGCGGTCGCATCATCATGATTGGCTCGGCCGTCGGCGAGCGTGTCCTGGTTCCGGGACTCGTGGCCTACGCGGCCACGAAGGGAGCTGTAAAGATCTTTACTCAGGCGTTGTCCAGAGAGCTGGGGAGCCGGGGCATTACGGTCAACAACGTCCAGCCGGGTCCGATCGATACGGATCTGAATCCCGCGTCGGGTGATTGGGCGGTGCCGCAGAAGGCCGCCACAGCGCTCGACCGCTATGGGCATGTTGAAGAGATCGCAGCGATGGTCGCGTTCGTTGCCGGTCCTGAATCCTCCTACATTACCGGCTCCAATCTTACCGTTGATGGCGGAATGAATGCGTAGCAGCAGTTTGATCGACGACGGACAGGGGCCAGGGCTGTGTTTCCGCGAGTGCGCGGATGCCCACCAGCACGCAAAACAAATCACGTGGAGGAGGGCGTCCAATGGCTAACGTAGTGAAGAAGCACAGCATCTCTTATGAGCTAGCACAGGAGATGGTGAATGCTGCTGTGGCGAAGGCCAAAGAACTTGGTGTTGCCGAAAACGTAACGATTCTCGATGACGGGGGCAATCTCAAGGCCTTTAGCCGGATGGATGGTGCCCCGATTCCGACCATTGAGATGGCACAGAACAAGGCGTATACCGCTCTGTTAGGCGTCTCCATGTTCTTTCGCGACAGCGGAGAAGCTCCCCTTTTCAACTAACCGAACGAACAGTTGCATTGCATCGAATTTATTCGACGTGATGCTAGTACGTGGGCGAGCCTTCAGCCGTAGCGAGTTCAGGTACCACTCGGCGTATGGATTCTCATAGAACCACCGGCTCGGATCGACTTGCTGTTTCACCTGACTTTGAGGAGCAATCCTCTCACAAAATCGTCTTCCGGGAAAAGCTCGACGTATAGTTCCAATGTTTTTTTTGCTTCCGGGTAGCGCTTGAGGTTGATGTAGTCCAGCGCCAGCGCCTGATACAACGCCGGCGCGTAGGGGGAAATCGCGATCCCGCGCAGGAGTGCGCCGACAGCCTCTTGCGCGCGTCCGGCCTTGTTCAGAGCTTCAGCAAAATCCTGGTAAACCGTAGAAGCGGTAAAGCCCAGCTCGATGGCCCGCGAGAGGTGCACAATGGCCTCCGCGTTCAGCTCCGGAGCACCGCGAAGCATTTTCCTGCCGAGCGCCGCTTCCACCAGCGGCTGATCCGGCGGGGCCTGGCTTAGCTGATCGAGAACAGCGAGATAGTGCGGCGGATAGGCCGGATCTTTCTCCATCAACTCGCCATAAGCCTGCAGCAGCATGATGGGCGGCAACGACGACTGGGCGGCGCGCGGCGGATGGTTGACATACACCAGGTCCGCCAGATCGGGCGTGGTCTGCGCGAACGCCTCTTCCGGAAGCGGCTCGTCAGCCCGGACGATGATACGGTGATTCGTTAATGCTGAATGCGCGATGACCTCGACGGGGCGCTTCGGCATGTGGCAGCCGGCGCAGTCATCGGTGCGAGCCAGCCGCTGGGGTCGCGGCACCCGGCAGCTCGAAAGATCATGGCATGTGAGGCAGCGGGCGCGATAGTAGGCTGCGGCTTCGGTAGGCCGCGGCATGGAGTGAATCTGGTGACATGTCAGACAGCTCAATCGCCCGTTGCTCGCGCGGTAGCACCGGCTCAACTGCATCGAGAAATGGTGCTCCAGCAGATCGGACTGGCCCGCGGCGTCGCGCTTGAGCGGAATCCGCAGGATGGCAAGCGTATCGCGCAAGGGCGTCCCCGGACGAAAGTCAAAATAATCTTTGCCAGGCCGCAGCACCCGCGAGTCACTCCCCTGGTGGCAATTCATGCAGATGTCTTCGGCCAGGGGCGCCGGAAGCTTCGCGGGATTGACGATCGTGCGATCCGCGCCTTTCCGTGCCGCAACGCCCTTCGCTTTTTCTGCCACATGCAGCGCGCCAGGCCCGTGACAGTTCTCGCAGCCAATGGCTAATTCGCGAAACGCGGGATCGCCGAATAGGCCTTCGCGCTCGCGCACCGGTTGCGGCTGCCCGCTGTGGCACCCGATGCAGGCCGCGGCGATGGGGCGATTGAAACCGTAGTCTGCGAATTCATAGCCGGGCGATTGGTCCCAGGTTTTCCGCCGCGCGTAGTACGACAGCGGCGACTGAAACAAGTGGTCCCCGCGCCGGACAATGTACGTATAGCCGTTGACGCCCGAACCGATCGCATACTCCAGCTTGTGCGAAGTTCTGAAGACTTCGTGCCCGCTGCTATCCAGCTCGTACTCAGACTGATAGAGTGCCGCTCCCTGGCGGGATACCTCGAAATGACGGTTCAGCTTCTCATTAAAGATCGATGTTGTGGCGGGCACGCGTTCCAGGTGCGCCGCGCCAGTGGCCAGCGACATCGAGCGGCCCATGGCGGTGCGGGCGTACTCCCGGTAGATTTTCGCGTGGCAGCCCGCGCACGTGCGCGAGCCGGTGTACGCCACGCCGGGCGCCGCGTTGCGATACGCCGTACCTTCCGCCGCACACAAAGATGTGAAGATCGAGAGCGCGAGAAATGTCCGCCTCACCACGCCTGCAATTTTAGCTCGACCCACTGCGCATCCTTCTCGGCGTGACAAAGCAGGCAGGAATTGGGGCTCTCTTGGGCGCCAAAGTGCCGTGTCATCTCGGCCCTGGGAATGTCGTCGATCTGGTGGGTCCGAGCCTTGAACAAAACGCTGTTCATGATGCGCGGCATGTGACAGGAAACGCAGCGGCTGGCCTCCGCGGAAGCGGCATGATGCGTATGGGCCCTGATATTGTTTGTGAACTTGACGTGGCACTGCAGACACATGCGGTCCGGATCGCCGGGGAATTTCAGCGATGTCGGATTGTCGGCAGCGCCTTCCGCATGCGGCTGGTGACAGTGCCCGCAATGCGCCTGTCCCTTGCGGAAGCAGGTCGTGCGCCGGAATGCTTCCACGATGAAGGTTGTTTCCCGAAACCGTCCGTCTTTATAGAAAGCGCGCCGCGAGAGATCGCCATACGGCTGGCTCAAGTGGGCCGGGTAGAACGACACGCCCTCAGCGGAATAGTTGATCTCGCCATTCGGCCCCGCCTGATGCAGCGCGGATTGTGCGTGGCACTGACCGCAAATCGCGACATACTCGCGCGCCCCGATCCGGTTGAAGTGAACCGGAGCGGCGCTTACATTGGAAGCGGCCCCGGACGTCATGGCCGTCACGTGATGCTGCGCGGGTCCGTGGCACATCTCGCAATTGATTCCGCTCTCGCGAAACGCATAGCCCTGGCCGGCGGATGAACCGGACTTCGTGAGGCGCAACTGGCTGGTGTGGCAGGGCGCGCAATTCCGCTGATAACTCGTCGCCGGGCTAAGCCCGTTAAAATTGGTAACGACCGACCGCGGCGAACTCGGCGGATCGATCACCTTCCAGTAGTTGACCCACCGTCCTTTGACCGCGCTGTATTGAACTGGAAATACCTGGATGTCGCCTGACGCCAGGCGCGTGGCGTAAGCCTGCTGCCATTTCGAGCCAATCGTGTAATCGACCGGGTAGGTCCGCCAGTCGCCGGCTGCGCTGCGCACGGCGAAATAGTGTTTATCGCGCTGCATCGACATGCGCGCCACCACCGCGCCCGTCTCATCGCTGAATTGGTTCTTCGCGCGAAAATCGCCTATCACGTTTTCCGGCGCATAAGGGCGAAGCATGCGGCCCATACCGGTCTTTCGCCAGGCATCGCAAGCCGCCGCATGACAAGGTTGGCAGGCTTGGGATCCGGCGTAGTGGCCGGGGCTTGTCGACTGCGCCAGCGGCGTCTTAACCACCAACTTCTCCTCTTCCAGCTTTTCCACTGCCTTCAAATACGCGTCGAAGGAGTCACCCGGCTGATGAATCTGCGATTCATAAATGCGTCGGAGGCTTTCAAGCGCTTTCGCCTGCAGCGGGCCGGGCGCGCGTCCCGCGATTGCCAAAAAGAACGCAGCGCGCGGCTTCCCAAGCGACAGCTCCGTGAGGCCAAGCAGGTAAGCGGTCTCGGCGTCACCAGCGTTCAAAGCCCTTGCGCGCAGCAGAGAATCTTCGGCTTCGAGCAGCTTGGCGTGTCTTTCCGGGCCGCCGGCGCGCAGCGCCTCTGCGGCGGCCACCCGGCCCAGCACGAAATAGCTGGAGGCCTTGAGTTCAGCTTGCACCTCCGGCCACTTTGCGGCCGCGATCGCCGAGGGCCGGTCGAACTGGTCCAGGTATTCGAGAGCCGCGCGCGCGCTTTCCTGCGCCGCGCGTGACTGCTTCAATTGCGCCTGTATGTTGGCCAGCGGCACCAGCAGCAAGGGGTTCTCGGGAAACAGCCGCAGCGATTGCGCGCCCAGCTGCAGCGCGGCGGTGTAATCGTCCAGGTCGATGCACGCTTTCGCCCCGACCTCGTACGCCGGCGCCAGAAGCCACGATTGCGGGTACTTCGTCACAAATTCTTCAGCAAGCTTCCGCCGTTTTTGCGGCTCCTCTCGCGAAACAACACCGTGTCGATCGCCTGGCCGCGCAACAAGCCCACCAGCCCGATTGCGAGCACTAGCATCCCTATGCCCCGCATGACTTATCGCCGAACAAGTCATTATGCCAAACGCAGCGGGGCGCAAATGAGCATCGTCGGATGCCACCGACAAGAAATGGGCCTCCTGAGATGGCGACCGCCGTTCAGTGCCGGACACCTCGCCTAACCCCCCGCAATCGCCCCCACCACCAGAAACGGCTCTGAGCCGTTCGCCACGGCTTCCGGCAGCGGTGCGTCCGGCGATTCGTGCGACAGATCCTCCTCGCAGGCGAAGAACCGGACGAACGGCCGGCGCTGTTTGGTGACGTGGTCGCGGAGCGTCCCGCCCAGCATCGGGTAGCGGGCTTCGAGCGCGTCAAGCACCGAGCGCTGGGTCACCTGTCCCTCGACCGCAAGCTGCACTTCACCATTGACGCGCGCCAGCGTGCGCAGATGTGCGGGGAGCACGACGCGGATCATGGGAGCGTCTGCACCTCGACGGAAAGCACCGCGGGCAGATCGCGCACGATGGGCGCCCAGCTGTCTCCGGCGTCAGCAGATGCATAAACCTGCCCGCCGGTAGTACCGAAATACACGCCGCACTTATCGAGCGAGTCGATGGCCATGGCGTCGCGCAGCACATTCACGTAGCAGTCGTTTTGCGGCAGACCCTTGCTGAGCGCCTCCCACTCGTTTCCGCCCGTCCGGCTGCGGTACACGCGCAGCTTCGCATCGGGCACAAAGTGCTCCCCATCGCTCTTGATCGGGATGACATATATCGTCTCCGGCTCGTGCGCGTGCACGTCGATCACGAATCCGAAATCGGTCGGGAGGTTCCCGCTGACCTCCTTCCACGACTCGCCGGCATTGTCGGTGCGCAGGACGTCCCAGTGCTTCTGCATGAACAGCGTGTTCGGCCGCGACCGGTGCATAGCGATACGGTGAACGCAGTGTCCAACCTCGGCATCCGGGTCGGGCATGGTCTGGGAGTGCAGTCCACGGTTGATCGGTTTCCATGTTTTGCCGGCGTCGTCGGTACGAAACGCGCCCGCGGCCGAGATGGCGATGAACATCCGCTGGGGATTGCTCGGATCGAGAAGGATGGTGTGCAGGCACATGCCGCCGGCGCCCGGCGCCCAATGGGGCCCAGAGCCGTGGCCGCGCAGTCCCGAGAGTTCTCCCCAGGTCTGCCCGCCGTCGGTAGATTTGAACATGGCGGCGTCTTCCACCCCGGCGTAGACTGTGTCCGGATCGGTGAGCGACGGTTCCAGATGCCAGACTCGCTTGAACTCCCACGGATGTGGCGTGCCGTCGTACCACTGGTGCGTGCCGGGGACGCCGTCGTAGGTAAATTTGTTTCCCACCGTCTCCCAGGTTTTGCCGCCATCGCTGGAACGCTGGATCAACTGTCCGAACCAGCTGCTGGATTGCGAAGCATACAGCCGATTCGGGTCCGCGGGCGACCCCTTCAGATGGTAGAGTTCAAATCCCGCGAAGTGCGGCCCGCTCACATTCCACCGTTCGCGCTTGCCATCCGACTCCATGACAAATGCGCCCTTGCGTGTTCCAACCAGTACGCGTACCTTGCTCAATGCCGTTCTCCTCTCTGAATCACTCGACAGTACAACACGTTAAAAATCATGCGCGACGCAACTCATCAATGCGCCCGCGAACCTGCTGGCTGCCGCCCTGCCCGCGACAAATGACGGCTCGCGCCACCGTCCGCGAACGGCGGTAACAGTGGCGTCGCATCACGCTCCCGCCATCGCCGCCGCGCTTCAGCCACGATCTCTTTCCGGCTCTTCTCCATCTCCCCAATGAGAGCGCAGGGCGCCCCCGTCTCTTCGTGCCGCGCTCCCCAAATGAGCAGCTCCAGAAGCACCGGCGCCAGGTCGATCCCTTTCTCCGTCAGCCGGTAGTTCACCCGCCGCCCGTCCGTTTCCTCCGTCTCCGCGGTGATGATGCCCGCCGCCTCCAGCTTCTCCAGCCGGTCCGCCAGAATGTTGGTGGCAATTCCCTCGCCCGACTCCCGGAATTCCTTAAATGTCCGGAGCCCGCGAACCATTAGGTCTCGAATGATCAGTAGCGACCAGCGATCTCCAAACACTTCGAGGGAGACGCTGACTGGGCAGCCGGATCGGCGTTTTGACCTCGACTTCCCAGGCATTCCGGTACCTTATCAAAAGTAGATTGCAAAATGCAAGTAATACGACGCACAGATCATGATGATTTACCTCAATGCAAATGTCGTGGATGTAGCGCGGCGCTCGACGTCCCATTTTCAGTGTTAACGTCGTCAAAGATACGATGTCGGGAAATATGAACCGTGTGCTCCGCCCTGCCGGGCCGGCGCAATAAACCATGGCCGACTGCCTTCTTTTATTCCTGTTGTTTCAGGATCCGGCGACCCTCGCTCGCGAGGACGTAAAGAAAGGCCTGGAGCTTTCGCAGAAGGGCGACCTGCGGGCGGCCAACGTCTATTTTGAAACGGCTCTGAAGCTCGATCCGAATGACGTCGAGGCCGCCTATTACCTCAGCGTCAATCAGTATCGCCTGGGGCAATTCTCGCCAGCGAAGGCAAACCTGGAACGCATTCTCAAGGCGAAGCCGGAGATGAAACGCGCGACCGTGCTTTTGGGAGTCGTGCTCGAAAGACTGAACGACGACCGGGGCGCCATCCGCCTGTTGGAATCGGCCGCCGATCTGGTCCGCCAGCAGCCGGAGTGGATCGCCGTTCTGGCGCGCTGCTACTATCGCACCGGTCTCTCCAAGAAAGGCCGCGAAACCTTGGGCTGGCTGCAGCCGGCCAGTCCCGCCGCCGTCTTCCTGGGAGCGGAAACCGCCGCGCAGTCCGGCGATCTTGAGACCGCCGAGCGGCTGTTCGAGTCGATTCGCTCCACCTATCCGGATCGCGGTCAGTTGGGCTATGAGCTGGCCATGGTCCAGTACCAGGGGAAACGCTTTGCCGAAAGTCAGGCCACGCTTGAGCAACTGACGGCGGCGGGAACGCGCGACGCCCGCGTCTACAATCTGCTGGGCTGGTGCTATCACCGCCAGAACCGGCTGCCGGAGGCAGTGGCCGCGATGAAAACGGCCATCGAGCTAGAACCCGCGGCCGAGATCAACTTCGGTCACCTGGCGCAAATCCTGGTCGAAGCCGGACGATATGCCGACGCCGGCGCAGCCGCCGAGAAGGCGCTCGCCGTAGCACCAAAGTCCTCGGCTGCATACCTGCTGAGGGGCCGCGCCGAAGCCGGAATCGGAAATTTCAACCTGGCCGTGCGTTCCTATGCACGCGCAGTGGAACTAAACCCGGCGGATGCTGCCGCGCTGTTGAACCTCGCGCTCGTCCAAGAGAAACTGTTCCTCCACCGTGAAGCAGCGGCCTCTTTCGAAAAAGGCATCGCACGCTTTCCAAAAAATGCGCAGCTTTACGAGGCATACGGGCGCATGCTGCTCGATGCTGGGATTGATGGCGCGCGCGCGGCGTCGTTGCTCGAAAAGGCCCTGGCGCTCGACAACCAACTTGCTGGCGCGCACTACGACCTCGGCAAATACCTGCTGGGGAAGGACAAGGTCCAAGTCGCCCTGGCGCATCTGGAAGCCGCCGCCAAGCTCGATCCGCGCGACAGCCGCGTTGCCCTGGCGCTCGCTGGTGCATACCGCAGGCTGGGACGAAACGTCGAGTCAGGAGAACAACTACGGAGATTCAAGGAATTGGAGGCGCTGAAGAATTCCCCAGCGCCTCCACAGTGATGGCTCTCGACTAGAAGTGAATGCGGCCGTTGAACTGAATTTCGCGGCCGTAGTTGTTCACCCAGGTGCTCTTTCCCATCGAGCCGCCGGCGATGGTCGTATCCGGATCGCTGGGCATAAACACGTTGGGCATATTGTAGAACTCCATGCGCAACTCGAACTTGATCCGTTCCGTGACTCTGAAGTACTTCACCAACGTCGAATCCAGTTGCCACAAGTTCGGACCGCGAAGGCCGTTGTAGTACAACGGGTTGGTCCGCGGAGTGTAAGGCTGGGGGACACTGAACACTGCTGGATTGAAGTAGTATCCGGCTGGAACGTTCTGTCGCGGATCACCCGTGACGACTGCCTGATGGTCGCCCGGCCAGGACATGTCGCCGAAGCTTGTCAGGTCGCCGCTCCGCCACATCAAGATCTGGCTGGTAGCCCACCCGCCGATGACGTAATCGAGCACGGTGGGAATGTTGCCGAGGAACTGGCGCCCCTTGCCGAAGGGAAGTTCATACGTACCGGCGACGCGTATGTTGTGCCGCGGGTATCCGCGATCAAACATGGTGATCTTGTTGGTGTAGAAATCGGGCTGGTTGAACCACTGGCCGTGGTACTCCTGGTTGTAGTTGTAGGCCACCAGGAACGTCATCCCGTTGGCCATGGGGCGCTCGGCTTTCATCTGCAGCGCGTAATAGTGGTCGCTGGTACCGGGCCATCCATACAGGTTCAAGTCTCCGTATTGCGGATATGGTCTTAGCAACTGGCTGGCTGCCACCGTCTGTTGGGTCCGCAGGGTCCCCGGCATGATGTTAGCTGGCAGATTGTAGAACGGGTTCGCCACCGACTGGTCCGTCAAGCCCTTGAACTGGTAGGCCAGGTTCGGGTCCATCTGGTTGAGGTTGTAGTCGAAGTGTCCGCCCCACATGCTTGGATCCTGCGCGTCGTGTGAAAACATCGTGAAGAAGGTGGCTTCCGTGAATATCCGATAAGGAGCCTGCCGCTGGATCGTAAAGTTGAAGCGATCGTTCATCGGCGTCTTCAGTCTGTTCCCATCCCAGAAGCTGATGCTGTTGCCCAGATCCTGATAGCGGCCCAGGCTGCACCGCATAACGCGCGTAACCGGCGCGGAACGCGGTCTTGTCATTGATCCGAAGGGCGATGCCGGCGCGCGGCAGGAAGGTGTTCCAGGGCGCATCGTACATGCGTGGATTCTTGTTGCTGGTGAAGATCATGGCGCCATTGTACTTGTACGCAACCTGCGAGATGGCAGTCACCTCCGGCGGCATTGTCGTGCCCTGTAGCTCCGGAATCGGATTGGTCAAGTCCAGAGTTTTGACCAGCTTGCGCGTCTCCTCGAGCGGAGCTGTCTCGCGCTCCCACCGCAATCCTAGGTTTAATGTGATGTTCCGGGTCAGCTTGATGTCGTCCTGGAAGTATAGACCCCACTGTTGCTGGTGCATGTCCAGATTGGGATAGATGGTCGCCGTCCCGCTGTTCAGGACACCCAGCAGCGCAGAGGCGTACATGTTGCCCGATTGTGTGGCATCGTAGCCCAGGAAGGACTTGCCGGTATCCACCGAGTTGAACCCAAAATTACCGGGTCCCGAACTGGCGTTGTCCTGATCGTAGGAGTAGCGCAACTGCCATCCGACCTTCATGTGATGAATGCCCCGGTCATGTGTGACGTTGACGGTCGGATTATGGGAGCGGCCGTGCACCAGCCACCAGTTGCCAAAGCCTGTGTAGGAACCGCCGTTCCCGCTGAAATTGAAGTTCGGGAAGTAGATGCCCTGGGAGGGTTGCAGCACGCTCTTGTACCAACCATTAGGCCAGAAGCCGGCCCACACGCTTTGCGGTACCTTGGCCCACTGGGAAGCGTAGTCGCGTTTAGCGCGTCCATAATGCCGCCGTTGTCCGAAGGCACCGCTATGGTCCCACCCCAGTTGGGGTTGTCCAGGCGCGTCTCAAACTTGCTGAAGCGGGCGAAGATGCGCCAATGGTCGCTGAGGTTGTAATCCACGCGGTCGGAAAAATTGTAATAGTTTTCCCACCACGGGTAGGCCTTCTTGAAGTTGTTCAGGCCCGAGAGGTCGTCGCCGGGATTGTTCGGCGCCCATAGGTAGCCCATGAGCTTTGCGGCGGCTGGATCAATTCGGCTTGGGGGAACGATATTGCCGGGGAAAGGCTGGCGCGTCACCGTTGAAGTCGATGGATCGAACTTCGTGGTAAACGGATCATAGATGGTCTGCAGACTACCTTGCGGTGTCAGTTGGTGTGAGAAATCGCCGCCCTTTTCGGCGTCGGTCGGCAACGTCTGTTCCTTGCTGGCCGGCTGCGTGACCTTCCACTTCTCGTAAACAAAGAAGTTGAACAGCTTGTTCTTGATGATGGGATGGCCGATGGCGCCGCCAAACGTGTTCGTCTTGACGATGTTCGGATCGCGCGTAATGCGGTTCGCCAGCGCATTCAGGGCAGGATTACGGCCAAAATAGTACACCGTGCCGTGATATTCGTTGGTACCCGACT